>Ga0081540_1000489_pt1 | contig 38902 bp, 36 predicted proteins | sample TabmetS2T1R1_FD_71024 | JGI IMG/M metagenome (GOLD analysis project Ga0081540, IMG submission 71024) | Tabebuia heterophylla rhizosphere microbial communities from the University of Puerto Rico - S2T1R1 | ecosystem: Host-associated > Plants > Roots > Rhizosphere ...
CTGGTCGTCGCCCTCCATGAACGCCTGGAGGGAGCCGTGGTCGCTGATCTGCCCGCAACCGTCGGCGCCGCAGACGTCGACCCGCGTGACCTCCTTGGCCGCCGCGGCGGCCGGGACGGCGAGGGCGAGAATGGCGACGGCGACGACCAGGCGCATCACGCCCTGGCTACACCTCACGACGCCAAGCGGTTCCCGCGCCGGCGCGACCGGTCGCTCGGCACTACAGGCCGTACGAGCGCCCGATCACGTCGAGCATGATCTCGTCGGTGCCGGCCCCGATCCGGTTCAGGCGCAGGTCGCGCCAGACCCGCTCGACCCCGTACTCCTGCATGTAGCCGGCGCCGCCGTGGATCTGGATGCACTCGTCGGCGACCTCGACCGCGATCCGCGACGCGTAGAGCTTGGCCATCGAGATCTCGCGCACGGGGTAGTGGCCCTCCGCGAACCGCCACGCGGTCGCGTACACGAGCTGGCGCGCGGACTCGATCTTCGTCGCCATCTCGGCGAACTTGTGGCGCGTCACCTGGAACTTGCCGATCTGGCGGCCGAAGGCCGTGCGCTCGGTGGCGTACTGCAGCGTCTGGTCGAACACCCGTTGGGCGCCCGCGACGGCGCCCGCGGCGCCGATGAGCCGCTCGCCCTGGAGCTCCCACATGATGTGGTAGAAGCCCTTGCCGACCTGCCCGAGGACCGCGCTCGCCGGCACCCGGACGTCCTGGAAGGCCAGCAGCGCCGTGTCGGACGCGTGCATGCCGAGCTTGACGAGCTTCTTCTCGCGCACGACGCCGGGCGCGTCCATGGGCACGACGAAGAGCGTGAAACCGTCGTACCCCGCCTCCGGATCGGTCTTCGTGACGAGCACGATCGCGTGCGCGCGGTGGCCGTTGGTGATGTAGGTCTTGGAGCCGTTGATGACGTAGTCGTCGCCGTCGCGGACCGCGCGGGTCTTGATCGCGGCCACGTCGGAGCCGGCGTCGGGCTCGGTGATCCCGAGGCAGAGGATCGCGTCGCCGCGGATTGCCGGCACCACCCACTGCTGCTTCTGCTCCTCGGTGCCGAAGGCGAGGATCGGCGGCATCGCCATGTCCGTCTGGACCGCGACGCCCATCGCCAGCCCGCCGGATCGGGCGTGGACGAGCTCCTCGGCCAGCACGAGCGAGCTGTAGTAGTCGCCGCCCTGCCCGCCGTACTCCTCGGGCTTGTCGAGCCCGAGGAGACCGAGCTCGCCCATGCGCTTGAAGACCCAGTCGGGGAAGGTCGTCTCCTCCCACTCCTCGGCATGCGGAGCGAGCTCCTTGATGGCGAAGGCGCGGATCGACTCCCGCAGCGCCTCGTGCTCGTCGGTGAAGATGAAGTGCCTGCGACGAGCGGCGAAGTCGGGCTTGAGGACGGCGTCTGCGGACATGGCCGGACAGTACATTGCCGGCCATGCGCGTCCTCATCGTCGGGGCCGGCGGCGTGGGCGCCGCGGCCGCTGCCATCGCACGCCGTCGAGCGTTCGTCGAGCACATGACGCTCGCCGACGTCGACGCGCAGCGCGCCGCCGCGGTGGCCGCGCGCCCGGGCGACGAGACCCGCTTCGGATCGGCCCAGGTCGACGCCTCCGACGAGCGGCAGGTCGCCGAGCTCATCGAGGAGACCGGACCCGACGCCGTCCTCAACGCGACCGACCCGCGCTTCAACGAGCCGATCTTCAACGCCTGCTTCGTCACCGGCACGACGTACCTCGACATGGCGATGACGCTCTCGACGCCCCACCCCGAGCGACCTTACGAGGAGCCGGGCGTCAAGCTCGGCGACGCGCAGTTCGCGCGTGCGCGCGAGTGGGAGGAGGCGGGACTGCTCGCGCTCGTCGGCATCGGCGTGGAGCCCGGGCTATCGGACGTCTTCGCCCGCTACGCCGCCGACCACCTGTTCGACGAGATCGACGAGGTCGGGGTGCGCGACGGCGCCGACCTGGTCATCGAGGGCTACGACTTCGCGCCGACCTTCTCGATCTGGACGACGATCGAGGAGTGCCTGAACCCGCCGCTGCTGTGGGAGCGCGACCGCGGGTGGTACACGACCGCGCCGTTCTCGGAGCCCGAGACCTTCGTCTTTCCCGAGGGCATCGGCGAGATCGAGTGCGTCAACGTCGAGCACGAGGAGGTCGTGCTCATCCCGCGCTGGATCGACTGCCGCCGTGTGACCTTCAAGTACGGGCTGGGCGACGAGTTCATCGACGTACTGAAGACATTGCACAAGCTCAACCTGGACTCGACCGAGCCGGTGGACGTCCTCGGCGCGAGGGTCGCTCCTCGCGATGTCGTCGCGGCCGCCCTTCCGGACCCCGCGACGCTGGGCGACCGGATGCGCGGGCGCACCTGCGCGGGCACCTACGTCACCGGCACCGGCAAGGACGGGCAGCCTCGGGCGACCTACCTCTACCACGTCGCCGACAACGAGCAGACGATGCGCCAGGACGGCGCCCAGGCCGTCGTGTGGCAGACCGCGATCAACCCGCTGGTCGCGCTGGAGCTCATCCACGAGGGCGTCTGGAGCGGGGCGGGCGTCCTGGGCCCGGAGGCCTTCGGCGCCGCCCCGTTCCTGGACCTGCTGGCCGACTACGGCGCGCCCCACGGGGTGAGTGAGCGCGCGCCGTAGGGGTGCCGCAGGCGGCCACGTGGCCGCCTGCGGCGGGTCCCCAGGCGGTCTCTGCGTGCCTCGGTCTAGTTCACACCGAACCGCGCCATCGCGTCCTTCATCAGCTGGGCACGGGTCGTGCGGCCGGTCACGCCCTCGAGGCCGAAGCCCCAGTAGAGCGAGTGGTCGGTCGCGACGCCGGGTCCGTCGACGAAGCCGACGGAGGGCGTGACCTCCCAGTCGTTCGCGTTGACGCCGTTCTCGGGCGGCGAGCCCGGCACCGCCCAGCCGCCGAGCCCGTCCTCGAACGACGTCTCGGTGAGCGTCCCGGTCGAGGTGGTGACCTTCGCGTCGTCGACGAAGACGCCCAGGCCCTGCGTGCCGGGATCGCTGGCGTAGGTGATCGACACCTCGACCTGCTTGCCCGCGTAGGCGCTCAGGTCGAGCTTCCAGTCCTGGAAGCCGGCCGAGTTCCCGGTCGCCGCGTTCCACTGGCCCGTGCTGCCCGTCGATGGGCATGCGGCCGGGGATGCGGCGCGCGTGATGTAGTGCTTCAGGAACGGGTTCTCGTCGAGCCAGAACGTGCTCGTCGGGTCGTTGCAGCCGATGCCGGTGTCGGTCGACGTGTGGCCGTTGGCGTCCGGCAGCGTCGTCCAGTCGTCGACGCCCGCCGTGTGGGCCTCCACGAACACGTAGTCGAAGTCCGGCTCGGTGTCGTAGGAGACCTTGAACTGCAGCGCCGGTGCCTGCGCCGCCGTCGTACCCGTCAGGTCGACCGTCCGCGTCAACCGCTTGTAGGACGAGTTGGCCTGCTGCGAGTAGACGTACTGGCTGCCGGTCGGCGGGTCGAACGCCGGCGGACCGTTGACCTTGATCGCCTGCTCTGACTTGAACTGCGGGTACTGATCGACGGGCAGGATGCTCGACGTGGTCAGCAGCGAGTACAGGTTGTTCTGGTTGGCCGCCGAGTCGGCGCCGTTGAGGCCGAACGCGGTGCTGCCCAGCGGCGGCACCTCGACCATCGGCGACGTCGTCGCCAGCGAGATCGGCAGGTAGGCCCCGAGCCAGTACTGGTTGAAGTCGTTCGAGACGATCACGCAGTTGAAGTTCTGGCCCGGCGGGTCGTCCGCCAGCGCTCCCTGCCCGGTCTGGAAGTTCGACGCGCAGAACGGCTTGGGCGGCGTCGGCCCCAGCGGGTTGTAGAGGTACTGGTTCCACGCCCCGTACAGCGCGAACTTGCCGGTCACGAGGAGCTTGCCGCCCTCGTTCATGAAGTCCCGGGTGGCGATCACCTCGTCGTCCAGGAGCTTCGCGGTACCCGTTCCACCGGGCTGGCCGGGCTCGCGCACGAGCTGGTCGTCGCCCGTGTACCAGACGACGGCCTTGTAGTGCTTGAGCACGCCCAGGTAGGACGGCGCGGTGCGGCTGTTGGCGTCGACGTCGTAGACGTCATAGCCGACGCCGGCGTCGCCGAGCGCGGTCTTGTAGTAGTCGAGGTACTTCGGCCCCGGGTACGGGGTGTTCTGGCTCGGCGGCGAGGCCACGTTGCCCGTGTAGTCCTCGGCGCTGAGGATCAGCACCTTGTTGCGCGAGTCGTTCTTGACGTCGTAGGTGAACGGGTCGCTCTTGGCCTTCTTGGCGGTGAACCACACCTCGACCTTGTCGCCGCTGTGCGTCCCCGTCACCTCGCCGCGCAGGCGGTGGTAGTACACGCCCGGGTCGCCGTACTTGCTGCCGCCCTTGAACTCCTTGGTCGGCACCTTGTACTCGCGGCCGCCGTTGACGCGCCAATGCAGGGTCACGTCGCCGAGCTCGCGCTTGGCGTTGACCTCGACGGTCTGCGGGTTGCCGTAGGACGTCGGGAACGTCGTCGGCACCAGGTCGGGCGCGGTGTTGCCCAGGTGCGAGCTGAAGTTCGCCGGGTCCTTGGCCGAGCGGGCGAGGTCCAGCGCGAACGCGAGGTTCTTCTGGAACTGCGCCTGGATGTCGGCCTCGGAGTCCTGGAAGGCGAAGCCGTTCGGCGTGTAGGCCGGGTCCGTACCGTCGGTGCCGCCGACCGGACCGCCGGTGCCGCCGTCGAGCTCGACCGTGTAGGCGAGCACGTCGAACGCCTTGTACGTGTCGTCGGTGACGTCGCCGTTGGTCGTGTACAGCTCGGCCGACACGTCGGGATCGAAGCCCGCGACGGCCGGCTTGTCGTCGTCGCCCGCGAGCGACGCCATCAGCGGCGTGTCGGTCGACGGCGTCTCCACCTGCCAGCCCTCGGGATAGAGGATCAGCTGGGCGAACGAGTGGTAGTCGATCTGGAAGGTCGGCCGGATGCGCTTGATGAGGCCGCGCAGCGCCTTGACCTCGGGCTCCGAGGCCGGGCCGCTGCCGTGGAAGGTCTCGGAGCTCGGCTCGTTGGACGCGCCCTCCAGGTCCCAGTTCCACTTCGTCGGCCAGTTGCGGTTGGTATCGACGCCGTCGACGTTCGTGATGGCGCCGTCGCTGTTGTTGTCGTGCAGGTTCTTGCGCCAGAAGCGTGTTGCCGGCGAAGTGAAGGTGTAGTCGTAGCCGTCGGGGTTGGTGATCGGCACGAACCACAGCTCGTTCTTGGCCAGCAGGTCCTTGACCTTGTTGCCGGAGGTCTGGTCCTTGTTGTCGACGATGTACTTGAACAGGCGCCGCTCGATCTCGGCCGAGATCCACTCGCGCGCGTGCTGCGTGGCGTTGTAGACGACCGCGGGACGGCTGCCGTCCTTCTCGTTGCGCGCGTTCTTGGTGACCTTGTAGGCCACGATGTCCTGGCCGAGCACGGACTTGCCGATGACGTAGGACTTCACGACGTCGGTGTTGCGGCCGGCGAGGTCGGCGTACCACTGCTTGAGCGGGACGTTCGGCGTCGCGCAGGTCTGAGGACACGCAGCGGGCGTGAGGCTCCAGGGACGGAAGACGTTGTACCCGTGCGTCGGAGGGGTCAGCGGATTGGGAGCGGCCACCGCGGCGGTGCGCTCACGCGAGAGCGGACGCACCGTGGCGCCCTTGGCCGTGAGGCTGTCGGCCTGCGTGGCCGTCGCGGTGATGACCCAGCCGGACTTGTGACCCTTGAGGCCGCCCTCGGTGAGGTCATAGCCCGCGCGCGCGAGATCCTCAGGGTTGATCCTGCCGCTGACCACGTACTGGTTGAGCGGCTCGAGCTTCTTGGCCGCTTGTGCCGAAGACGGGCTCGCGACGACGAGCGTTGCCAGTCCCACGACGGCAAGCGCCGTTCCGGCGCTCCTTCGGATCTGCATGTGTCCCTCCCCAGGACGTCCTGGACCCACTGCGCCGCGATCCATACCCACGAGTCAGTTCGCCTCAAACCATGTGTAGGGAAACTGCACGGGTGTGGCGGTGTCTCCTGCATTTCGCGCGAAACCCAGGGCCGGTTGCGAGGGCGGCGCGGGTGCGGCAGAGTGCCCCGCCTGACCTACGAGAAGGTGCGCTACGAGGTGGCCGGCACGGGCGTGGCCACGATCGCCATGGACGAGCCGGACACGCGCAACGCGCTGTCGGACGAGCTCCTGGCCGACCTGGTGGCCGCCTTCGAGGCCGCGCGCGACGACGATGCGGTCCGCTGCGTCGTCCTCGGCTCAACGCACCCCACGACGTTCAGCTCGGGCGGCAACCTGGCCGGCTTCGCGGCCGACGTGGCGCTCGTCCACAAGCACGCCGGCATCGCGCTGTTCCCGCGGCTGTTCACGCTGATCGGCGAGCTCGGCAAGCCGGTGATCTGCGCCGTCGACGGCCACTGCCTGGCCGGTGCGCTCGGCCTCGCGCTGGCCTGCGACCTCATCGTCGCCTCCGAGAAGGCGACGTTCGGCACGCCGGAGATCAACGTCGGCGTCTTCCCGTTCATGATCCTGGCGCTCATCGTCCGCAACGTGCCGCGCAAGAAAGCGGTCGAGCTGCTGCTGCTCGGCGAGCGCGTCGACGCTGCGCAGGCGGCGCGCCTGGGCTTCGTCAACCGCGTCGTCGCGCGCGAGGACTTCGCCGCGGCCGTCGAGGACTGGGCGGTCAGGCTCGCGGCCAAGTCGCCCGTGCTCATGAAGATGGGCAAGGACGCGCTGTGGCGGACCAACGACATGGCGCTCGAGGACGCGTGGGACTTCCTGCGCGCCCAGCTGACGATCGCGTTCTCCACCGAGGACATCCAGGAGGGCGTGGCCGCCTTCTTCGAGAAGCGGGAGCCGCAGTGGAAAGGGCGGTGAGCGCGCTGCTGTGCCGCACCTCGGATCGCCTCGCAGCGACGTCGGAGGGCGCGCGCGAGCTCGCGCTGGCGATCGCTGCGCGCCTCGGCGTCGAGGCGCGGATGATCGGCTCGCCCGGGGAGCCCGGCGACACGCCGTTCGACGACGACCTGCGCGAAGCGCGCGGGTGCCTGCTCGAGGCCGGCGGACAGGTCGAGGACGCGCTGTCCGGCGGGCGCTTTCCGGTCCTGACCTCCTCGGACTGCTCGATCTGCATCACCACGCTGCCGGCGGTCGCGCGGCTGCGCCCCGGGGCCGTGGTGCTGTGGCTCGACGCCCACCCGGACTTCAACGACCCCGAGACCACGCAGTCGAAGTTCCTCGGGGGCATGTGCCTGGCCGCCGCGTGCGGCGCCTGGGACGCCGGCCTCGACGCCGGGTCGATCGACCCGTCGCGCGTCGTGATGTGCGGCATCCGCGATGTCGACGCCGGCGAGCGCGTGCTGGTGGAGACCAAGGGGGTCGGGCTCGTCGAGCGGCCCTCGCAGTTGGCCGATGTCCTCGCCGGCCGCGAGGTGTTCATCCACCTCGACCTCGACGTGCTCGACCCGAGCGTCATGCCGGGGCTGCACTGGCCGGCCGAGGGCGGCTTCAGCGACGGCGGCCTGCGGACGCTGCTGGCCGAGGTGGCCGACGCGGCCGACGTCATCGGCATCCAGGTCACCGACCTCCCCGCCCCCGCCCTCGCGCGGCGGGTGACCACGATGGTCGAGCCGGTGCTGACGTGAGCGAGGTCGTGGCGCTGGTCGGCCGCACCTCGGACCGCGCCGAGGGGCGCGCTGCCGGGGCGCAGGCGCTCGCCCGCGCGCTCGGCGGCGAGGAGGCCCGGGTGATCGGCGAGCCGGGACTGCCGCGCGAGGGGCGCTACGACGACGACCTGCGCGACGCGCGGGCCACGTTCGAGGCGGCGGCCGCCGCGATCGCGCAGTCGCCGCGCCCGCTGCTGACCGCAACCGACTGCTCGATCTGCGTCGGCACCGTCCCCGCAGTCGCGCGCCGGTGGCCCGATGCGTGGCTGCTGTGGCTCGATGCCCACGGCGACTTCAACACGCCCGACACGACGCCGAGCGGCTTCCTCGGCGGGATGTGCCTGGCCGGATCGGTCGGGCTGTGGGACACCGGCTATGGCGCCGGCGCCCGCGCCGAGCGCGTCGTGCTCGTCGGCGGGCGCGACCTCGACGACGCCGAGGTCGAGCTGATGGAGCGCCACGGCGTGGTGCGCACGGACGACCCGGCCGGCGCACTCGCCGGACACGAGGTCTTCGTCCATCTCGACGTCGACATACTCGATCCGTCGGTGATGCCGGGCCAGCTGTACCCGGCGCCGGGCGGGCTCGACATGGCCGAGCTGCGCGGCCTGCTGGCCGCCGTGGCCGCGCGTGCGCGTATCGTCGGCGCCGAGATCACCTGCTTCTCGACCCCCGAGCTCAGCGGCGAGCTGGCGCAGGCCGCCGCGCCGCTGATGGAGAGCACCGAACCTTGAGCACCGACGCGCCGCCTTCCATCCTGCGCCCGCTCGTCGAGGACCTCGCCGAGCGCCGCGCCAAGGCCAAGCTCGGCGGCGGCGAGGACAAGATCGCCAAGCAGCACGAGGCGGGCAAGCTCACCGCGCGCGAGCGCCTGGACCTGCTGCTCGACCCCGGCACCTTCACCGAGCTCGGGATCCACGCCGGCATCCACCACTCCGTCCGCGGCCTGGAGGACCGCGACGCGCCGGCCGACGGCGTCGTCACCGGCTACGGGAAGGTCGAAGGGCGCCTGATCGCGGTCGTCGCGTACGACTTCACGGTGATGGCCGGCTCGATGGGCATGACCGGCGAGATCAAGGTCGCGCGGCTGCGGGAGCTCGCCCTGACCAAGCGGCTGCCGTTCGTCTGGCTGCTCGACAGCGCCGGCGCGCGGATCCAGGAGGCGGTCGGCTCGCTGTTCGCCGGCAGCGGCCACCTGTTCCGCGAGGAGGTGGTGATGAGCGGCGTCATCCCGCAGGTGGCGGCGCTCATGGGCCCGTGCGCGGCCGGGACCGCCTATATCCCCGGGCTGGCCGACTTCGTGCCGATGGTCAAGGGCCGCGGCTCGATGGCGCTGGCCGGGCCGCACCTCGTCCGCGCCGCGGTCGGCGAGGACGTCACCCAGGAGGAGCTCGGCGGCTCGCGCGTGCACTGCCGCAAGTCGGGCGTCGGCGACCTCGAGGTCCCCGACGACGAGGCGTGCATCGACGCGATCAAGCGCTACCTGTCGTTCATGCCCTCGCACAACCGCGAGGCGCCGCCGCGGCGGGCGACGTCGGATCCGGTCGAGCGGATGGACGAGGAGCTGCTCGACGTGCTGCCGGAGTCCAACCGCAAGCCGTACGACATGTACGACGTCATCCGGCGGATCGTCGACGACGGCGACTGGTTCGACCTCAAGCCCCAGTGGGCCAAGACGATCATCACCTGCTTCGCGCGCTTCGGCGGGCGCCCGGTCGGCATCGTGGCCAACCAGCCGCGCCAGCTCGGCGGGATCCTCGACAACGACTCCGCCGACAAGGCTGCGCGCTTCGTCAACCTCTGCAACGCCTTCGGGCTGCCGCTCGTCTTCCTGCAGGACGTGCCGGGGTTCATGGTGGGCACGAAGGTCGAGGAGGCGGGGATCATCCGCCACGGCGCCAAGATGCTCCACGCGGTCGCCCACGCGACGGTGCCGAAGATCACCGTCGTGCTGCGCAAGGCCTACGGCGCCGGCTACTACGTCATGAACGGCCGCGCCTACGAGCCCGACCTCATCGTCGCCTGGCCGACGGCGGAGATCAGCGTCATGGGCGCCGAGGGCGCGGTCGAGATCGTCATGCGCCGCCAGGTCGAGGAGGCCGACGACCCCGCTGCCAGGAGGGCCGAGCTCATCGACGCCTACCGGCAGATCATCGACGTCTACATCGCCGCCAAGAACGGGATGATCGACGACGTCATCGACCCGCGCGAGACGCGGTCGGTGATCTGCCGCGCGCTGGAGATGGCCGAGGGCAAGGTCGTCGAGCGCCCCTGGAAGCGCAACGCGGTCGTCCCGGTCTGACGGGCCGGCAGGCGCGGCGACGCTCAGCGCGCGGGCGCGCCGGAGAGCAGCTGGGCGAGCTGCCGGCGGGTGGCGGCCGCGGCGATCGTGTTCGCCTTGGCCTCCTGGAGGGACAGGGCGCGGCAGAGCGCCCTGGCCGCGGCCTTCGCGTCGCCGGTCGCGGCCAGCAGCTCCGCGTGCGTCGTGTGGGCGTCGGCGCGGTAGACGATCAGGCCGGTCCGGTCGGCGATGGCGACCGCCTCCCTGGCATCCTCCAGGCCGCGCTCGGGATCGCCGGTGCGCGCGGCGATCACCGCGCGCGCCATGTGGCGGCGGACGACCCATTCGGCGTCGCACGGGATCGGCCGGGCATCGAGCTCGGCGATCGTCGCGGCGGCGTCGTCGACGCGGTCCTGCGCAAGCAGGCTGTGGACGAGGTCGGAATCGATCATCGACAGGTACCAGTGGTCGTCGGGGTCGGCGAAGTGCGCCCTCGCGTCGCGCAGGCAGCGCTCGGCCGCGGCCGGCGCGCCTGCGAAGACCTCGATCCAGGCGGCCAGGAAGGCCATGTAGACGCTGATCGCGCTGAGCTGCATCTCCTCGAGGCCCGCCATCGCGTCGGCCATCGCGACGCGGGCCTCGTCGAAGCGGCCGGTCATCGCCACGAGCCCGGCCCGGCAGCCGATCGCGGTGAGCTCGACCGCGCGCAGGTCGTCGTCATCACAGCCGAGGGCGTTGAACCGGGCGAGCGCCTCCGGGACGGGGCAGGGCCCCTGCACCAGGCACCAGGTCATGAAGAGCAGCGCGGACGCGATGTCGGCGCCGCTCCTGGCCCGGCGCGCATGGGCGAGCATGCGCCGGGCGTGGGCGTACGTGGCGACCGCGTCGCCCAGCAGCCAGGTGAGGTCTGCCGTGAGGTAGTCCGCGCGCGCCCGGCCGAGCGCGTCGCCGCGCGCCCGCAGCACGCCCGACGCCTGCGCGACCACGGCCAGGGCGGCTGGGACGTCGAAGCGCTCGGGGTGGCGGTAGAGGTCCACGCGCTCGCGCTCGACGGCCGAGCGCGCCTGCAGCCCGGGCAGCCCGAGCGCGTCGCTGGTCGCCACCGCCTGGCGCGCGACCACCTCCGCACGTGCGGAGTCGCCGGCTTCGATGAGCACCGCCACCAGGGTGGGGAGCAGCTTCGCACCGTCGGGCCGGTCGGTGCCGAGCAGCGCCAGCGCGCGATCCAGGAAGCCGATCTCGCCCGGGACGTCGCCGCGCGAGCCCGCCACCTCGGCTGCTGCGGCGAGCCTGCCGCCCGCGGCGGCGGCGAGCTCGGCCGGCATCGCGCCGTTGATCTCGCACTCGTAGCGGCACGCGGCCTCGAGGTGCAAGCCGATGCGCGCGTCGGCCTCGGGCAGGTCCGGCCCAAAGCCCTCCAGCCACGCGGCGTGGCGCTCGTGCAGGCCCGCCCGCGCGGTCTTGGCCAGCGAGGCGTACGCGGCCTCACGCACGAGCCCGTGGCGGAAGCGAAGCGCGCCGCGCTCGCCGCTGACCAGCAGGTCGCGCGCGACGAGGCGCTCGCAGGCCTGCTCGAGCTCGCCGCGCGACACGCCGTCGGCCAGCGCATGGACCGCGCGCGTCTGGAACGCGTCGCCGACGACGGCGCCCAGCGCCAGCGCCGAGCGCTCGGTCGTCTCGAGACGATCCAGGCGCGAGGCCAGCAGAGCGTGCAGCGCGGGCGGCAGGGCCTCCCCCGACGCTTCGCCCTCGTCCACGTAGGCGACGAGCTGCTCGAGGAACAGCGGGTTGCCCCCGGCCGCGCCGGCGATCTCGCGCCGCTGCGCGGGCTCCAGGCGCCCGGCGTCGATCGCCTCGAGCAGCTCGGCGGACGCAGCGGGGGAGAGCGGGCCGAGCTCGAGCACGCTGTCGGCGTCCATGCGGCCCGTCCAGCCGGGATGGCGCTCCTCGAACGCATCGCCGCGCGCCACCCACACGATGAGCACGGGCGCGCCGCGCAGCTTGGCGGCGAGATCGCCGAGGAGGTCGAGCAGCGCGGGCTCCGCGAGGTGCGCGTCGTCGACGACGATCGCCAGCGTCCGGCTGCGCGCGAGCCCGTCGACCACGCGCCGGAAGGCCCAGGCGGTGTCCTCGCCGACGGTGCCCTGCCGCAGGCCGACGGCGGTCGCCACCTGGCGCATGGCCGACTCGGGGATCCCGAGCGCGCTGCCGAGCTCGTCGAGCGACCGGTCGCCCATCGCCTGCTCGATCACCGGGCGCATCGGCAGGTAGGTGACGCCCCCACCGTAGGCCTGGCAGCGGCCGGTGAGGACGCGGCCGCCGTCGCCGGCCAGCGCTGCGAGCTCGGCAACCAGGCGCGACTTGCCGATCCCGGGCTCGCCCACGATCGCCATCAGGCGCGCGGTGCCGGTCCGCGCCACCCGAGCGAAGGCCTCGCGCAGGCGCTCGAGCTCGGGCCCGCGCCCGACGAGCGGGCGGTCCAGGGTGCGCTGGATCGCCGGCGCGGCGGGATCGAAGCGCTCCAGGCGCAAGCCCTCGTCGGCGAGCTCGATCGCCTCGGCGGCGTGGCGGACCATCCGCCAGGTCCGGTCGTCGATACGGACCTCGTCGGGCTCGGCGGCGCGGCCCAGCCGCTCGGCGGCCCCGACGGGCGCGCCGACGACCGCGGTCGCGCCGTGCTGCGCCGCAGCGACGACCTCGCCGGTCGACACGCCGCAGCGCGCGCGTGACCCGAACGGCAGCGCGTGCGTCCCTTGCACGAGCTCCGCGGCGGCGCGCAGCGCGCGCTGGGCGGCGTCCTCGTGGGCGACGGGGGCGCCGAAGACGGCGAGGACGGCGTCGCTGCGCGCCTCGGCCACGACGCCGTCGTGCCGGCCGCAGACGGCGACGGCATCGTCGTGGAAGCGCTCGAGCCTCGCGCGCAGCGACTCGGGGTCGTGGTCGGAGCCCTCGGCGAGCTGCGCGAAGACGCAGGTCACCAGGCGCCTGGCGTCGGCGGCCAACGGCTTGCGGCCCACCGCCCGGCCCTGTGGCGAGGGGACCTCTTGGCGCAGGATCGCCGCCTCGAGCTCGCGCAGCTCCGGTGACGGCTCGATGCCCAGGCCGTCGGCGAGGGCCTCGTAGGCCCGCCGGTAGGCCTCGAGCGCGTCGGCCTGGCGCCCGGCGCGGTAGAGCGCGAGCATCTGCTGGCCGCGCAGCCGCTCGCGCAGCGGATGCTGGCGGACGAGCGCGTCGAGCTCGCCGACGACGTCGCCGTGGCGGGCGCAGGCCAGGTCGGCGTCGATGCGATCGCTGATGCAGGCCAGGCGCAGGTCCTCGAGCCGCGCGATCTCGGCCTGGGCGAAGCGGGCGTCGGCGACGTCGGCCAGCGCAGGGCCCCGCCACGGCTCCAGCGCGCTGCGCAGGGTGGCCGCCGCCTCCCACGGCTCGCCCGCCGCGAGCTCGCCACGGCCCTGCAGGACGAGCTCCTCGAAGCGGTCGGCGTCGAGGTCGCCGGGAGCCATCCGAACCGCGTAGCCGCTTCCCTGCGACAGCAGCCTGGCCTCGCCGAGCGCGCTGCGCAGTCGTGACGCGACCACGTGGACGGCCTTGCGGCCGTTCTGCGGGCGCTCGCCGTCCTCCCAGAGGTCGTCGAGCGCGCGGTCGACGTGCACGAACGCGCCGCGGTGCACGAGCAGAAGCGCCAACAGCGACAGCGTCCGGCCGCGCGGGACGTGATCGGCGCCGCCGACCTGGATGGGACCGAGGATCCGGTACTGGGGCTCCACGCGCGCGATACGAGGCTAATCCTGCGGGGCGCCGGAGTGAAGCCGATCAGAAACCATGTGCTGCGACCGTCTGCGGTGTGCTCGAGCTGGCACCGATCCTGGGAGTGCTCGGCGGTCTCGTCGGCGCCGTGGACACCGTGCCCTACGTCCGTGACACGGTGCGCGGCGCGACGCGGCCGCACCGCGGCACGTGGCTGATCTGGGGCGTGCTGGCGATCGTCGCCTGCCTCTCGCAGCGCGCCGACGGCGCTTCGTGGAGCCTGCTGCTCACGGCGAACCAGACGCTCCTCACCGGGCTCATCTTCGTGCTGGCTATCCGCCACGGCGAGGGGGGCATGGGGGCGTTCGACCTGGCGCTCATGACCGTCGCCGCCGTCGGCGTCGTGGGCTGGATCCTGGCAGGCGAGCCGATCGTGGCGGTGGCGTGCGTGATCGCCGCCGACCTCAGCGCGGCGGCGATGATGACGCCCAAGACCTACCGCGATCCGCACTCCGAGACGCTCGCGATGTACGTCCTGGCCAGCCTGGCCGGGGCACTGACGGCCGGCGCCGTCGGCGCGCTCGACGTCTCCCTGCTGGCGTACCCCGTCTACTACTGCCTCATCAACGGCGCGGTGGCGCTGCTCATCTGCGTCCGACGGCGGGAGCCGGCCTGGTGAGCGCGGTCGAGCAGCAGCGCTACTCGCTCGGACACACCGCGGCCGAGCACGAGCGGCTGCGCAGGCAGGCGCGCGTGTGGGAGGCCGCGACCGGCCGGCTGCTGGACGACGCCGGGCTGCGGCGTGGCGCGACCTGCCTGGATGCCGGCTGCGGGCCGGGCGAGACGATGCGGCTGATGGCCGAGCGCGTCGGGGCCGCGGGGCGCGTGACCGGCATCGACCTCGACGCCGCGCTGGGCGCAATCGCCGTGGGGCGCCTGCGTGCCGACGGCCACCACCAGTGCCGGTTCGAGCGCCACGACCTGACCTCCGAGGCGCCGCTCCCGGGCGCGCCGTACGACGCGGTCTACGCGCGGCTGGTCCTCTACCACCTCCCGCAGCGCGCCGAGGTCCTCGCCCGCCTGTGGGACGCGGTGGCGCCGGGCGGCCACCTGATCGTGCAGGACTACGACCTGCGCAGCTTGGGCGTCCTCCCCGCGCTGGACAGCGTCGACGAGATCGGCCGGGTCCTCATGGACGCCTTCGGCGAAGCCGGGTGCGACGTCCACGTCGGCGCCAAGCTGCCGCAGCTCTTCGCGCAGGTCGGCGCCGGCGAGCCCGACGGCACCGATGTCGCGGGCCGGCTCGAGCCGCTGGAGAAGGGCCGCCTCATCCTCGAGAGCACCTTCCGCAGCCTGCTGCCGGTCGCCCTCGCCCACGGCATCACGACCGAGGCGCAGGCGGCGCAGACGCTCGACCAGCTCCAGCGCGACGTCGCGCGCTTCCCCGACCGCCCGATGATGTGGCCGCTGATGATCGGCGCGTGGAAGGGCAAGCGCGCGCCGGCATGAGCGAGCTCGTCGAGCGCATCCGGCGGGAGACCATCGGTGACGACGCGGTGATCGAGGGCCCGTTCGGGCCGCGTCGCATGGTCTACGCCGACGCGACGGCGTCCGGCCGGTCGGTGCGCTTCGTCGAGGAGCTCGTCCGCGAGCAGGTGCTGACCACCTACGCCAACACCCATACCGAGGCGTCGTTCACCGGCCGGCGCACGACGGCGCTGCGCGAGGAGGCGCGTCGGGTCATCCACCGCGCCGTCGGCGGCGGTCCGGACGACGCCGTCGTCTTCTGCGGCGCGGGGGCGACGGGGGCGATCGACAAGCTGATCCGGTTGCTGGCGCTGCACCGCGGCCCGCGGCCGGTCGTCTTCGTGGGCCCCTTCGAGCACCACTCCAACGAGCTTCCCTGGCGCGAGTCGGGCGCCGACGTGGTGGTCATCGGCGAGGACGGCGACGGCGCCATCGACCTCGAGCACCTCGAGCACGAGCTGCGCCGCCACGCCGACCGGGTGCTGAGGATCGGCAGCTTCTCGGCCGCCTCCAACGTGACCGGGATCGTGGCCGACGTCGACCGCGTGGCGATCATGCTGCACCTTCACGACGCGCTCTCGTTCTGGGACTACGCGGCCGCGGGCCCGTACCTGCCGATCGAGATGAACGGCGCGCCGTACCTGCCCGACGGCCATCTCGCCTACAAGGACGCGATCTTCCTCTCCCCGCACAAGCTGGCGGGCGGGCCCGGCAGCCCGGGGGTCCTGGTGGCCAAGCGCAAGCTCCTGCGCGCGTCGGTCCCGACGGTGCCGGGCGGCGGCACGATCGTCTTCGTCAGCCCCGGCGAGCAGTCCTACCACCCCGATCCCGAGGTCCGCGAGGAGGGCGGGACGCCGGCGATCGTCGAGTCGATCCGCGCCGGGCTCGCCTTCGCGCTGAAGGAGGCGGTCGGCGCCGACGAGATCCGCCGCCGCGAGCACGACATGGCGCGCCGCGCCCTGCGGTCGTGGTCGGCCAACCCGCGCATCGAGATCCTCGGCAACACCGAGTGCGAGCGGCTCGCGGTGATCTCGTTCGGCCTGCGCCACCCGCCGATGCAGCTGCACGCCGCCTTCGTCGTCGCGGTGCTCAGCGACCTGTTCGGCATCCAGGCTCGCAGCGGGTGCTTCTGCGCCGGACCGTACGTGCACCGCGCCTTCCCGATCGACGAGCCGTGGTCGCGGCGCATGCACGCCGAGGCCCGCCGCGGGCAGCTCGGGGCCAAGCTCGCGCTGACCCGGGTGAGCTTCCCCTACTACACGAGCGAGGCGGCCTTCACCTACGTCGTCGACGCCGTGCACCTGGTGGCCGACGAGGGCTGGAAGCTGCTGCCGCAGTACCGCTTCGACCCGGCCGGAGGCATGTGGGAGCACCGGTGCCGCGGCGTGGGGGCGCCCGTCGGCCTGGCAGCGATGCTCGACGCGCCGCCGCCGCGGTTCGAGCGCGCGCCGGAGTCCGTGCTCGCGGGTCAGCTCGCCGCCGCGCGCCGGATCCTCGCGGCGGCGGCAGCGGGCGCGCCGCCCGACGCGTTCGGCGATCCGCCCTGCACGCCGGAGCTCGAGCGAATCCGCTGGTTCCCCCTGCCCGTCGAGGCGCTCGCGCGGCTGCGCGGCGCCGGCGGGCAGGCCGCCGCGTAACCGGGAGCATCTAGGCTCCCGCGGATGCCGACCCCGGTCCTGCTCGACTGCGATCCCGGCCACGACGATGCGATTGCCATCCTGCTGGCCGCCGGACGCCGCGACGCGGTCGGCCTGCGCGCCGTCACCACCGTCGGCGGCAACGCCGAGCTCGACAAGGTCACCCTGAACGCCCGCCGGGTCCTGACCCTCGCGGGCGTCGACGACGTGCCGGTGGCCGCGGGCGCCGCCGGCCCGCGGCGCGGCGAGCTCGTCACGGCGCTCGACGTGCATGGGCAGACCGGCCTCGACGGCGCCGAGCTGCCCGAGCCGGCGATCGAGATCGACCCGCGCGGGGCGGTCGAGCTCATGGTCGCGCGCGGCCCCGCCACCGTCGTCGCGACGGGCCCGCTGACCAACGTCGCCGACCTGCTCGAGCGCGCGCCCGAGACGGTGCAGGAGATCGTATGGATGGGCGGCTCGACCGAGCGCGGCAACGTCCGGCCGTACGCCGAGTTCAACGCGATGGTCGATCCCGAGGCGGCCGAGATCGTCTTCGCGAGCGGCAAGCCGCTGACCATGGTCGGCCTCAACCTGACCCATCAGGCGCAGGCGACCGACGACGTGGTCGCGCGCCTGCGGGCGATCGGCTCGCCGGTGAGCGAGGCGGCGATCGGATGGCTGTCGTTCTTCGCCGACACCTACCGCGAGGTCTACGGCTTCGCCGGGCCGCCAGTGCACGACGCCTGCGCGGTGGCCCTGGTGATCGACCCGACGCTCGTGCGCAGCACCGAGACCTTCGTCGCGATCGAGACCGAGGGGCGGTGGACGCGCGGCGCGACCGTGGTCGACTTCCACGGCCGCTTCGGGCATGAGCCGAACGCGAAGGTCGCGATGCAGCTCGACGTCCCGCGCTTCTGGGACCTCGTGCTGGAGGCGATCGCCGCCCTGTGATCGCGGTCGTCGGGTCGATCAACCTCGACGTGGTCGTCGAGGTCGAGCGCCACCCGGCGCCGGGGGAGACCGTGCCCGGCGGCGACCGCCGCGAGCTGCCGGGCGGCAAGGGCGCCAATCAGGCCGTGGCCGCGGCGCGGCTCGGCGCGCAGGTCGCGTTGGTGGGCCGGGTCGGCGACGACGACGCCGGGCGGCGCCTGCGCGACGGGCTGGCGGCCGAGGGCGTCGACGTCGCGCACGTCGTCGTCGACCCGTCGGCGCCGACCGGCATGGCGCTGATCGCGGTCGACCGGACGGGCGAGAACACGATCGTGGTCAGCTTGGGCGCGAACGCCAGGGTCAGCGCGGCCGACGTGGAGTCGGCAAGCGATCTGCTCGCCGGCGCGGCCCTGACGGTGGCCCAGCACGAGGTCCCCGAAGACGCGGTCGCGGCGGCGATCGCGGGCGCCGGCGGGACCGTGGTGCTCAACCCCGCGCCGGCGCGCCCGGTGATCGCGCGGGTCGACGTTCTCGTGCCCAACCGCGGCGAGCTCGAGGCGCTGGCCGGCCGCAGCGGCGATCCGGTCGAGCTGGCGCGTGGGCTGGACGTGGCGGGCGCGGTGGTCGTGACGCTCGGCGGCGACGGAGCGGTGGTCGTCGAAGGCGACCGGGTCACGCCCGTGGCGGCGCCGGTCGTCGAGGCGGTGGACACCACCGGGGCAGGCGACGCCTTCTGCGGAGCGCTCGCATCCGCGCTCGACCGCGGAGCGGAGCTGGTCGAGGCCGCCCGCTTCGCGGTCCGCGCCGCCGCCGCGAGCGTGACGAAGCCCGGCGCCCAGGGAGGCCTGCCGCGCGCCGCCGACCTCCCCTAGCGGCGCTAGCCTGGTCTCATGTCCGTCGACACGCCCGAGGAGCTCGAAGGCCTGCGCCGCGCCGGCCTGCTCGCGGCCGAGGTGCTCAAGGCCGCCCGCGACGCGGTCGCTCCTGGCGTGACCACCGCCGAGCTCGACGATCTCGCCGCCGAGCGCATGCGCGCCGCGGGCGCCCACTCGGCGCCGATCGTCACCTACGACTTCCCCGGCGCGATCTGCATCAGCGTCGGCAACGAGGTCGTCCACGGCATCCCCGGCCCGCGCCGGCTCGTGGCGGGCGACCTCGTCAAGCTCGACGTCTCGCTGGAGCTCGACGGCTACTTCGCCGACACGGCGACGACCGTCGCCGTCGGGGCCGCGACGCCGGCAGACGAGCGCCTGGTGGCCGCCACCCGCGCCGCCCTGAAGCGCGGGATGCGCGCCGCGGTCGCGGGCGCGACGGTGCGCGACGTCGGCGCGACGGTCGAGAAGATCGCCGAGGCGCGCGGCTTCAGCGTCCTGCGCGATCTGGTCGGCCACGGCATCGGCCGCTCGCTGCACGAGCCTCCGACGGTGCCGAACTTCGCCGACCCCCGGCACGGCGACCGCCTCCACGAGGGCCTGGTCCTGACCGTCGAGCCGATGCTCGCCGGCACGCGCGACATCCGCGGCACCGGCGACGGCTGGACGGTCGTCACCGCCGACGGCTCGCACGCCGCGCACGAGGAGCACACGATCATCGTCACCAAGGGCGAACCGATCGTGCTCACCGCCGCGTGATCCGGGCTACGTTTCCGGGCGGTGGCCGTCGAGGACCCCGTCATCATCACGTGCTCGATCTCGGGCTCGCTGGCCAATCGCGAGCAGTGCCCGGCGATCCCCTACACCCCGGCTGAGTACGCCGCCGAGGCGCGCAGGGCCGTCGACGAGGGCGCGGCGATGATCCACATCCACGCGCGCACGCCCGACGGCACGCCGAGCTACGAGATCGAGGACTTCCAGGCCATCGCCGGCGCGATCCTCGGTGAGGTCGGCGACGTGATCGTCAACTTCTCCACCGGCGCGATCGGGGTGCCCGTCGACAAGCGCGTCGCCTACCTGCGCGCCTGCCGGCCCGACGTCGCCGCCCTGAACATGGGCTCGATGAACTACGCCAAGTACTCGCGCTCGCGCAAGGACTTCGTCTTCCAGGCGGTCTTCGCCAACCCGTTCGACGAGATCGTCGCGTTGCTGCAGGCGATGAACGAGCTCTCGATCAAGCCAGAGCACGAGTGCTTCGACGTCGGCCACGTCGGCTCGCTCGAGCCGCTGGTCGACATGGGCGTGCTGCATCCGCCGCTGCACGTCTCGTGCGTCATGGGCGTCACCGGCGGGATCCCGCCGACCGCGCGCAACCTCGCGCTGATGGCCGAGAACGTGCCGGCCGGCTCGCACTGGGGCGTGATCGGCGTCAGCCGCGCGCAGTGGCTGCTCGTGGCCGCCGGGCTGACCCTGGGCGGCTCGGTGCGCGTCGGCCTGGAGGACAACTTCTACCTGCCCGACGGCACCATGGCCCGCTCCAACGGCGAGCTCGTCGCCAGGGCCCGCCGGCTGACCGAGGACGTCGGCCGCCGCCCGGCGACGGTGGCGCGGGCGCGCGAGATGCTCGGGGCACCGCGGCGGGCTGCGGCATGACCCTGCCCCTCGAGGGCATCCGCGTCCTGGACCTCACGCGGCTGCTGCCCGGCGGCTTCTGCTCGCTGCTGCTCAGCGACTTCGGCGCCGACGTCATCAAGGTCGAGGACACCGGCGCGGGCGACTACATCCGCGCCTGGCCGCCGTACTACGACGGCGTGCAGGAGTCGACGAGGTCGGCGCTCTTCCTCTCGCTGAACCGCGGCAAGCGCTCGATCCGCCTGGACCTCAAGAGCGCGGCCGGCCGCGATGCGTTCCTGCGCGCCGTCGCCGGCGCCGACGTCGTCCTCGAGTCGTTCCGCCCCGGTGTGCTCGACCGCCTCGGCGTCGGCTACGAGACCCTGCGCGACGCCAATCCGGGCATCGTCTACTGCGCGATCACCGGCTACGGCCAGGACGGCCCCAACCGCGACCGCTCGGGCCACGACATGAACTACCTCGGCCTGATCGGGCTCCTGGGGCTGACCGGCGAGCGCGACGGGCCGCCGATCCAGCCGGCCGGCCAGATCGCCGACATCGGCGGCGGGGCGCTCATGGCCGCTTTCGGCATCCTCGCCGCGCTGCGCGAGCGCGAGCGCTCCGGCGAGGGCCAGGTTGTCGACGTCTCGATGGCCGACGGCGCGCTGTCGTGGCTGGCGATGGTGGCCGCGCGCTACTTCGCCGAGGGCGGGGCGCCGCAGCGCGGGGACCTCGAGCTGGCCGGCGCGATCGTCTGCTATCGCCCGTACCGCTGCGCGGACGGCTGGGTCACGCTCGGAGCGCTCGAGCCGAAGTTCTGGCAGGCGTGGTGCCGCGGCGTCGGGCGCGACGACCTCGTCGACCAGCAGTTCGCGCCCCCGGGCAGCGACGCACACCACGAGGTCGAGGCGATCTTCGCGGGGCGCACCCGCGAGGAGTGGCGCGCCTTCGCCTCCGAGCACGACTGCTGCCTGGAGCCGGTGCTCGGCCTCGACGAGGCGCTCGACTCCGAGCTCATCCGCGCGCGCGAGATGGTCGTGGAGCTCGATCAGCCGGGCGCGACCCGGCCGGTGCGGCTGCTCGGCCCGCCGGTCAAGCTGGGCCGCACGCCCGGCGACGCGAACCGCCGGCCGGGCCCGGCGCTGGGCGAGCACACGCGCGAGGTCCTCGCCGAGCTCGGGTACGGCGCGGAGGAGATCGCGGCGATGCTCGCCGCGGGCGCGGCCGCGTGACGGGCCGGACGGCCACTCTTCCACGATCATCGAAGCGTCGCCGGGTAAGCCTTGGGGTGATGACCAGGCGAACGACCGCTCCGTTCTACATCGTCGCTGCCGCGCTCTTCGTGCTGCTGGTCGCGTCGAACATGCCGACGCCGCTCTACGCCGTCTATCGCGAGCGCTTCGGGTTCTCGAGCGCCGTGCTGACGCTGATCTTCGCCACCTACGCCGTGGTGCTGGTGCCGTCGCTGCTGCTCTTCGGCCAGCTCTCGGACCGCCTCGGCCGGCGGCGGGTGATCGCCGCAGGCCTCGTCGTGGCGATGGCCGGCCTGGCGCTGTTCGCGGCCGCGCGCGGGACCGGCTGGTTGTTCGCCGCCCGCGCCGTGCAGGGCTTGTCGGTCGGGGCGATCACCGGCGCGGCGACGGCGGGCCTCGTCGAGCTCGAGCCCCGCGGCGACCGCCAGCGAGCCGCGCTGCTCTCGGTTCTCGCCCAGGCGGGCGGCTGCGCGGTCGGGCCACTGGTCGCCGGCGCGCTGGCTCAGTGGGCGCCGGAGCCGCGCGTGCTGTGCTACCTGGTCGCTCTGGTGGTGATCGCCGCGACCGTGGCCGCCGCGCTGTCGATCCCCGAGCCGGCGCCCTCCAGCGGGCGCTGGCAGTTCCAGCGGCCGTCCGTCCCGTCGCCCATCCGCGCCGGCTTCGCGCGCGCGAGCCTCACCGGGGCGGCGGTGTGGGCCGTCGCGGCGCTCTTCCTGTCGGTCGTGCCCAGCTACGCGGCCAAGCTGCTGGACACCAACGACCTCGCGCTGCTCGGCGCGATCGCGGCCACGATGCTCGCGACCTCCTGCGCGACCCAGTGGCTGGCGTCCGGACGGGTGAGCGTGGGCGCCCAGCCCGCCGGCCTGGCCCTCCTCGCCTGCGGACTGGCCGCGCTCGTCGTCGCCTTCCCGCTGCACTCGCTGCCGGTCGTGCTCGCCTCGGCGCTGCTGGCCGGCGCCGGCCACGGTCTGGCCTTCCTGGGCGCCCAGACCGAGGTCAACCACATCGCCCCGTCAGACCGCCGCGGCGAGGTGACTGCCGCGTTCATGAGCTGCATCTACAGCGGTGTGGCGGTATCGGTGATCGGGGTCGGCGTGATCTCGACCTCGGCGCAGTCGCTCTACACCGCGGTGGCCGTGTTCGCCGCGGCCATCGGCGCCACCGCGGTGCTCACGGCGGGCTGGCACCTGGCTCGTTGAGCTCCTCGAGCTCGCGCCGCTTCTCGGCCAGCCGCTCGCGGACCTCGGCGGCGAGGACGCTGGCCCCGTCGTGCGGGCCCCTGACCTCCTCGGCGAACTCGGGACGCCGCCCGGCGAAGGTCGCCGAGGACTCGAGCACCGCGGACTCGACCCCGATCGGCGCCCCGGTGACGAGCGCCAGGCCGAACGCGTCGCTGGGGCGCGCGTCGACCTCGCCGCCGCCGGCGAGCAGCGCGGTGGCGTAGAAGGTGTGCTCGACGAGCGCGCTGACCCGCACCTCGGCGACCTCGCCACCCGCCGCGCGCAGCAGCGCGGCGGCGAAGTGGTAGGCGCCGGGGCGCGGCAACTCGACCGCCTCGAGCTGCCCGGCGAGCGCGTCGGCCTCGGGGACGCCGATCCAGATCGCCAGCTGCCGGTCGCCGCCGATCTCCTGGAGCACGACGATCCGCCGCTCCGGCCGCGCGGTGGGGCGGCGGACATCGGCGATGCGCATAGGGACGGCAGCGGACATCGGGAACTCCTCTCGGTGGACGTCGTCGAGCTCGCGCCGCAGTACGCGGCGCGCCTTGTGCAGCCGGGTCTTGACCGCGCCCGGCCGCGTGTCGAGCCTCCCCGCGACCTCGGCGTGGCTGAGCCCGGCGAGATGGAAGAGCTCGACCGCGGCGCGCTGGCCGGCGGGCAGCTCGGCGATGGCGTCGCGCACGCGGGCGGCGATCGCCGCGGCCTCGGCGGCCTCGTGCGGCCCGGCGCTGTCGTCGGCGGGGTCGGCGCCGTCGAGGCGCGCCCATCGCGCCCGCTCCTGCAGCGCCCGGCGGCTGAGGTTCAGGCCGATCCCGATGAGCCACGCGCCGAAGCGGTCGCCGTCGCGCAGGCGGTCGAGGCCGAGCATGGCGGTGAGGACCGCCTCTTGTGCAGCGTCGGCCGCGATCTCGGCGTCGCCGGTGGCGCGGCGGCACGTCGTGATGAGCAGCGGGTAGTGGCGCGCCACGAGCGCGGCGAACGCGCGGCGCCGGCCGGCGAGGGCCGCGGCGACGAGCTCGGCGTCGCTATGCGGCATGCGCGCCCACCAGGGGTTGAGGGTGGCGCAGCGATCGCGCGCCCATGGCCGCGGCGGCGACCGCGGCCTGCGAGGCGCCGAGCAGCAGGAGCGTCACCGTGGTCCCGGTCGCGTCGACGAGGAGGCCGGCGCTCAGCGCCCCGAGCGGCAGCATGCTGGCCGAGATCAGGCGCGCGGCGCTGTTGACCCGCCCGCGCAGGCCGTCGGGGGTGAGGGTCAGGCGTGCGCCGACGACGACCGCGTTCCAGGCCGGGGCCGGGAACGCCGCGAGCGCGGCGATCGCCCCGAGCGCAAACGGATCGCGGATCGCCGCCAGGGCCGCGACCACGGCGGCCATCACCCAGAACGCGCCGAGCACGATCACCGGCGTGGCGAGCCGGCGGCCGATCGCCGGCGCCGCGAGCGCTCCCAGCAGGCCGCCGACGCCGAGCAGCGCGAGCATGACTCCGATGGCGGCCGCGCTCGCACCGTGCTCGTGGGCGCGGACGACGAGCACCAGCTCCAGCGCGGCCCAGATGAAGTTCACCCCGGCCACCGCCAGCGCGCTGGCCCGCACGAAGGCCATGCCCCACAGCCACCGCGCACCCTCGGCGATCTCGGCGACCGGGCGCCCGCGCGGCGCCGCGCGGTCCTCCTGCAGCGGGGCGCGCACCGCGAGCAGGCCGAGCGCGCAGGCCAGGTAGGAGGCCGCATCGACCGCGAACGGCAGCGCCCGCCCGATGCCGAACAGCACGCCGCCGAGCGGCGCGCCGGCCAGGACGGCGCCCTCGCGGCGCGCCTCGTTGCGGGCCAGCGCCTCGGGCACCTGGCTGGAGTGCACGACCATCGGCAGCGCTCCCTGCTCGGTGAGCGCGAAGACCGCGGTGACCGTCCCCTGCACGAAGGCGACCGCGACCAGCAGCCCGAAGCCCAGCGCGCCGGCCGCGAACGCGACCGCCAGGCTCGCGAGCGCGACGGCGCCGACTGCGCCGGCGCCGACCATCACCCACCGCCGGTCGGCGCGGTCGACCAGCACGCCGGCCGGCAGGTAGACCACCAGCACGGCGACCGTGTTGGCGAAGCCCACGACGCCGGCCCGCGCCGGCGAGCCGGTCATCGCGAGCGCCGCGAGCGGGAACGCGACCAGCGTCAGCTGGGAGCCGAGCGCGGACACGAGCTGGCAGCTCCAGAGGACGAGGAAGTCGCGGTTGCGCCGCAAGGGGACCATCGACGCTTAGTGCATCAGACGACCTCCAGGGTCACCCGCCCACGCTGACGCTGCCGTTATGCCCGCGCCCGTACCGTCGGCTGCATGGACGATCTGCGGTTCGGCCGGGTCCACGTGGCCGGCTCCGCGGGCCCTCTGGAGGCCGCGGTCGTCCGCGAGCTGCACGCCGCGGGCCACCGTCTGGTTCCCGCCGGTGAGCCCGCCGACGCGATCGTCCACTGCCCGGCGCCCGAGCCGAACGGGCGCCTGACCCACCGCCGGCTGGCGGCGTACCGGCGCACGGAGGGATCGCGGGCGCGCGCCCTCGCATCCGACGCGATGGCCCAGCGCGCGCGCCTGGTCCACGTCGGCAGCGCCTTCGCGTGGGGCGACCACGGCGCCGACTGGATCGACGAGGCCACGCCGCAGCGCCCCGCGCCGCTGGGCGCGGGCGACGCCGATGTCGCGCGGCGCCTGCTCGCGCTGCGCGGCGAGCACGGCCTCGACGTGGTGCTCGTCGCGCTGGGGCTCGTGTACGGCCCCGGCGGCCTGTTCGAGCACGCGCTGTGGACCGGCCGCACCCGGGTGGTGGGATGGGGCGGCAACTACATCAGCTGCGTGCACGTCGACGACGCCGCCCGTGCGATCGCCGCCGCGCTCGAGCGAGGGTCGCCCGGAACCAGCTACCTCGCGGTCGACGACGAGCCGGTCACCCAGCGCGCGCTGATCGACGCGGTCGCCGACGCGGCCGGCCGGCCGCGCCCCGGCAGCTCGTCGATCAGCGTCGCGGCCGCCCGGGTCGGCTTCCCGGTCGCGCGCTCGCTCTCCGCATCGCTGCGGGTGCGCAACGCGCGCGCCAAGGCCGAGCTCGGCTGGGCGCCGCGGTTCCCGACCGTTCGCGAGGGCGTCTGGCCGGTCGCCGCGGTGCTCTCGACCGCCGCGCGCCAGCCGCGGATCAGCTGAGCGCGCGCGCCGTCACCAGCGCGCGGCGTGGTGCTCCATGACGCCGTAGCCGGCCCGCAGCTCGGTGCCGTCGGGCAGCGTGCCGGCGAAGGTCCCGAACGGCTGGCGGTAGTCGCTGGCGAGCAGGAGGAGGTCGTCGCGGCGCACGCGCTCGGCCTCGGGCTCGAAACGCAGCTCGCCGACGCCTTCGAGGCCCGGCGCGAAGTGCACCGGCGCGACCTCGAGCGCGCCGCCGTCGACCCACACCGTGCGCTCGCTGCGTACCGGCGCGTCGTGGACCCCGGCGACGAGGTTCCATGCCACCTGCGCGCCGTCGGTCCCCACGCCGACGCCCGCGCTCCACTCCCACGCGGTGCGCCGCGCGTGGTAGCCGGCCGAGTCGTCGAGCAGCCCGAACGCGTCGATGGCAGTCGATCGGCCTTCCACGGTCAGCAGGCCGATCGCGTGCAGCGGACGCTTGCGCGTCCAGATGTACGAGCCGCCATGCGCGCTGACCACTTCGACGGGCTCGCCCGCGGGCTCGAGGACGAGGTCGACGGCGACCTCGCGGTCGGCCACGCGCACGGCGCCGTCGGGCAGGGCGACGCCGCTGCGCCGCGTCGACGTCCGCTCCCACAGGCGCTGCTGTCCGCGGTCCCACACCGCCCAGAAGGCCTGCGGCATGCCGGCCACGCGGGCGACGCCCGCGCAGAGCAGGACCTCCGGCCCGTAGACGCCCACGTAACGCCAGCGCTTGAGCGGTCGTCGCCCCTGGCGGCGCGGCATGCGCCCGGGCGGCAGCGCGAGGCCCTCGGGGCGGCCGGTCCCGTCGCCCCGGTAGGGCAGCGCATCGAGCATCGCGTCTATGCTCTCCACGATTGACTCGTCAGTCAATCTGGAGCAGGAGGGGAGACACGACAACGCTACGAGCAGCCGCGGTCCAGCTCACCGCGACGCCGGACAAGGCCGCGAACCTGCAGACGGCCGATCGCCTCGTGCGCCAGGCGGCCGCCGACGGCGCGCGGCTCGTCGTGCTGCCCGAGAAGTGGAGCGTGCTCGGCCGCGGGACCGATCTGCGCGAGGGCGCCGAGCCACTCGACGGCCCCGCCATCGCCTGGGCCCGAGAGATCGCCCGCGAGCTCGAGCTCGACCTCGTCGCCGGGTCGGTCTCCGAACGCGTCGAGGGCGAGGACAAGCTGCGCAACACCTCGCTGCACATCGGCCCGGACGGCGAGATCAAGGCGACCTACCGCAAGATGCACATGTTCGACGTCGAGGTCGGCGGGACGGTCTACCGCGAGTCCGAGCACGAGGAGCCGGGCGACGACGTGGTGGTCTCGCAGACCGCCGACGGCGTGGAGCTCGGCCTGACCGTCTGCTACGACGTCCGCTTCCCCGAGCTGTACCGCATCCTCGCCGTGCGCGGCGCGCGCGTGATCACGGTCCCCGCGGCGTTCACGGTCCCGACCACGCGCGACCACTGGGAGGTCCTCGTCCGCGCCCGCGCGATCGAGGACCAGGCCTTCGTCATCGCGGCCAACCAGGTCGGCACCCACGTCGAGGGGCTCGCGTCCGGCGGGCGCTCGATGATCGTCGACCCGTGGGGCCTCGTCCTGGCCCAGGCTGCCGACGCGCAGACCGTGATCACCGCCGACCTCGACCTCGACGCCCAGGCCGCGATCCGCACGCGGCTGCCCTCGCTGGCCAACCGCCGCCCCGCCGCCTACCGCTGGCCGGAGGGCTGATGGCGGGGCGCAACGAGCGGCTCGCCGCCGAGAAGCGGCGCCTCATCCTCGACGCGGCCGTGCGCGCCTTCGCCCGCCGCGGCTTCAACCAGTGCCGCGTCAGCGACATCGCCGATGAGGCCGGTGTGGCCTACGGCCTCGTCTACCACTACTTCCGCTCCAAGGACGAGGTGCTCGACACGCTCTTCCTGGAGCGCTGGAACGTCATGCTCGACGTCATCCGCGACCTCGACGGCCAGGACCTGGGCGCGCGCGAGAAGCTCTACGCGATCGCCTCGTTCATCGTGGACTCCTACCGCCACGACCCCGAGCTGATGAAGGTGATCATCGTCGAGGTCACGCGCGCGGCGAACTCGTTCGGCCAGACGCACCTGCGCAAGATCAACGAGGCCTACGAGCTCATCGCCGGCATCGTCGAGCGCGCCCAGGCCGACGGAACGTTCAAGGACACCGTGACGCCGCGGTTCGCGGCGATGGCCTTCTACGGCGTCATCGAGCAGGTGCTCTCGGGCTGGATCTTCGAGACGCTGCCGCGTGGCGACGCCGAGTTCGAGGAGGCGAAGACGCTCGTGGTCGAGACGATCTGCGGTGGGCTGGACGCGGTTCCCGCGACCGCGTGAGATAGGGTCCTGCCGATGGAGAACGAGATGGTCAAGCGCCTGGTCTGGTCAGGCCTGCTTGCCGGTCTCGGTGCGCTCGCCTCGATCGCGACGACGAAGGTCGCGGCGACGATCTGGCGGCGCGCTTTCGGGGAAGAACCGCCCGAGTGACCGAGGACCTGCACAGCCCGACCACCGCGGGGCCCCAGCCGACGCCCGGCATCAAGCCCGGCGGCTCGGAGGACGCACGGCCGGGTAACCCCCCGTCCGGCGGGGTAGGGCTCCCGGGACCGCTTGCCAACCTCCCCGTGGAGGAGCATCCCGAGATCCTGGTGGGCGCCGCCTTCGCGGGCGGCATCCTCAGCGCCATCATCCTCAAGCGCCTGGGCCGATGAGCACCGATCAACAGACTTCCACGAACAACACCCAGAACATCGCCCAGGCGATCCAGGAGGTGTCCGAGCGCGCCCAGCTGCTCGTGCGCGAGGAGATCGAGCTGGCAAGGGCGGAGGTCGAGGCCAAGGTCTCCAAGCTCATCAAGGGCGCCGTGATCGCGATCGTGGCGGGGATCTTCGTGGTCAACGGGCTGACCTTCGTGCTGCACGGCTTCTCGTGGCTGGCCTGGTACGAGCTGTTCCCGCAGGGCCAGTACTTCTGGGGCTTCTTCCTCGTCGCTGCTGTGCTCTTCCTGCTCGGCGCGCTGGCCGGCTTCATCGCGGCGCGCGCGTTCAAGCGCGGCGCGCCGCCCACGCCGGACATGGCCATCGACGAGGCCAAGCTCATCCGCGAGACGGTCCAGTCGCCCCATCCCGACCAGACCGTCTGAGCCATGGCCACGCGCACGCCAGAGCAGATACGCGCCTCGATCGAGTCCAACCGCATGGAGCTCGCGCACTCGCTCACGCGGCTGCGCGGCGAGGTCGCCGAGATCACGGACTGGCGCAAGCAGATCAAGCAGCACCAGAAGCAGGTGCTCATCGGCGCGGCGGCGGCCGGCTTCGTGCTCGGTGGGGGAATCGCCGCCGTCGGCGGGCTGTTCAGGCGCCGGAGGTAGGGCCGATTCACATCTCCGACGAGGTCCGCGACGCGCTCGCGGACGGCGCTGGCGTGGTCGCGCTCGAGTCGACGATCATCGCGCACGGCCTGCCGCGCCCGCGCAATCTCGACGTCGCGCGCGAGCTCGAGGCCGTCGTGCGCGGCGCCGGCGCGGTGCCCGCGACGATCGCGATGCTCGACGGCGACGTCCACATCGGCCTCGAGGACTGGGGGCTGCGGCGGATCGCCGGGCACGAGGTGGAGAAGCTCAGCGTGCGCGACCTCCCGCTGGCGGCGGCGCGGCGCGACAACGGCGCCACGACGGTGGCGGCGACCGCGCACCTCGCCGCGCGGGCCGGGATCCGCGTGTTCGCGACCGGCGGGCTGGGTGGCGTGCACCGCGCCGCGCGCGAGTCGTGGGACGAGTCGGCCGACCTGCTCGCGCTGTCGCGCACGCCGATCGTCGTCGTCGCGGCCGGGGTGAAGTCCATCCTCGACGTGGGGGCGACGCTCGAGCGGCTCGAGACGCTCGGGGTCGGCGTGGCCGGGTGGCGCACGAGCCGCTTCCCGGGCTTCTACCTGACCGACGGGGGCTTCGACCTCGACTGGCGCGTCGAGGGTCCCGAGGAGATCGTGGCGGCCATGGCGGCCGCCGGCGAGCTCGGCGTGGGCAGCGCGCTGGTGGTGGCCAACCCGGTCGGCGCCGCGGAGCAGCTCGACACGGGCGAGCACGAGCGCGTGCTCGCCGAGGGCCTGGCGCTCGCGCGCGAGCAGGGGGTGACCGGCAAGGCGGTGACGCCGTTCCTGCTCGACCACTTGCACCGCGCGACCGAGGGCCGCTCGCTGGAGGTCAACATCGCCGTCGCGCGCGGCAACGCCGCGGTCGCGGGCGCCATCGCGGCCGCGTGGGCGGCGCGATGATCCTCGTCGTCGGCGACGTCATGGACGACCTCGTCGTGCGGCCGCTGGGGCGCATCGTCCCGCGCAGCGACACGCCGGCCGACATGGAGCGCCACCCGGGCGGCTCGGGCGCGAACACCGCAGCGTGGCTCGGGCACCTCGGCGCGAAGGTGCGCTTCGCCGGGCGCGTCGGGCTGGCCGACCTGCGCCGCCATGCCAGCGCGCTCGAGCGCTGCGGCGTCGACGCGCGGCTGAGCGGCGACGCGCGCATCTCGACTGGACGCATCGTCGTCCTCACCCACGACCGCTCGATGTTCACCGACCGCGGCGCCAACCTCGCCCTCGGCGCCGAGGACCTGCCCGACGAGCTGCTCGACGGCGTGACCTTCATCCACGTGTCCGGCTACGCGCTGCTGGAGAAGGCGACGCGGACGGCGGTGCTCGACCTGGTGGCGCGCAGCGGGCTGCCGTGGTCGGTCGATCCCGCGTCGGCGGCCTTCGTGCGCGACACGGGCTTCCTGAGGTGGACCGCCGGAGCCGGCATCTGCTTCCCCAACGAGGACGAGGCCGACGTCCTCGAGCAGGGCCTGGTCGATGCCTACGAGGTGCTGGTGCTCAAGCGCGGCAGCCGCGGGGCGCGGGTGCTGCGCCGCGGCGCCGAGCCCGTCGAGGTGCCCAACCAGCCGGCGACGGAGATCGATCCGACGGGCGCAGGCGACGCATTCGCGGCCGGCTACCTGGCGGCGATGATGCAGGGCGCGGGCGACGCCGCATGCGCGGCGGCCGGGGTGGCCGCGGCGGCGCAGGCGGTCGCGCGCTCCGGCGCGCGGCCGATTCGCTAACGCAGCAAGGTGGTCGGCAGGCCGCCGACGCCGACGAGCCCCGGGCCGACGTGGGCCCCGATGACCGGCCCGATCTCCGACACGAAGACCGGGTCGGAGCCGAACATCTCGTGCCCGCGCTCGAGCAGCCGCTCGACCACGTCGGGCGCCTGGATGTGCTGCACGACCCACCCGTCGGCGCCGTCCTCCCGGCGCGAGCGCATGTAGTCGACCATCCGCTCGAACGCGCGGCCGGACGTGCGTACGCGCTCGATCGGCGTGATCTCGCCGTCGAGGGTGAGGATCGGCTTGATCTTCAGCGCGCCGCCCAGCCAGGCCTGCGCGGTGCCGATCCGCCCGCCGCGGCGCAGGTACTCCAGCGTGTCGACCGCGAACCACAGGCGCGTGGCCTGGCACGCCTCGCGCGCGCGGGCAGCCACGGCGTCGAGGCCGGCGCCCGCGCCGGCGGCGACTCCGGCGGCGAGCACGGCGAGCCCCAGCGCCCCGCAGGCCATGCGCGAGTCGATGACCTCGATCCTGACGCCGCCGACCTGCTCGGCGGCCTGACGCGCCGCCTCGACGGTGCCCGAGATCCCCCCGGAGATGTGGATCGAGACGATGTCGCGCCCCTGCGCGGCCAGCGGCTCGTAGACGGCGAGGAAGTCGCCGATCGACGGCTGGGAGGTCGTCGGCAGCGACGCTGCCCGGCGCAGGCCGTCGTAGAAGGCGTCGAGGTCGGCGATGTCGGCCTCGCGTTGCTGACCGTCGCCGTCGTTGACGTAGAGGCTGACCTCGTGGACGCCGTGGCGGGCGACGAGCTCGGCCGGCAGGTAGTGCGTGGTGTCGGTGACGACCGCGACGTCGGGCATTGCGGCAACCTAGGGCAATGCCGCGCGCCGCCGTCGCGACCCTCCACCGCTGCCGGACCCCGACCGATTGGCTGTGCCCGTGCGGTCGCGTGGCGCGAGAGCTGCGCCGGCGCGGCGTCGAGTTCGAGGAGGTGCGGGTCGCCTGGCGCAAGCGCGACCGGCCGGAGATCGAGCGGCTCAGCGGACAGCGCAACGTGCCGCTGCTGCTGCTCGAGGGCGAGGCTATCTGCGATTCGCTGCGGATCCTCGAGCACCTGCAGTGGCGAGCAGCGCGCCCGTGAGCAGGCCCTCCGCGCCCTCGGTCGAGGCGCGGAAGGTCGGGTCGAAGGCGAAGAGCGTCGCGCGGCCGGCGCCGACGTGGTCCTCGATCGCCGCGGGCCGTCCCGCGGGCGAGCCCGACGCCCAGCCGCTGATCACCCGGCCGTAGGCGGCGATGGCGTGACCGCCGGCGAGGAGCGGATCGTCGTCGTCGAGCACGACCGCGTTGGCGACGGCGACCGCCGCGCCGGGGATGCGCAGCGGCGTTTCGGCGGTCGAGGCGGTCGCCGCCGTGAGCCCGGCGGCGTGCGCGACCTGGACGCCGCGCGCCCGCCAGCCTACGTAGTCGCCGCCGGCGCTGACGAACGCGGCGACCTGCTGCAAGGCGAGCGGCCCGAGCATCGTCGCGGCGCCGTCGGCCACCACGAGCGCCTGGTGGCCGGCAAGCGCGCCGGCGGCGATCGCGGCGTCGTCGACGAGGTCGACCTGCGCGCCCAGGCGCTGGGCGAGCACCCACCGCGCCCAGCTCGTGCCCGCGTTGGGCTGCTCGCGCCCGGGCGGAATCGAATCCAGCGCGTGCGGGTCGGCCAGCAGCGCGATGCGCACGCCGGCGAGCGGGCGGGCGGCAGGGGCAGGGGGAGTGGGGGCGGCGGGCGCCGCGGGCAGCGTGGAGGCGATCGCGCCCCCGGCGATGCCCATGAAGAGGGGCCGCGACCACGCACCGACGTCGTCGTTGGGTGCCGCGCCGGCGAGCGGGCTTCGCCCGAGCAGCGCCTGGACCCAGTGCTTGAGCGGCTGGGCCGAGGGCACGAGGTAGGTGCCGGCGGGGAGCGTCGCGGCGACGGAGGCGTCGGTGCCGTAGGGGTGCAGCCTCTCGACCCGCGCCGGCGCGCGCAGCTGCCGCACCCGGATGCCCTCGGCGAGCAGCCGGCGCACGAGCGGCGCCGACGTGACGCCGCCGGACAGCGCGTAGCCGTGGACCCGCGTGCCCGGCCGGCCCTGGAGCTCGCCGCGGGCTCCCTGCTGCCGGGCCTCAGCGAACGAGCGGGCCCATGCGCGCAGCAGCCAGGCGCGGTGGCGCGCGACGGCGGCGACGATGGTCCGCGCCGCGAGCAGGTGCTCGTCGACGCGCCGCCGGTAGGGGATCGCCGCCGCGGCCTCGAGGGTCATGCCGGCGGCGCCGAAGAGCAGCGTCGTCGCGCTGTCGCCGTAGCCGGGGTAGAGGAGGTCGAAGTCGTCGCCGCTCGTCGACGGGTAGCCGCGGCGGGCGAACGCGCCGCGCAGCGCCGGGCCGAGGACGTCGCGCTCGGCGGCGAGCGCCGCGCCCGGCAGCTCGTGGAAGAGCGGCGCGGCGTAGGGCGGGAAGAAGAAGGCCGAGCCGTTCTGCTCGTGCTGGTCGTCGTAGACGAGCGGCGGCATGGCGAGCAGGAGCTGCAGGCGCGCCTCGGTCTCCGGCTGGGTGGCCGCGAGCCAGTCGCGGTTGAGGTCGAAGCCGTTGGCGTTGTAGCGCGTGTGCAGCTCGTGGCCGTCGGGGTTCTGCATCGGCATGACCACGACGATCACGCGGCGCAGGATCGGGTCCTCGCAGCGGCGGGCCAGGTCGCGCAGCAGGCGCAGGTCCGCGTCGGTCCCGCTGGGCTCGTTGCCGTGCACCGAGCCGGCGATCCACACCACCGCGGGCGCATCGCCGGTGTCGTTCGCGACGCCCGCGCGGATCGCGCGCAGGCGCGAGAGGTCGCCATGCAGGCGATCGCGCGGGCGCGCGGTGACGATCGCGTAGCGCAGCGGCCGCCCGCCGGCGCTGCGCCCGGCGAGGCCGGCGGTGACGACGGGCGATGCTCTCGCCACTGCGCGCAGATACGCATCGGCTCGCACCGCGCCGGCGGGCCTGTTCGCCGGGGGCGGCGCGGGCACCGAGGGGCAGGCAGCGCGGGCGGGCGCGGCCAGCACAGGGGCGGCGACGAGGGCGGCGAGGGCGGTCCACGCCACGCGAACGCCCACCGCGGATGACTCCAGCCGTACGCCACGGACGTTCGCCGCTGCCCGGGCCCTCATCGCCCCGGGTCCACGATCAGCTTGCGTGCTTCGCCGGCCGTCGGTGCGCGCAGCGCGTCCGCCAACTGCTCCAGCCCAACCTCCTCGCCGGCCAGCGCGCGCCACTCCACGTCGCCGGCGGCGAGCAGCGCGATGGCGGTGTCGACCTCCTCGCGGGTGTGGTGGAACGCGCCCCGCAGGTCGACCTCGTCGTAGTGCAACGGCCCGGTCGGGACGTCGATCGTCGTCCCGGACGGGCAGCCGCCGACGAAGACCACCGTCCCGCCCGGCCGGGCCGCGGAGACCGCGAGCTCCCACGCCTGCACTCGTCCGACCGCCTCGAAGACGAGGTCGTGCGACGCGAGCTCGTCCGCCGTGCGCGCCCCGAGCGCCTCGGCCTGCGCGCGCCGCTCGGCGTGCCGATCGACGACGAGCACCGCGCGTCCCTCCAGCGCGAGCAGCCGCGCGAGCATGAGCCCGATCGTCCCGCCGCCCAGCACGGCGACGTCGCGGGCGTCGGTCCCGCGGGCGACCGCATGGACGCAGGCCGCCAGGGGCTCGGCCATCGCCGCGCCCGCGAAGTCGAGCTCGTCCGGCAGCGCGTGCAGTGCAGCCTGCGGCGCCGCGATTCGCTCGGCGAACCCGCCCAGCACCCACGTCGGCGACCGGCAGATCGCCGGCCGCCCGGCGAGGCACGGCGCGCACGTCCCGCAGGCGACCGAGTCGCCGACGAGGACCCGCTCCTCGGTGTCGAGCCGCACCCCCGCGGTCTCGTGGCCGAACCGCGCCGGGTAGCCGCCGAGGATCGGATGGCCGCGCAGGAGCATCTTGCGGTCGGTCCCGCACGCCGTGGCCGCGCGCACCTCGACGACCACCTCGCCCGTCGGCTCCTCCACGTCCTCCACGCGCAGGTCGTCGGGCCCGTGCAGGACCGCGGCCCGCATCAGGGCAGGACCAGGGCCTTGATCGCCTCGCCGCTGCGTGCGAGCTCGAGCGCCCGTCCGGTCTCGTCGAGCCCGAGGCGATGAGTGACGAGCGGCAGCGGATCGACCCTTCCGCTCGCCACCAGCGACAGCGCCGCGCGCATGTCGTCCGGGCCGGCCGAGTAGGAGGCGCAGACGTCGATCTCGCCGATGTAGAGCGCGTGGCCGTCGAGCCCGAGCGCCTCGCCAGGTGAAGGCGGCGCGTACAGGCACAGCGACCCGCCCGGCGCAACCGCCGCGAACCCGGCGGCGATCGCCTCCGGTTTGGGCGTGCAGACGATCACGACATCGACGAGCTCGTTGCCGTGGCGCTCTGCCCCGAGCGCCAGCGCTCGCTCGAGCCGCTCGGGCCGCGGGTCGCGCGCCCACACCACCTCGATGCCCCGCGCCCGGGCCGCCGCCACCGCGAGCAGCCCGCTCGTGCCGCACCCGACGACGAGCAGCGCGTCGCCCGCCCGCAGCCCCGACCGGTCGAACGCCCGCAGCACGCAGGCCAGCGGCTCGACGAACGTCGCGCGCTCCGGATCGAGGCCGTCGAGCACGAGCAGCTCGTCGACGAGGTCGGCCGGCACCCGCACGCGCTCGGCGAAGCCGCCAGGGTCGAGCGCGGTCGACTTGAAGCGCTCGCACAGCGTCTCGTGCCCGCGCCGGCAGCGCCGGCACTCGCCGCACGGCGCATGGTGGTGCACCACGACGCGATCTCCGACGCCCACGCCGCGCACCTCGGAGCCGACCGCCACCACCTCGCCCGAGAGCTCGTGCCCGAGGACCACCGGCACCTTCCTGGCCACCCACGAGTCCAGGACGTCCGAGCCGCAGACGCCGCAGGCGATGACGCGGCAGAGCACGTCGCCCGCGCCGACGTCCGGGTCCTCGGTCTCCTCGATCGCGACGTCGCGGGTGCTGATCGACCGCGCGACCCTCATCGCAGCAGCGCGCCCACCGTCTCGGCGTCGACCGGCTGCGCGGTGCCGCGCTCGGTGACGAGCGCACTGATCAGCTCAGCGGGCGTCATGTCGAAGGCGGGGTTGCGCACCGGCGTGCCGGGCAGCGTGCTCGCCGCGCCGGCGAAGGCGCGCACCTCGTCGGCGCCGCGCTCCTCGATCGCGATCCCGTCGCCATCGGGCAGGCCGCCGTCGATCGTCGAGGTCGGGCCCGCCACGACGAACGGGATCCCGGCCGCCCGGGCCGCCAGCGCCAGCCCGTAGGTCCCGACCTTGTTGGCGGTGTCGCCGTTGGCGGCCACCCGGTCGCAGCCGACGATCACCGCGTCGACCTCGCCGCGGCGGATGAGCCCGGCCATGGCACCGTCGACCACCAGCGCGTGCGCGACGCCCGCGCGCGCCAGCTCCCAGACCGTCAGCCGCGCGCCCTGCAGCAGCGGCCGCGTCTCGCCCGCCAGGACCTCGACCTCACCGCGCGCGTGCAGCTCGAGGATCACCGCCAGCGCGGTCCCACTCCCGCCGGCCGCGAGCGCGCCGGTGTTGCAGTGCGTGGCGATCCGCCGCGCGCCCTCCAGCAGCGAGGCGCCGTGGGCTGCGATCGCGGCCGACGCCGCGTCCTCCTCGGTGTGGATGCTCTGCGCTTCGGCGCGCGCCGCGGCCGCGATCGTCGTCGGGCCGGCGGCCAGCGCCGCCGTCCGCACGCGATCGACCGCGTAGGAGAGGTTCACCGCCGTGGGCCGCGCATCGCGCAGGATCTCCCACCCGCGCTCCAGCGAGCCCAGCCCGGGCTGGTTGGCGACCTCCATCGCCAGCCCGTATGCGGCCGCGATGCCGATGAGCGGCGCCCCGCGGACGGCCAGGCGCCGGATCGCGTCGGCGGTGTCCTGCGCGCCCGACAGCGCCAACCACTCCTCGACTTCCGGCAGCCGCGTCTGGTCGAGGATCTCCAGCCTCCGCCCGTCCCAGCGCAGGGCGGGGTGCGGCTGGACGGCGACGGGCATGGCGCGCAGCGTACCCGCAGGACGCCGCGCGCCAGGTATCGCCCCTAAGTGCCTCTAGGCAGGCGCAATGTTCTGGTTGAGCCGGAACACGTTGTCCGGGTCGTAGACGGCCTTCACGCGCGCGAGGCGGTCGTAGTTGTCGCCGTAGCTCGCGCGGACCCGCTGCGGGCCCTCGTCCATCATCATGTTCACGTAGGCGCCCCCGGCCGAGTACGGATGCAGCGCCTCGTGGTAACGGACCGCGAAGGCGCGCAGGTCGTCGGCTGTCGCCGGGTCGGGGTCGACGCCGACCATCACCTGCGACCACTGCGCGTCGCGGAAGCGGAACGCGGTCGCGTCGGGCGCGACGTCGTGCACCGCGCCGTCGACGGGGTACAGGTGCATCGTCGAGTGCACGGTCGGCAGCTCCAGGCCGAACTGCGCGTGCAGCGCGATCGCCTCGTCGGGCAGCTCGCGGACGAAGTCGTGGCGCCAGTACCACTGCAGGCCCTTGCAGTAGAAGTCGTCGAACGCGCTCTGCAGGGCGGGGTAGGGCATCTCCTGGATGCCGTCGAGGATCGGGGGCCCGATCTCGCGCACCGGCGCCAGGGCGTCCTGCGCCTCCTCGATCGGCCCCGACCAGCACCAGACCGCGAAGCAGACCTTGCGCAGGTGCAGCTCCTCGGGGAAGAGGTCGGCTGGCGGCACGGTGTGCAGCCCCATCCAGCCGTAGAGCTCGCGCGGCGCGGCGGCGATGAAGTCGCGGTACCAGCGGAAGATCTCGGGCGCCGACTCCACCGGCCACAGCACGGGGCCGCCGACGATGTTGGCCACCGGGTGCAGGCGGAAGGTGAACGAGGTCACCACACCGAAGTTGCCGCCGCCCCCGCGGATCGCCCAGAAGAGGTCGGGGTTCTCGTCGGCGCTGGCGGTCACGAGCTCGCCGCCGGCCAGGACGACGTCGGCCGACAGCAGGTTGTCGATCGTCAGGCCGTGCTTGCGCGTCAGGTAGCCATGGCCGCCCCCGAGCGTCAGCCCGCCGACGCCGGTGGTGGAGATGATCCCGCTGACCGTGGCCAGGCCGTGCTCGTGCGTGGCGGCGTCGACGTCGCCCCAGGTGCAGCCGCCGCCGACCCGTGCGGTGCGCGCGACCGGATCGACGTCCACGGTGCGCAGCTTCGACAGATCGACGACCACGCCGTCGTCGACGACCCCGAGGCCGCCACCGTTGTGGCCGCCGCCGCGGACGGCGAGCGCCATCCCCCGGTCGCGGGCGAAGCGGATCGCCCTGGCGACGTCCTCGGGCCCCGCGCAGCGCGCGACGAGCGCCGGGTGCCGGTCGATCATCGCGTTGTAGACGGTGCGCGCCTCGTCGTATCCGCCGTCCCCGGGTCCGATCAGCTCACCGGCGAACCGCTCGGCGAGATCGTGGCGGTCGTCCACCGTGATCGTGCTCATGTTTCTGTGCCCCCTTCGTCGGTTGACCGGAGGCGACCGTCCCATGCGGGTGGCGGGCTGTCATGACCAGCCCTGACCCACATTTCGCGAACGCGTGCAGGCGCGCCGGCGCTCGCGGATAATCAGATCTGACTATCGACCCGGTGGACGAACACCCGCTGCCAGGCCCGCTGCGCCCGGTCCCGAGGCTCCCGTTCGTAGGGCGCACGCAGGAGCTCGCCGCCGCGCGCACGCTGCTGCCGCGCGCCGAGGACGAAGGCGGCCGGATGCTGCTCGTCGGCGGCGAGCCCGGCTCGGGCAAGAGCCGGCTGGTGCGCGAGGTCGCTGCCGAGTCGGCCGCCCAGGGCGTCCTCGTGCTTCACCGCGCCCGCGACGCGGGCGTCCCCACGCCCTCCCGCCCGCCGGCCCAG
>Ga0081540_1000490_pt1 | contig 38898 bp, 41 predicted proteins | sample TabmetS2T1R1_FD_71024 | JGI IMG/M metagenome (GOLD analysis project Ga0081540, IMG submission 71024) | Tabebuia heterophylla rhizosphere microbial communities from the University of Puerto Rico - S2T1R1 | ecosystem: Host-associated > Plants > Roots > Rhizosphere ...
TCGCTCGGGGGGTGGGTTGCCCCCTCAAAAAACCCACAAAAAGGGAGGGAAGCGAGGGGGTTTTGAGGGGGGTCACCCGACCCTCCCCCAAACCCTGATCCCTAGTTGTTCAGCGCGCCCCGGCGCGCTTCCGGTGCGTGCGGATCTCGCTCATGATCCGCTCCAACCGCGGCTCGACGGAGGTGTCGACGTGGGTCATCGCCGCCGCGACCCCGGGGTGGACCGCCGCGATCCGCTCGTGCATCGCCTGCGCCACGGCGCGGTAGGTCGGGTGCCCCTCGCGGCCGGAGCGCAGCTCGATCAGGTGCATCGCCTCGCGGGCGTTGAGGTCGAGGGTGTAGCGGATCCGGTAGGCGAGGCTGAGCGCGTATGGCGCCAGCTCGGTCAGACCTGCCTCGGTCAGCCGCTCGTACTCCGCCCGGGAGATCTCCAGCCCGCGCTCGAACTCGCCGCCGGCGCCGGCTTCGCGGACCTCGTCGGGGACGCCGGCGCCGAGGTCGGGCCCGAGGCGCTGCCACTGGCAGGTCAGCATCCGGTGGCGCTGCAGGTCGCGGAAGGCGCCGTAGTCGGAGACGATCTCGAAGCGGTAGCGGAGTGCCTCGAAGCCGCGACCGGGACGGTGGCGGCGGTTGCCGCGGTCGCCGGCCAGCGCCCCCAGCAGCTCGGCCCGCTCGTCGCGGTCGAGAACGTCGATGCGGGCGAGGATCTCGGTCTCCGGCGCGTTGGCGGCCTCGAACAGGCAGGAGGCGAGCAGGTTCTCTTCGTCGCCGTCGACGTGGATCAGCTCGACCGACGGGGTCCCGTCACCCTCCTCGCGGCGGTCGAGGCCGAGCCGCGCGACCCAGCTCTCGGTCCGCTCGCGGCGCCGCTCGAGATAGGAGATCCACGCGCCGCCGCGGTCGGGGCGCTCGACCCGGGAGACGAAGCTCGGCATCACCCGCTGCAGCTCGCGCAGGATCATGCCGCCGTACCCGCGTGCCTCCGGCAGCGGCGAGGCCATCAGCCGCATGATCAGCTGCTCGTAGGCCTGGCCGGAGGCGTAGATGCCGACATGGCTGAGGGTGGCCGCCGGCAGCAGCCCGCGCAGCAGGTCGAGGGCCTTGGCGCGGATCGAGCGCCGCCAGGGGCCCTCCGGTTCCTCGTCGCCGCGCGGCCAGCGGTCCGCCGCCCACGCCTCGACTTCGGCCAGCGAGCGCGAGTAGATGCCGAACAGCTCGTCCATCGCCGCCGCAAACCGCGGCCCGAGCTGGTCGTCGCGGTAGAAGCGGTAACCGCCTTCGGGCAGCGGCTGGTCGTAGGGGATGTAGCGGGTCGACTGCTCGAGATAAGCGGCGAGGCGGCCGCGCTGCAGCAGCTTGGTGACGATGTTGGACACCCACTCACAGGCGATGTGGGCGCCGCCGACCTGGGCGATTGAGTCGTCGCCGTAGCCGACGAAGACGCGCTCGTAGAGCTTTGCCGCCCGCTCGCCCTCCTCGGCGTCGAAGGGCCGTCCGCCGACTGGGGCCTCGGCGGCGAACTCCTCGAGGTAGAGCCGCCTGACGGTCCCGGAATAGCGCGAATAGCGGGCAAAAAGCGCTCCCTTGACGGTCTCTGGCAGGTTCACCAAGGCGAACACCGGCTGGTCCAGGTTGGTGAAGTGGGGAGCGAGGAGCGCCTGCTCCTCCGGGCTGAACTGTTCTACCGGGTAGCGCACCGGGCGCATCGTAGTGGTGCTGGGAGACAGCCATGCCCAAGCCGCATATCCTGCGGGTATCAGGCGTTGATCTACTAAATACTTAGTATGGCCCGAAAGAGACCAAAGCCGCCGCAACTGCCCCCGAGCGGGGCGCCGATCGGTGCCCGGGTCCTGGTCGCCGGCCTGGTCGCGATCGCAGCCGGGCTGCTGCTGCCGTTGCTGGTCGGCTCGTTTTCGGAAACCCAGGCGCTGATCCTGGCCCTGGTCGAGATCGGCTGCCTCGCCTTGCTCGCAGGCGGCGTCGTCGTCATGTCGCAACGACTGGCCGCCAGCCACGACGTGCTCTGGGCGATGGCCCGCCGCGACGAGCTGACCGGCGTCGGCAACTACCGCGCCCTGCACGAGCGGCTGGCGGAGGAAATCTCACGCCACCAGCGCCACCGGCGCGAGTTCGCCCTCGTCCTCCTCGACCTCGACGGCTTCAAGCAGATCAACGAGGAGCACGGACACCTCGAGGGCGACCGCCTCCTCGCCGAGATCGGGCACGCCCTGCAGGAGGAGGTGCGGCGCGAGGACTCCGTTTTCCGCCAGGGCGGCGATGAGTTCGCGGTGATCGTTCCCGAGGCGGGGATCGAAGAGGCCGAGGAAGTCGCGGGACGCCTCTGTCAGCGGGTTCGGCGCCGCGGCTTCGGCAGCGACGATTCGCGACCCGTCTCCGCTGCCGCCGGCCTCGCCGTCTTCCCCGCCGACGGGGTCGGCGGCGAGGAGCTGCTGCGCTGCGCTGACCTCGATCTCTTTGCCGCCAAGCGCGACGGTCGCACCGCCTGAAAGGAAAGACACCGTACGACGCGCTCCGGGGGAAGGACCAACTAACCCCGAGCGCGCCGCGACGGTGCCTGGGCAAACTACGCGCCCCCGAGCCGGCTTACAAGCTGACTTTCCTGTGCACTGGAGACCTTTATCCCGGTCGAGACGGGGGTGCCGCCATCAGCTCGATCCGGTGGCCATTGGGGGCGTGGACCGTCGCTCTGGCCGCCCCCCAGTGAGCGCCCCGTGGCTCGACCTCGAAGCCCGCTTTCTGCAGCCGCCCGATCGTCGCCTCGAACTCCGGAGCGACGACGGCGAAATGGCCTTCGGGCGCGGCCACGGGGGCCTCGCTGGGCATCAGGTGGACCTGGCTGCCGCCGCGTTCGAGCCAGGTGTAACGGGCCAGCCCCGGCGGCGGCTCGACCCGCTCGAAGCCGAGCAGCTCGAACAGCTCGGCGGCGCGCTCGATCTCGGCCGGCGCGATCTCGATCCCGACGTGGTGCAGCATCGCCGAAAAGTTACAGAGATGACACACACGCGTAATGTGTTGTCCGCTAGCGTTCCAGGCGATGGAGGCTGACCGGAAGACCTGGACCGATGAGCGCCTCAACGATTTTCGTCAAAGCGTCGACAAGCGCTTCGACGGCGTCGACAAGCGCTTCGACGAGGTCAACCAGCGAATGGATGCGGGGTTCGCGAGGGTGGACGGTGAGCTCAGGGCACTCAACGGTCGGATCGATGGCCTGCAGCGAACGATGGTGCAGATCGGAGCCGGCATGATCATTGCCCAGACCGGTCTGATGGCGACGATTCTGGGCCTTGTGTTCACCAGGCTCTAAGGGGTAGCGGGGGGCGCCTCAGAACAGCAGCGAGAGCAGGGCCGTGGCGACGACGATCGCCGTCGACCAGGTGATCGTCTCGGCGACGATCTTGTTGTCGAGGCCGTAGGCGTGGGAGACGACCATCGCGTTGATCCCCGTCGGCATCGCCGACATCAGCCGGTAGGAGGCGGGGAGGTCGATCAGCGGCGCCGCCAGCAGCATCAGCAGCGCCGGCGCCAGCGCGACGCGGGCGCCGACCGCGAGCGCGACCGCTGGGGTGATCGGCGGCGGGAACGGCAGCTCTCCGTGTTCGGCCCCCTCGGCCAGGGTCGCGCCGACGGCGAAGAACCCGATCGGCAGGATCGCGACGGCAAGCACCTGTGAGGCGTCGACGAGGACGTTCGGCGCCAGGGCGTCGGGGACCAGCAGTCCGGCGATCGCGGCGTAGAGCGGCGGGTTGCGGGTCAGGAACGTCCGCACCCGCTCGCGGCCCCCCTCGCCGGCGCGGTTGCCGAAGGCGGCGGCGACGCCGAAGGCCCCGAGCATCAGCGCCGGCCCGCTGACCAGGACGTCGTAGAGGACGCTGGTCGAGAGGTGGTCGTGACCGAGCAGTGCGACGGTAAGCGGATAGCCGAGGTAGGCGGTGTTGGCGACCAGGGCCGAGCAGATCACCGCTCCCGTCTGGGCTTTGGTCAGGCGCAGCAGTCGCGTCGCTGCGAACCAGACCAGCACCGAGACGAGCGTCAGGTTGAGCAGGGCGAGGACGATCCCGACTGCATTGTCGAAGCTGATCGAGGCGCGGGCGAGGTTGAAGAAGATGACGAACGGGACCAGGGCGTAGAGGATCACGAGCAGGAAGCGGCGGGCGAGCGCGACGGCCGCCTGCGGGTAACGGCGCTCCGACCAGACGCCGATTCCGGCGCCGGTGACCATCAGGAGGATCGTCAGCACGACGCCCATGCCGGGGATGACTATCGGGTTCGGCGCCGGCGCCGCGCCGCGCGCCCGCTCAGTCGTCGTAGAGCGCTTCGATCTCGGCTTCGTAGCGGCGTTCGATCGGGCGGCGCCGCAGCTTCAAGGTGGGGGTCAGCTCCTCGCCGCCGGGCAGCCACTCGCGGTCGAGGACGTGGAAGCGCTTGATCTGCTCGACCCGCGAGAGCCGCTCGTTGGCGGCCGCCACCGCCGTCTCCACCTCGGCGACGATTTCGGCGTCCTCGGCGCCCGCCCCGCGCGCGGCGAGCACCTCGCGGTCGAGGACGATCAGCGCCACGTTGTAAGGGCGCCGGTCGCCGACCGCGACCGCCTGGGAGACCAGCGGCGAGGCCGCCTTCAGCTTCGCCTCGATCGAGGCCGGCGACATGTTCTTGCCGGCCGCGTTGATGATCAGCTCCTTCTTGCGATCGACGATCGTCAGGTAGCCGTCGGCGTCGATCTCGCCGATGTCACCGGTCGCCAGCCAGCCGTCGTCGCCCAGCGCCTCGGCCGTGCGCTCGGGCATGTTGCGGTAGCCCTTCATCACGATCGGGCCGCGGATCAGCAACTCGCCGTCCTCCGCCAGCTTCAGCTCCACCCCCGGGAGGGGCGGGCCCACGGTTCCCACCCGCACCCGGCCGGGAGGGTTGACCGTGGCTGCGGAAGACGTCTCCGACATCCCCCACAGCTCGCAGATCTCGATCCCCATCGCGAGGAAGAATTCGATCACCTCGGGCGGGGTGGGGGCCGCGCCGACCGCGAAGGCCTTGACCTGGTCGAGCCCGAGCAACGCCCGCACCGGCGCGAAGACCTCGGCGTCGGCTCGCTCCCATTCGGCCTGCAGCTCGGCCGGAACACCGCCGTCCATGTATGCGGCGACCCGGCGCCGGCCGATCTCCATCGCGGTGGCGGCCGCTCGCCGCCGCTCGGGGTCCTGCTCGGCCGCCATCGCCGCCTCCAGCGCGACCTTCAGTTTTTCCCAGATCCGCGGCACGCCGCCCCAGAAGGTCGGCCGCACCTCGGTCGTGTAAGCCACCATCTGCCGCGGGTCCGGGCAGCAGTAGACGCAGGTCCCGAAGAGCATCTGCGCGTAGAGCTGCCCCCAGCGGTCGGCGACGTGGGCCGAGGGCAGGAAGGAGATGCTGCGGCCCCCCGGCTCGATCTCGAACACCTCGCCGCAGGCGCGCCACTCGGCGAGCATGTTCGCGTGGGTCAGCTGCACCCCCTTCGGCGGCCCGGTGGTGCCGGAGGTGTAGATCAGGCAGAGCACGTCCTCGGGCTCGACGGCGCGCCAGGCGGCCTCGAAGTCGAAACCGGGATCGCCGAGCGCCTCCAGCTCGTCGAGCGAGATCGTCCCCGGCGGCGCCTCGCCGTCGACGACCACCACGTGCTCGAGCGTCGGGACCTGCTCGCGCGCGGCCAGCACCCGGTCGAGGAAGGCCTGCTCGGTGACGAGCACGCGGTTGGCGGCGTCGCCGACCAGGTACTCGACCTGCTCGGGCGAGGAGGTGTTGTAGATCGAGAAGCAGGTGGCGCCGAGGTGCATCGCGGCGCTGTCGCAGAGGTGAAAGGCCGGTCGGTTGACGAGCATGAAGCCGACCGTGTCGCCGCGGCTGATCCCGAGTGCGGCGAAGCCTGCGGCCCGCCGCCGCACCGTCGCCGCGAACTCGCCGAAGCTCGCCGCGAAGTCGTTGTCCTTGAGGCGCAGCGCCGGTGCGTCGGGGCGCTCGGCGGCGGTGATCTGGAACGCCTCGCAGATCGTCGCCGCGGCGAGCGCCGCGGGTCTTGAACCCGAGCCCATCCCGCGACGATACAGCCAGGCTGGCTAACCGAACAGCGAGGCGCCGGCGTGGCTGGCGAACTCGACCAGGGGCTGGGGGATGATCCCGAAGAAGACCGTCGCCGCGGCTGCCAGCAGGGCGGGACCGGCGAGGTACCAGCGGCGGCTCGCCTCGGGGTCGATCGGGTCGGCCTCCGGCGAGGCGCCGGCGATCGCCGGCGTGCCGCCCGGAACGGACTTGCCCTCGGGTCGCATCCACATCGCCGCCACCACCTTCAGGTAGTAGGCGAGGGAGATCATCGTCCCGACCGCGATGAAGACGGCGAGCCAGGTGTAGTCGCCTTCGACCAGGGCCTCGATCAGGTAGAGCTTGCCGATGAACCCGGTGGTCGCCGGCAGCCCGGCCAGAGCCAGCATCGAGATCGTCAGCGGCCAGGCGAGCAGCGGCCGGCTCGCGCCGAGGCCCTCGACCGCGCGGATGTCGTCGCCGAACACCGTTTCGCGCTCGCGGGCGACGACCACGGCGAAGGCGGCGAGGTTCATGAAGGCGTAGGCGGCGAGGTAGAAGATCAGCGAGCTGGTCCCCGATTCGGAGGCGACGACGACCCCGCCCAGCATGTAGCCGGCCTGGGCGACGCCGGAGTAGCCGAGCAGCCGCTTCAGCGAGCTCTGGCCGAGGGCGCCGGCGTTGCCGACGACGATCGAGATCGCCGCCAGGACCGCCAGAGCCGGCGCCCAGTCGTCGACCTGGGGGCCGAGGGCTACGTCGAAGAAGCGCAGGAAAACCGCGAAGGCGGCGGCCTTGGTGGCGACCGCCATGAAGGCGGTGATCGGGGTCGGCGCTCCCTGGTAGACGTCCGGAGTCCACTGGTGGAAGGGGGCGATCGAGGTCTTGAAGGCGAGCCCGACGGCGGCCATCGCGATCCCGATCAGGATCAGCGGGTCGCCCAGCATCCCCTTGTGGGCGATGCCGCCAGCGATCCCGGCGAAGTCGGTCGAGCCGGTGCCGCCATAGAGGAAGGCCATCCCGTAGAGCAGCGTCGCCGAGCCGAGCGAGCCGACGATCAGGTACTTGAGCCCGGACTCGAGCGAGCCCTCGCGGCGCAGGTTGGTGGCGCAGAGGATGTAGAGCGGGATCGAGAGGGTCTCGAGGGCGACGAAGAAGGTGACCAGGTTCGCGGCCTGGGCGAGCAGGACCATCCCCAGCACCGAGCCGAGCAGCAGCGCGTGGTACTCGCCGGAGCCCGCTTCGGCGGTCGCCGGCTCGCGGATCGAGAGCAGGACGCAGAAGGCCGCCATCAGGATCGCGATCAGCGAGATCGAGATCGCCAGGTCGTCGAGCTGCAGGGCGCCGGTGACAAGCGACAGCGATTCGTCCCAGTGCCAGATCAGGAGGCCGGCGGTCGCCGCCAGGGTGACCATGGTCAGGAACGGCGCCGTCCGCCGCAGCGGCTTGAACACCGAGGTCATCAGGACGACGACGAGTCCGACGGTCAGGGCGATGATCGGCGCGATGCCGGCGTAATCGATCTGGGGCTCGTGGAAGTTCATGGCTTCTTTTCGGCGGAGAAGACTTCTTCGAACTGCAGCACCTTCGGTTCCCGGTTGGCCAGCTGCGCTTCCGGCGCCTTGCCGCCGGTCACGCTGGCGACCGTCTGCTGCACGGTCGGCGCGGTGCGGTGGAGGATCAGCTGCGGGTAGAGGGCGAGGGCGAGGATGCAGAGCACCAGCGGCGCCAGGACGACGCCGTCGCGGAGGCTGATCTCGCGCGAGAGCAGGCCCTGACGTGAGGGGAGGCGGTTGTGCATCGTCCCCTGGTAGAGGCGCAGCGCGTAGTAGGCCGACATCGCGACGCCGCTGATCGCGATCAAGGCGAAGACGATCTTCGACTGGAAGAGGCCGTTGAGGATGTAGAACTCGCCGATGAAGTTGGCCGACCCGGGCATCGCCAGGGTCGCCAGGGCGACGATCAGGAAGAGCGCCGCGAGGACCGGCGCCCGCAGCGCCATCCCGCCCATCTCGCGGAGGTCCTCGGTGCCGGTTCGCTCGTAGAGGATCGCGACGATGATCATGATCGGGGCGACGACGAGGCCGTGGTTGACCATCTGCAGGACCGCCCCGTCGGAGCCGTCGGCGCGCAGGGCGAAGATTCCGGCGGTAATGAAGCCGAGCTGGGCGACCGACGAGTAACCGGCGATCAGCCGCACGTTGGTCTGGGTGAAGGCCATCACCGAGCCGTAGAGGATCGAGGCCAGGGCGATGATCAGCACCACTTCCTGGAATTCGATCGTCGCTTCCGGGAACAGCGGCAGCACGATCCGCAGGAAGCCGTAGGCGCCGACCTTGGCAAGGACCCCGGAGAAGACCGCCAGCACCGGCAGCGGCGCCGCCCGGTAGGCGTCGGGCATCCAGCCGTGGAGGAGGAAGGCCGGCATCTTGACCAGGAAGGCGGCGGCGAAGAACCAGAAGATCCAGCGCTGGCTGTCGAGCGGCAGGCCCTGGCGCTGGAGGTCGGCGATCGAGAAGGTGAGGTGGCCGCCGTCGGCGGAGATGATCGCCGTCGCGACCGCCGCGACCAGCATCAGCAGCGAGCCGATCAGGGTGTAGATCATCATCTTCAGCGTCGCCGCCGAGGCCGTCGGGCCGTCTTTGCGGTCGGTTCCCCAGCTGCCGAAGAGGAAGTAGAACGGGACCAGCATGAAGTCGAAGAAGAGGACGAAGAGCAGCAGGTCCTGAGCCAGGAACGAGCCCAGCGTCGCCGTCTCGGCGAGCAGCATGAGGAAGAAGAAGAGCTGCGGGCGCTCCTGCTCGCGGAAGGCGGCAAAGGCGGTGGCGCCGGTCCAGAGCAGCGCCGTCAGCAGGACGAGGAAGAGGTTGAGCCCGTCGATCCCGAGGCTGTAGTCGACGCCGAGCCCGGAGATCCAGGGCGTGTCGACCGTGTACTGCAGGCCGGAGCTGCCGGAATCGAAGCCGGCGACCATCCCGACCGCGACGCCGAGGGTGACGACGGTGCCGAGCGCCGCCCACCAGCCGGTCGCCCGCTTCGGCAGGAAGAGGCCGACGAGACCGAAGGCGAGGGGGGCCCAGAGGAGGACGTTGATCATGACTGGACGATGAGGAAGTAGAGGGCCAAGCCGGCGAAGCCGGCGATCAGGAGCAGGGCGTAGCTACGGACGAACCCGTTCTGGACGGCGCGGACGATGCCACTGGCGCCGCGCACCGTCTCCTCGGTGCCGGTGACGAGGCCGTCGACGACGAAGCGCTCGAAGACGCGGTTGGAGAAGCGGCCGATCGCCAGCGCCGGGCGGACGATGAGGACGTCGATCAGCTCGTCGAAGTACCACTTGTTGACCAGGAACGTGTGGAGCCAGCCGAAGCGGCGGATCAGCGCCGCCGGCATCTCCGGCCTCGCCACGTAGAGCCAGTAGGCAATCCCAATCCCGACCAGGGAGATGACTGCGCCGATCGCGAGCCCGGTCCAGGCTTCGCCGGTGGTCGGCGCGATCGCCGCCAGCGGCGAGTCGACGAAGACCGGGTCGAGGAAGTGGGTGATCGTCTCGTCGACGCCCGGCACCTGGACGAGGCCGGCGAACAGGGCGAGGAAGGCGAGCACCGCCATCGCGATCCTCATCCCCGGCGACTGCTCGGCGATGTGGTGCTCGGCGCCCGGGAAGCCGACGTCGGTGTCCTCCTCCTCGCCGTTGGCGGGGTTGCGGGGCGTCTCGTGCGCGAGGTGGCCGGTGTCGATCAGCTCCTGCGCCTCCTTGCAGGGCCGGCCGGGGAGGACCCGGAAGACGAGGCGGAAGGTGTAAATCGCGGTCAGCAGGGCGCCGAAGTAGCCGAGGATCCAGAAGACGTCGTACATGCCGCCGCGCACGTGGGCGTAGGCGAGGATCTCGTCCTTGGAGAAGAAGCCGGAGGTGCCGGGGAAGGCGGCGAGGGCGAGGGCGCCGCAGACGAAGGTGATCGAGGTGAACCGCATCGCCTTGCCGAAGCCCGACATTTCGTCGATGTTCTGCTTGTTCGTCATCGCCGAGATGAACGATCCGGCGGCCATGAACAGCAGCGCCTTGAAGAAGGCGTGCGTCATCAGGTGGAACATGCCGGCGCTGTAGGCGCCGATCGAGACGCCCATGATCATGTAGCCGATCTGGCTCATCGTCGAGTAGGCGATCGCCCGCTTCAGGTCGGTCATCACCAGGGCGATCGTGCCGGCGACCAGCAGCGTCGCCAGGCCGACGAAGGCGGCGACGTCGGCGGCGGTCGGGGCGAGGACGAAGAGGACGTGGGTGCGGGCGATCAGGTAGACGCCGGCGGTCACCATCGTCGCCGCGTGGATCAGCGAGGAGACCGGGGTCGGGCCCTCCATCGCGTCCGGCAGCCAGGTGTGGAACGGCAGCTGGGCCGACTTGGCGAAGGCGCCGACCAGCAGCAGCAGGCAGATCGCGGTCACCGTCCACTCGTTGGTGTGGAAGACGTGGGGGGCCTTGGCGAAGACGTCCTGGTATTCGAAGCTCCCCAGTTCGCGGAAGATCAGGAAGGCGGCGAGCACCAGGCCGATGTCGCCGATGACGTTGATCACGAAGGCCTTCATCCCCGCCCTGGTCGCCGTCGTCCGCCGGTACCAGAAGCTGATCAGCGCGTAGGAGGCGAAGCCGACGAAGGCCCAGCCGACGATCAGGAGGACGAAGTTGCCGGCGAGGACCAGCAGCAGCATCGAGAAGACGAAGAAGTTGAGGTAGCTGAAGAAGCGGTGGTAGCCCTCGTCCGACTGCATGTAGCCGTAGGAGTAGAGGTGGATCAGGGTCGAGACGCCGGTGACGACGAGGACCATGAAGGTCGAGAGCGGGTCGACGTAGATGCCGAGCTTGATCTCGAGGCCGGCGACGCTGGCGTAGTCCCAGAGCGAGGAGGCGTGGTGGCGGGCGTCGGCGCCTTCGCCGAGCAGGCTGATCAGCACCGCAATGCCGCAGACGAAGGCGGCGCCGATCGCCGCGGTCCCGATCAGCCCGGCCGCTTTCGCGGGCAGCGTGCGGAACCCGAGCGCGATCGCGATCGAGCCGAGCAGCGGGAAGAGCAGGACCAGCCAGGCCCAGGAAGTAGCGCTCACCCCCTCAGCTCCTTCAGGTCATCGACGTTGAGCGGCAGCTTGCGGCGGAAGATGGCGACGATCAGGCCGAGGCCGACGACCACCTCGCAGGCGGCGACGACCATCACGACGAGGGCGAAGACCTGCCCCTGGCCGTTGCCGACCGAGCGGCTGAAGGCGACCAGCGCCAGGTTGCCGGCGTTCAGCATCAGCTCGAGGCAGAGCAGGATCACCATCGGGCTGCGGCGGACGAGGATGCCGACCGCGCCGATCCCGAACAACAGCGCGCTGAGGACGATGTACCACTCGATGTTCATGCCGGCCCGCCGACCCCCTCTTGCGGTTCGGACTCCCGTTTCTTCGCCGCGAGGACGATCGCGCCGACCGCGGCGATCAGCAGCAGGATCGAGGAGGCCTCGAACGGCAGCAGGAACCTTTCCAGCAGCAGGCGGCCGATCGCGGCCGGGTCGCCGAAGCCGGCGGGGACGTCGGGGCCGTGGGTGCCGAGCGCCAGCAGGGCGGAGGAGAGGATCGCCGCCGAGAGCTCGACGAAGAGGATCGAGGCGACGAGGATGCCGAGGAAGCGCTGGCCTTTGAGCGGGTCGGTGACCGGCTCGCCGCCGCCGCCGACGTAGGCGACGACGAAGACGTAGAGGACCATCACCGCGCCGGCGTAGACGACGACCTGGGCGGCGGCGACGAAGGCCGCGGTGAGCAGCAGGAAGAGCGCCGCCAGCGAGAACAGGTGGACGATCAGCGCCAGCACGCTGTAGAAGGGGTTGCGCATCGCGACGACGCCGATCGCACCGGCGATCGCGCCGATCGCGGCGAGGAAGAAGACCACCGCTTCCATCTATTCGCCCTCGCTTTTCAGCGGCGTGCGCTCGATCGCCTCGGCGAGCAGCATCTCCTTGGTGAAGATCAGGTCGCCGCGGTCGTAGTCGGCCATCTCGTAGTCATGGCCCATCGTGATCGCGTCGAATGGGCAGGCGATCTCGCAGTAGCCGCAGAAGATGCAGCGGCTGAGGTTGATCTCGTAGACGGCGGCGTAGCGCTCGCCCGAGGAGACGCGCTCGCCGGGAACGTTCTCGGCGGCGACGACGCGGATGCAGTCGGCCGGGCAGGCGGCGGCGCAGAGCGAGCAGCCGACGCATTTCTCCAGTCCGGTGTCCTCGAAGCGGTGCAGTTTGTGGCGGCCGCGGAAGCGCGGGTAGACGGGGGTCTTCTCCTCCGGGTACTCGATCGTCAGCGGCCCCTCGATCAGCCGCGCCATCGTCGTCTTCAGCCCGCGCAGGGTCTCGCCGAAGGCGCGGTAGGCGCCGCCGACGCCGCCGGGCTCGGGACCGCGCTGTACCTCGACCACCTCGATCGAGTCGAGGTAGGAGGCAGATTTGGGATCAAAGGTCATCGCCGCGCCCCCATAGGGCGCATTTGTCCACCCTGTGTGCACAAAAGCGCCCCGCTCACGTGGTCACCACCAAGACCGCGGTGACGAGGACGTTCAGCGTCGCCAGCGGCAGCAGGATCTTCCAGCCGAGCGTCATCAGCTGGTCGTAGCGCAGCCGCGGCAGCGTCGCCCGCACCCAGATGAAGACGAGGACGAGGCCGATCATCTTGACCAGCATCCAGATCGGGTCGAGCCAGCCGGGGCCGGGGCCCATCCAGCCGCCGAGGAACATCGCCGCGGCGATCCCGGAGACGACCAGGATCTCCATGTATTCGACTAGCAGGAAGGAGCCGAAGCGCATGCCTCCGTACTCGGTCATGAAGCCCTGGACCAGCTCGGCGTCGGCCTCGGGCATGTCGAACGGGGTGCGGTTGGTCTCGGCGAAGCCGGCCAGCATGAAGATCAGGAAGCCGACGATCTGGGGGACGATGTACCAGATCGTCCCCTGCGCCTCGACGATGTCGACCAGCGAGAGCGAGCCGCTCATCATCACCACGCCGAGCAGGGCGAGGCCCATCGAGACCTCGTAGGAGATCAGCTGGGCGGCCGAGCGCATCGCGCCGAGCAGGCTGTATTTGGAGCCCGCCGACCAGCCGCCGAGCAGCAGGCCGTAGAAGGCGATCGAGCCGACGGCGAAGAAGTAGAGGATCCCGATCGGGACGTCGATCCCGTAGAGGCCGACGCCGTCCTGGACGTCGCCCCAGGGCAGGATCGCCAGCGCCAGGACGCCGGAGAGGACCGGCAGCAGCGGCCCGAGGACGTACAGCGCCGGGACCGCGTTGGCCGGCCGGAAGCCCTCCTTGGAGATCAGCTTGCCGACGTCGGCAAGCGGCTGCAGGATGCCGAAGGGGCCGACCCGGTTGGGGCCGTAACGGTGCTGGAAGCGGCCGATCAGCTTGCGCTCGACGACGGTGAGGATCGGCAGGATGCCGAAGATCACGGCGAAGATGACGATCGACTTGACGATCATGATCCAGGTCGCTTCGACGAACTGGGTGTCGGCAAGAGGAAGCACTACGCGGGGACCTCGGTCAGCTTCTCGATTTCGACCCGGACCGGCCCCATGCTGTTCAGCGCGTTGGCGTTGCCCTCGGCAACACCCTCGGCGAGGAAGACGACTCCCTCCGGAACCCGCTCCTTGATCAGGACCCCGGCCTCGACGCCGCCGCGGCTGACGCGTACGCGGTCGCCGCTGCGGAGGCCGAGCCGCTCAGCGTCGGCGGGCGAGATCTCGAGACGCTGGCGCGGCTGCAGGAACTTCAGCGGCGGGTTCAGCTCGGTGATCGGCCCGGCCCAGAGGTCGCGGTAGGTGCCGAGCAGGAACTCTCCCTCGGTGATGGCTCTACCAGCGATCCCGGCTTCGCGGATCGGCTCGCCCGGCAACGGTGCCGGCGCGCTGGCGGCGGCCGTCGTCTCCTGCCACCGCACCCCGTGGCCGCCGAGGTCGCCGTCCTCGATCGCGGCGTAGAAGGGGATCGCCTGCTTCAGCTCGGCGAAGGCGGTCGGCTGCGAGTCGATTCCCGTGTCGAGGCCGGCGGCAGTGCAGATCTCGGCCAGGACCTGGATGTTGGGGCGGATGTCGCCGGGACGGCTGGCGCTCGGGCGGACCCGCTGCAGGCGGCCGTCGGGGTGCGTCACGGTGCCGTCTTTCTCGGCGTGGGTCTCGAGCGGGAAGAGGACGTCGGCCTTGGCGGCGGTCGCGTCCTCGAACATCGAGAAGACGACGACGAAGTCGGCGGCGTTGATCGCTTCCTCCCAGGCCTGGGAGCCGGGAAGGTCGCGGAGGGGGTCGACGCCGAAGAGGACGAGGCCCTTGATCTCGCCGAAGATCAGGTCGTCGCGGATCTGCTCGGTCGCACGGCCGGCGATGGCTACCTCCGCCAGGCCCGGGCCGGCGTCGGGGAGGCAGCCAGCCTCACGCAGGCCGCGGGCGTTGGCGAAGTCAGGGACTTCCAGGAGGCCGGCGCCGTCGCCCTCGTCGAGCTTCAGCGCCTTGGCCAGCTCCAGCAGCGCGACCCCGGTGCCGAGCTCGCGCAGGATCCGCTCGCCCCAGATCACGACGACCTTGCCGGCGTCTTTCAGCGTCTCGACCAGCGGCGTCGCGACCGTGTCCTCGCCGCCGAGCGCCTTGGTCAGCTCGCCGACGAAGTGCCGGCCCTCGCCGGGCGCGAAGCGGCCGATCGCCTCGGCACCGCCGTCGAGCGCCGTCGGCCGCTCGGTGGCGACGACCAGCTTGGCGCCGTTGCGGCGGATCGCCTTGCGCACGCGGAGGTCGAGGATCGGCGAGCTGTGCAGCGGGTCGGTGCCGAGGACGAGGATCGCGTCGGCGTCGTCGATGTCCCGGACTTTGGCGGCGAGCCTCGGCTGGGCGAGGCCAACCACGGCGTCGCGCGAGGCGCCGTGTGAGGGGCGCGAGTCGACGTGCGGCGAGCCGAGCGCCTCGCGCAGCAGCTTCTGGACCAGGAAGGCCTCCTCGTTGGAGGCGTCGCCGACGATCGCCGCCACCCGGCCGGCGCCGGCCGCCTTCAGGCCCGCGGCGGCTTTCGCGATCGCCGCATCCCAGCTGGTCGGGGCGCCGCCTTTCAGCCGCGGCCCGTCGACCCGCTGCTCGGCCTCGAACATCTCGAAGCCGTAGCGGCCGCGGTCGCAGAGCCAGCCGTCGTCGACCTCGTGGTTGTCGCGGGCGAGCACCCGTTTCACCTTCTCGTCGCGGACCGTGAAGCTGACGTTGCACTGGCTCGGGCAGAGCGTGCAGACCGAGCCCGCCTGCTCGATGTCCCAGGGCCGGGCGCGGAAGCGGTAGGTGTAGTTGGTCAGCGCCCCGACCGGGCAGATGTCGGTGATGTTGCCGTGGAAGGGGGCGACGTAGGGGCGGTCGTCGAAGGTGCCGACGAAGGTGCGGTCACCGCGCTCCAGCAGCTGCAGCTGGGCGTCCTCGGAGACCTCCTGGCTGAAGCGCACGCAGCGGTAGCAGAGGATGCAGCGCTCGCGGTCGATCGCGACCAGCGGCGAGAGTTCGACCGGCTTCTGGAAGTGGCGCTTTTCGTCGATCACCCGCGATTGGCCCGGGCCCCAGCCCTGGGTGATGTCCTGCAGCGGGCACTCGCCGCCTTTGTCGCAGACGGGGCAGTCGAGCGGGTGGTTGACGAGCAGGAACTCGACCACCGCGCTCTGGGCGTGTTTGACCTGCTCGGTGCGGGTGTGGACGACCATCCCCTCGCGGACCGGGGTCGAGCAGGAGGTCTGCAGTTTCGGGATCCCCTCGATCTCGACCAGGCACATGCGGCAGGCGCCGACCGGGTCGCCGAGTTTCGGTTCGTAACAGAAGACCGGGATCTCGACGTCGCCCTTGCGGGCGGCGTCGTGGAGCATCTCGCCCTCGATCGCCTCGATCTCGCGGCCATCGACGGTGATCGTCACCGCGCGGCTCATGCGGTCACCAGCTGCTGGGACTCGATTACCGCCTCGAACTCACCCCGGAACTTGTTGACCATCGCCGAGACCGGCATCGCCATCGAGTCGCCGAGCACGCAGAGGCAGTGGCCGATGATGTTCTGCTGGACCGAGCTGATGATGTCGAGGTCCATCGGCGTCGCCTCGCCGCGCACGACCCGCTCCAGCATCTTCACCGTCCAGTTGGTGCCCTCGCGGCAGGGGGTGCACTTGCCGCAGGACTCGTGGTGGTAGAAGCGCGCCGTCCGCAGCGCCATGTGCGGGATCGATACCCGGTCGTCGGCGACGATGATCGAGCCGGAGCCGAGCATCGAGCCGGCTTCGGCCATCGCCTCGAAGCTGTAGGGGAGGTCCAGCTCGGCCGGGGTGAGGACCGGCGAGGAGGAGCCGCCCGGGTAGAAGGCCTTGACCTCGTGGCCGGGCTCGGGGCCGCCGGCGAGGCCGTAGATCAGCTCCCGGGTCGGCATCCCCAGCTCGACCTCGTAGTTGCCGGGGCGGCGGACGCCGCCGGAGACCGAGACGACCTTGGTGCCGGGCGACTGCTCGGTGCCGTAGCCGCGGAACCACTCGGCGCCGTTGGCGACGATCCGCGGCACGTTGGAGAGCGTCTCGACGTTGTTGATCAGCGTCGGCCCGCCATAGAGGCCCTGGACCGCCGGGAACGGCGGCTTCAGGCGCGGGTTGCCGCGCTTGCCCTCGAGCGCGTCGAGCAGCGCCGTCTCCTCGCCGCAGATGTAGGCGCCGGCGCCGCGGTGGACGACCAGCTCGAGGTCGCGGTGGCAGCCGAGGATGTTCGTCCCCAGGTAGCCCGCCTCGTAGGCTTCGGCGACGGCGCGGTCGAGGATGTCGGCCTGGGCGTCGTACTCGCCGCGGATGAAGATGAAGGCGTGGCCGGCGTCGGCGGCGAGGGCGGCGATCGCGATCCCCTCGATCAGCTGGTGCGGGTTGCGCTGCATCAGCTCGCGGTCCTTGAAGGCACCGGGCTCCGACTCATCGGCGTTGCAGCAGAGGTACTTGGCCATTTCGCCGCGCGGCAGGAAGGAGGCCTTTTTGCCCATCGAGAAGCCGGCGCCGCCGCGGCCGCGGAGGCCGGAGTCTTCGAGCTCCTTGAGGACCTCGTCCTGCTCCATCTCGCGGTAGGCCTTCTCGAGCGTCGCGTAGCCGCCGACCAGGCGCCTGTAGCCGTCGAGCGTCGCCAGCGCCGGATCCTCGGCCTTGTCGAGCAGGACCCGCGTCTCTCTCGGATCAGCCATCGGAGCCTCCCGGCAGGTCCCCGGCCATCGGCCGCTTCGCCAGGTCCTTCTCCGGCAGCACCTCCTGGCCGGCCTTGATCTGGTCGATCGCAGTCTGGGCTTCGGCCGCTTCCAGCGGGCCGTAGTAGCGCTGGTCGATCGAGGCCATCGGCGCGATGTCGCAGGCGCCGAGGCACTCGAAGCCGGTGACGAAGAAGTTCTCGTCGTCACCGTCGGCCGCCGCCTTAAAGGCGTCGAGCAGCTCGTCGCCGCCGCGCATCCAGCAGCTGATGTTGGTGCAGACCTCGATCCGGTGGGTGCCGACCGGCTCGGTGTGGAGGAGGTCGTAGAAGCTGGCGACCGACTCCAGGTAGGCGGGGGTGACGCGCATCACCGCGGCCGCCTGGCGGATCCCCTCCGGGGTGCACCAGCCGTAGCGCTCCTGGACCGCCCAGAGCGCCGGGATCGAGGCCGATTTGCGGTCCGGGTAGCGGGCCATCAGCGTCTCGACCCGCTCCTTCAGCTCCGCCGGGCAGTCGACTTCGTGCAGCTCCGGGATCTGCTCCTCGGCCCGCGGCGGCACCCGCCCCTCGGTCACGGCCTGGTCGACCGGCAGGTTCGGGTTGAAGATCCCGGGGCCGTCGACGGGGCTCATCGGTCGACTCCGCCGAGGATCGGGTCGAGCATCCCGAGGCTGCAGATCATGTCGGCGATGTAGCTGTCGGCCGCCATCTCGCGGAAGGACTGCAGGTTGACGAAGGAGGCGTCGCGGAAGTGAACCCGGGCCGGCTTCGAGGAGCCGTCGGCGAGGACGTAGCAGCCGAGCTCGCCGCGCGGCGACTCGATCGCGTAGTAGACCTCGCCGGCCTGCACCCGGAAGCCCTCGGTGACGAGCTTGAAGTGGTGGATCAGCGACTCCATCGAGGTCGAGAGCTCCGAGCGCGGCGGCAGCACGTACTTGCGGTCGTCGGCGATGAAGGAGCCGTCCGGCAGCTTGTCGAGGCACTGGGCGACGATCCGGCTCGACTCGACCATCTCCGCGACCCGGACCCGGTAGCGGTCGTAGTTGTCGCCGACGGTGCCGACCGGGATCTTGAAGTCGAGCTCCGGGTAGGCGAGGTAGGGGAAGGCTTTGCGCAGGTCCCAGGGGTCGCCGGCGGCGCGCAGCAGCGGCCCGGTCACGCCCAGCTCCAGCAGCCGCTCGCGCTCGACGATGCCGACGTTTTTGGTCCGCTGCAGGAAGACCTCGTTGCGGTCGAGCAGCGCTTCGTACTGGCCGACCCGGACCGGCATCTCTTCGGCGAAGGAGCGGCACTTCTCCTCGAAGCCGACCGGGATGTCCTCGATCACGCCGCCGACCTGGAAGTAGCGGGTGTGCATTCGCTGGCCGGTCGCCATCTCGAACAGGTCGAGGATCCGGTCGCGCTCGCGGAAGCAGTACCAGAGCATCGAGATCGCGCCGAGGTCGAGCGCCGTGGTGCCGAGCCAGACGAGGTGCGAGTGGATCCGGTTCAGCTCCAGGAAGAGGGTCCGCAGGTACTTGGCGCGGGGCGGGATCTCGAGCCCGACCAGCTGCTCGACAGCGCCGCAATAGGCCTGCATCTGGAAGAAGTAGGAGACGTAGTCCATCCGCTCGACGAAGGGGATGACCTTCCAGTAGCTCTTGTCCTCGCAGGACTTTTCGATCCCGGTGTGGACGTAGCCGATCACCGGCCGCAGGTCGCGGACGACCTCGCCTTCGAGGTCGACGACGAGGCGCAGGACGCCGTGGGTCGCCGGGTGGTGCGGTCCGATGTTGACCGTCATCACCTCGGTCGTGCGGTCCTCGGTCAGCTCAGCCATAGTTGCGCTCGTTGTAGGTGAAGGTGACCGGCTCGCCGCCGACCGGGAAGTCGCGGCGCTGGGGCCAGCCGACGTAGTCCTCGGGCAGCAGGATCCGGGTCAGGTCCGGGTGGCCTCGAAAGTGAATCCCGAAGAAATCGAACACCTCCCGCTCCTGGAAATTGGCCGTGGGAAACAGCTCGACACAGGAGTCGATGCTGGGGAGCGGCTGGGCAGAGTCCTGCGGGCGGGCGAGGGCGTCCGTTCTCGGACTCTGCCCATCCGCTCCATCGTCGGCCGCTGGGTCGGACAGCATCGCCTTGACGCGGATCCGCTCGGCCCGGTCGCGGTTGAGCAGCTCATAGTGGATTCCGAACCTCGGCTCCGCCGGTAGATAGTCAGCTGCGTGGAGGCTGGCGAGGAAGCGGTAGCCCTGGCCCGGGGTGTCGCGCAGCCAGGCGAGCACCGCGAGCACCTGCTCGGAGTCGACGATCAGCGCCGCCTGTCCGCGGTCGAAGGAGGTGGCGCGCACCGCGCCGGGGTGGTCGGCCTCGATTTCCCCCCGGATCAGCTCCAAGCCGGGGGCGTCAGGCAAGGGTCAGCTCCCGCGCGGCGAGATAGGCCTCGGCCGCCTCCGGGCTGGGCTTCGAGGCGGGGCCGCCACGCGCCCACTCCTCGGTGCCGGCCGCGTTGTAGCGCGCCCGCCAGCCCTGGTCGGGGTTGCCCTGGATCTTGCGCTGCAGCTTGGTGAAGCCGTACATCACCGCCTCCGGCCGCGGCGGGCAGCCGGGGATGTGCATGTCGATCGGCATGAACTTGTCGGCGCCCTGGACGACGGCGTAGTTGGCGAACATGCCGCCGGAGGAGGAGCAGGCGCCCATCGAGATCGCCCATTTCGGCTCCAGCATCTGGTCGTAGAGGCGGCGGACGACCGGCGCCATCTTGATCGAGACCCGGCCCGAGAGGATGATCAGGTCCGCCTGGCGGGGCGAGGCCCGCAGCGCCTCGGCGCCGAAGCGGGCGAGGTCGTAGCGGGCGGTGACGATCGAGATCGGCGCCTCGATCGCGCAGCAGGCGAGGCCGAAGGTGAGCGGGAAGATCGAGTTCGACCGCGCCAGGTTGAGCATTTTCTCGAAGGTCGTGGTGACGACCTTCTCTTCCACGTAGCGCTCGAGGTCCTCACCCTCGAGATCGCCGCGCAGCATGTCGCGGGCAGAGGCCTGGCGGGCCTGGAAGCTGCGGCGCTCTATTTCCAATCCAGCGCTCCCTTGCGCCAGACGTAGACGAAGGCGACCATCAGCAGGACGACGAAGGTGACCAGCTCGCCGAGGACGAAGACGCTGTCGGCTCCCTTGAGGAGCACTCCGACCGGGTAGAGGAAGACGACCTCGATGTCGAAGAGGATGAAGAGCATCGCGATCAGGTAGAAGCTGACGCCGAACTTGAGCGTCTTCAGCGGCTCGACCGGGATCCCGGACTCGTAGGGCTCGCCCTGGCGGCGGCTGGCGGCGGTCGCGGTCGCCGGCTTCTTCGGGCCGATGATGTGGTTGAGGAAGGCGAAGACGCCGCCGACGGTCAGGCCGAGGACGGCGAAGACGAGAATCGGGAGGTAGCTCTTGAGCACTGGGTGGTGGGGGAGACTTTGGGGGCGGACGCACCAGGTCAGTTCACCCCTGGTTCTACGCCCGTAGCCGCTGTTATACACCCAGCTTGTGACAACTTGCTACATAGTGATTTTCCGCATCAGCAAGCGGAATCCCGACCCTTTTGGGCGGATTTAGGCGATGGTCGGCCTTCACATCGCGGTCGGCTGTTTCGTCATCGTCCTGAACGCCGCTGCTGGAGCCATCGGCGGCTATTGCTGGTACCGCAACCGGCAGTCGGTTCCCTTCTGGTACCTGCTGCGGGCGGCCCAGGTCGCGGTCTTCATCCAGGCCCTCTTGGGGGGGTTGCTGGTGGTCACGAACCACAAGCCGGCTGACGACCTCCACTACCTCTACGGGATCCTGCCCCTGGTCGTCTCCTTCATCGCCGAGGGCGCCCGCGTCGGCGCCGCCCAGCGCGAGCTCGGCGAGGTCGACTTCGAATCCCTGCCCGCCGAGGAACAGCAGTCGCTCGCTCTGCAGATCGTCCGCCGCGAGATGGGGATCATGGCCGTCAGCTGCGGAGTCATCTTCTTCCTCGCTTTGCGCGCCGCGACGACCAGCGGCCTCTAAATCGATGCGGCAGTTGACCGTCCTGTAGACGGCGAAATGCCGCCTCGATCTACTCGATGCGGAAGATCGGGTGCTTGGGGGCGATCTCGAGCAGCTCCTCGTCGGATGAGTCGGGGCCCACGCCTTCGAAGAAGGCGCCGACCTCCCACTTCCACTTGACGAGGTAGGCGCGGAGGATCGGCGGCCGCTCGGCCTCCGGCACCTCGGTCGCGGTGAACTCCTCGACCTTGCCGTGGCCGGCGAGGCGGCCGCCGCCGACGACCCGCATGTTGCGCACCCACTGGGTGGTGCCGCGGGGGGCAACGAGATACCGCCCGCCCTCGAAGCTGAGCGGGTTGACCGGCGTCTTCCGCCACTCGCCGCTCTTCCGCCCTTTCACTTCGAGCACCCGCGAGCCGGCGATCGGCAGTCCGATTTTGGTCAGCCCGGCGACCAGCGGGTTGAAGACATGCACCGTGAACCAGCCCGGCTGCTTGAAGTGGTCATGGCTACTCATCGTTCACCCATACGTGCTCGTGCGATCGGGGGTTCATCCGACTCTACCCAGGCGGATAGGCTGCCACTCATGCTCAACCACGTCGGCATCGAGGTCAGCGAGATGGAGCGGAGCCGCGCCTTCTACGCGGGCGCCCTCGAGCCGCTCGGAATCAAGGTGGTGATGGAGTTCGAGAGCGCCGTCGGCTTCGGCAAGGAGGGCGAGCAGGGCCCGGTGCCCTTTTTCTGGCTCAACGCCCGCGGCCGGCCGGCGACGACCGGCGCCCACTACGCCTTCGGCGCCCGCACCACCGAGCTCGTTGACGCCTTCCACGCCGCCGCCCTCGCCGCCGGCGGCACCGACAACGGCGCCCCCGGCCCGCGCCCGATCTACCACCCCGGCTACTACGGCGCCTTCGTCCTCGACCCCGACGGCAACAACATCGAGGCCGTCTGCCACACGGCCGGCTAGCCGCTCGGCGCCGACTCAGCGCAGCGGCAGGTACTGGCCGCCGTAGAAGACGAGCGGGTCGCCGTCCTCGACGAGCAGGTCGGTGACCTCGCCGGTGACGATCACGTGGTCGCCGGCGGAGATCACGTCGCGGAGGTCGCAGGCGACCCAGACGAGGGCGCCGTCGATCGCCGGCAGGCCGTCGCGGTCGCTCCAGGGGACGCCGGCCCACTTCTCGGCCACCGGCGCCTTGGTCGCGAAGGCGCGGGCGACCGCCTCCTGGCCCTTGTGGAGGACGCTGACGCCGAAGCGGTCGGCGGCCTGGACCGCGAGCAGGGTGCGGGAGCCGCGGTCGAGGCAGGCCAGCATCAGCATCGGCTCGATCGAGAGCGAGCAGACGGCGTTGGCCGTCGCCCCGGCCGGTCCCTCGGCACCGCTGGCGCTGACGACGGTCACCCCGGTCGGCAGGTTCGCCATCGCGGTGCGGAAGCGGTCTGGGTCTGACTGGGGCATCGGCGCGGGGGGTCGGGGATCGGCTCCAGACAATATGATGCGCGCCGCGTGCGTCGAGTACTGCTCATAGCAATGGTCGTTGCCGCCGCGCTCGGGCTCGTCGCCTGCGGCTACGGCGAAGAAAAGCTCGCGGTCTCCAAGGACGACCCCAACTACAACGGGGCCGTGCTCTTCTCGACCCACTGCGCCGGCTGCCACACGCTCAGCGCCGCCGGCACGCAGGGCAGCGGCAACCGCGGCCAGCGCACCCAGGGCCCGAACCTGAACCAGCGCGAAGAGACCTACGAAGACGCCCTCTTCGCGATCCAGAACGGCGGCTTCTCGGGCGCGATCATGCCCCAGAACATCGTCGTCGGCGAAGAAGCCGAAGAGATCGCCAAATTCGTCGCCAAGTACGCCGGCGAAGACGCCGAAACCTCGCCGCGGCCCGGCGAGAGCACCTCGTCCCCCTAGCGCGGCGGGGCGATCGTGCTTGACCTGAAGCTGATTCGCTCCGACCCCGAGCGGGTCAAGGCGGCCCTTGCCCGGCGCGGCGCCGCCGAGCAGGTCGACGAGCTGCTGGCGCTCGACGGCCGCCGCCGGGCGCTGCTTCCCGAGGTCGAGGACGCCCAGGCCGAGCGCAAGACGCTCTCCAAGCAGATCGGCGAGGCGAAACAGGCGGGCGAGGACGCCGAGGAGCTGATGGCGCGGGTCGCCGGCCTGAAGGAGACGATCGAGTCCGGCAAAGAGGAGCTCGAGCAGGTCGACGCCCAGCTCGGCGCCCTCGCCCTCGCGCTGCCCAACATCCCCGACCCCGACGCACCGCCCGGCGACAGCGACGAGGACGCGGTCGAGATCAGACGCGTCGGCGAGCCGCCGAGCTTCGACTTCGAGCCCCGCGACCACCTCGAGATCGGCACCGAGCTCGGCCTGATCGACATGGAGGCCGGCGCCCGGCTCTCCGGCTCGCGCTTCGCCTACCTGAAGGGCGACCTAGTCCTGCTCGAGCTGGCTCTGGTCCGGTTCGCGATCGAGCTCGTCCGCGCCGAGGGCCACGAGCCGGTGGTGCCGCCGGTCCTGGTCCGCGAAGAGGCCCTGGAGGGAACCGGGTTCCTGCCCGAGGCCCGCGACCAGATCTACGAGATCCCCAAGGACGAACTGTTCCTGACCGGCACCTCGGAGGTCGCGCTGGCCGGCCTGCACGCCGACGAGATCCTCGACGCCGGGGCGCTGCCGCTGCGCTACTGCGGCTTCTCGCCCTGCTTCCGGCGCGAGGCCGGCGCCGCCGGCCGCGACACCCGGGGCCTCTTCCGCGTCCACCAGTTCGACAAGGTCGAGATGTTCTCGTTCGTCGAGCCCTCGGCGTCCAAGGACGAGCACGAGCGGCTGTTGGCGATCGAGGAGCGGATCCTGACCGAGCTCGAGCTCCCCTACCGGGTCGTCAACGTCGCCGTCGGCGACCTCGGCGCGCCGGCCGCGAAGAAGTACGACTGCGAGGCCTGGATCCCGAGCCAGGAGCGCTACCGGGAGCTGACCTCATGCTCGAACACGACCGACTACCAGGCGCGAAGGCTGGGGGCCCGCTACCGCCCGCAGGAGGGCGCCGCGCCGGAGCCGGTGCACACCCTGAACGGCACCGCCTGCGCCGTCGGGCGCACGATCCTGGCCCTGATCGAGAACCGCCAGGAGCGCGACGGCGGATTCACGTTACCCAGTATTTTGCATCAGTACGGCTGTCCTGACAGAATCGCGCCGCAATGAAGTGCAGGATTCATCCATGAGCGCCAGCGTCCGGGATGCAAAACGCGTGGTCCTGTGCGACGACCACGAGATCGTCCGTGAGGCGATCAAGGCTCGGATGGCCAACTCGAGCATCGTCGAGATCGTCGGCGAGGCCGGCAACGGCCGCGACGTGGTCGACGTCGTCAAAGAGCTTGAGCCCGACGTCTTGATCATCGACGTCGAGCTGCCCAAGCGCGACGGGATCGAGGCGACCAAGGAGGTGCTCAAGGTCCGGCCGCGGACCAAGGTAATCATCTTCACCGCTCACGCCCAGCCGGACCTGCTGGCGCTGGCGCTGCGCGCCGGGGCCTCCGGCTACGTGCTGAAGTCGGCGCCGGCCGAGGACATCGCCCGCGCGGTCAAAGCGGTGACCGGCGGCGGCACCTTCCTCGGCGGCGACTTCGCCGGCGGCAAGCCCTCCGAGGTCGAGAAGCTGCTCGACCTCTCGCCGCGCGAGCGGCAGATCCTCGAGCTGCTGGCCGAGGGGCTGCGGGTGAAAGAGATCGCCGAGCGGCTGCAGCTGAGCCCGGCGACCGTCCACACCCACGTGCGCAACGCGATCGCCAAGCTCGAGGTCGACACCCGCACCGAGGCGGTGGCGCTGGCCGTGCGCTTCAGCTACCTCGGCGCCGGCGGCGGCGCCCTGTAATCAGGCGCGGCCTCCTCTGCTCCCGCGGAGACCTGACGAATCAGATATGGACAGGTCCCCGCTCCCGCGTCCGGGGGCCGCTTAGCTCTCCTTGGGCGAAAAGTCCAGGGCGCAGCCGTTGATGCAGTAGCGCTGCTTGTCGCCGGGGCCGTCATCGAAGACGTGGCCGAGGTGGGCGTCGCAGGTCTTGCAGACGACCTCGGTGCGGTGCATGAAGTGGCTGTTGTCCGGCCGCAGCTCGACGTGCTCGAGGTTGGCCGGGTCGGTGAAGCTCGGCCAGCCGGTGCCGGAGTCGAACTTGGTGTCGGAGGAGAACAGCTCGGTGCCGCAGCCGATACAGCGGAACATGCCCTCGCGCTTCTCGTCGAGATGGGGACCGGTGAAGGCTCGCTCGGTGCCCGCCTTGCGCGTCACCTCGTACTGCTCGGGCGTCAGCTGGTCGCGCCATTCCTGCTCGCTCTTCTGGATCCTGGTCGCCATCGTTCTCCTTTCGATTTCGCTGAGCCCAGGTTACGCCCCTGCTATTACAGGGCGATGACGCGTTTGCTCGCGATCGTCGTCTTCACCGCGGCTCTCTGCGGAGCCACCGCTGCCGCCTCGGCGGCGCCCCTAACGCCTCCCGCCGGGGTCAACCGCCTGCTGGCGCCGCCCTCCGCCTGCCCGCACCAGAGCCAGCCGACGCAGCCGAGCAAGGCCCGGCTGCAGGCGATGCTGTGCCTGACCAACTACGCGCGCACCCATTCCAAGCTCGCCCGCATCAAACCCTCCAAGCAGCTCACCCAGGCCGCCGCCGGCAAGGTCGGCGACATCCTCCGCTGCGACGAATTCAGCCACGAAGCCTGCGGCCGCGAATTCACCTACTGGATGAAGCAGTCCGGGTACCTGCAGGGGGACTGCTGGGGGGCGGCGGAGAACATCGCCTGGGGCACCGGCACGATCGGCACCCCGCGGGCGATCATGCGCGCTTGGCTGCACTCTCCGGGCCACCGCGAAAACATCCTCGGCCCCTACACCGACATCGGCATCGGCCTGCGCGAGGGAGCGATCGAAGGCACCACCGGCGCCCACGTCTGGGTCCAGGAGTTCGGCAGCCACGCCTGCTGAGCGGCCACCCTGCTCTTTGTAACCCTGTGGGTGACAAACAGCAGGGAGTTGGGCGCCGGCCTAGGATGGCGCCGTGCCCGACGCCTTCTACGAGCCCGACGGCGACCGTTACCTCGCCACCGAGCTGACCCGCGGTCCCTGGGACCCCGGCGCCCAGCACGCCGGCCCGCCGTCGGCGCTGCTCGCCCGCGAGATCGAGCGGCTGCCGGGCTCCGAGCGCTTCCAGGTCGGCCGCATCGCCCTCGACATCCTGCGACCGGTGCCGATCGGGCCGGTCGTGGTCAGCGCCAGGGTGCTGCGCCCGGGGCGGCGGGTGCAGCTGGTCGAGGCCGAGCTCTCCGACGGCGAGCAGGTGCTGATGCGGGCGACCGCCTGGCAGCTGGAGATCGTGCCGGTCGAGCTGCCCGAGGGCACGGTCGGGCGGCCGCCGCCACCGCGCGGGCCCGAGCACGGGGGCGGGGCCGATTTCTTTCCGGGCGCGCACGACGAGGGCTATCACACGGCGATGGAGGTGACGTTTGCCGCCGGCCGCTTCATGGAGCTGGGGCCGGCAACCGCCTGGCTGCGGATGCGGGTGCCGCTGGTCGCCGGCGAGGAGCCGACGCCGCTGCAGCGGACGCTGGTCGCCGCCGACGTCGGCAACGGGATCAGCGCCGCGCTCGACTTCCGCCAGTTCATCTTCGTAAATGTCGAGCTGACCGTGCACCTCGAGCGGATGCCGGCCGGCGAGTGGATCTGTGTCGACGCGGCGACCCTGCCGCAGGCAACCGGGGTCGCGACCGCCGAGTCCGTGCTCCACGACGTCGAGGGGCGGATCGGCCGCGCCGCGCAGTCCCTGATCGTCAGCCCCCGCTAGAGGTCTGCCTCGAGCGCGTCGGCGCCGCTTGCCGCGGGCGCGCGATGCAGGGTCAACAGGGTGAGGACCGCCGAGCCGACCGCGACCGCGGCCGCCAGCACGAAGGCGCCCTCGTAGGTGGTCAGCGCCGCCGCCAGGCCCGCGAGCGGCGCGCCGATCCCGATCCCGGCGTCGAAGAAGGCGGTGTAGGTCCCCATCGTCGCGCCCCGTGCCCTTTCCGCGACCTGGCCGACGGCGATCAGCATCAGCGAGGGGTTGAGCAGGGAGAAGGCCGCGCCCATCGCCATGCCGCCGACCAGCGCCACCGGCAGGCTGTCGGCCACCGCCATCGCGACCAGCCCGGCGGCCTCGACCAGGGCGGCGCCGATCGCGACCCGCGGCGCCCCGAACCGGTCCGGCAGCCCGCCGGCGAGGAGCCGGGCGATCACGATCATCGCCGCGAAGGCGGCGAAGACGGTGGCGCCGTGGCCGACGCCGCGGTCTTCGAGCATCAGCACGACGAAGGCGGCGACCGTCGCGTAGCCGACCGCGGCGAGGCCGACCGCGAGCCCCGGCCGCACCGCCTCGGGAGCGATCAGCGGGTGCGGTTCGGTGTGGGGCTGGGGCTGGAACGGGTCGCGCACGAAGGTCGCGATCGCGGTCCCGACCAGCGGCAGCGCCCCGGCGAAGATCCAGACCGCGTCGTAGCCGCTGTTGTCGAGCAGCAGTTGGCCGATCAGCGGGCCGACGCTGAGCCCGCCCCAGACGGCGAGCCCGTAGAGGCCGAGGACGCGGCCGCGGCGGGCGGCGGGGGCGAGGGCGACGATCCAGGCCGAGCCGGCGGTGTAGACCGAGCCCTCGCCGACGCCGACGACGAGGCGGGCGAGGATCAGCCCGGCCAGCCCGGTGGCGGGCAGGATCAGGAAGCCGCTGGCGGCGACGAGCACCGTGCCGACGAGGACGGTCGGCTTGCGGCCCCAGCGGTCGGCGAGCCTGCCCGCCACCGGGCGCAGCAGCAGGCCGCTGATCGCATAGCAGCCGATCACCACCCCGACCGCGATGTCGCCGGCCCCGATCGGGCCGCGCACGTAGCGAGGCAGGACCGGCAGCACCGCGCCGACCGCGACCAGGCCGCAGAAGGTGACCGCGAACAGCGCCGCGAAGCTGACGCCCGGGTGCTGGGACGGCCTGGGCGCGCCGGCGCCGTCGCTCACGCGACCAGCGCGGCGAGGTTCTCGACCACGTGGTCGGGCGGCGGCGTCCCCGCTTCCGCATCGGCCCTGGTGCTGGCACCGGTCAGGACCAGCACCGTCGCCAGGCCGGCGGCGCGGCCGCCGTCGATGTCGGAGGCGATCCGGTCGCCGACCATCGCCACCCGCTCCGGGCAGCCGATCGCCTCCAGCGCCAGCTCGAACAGGTGGCGCTCGGGCTTGCCGCCGATCGTCGCCTCCCGCCCGGAGGCGGTTTCGACCGCGGCGAGGACGGCACCGGTGCCCGGCCAGTCGCCGCCCGGCATCGGCATCGTCGGGTCGTGGCTGGTGGCGAGGAGCGCGGCGCCGCCGTCGAGCGCCTGCTTCGCCGTCAGCAGCTCCTCGTAGTCGAAGCCGCGGTGGCCGGAGACGACGACGACGTCAGCGCTGCGGCCGGCCTCCCCCTCGAGCAGCTTGGGACCGGCGCCCGCGACCATCTCCTTCAGCGGCTCGGCGCCGATCACGAAGGCGCCGCCCCCGCCGGCCGCTTCGCCGGCCAGGCGCGCGACGACCATGCCGGCGGTGACGATCCGTTCCGGCCCGACCTCGACCCCCATCTCGCGCAGCCGCTCCGCGTAGCGCTCGGGCGGCCGGGTCGGGTTGTTGGTGACGAAGCAGATCTCCTTGCCCTGCGCGAGCAGCGCCGCCAGGGCCTCGGCCGAACCTGGGATCGGCTCGCGCCCGATCCAGACCACGCCGTCGAGGTCGACCAAAAGTCCGTCGAACTGGTCTGCCACCGCCACCGGGAGGAGGCTATTCGGTGAGATCGATACCGTGCGGGGCAGTGAGCTCGAACGGACAGGTCGTCGTCGCCACCGACCTCACCCGCCGTTACGGCGAGGGCGACGCCGCCGTCGACGCGCTGGCCGGCGTCAGCACTGGCTTCGACCGCGACCGCTTCACCGCGATCATGGGCCCGTCGGGCTCGGGCAAGTCGACGCTGATGCACATCCTCGCCGGCCTCGACAAGCCGACCAGCGGCTCCGTCGAGCTCGACGGAGTCGAGATCACCAAGCTCGACGACGGCGCGCTGACGAAGCTGCGCCGCGACAAGCTCGGCTTCGTCTTCCAGTTCTTCAACCTGCTGCCGGTCCTGACCGCCGAGGAGAACCTGGTCCTGCCGCTCTCGATCGCCGGCCGCAAGCCCGACCAGGCCTGGGTCGACCAGTTGGTCGACGCCGTCGGCCTCGCCGACCGCCGCACCCACCGTCCCTCCGAGCTCTCCGGCGGCCAGCAGCAGCGGGTCGCGGTCGCCCGCGCCCTGGTCTCCAAACCGGCCGTTCTCTTCGCCGACGAGCCGACCGGCAACCTCGACTCGAAAGCGAGCGCCGACGTGCTGGCGCTGCTGCGGCGGGCGGTCGACGATTTCGACCAGACGGTGATCATGGTCACCCATGATCCCGTCGCCGCCGCCCACGCCGACCGCCTGATCACGCTGCAGGACGGCAAGCTCGTCAACGACGCCGCCCCGGGCTCCGCCGACGACGTGATCGAGCTGATGAAGCAGCTTGACTAGCCTCGCGCTGAAGAGCCTCTGGGCGCGCAAAGTGCGGGCCCTGGCGACCTCGCTCGCGGTCGTCCTCGGCGTCGCCTTCGTCGCCGGCAGCTTCATCCTCAGCGACACGATCCTCGCCGCCTTCGACGAAATCTTCAACGAGTCGCTGAAGGGGACCAGCGTCGTCGTCACCGCCGAGAACCCGGTCAAGCAGGAAGGCGGCGAAGTGCCGTCGATCGGCGCTTCGCTGCTGCCCCGGATCCAACGCACGCCGGGGGTCAAGGAAGCGGCGGGCGCGATCTTCAGCCTCGGCGCTTTCTTCACCCCCGAGGGCGAAAAGATCGGCGCCAAGTTCGCGCCCAAGTTCATCTCCTCGACTCTGCCTGGGCAACTCGAGTCGCTCACCTATGTCGACGGCCACGTCCCGCGCGGCCCGACCGAAGCTTCGATCGACCAGGCTGCGGCCGAAGGGTCGGGACTACGGCTGGGCGAAAAGATCGAGCTGCTCGGGCAGGGAAGGGCCCGTGAATTCACCCTGGTCGGCTTCACCCAGCTCGGCAGCGCCTCGTTCGGTGGCACCAGCATCGCCCAGGTGACGCTGCCGGTGGCCCAGGCGCTGACCCACAAGATCGGTCGCTTCGATCAGATCTCGGTCGCCGCCGCGCCAGGGGTCTCGGAGACCATGCTGCGCAACCGGATCAAAGCCGAGATGCCGGCTGGCCTCAGGGTCGAGACGGCGAAGGAAAACGCCGACCGCGGGACCGAAGAAATCCGCGAAAACCTCAGCTTCCTGACGATCTTCCTCCTCGTCTTCGGCTTCATCGCCGTCTTCGTCGGCTCCTTCCTGATCTTCAACACCTTCTCGATCACCGTCGCTCAGCGGATCACCGAATTCGGGATGCTGCGCACGCTGGGTGCCTCGCGGCGCCAGATCCTGGCCTCGGTCATGGCCGAAGCGGTCGGGGTGGGCCTGATCGGGGCGCTGCTCGGAATCGCGGGCGGGTTCGTGGTCGCGATTGGGATCCACGGCCTGTTCGAACTGTTCGGAGCCGACTTGCCCACTACCAGCCTCGTTCTCGAGGCACGGACGGTGATCGTCTCGATCCTGGTCGGCGTCCTCGTCACCGTCGGCGCTGCGCTGGTCCCGGCGCTGCGCTCGACCCGGGTGCCGCCGATCGCGGCCCTGCACGCCTTCGTCCCGACCCCGAGCCGGCGCCGGCGCCTCGTCTTCCTCGCCTTCGCGACGCTGGTCGCCGCTGTCGGGGTGGTTCTCGTCCTGGCTGGCCTGTTCGGCGGTGGCGGGGCGGGGACGCGGGCCGGCTTCATCGGCGCCGGCGCCCTCGTCGCCGTGATCGCCGTCTCTCTCTTCAGCCCGAAACTGGTGCCGGGTCTGGCGGCGGTCGCGGGCTGGCCCCTGGAGCGGGCGCGCCGGCTGCTCGGCCGCCTCGCCCGCGAGAACACCCAGCGCAACCCGAGCCGCACCGCGATTACCGCCGCGGCGCTGATGATCGGCCTCGCGCTGGTCGCCTTCGTCACCGTCTTCGCTGCCGGGATCAAGAGCACCGTCGCCCAGGTCGTCGACGAAAACTTCGCCGGCGGGCTGATCATCCAGAACTCCGACGGCTTCTCGCCGATCCCGAATGGGACCGCGGTCGCGGCGAGCAAGGTGCCGGGCGTGGAAACGGTTCCGACGATCCGCTCGGCCCAGGTCAAGAGCCTCGACGGGGGCGGCACGGTGCGCGCCTCGGCGCCGAGCCGTGACATCGAAAAGGCGCTCAACGTGGAATGGACGGAAGGCGGCCCGCAGGCGCTGGAAGGTCTGCGCGACGGCCAGGCTCTCGTCAGCAACGATTTCGCCTCCGAACACAGCCTCGCGGTCGGCGACACGGTTCGCATCCTGACCCAGACCGGGGCCCGGCCCAGGTTCGAAGTCGTCGGCAGCTTCGACTCCAAGGCCGGCGTGCTTGGCAGCATCGCCGTCACCCAGGCGGTGCTCGCCCGCGACGCGCGCCAGACGCAGGACCAGATCGACTTCGTCGTCACCGAACCGGGGGCGGACCAGGCGAAGGTGCAGGCGGTGCTCAGCAAAGGCGTCGAAGCGCTGTTCCCCGTCGCCGAAGTCCTCAACCAGCAGGAACTGAAGGAAAACCGCGAAGATCAGGTCGGGCAGATCGTGATGCTCTTCTACGCGCTGCTGGCGCTGGCGATCCTGATCTCGGTCCTCGGTGTGGCCAACACGTTGGTGCTCTCGATCCACGAACGCCGGCGCGAGCTCGGGATGCTGCGGGCGATCGGCATGTCACGCCGCCAGGTGAAGACGATGATCCGCTACGAGTCGGTGATCACGGCGCTGATCGGCGGGATCCTGGGAATGGCGCTGGGTATCGTCTTCGCGACGCTGATCGCGCAGCCCCTGAAGGACGAAGGTTTCACCCTCTCCTACCCAACCTTCCAGCTGGTCGCGATTCTCCTCGTCGCGGCGCTCGTCGGCGTCGTCGCCGCGATCTACCCCGCCCGCCGCGCGGCTCGCCTCAACGTCCTGGATTCACTGCAGTACGAGTAACCGGCGTACGCTGGCGGCATGACGCGCCCCGCCAACCCGCTCGGCCTGACCGGCAAGCCGCCTTCCGCCTGGCTCGGCGTCCTTGCTTCGTTCGCGGTCGTCGCGATCGCGACCGGGATCGTCTACCCGCTGAAGGAAGTCGCGCCGGCCGTCTCGCTCGGCGTCGTCTTCATCCCCGGCGTGCTGCTGGTCTCAGCGGTCTGGGGACTGCGGCTCGGCCTGCTGACGGCGCTGCTCAGCGCCCTCGCCTTCAATTTCTTCCACACGCCGCCGGTCGGCCGGCTCGACGTCGCCGCCGACCGCAACCTGGCGGCGATCGTCGTCTTCGCGATCGTCGCCGTCGCCAGCGGCACCCTCGCCGAGCTCGCCCGCGCCCGCGCCGCCGAGTCCGAGCGGCGCCGCGAAGAGGCCGACCGGGCGCTGGCCGAGCTGGCGGCGCTCGAGTCCGAGCGCGAGCGGATGCAGGCGGAGATCATCGAGGCCGAGGCGCTGCGCCGCAGCGACGAGCTCAAGACCTCGCTGCTGCGCTCGGTCTCCCACGACCTGCGCACGCCGCTGACCTCGATCATCGCCGCCGGCGCCGCCCTCGACTCACCCAGCGTCACCGCGTCCGAGCGCCGCGAGCTGAGCGACGCCGTCGTCGAGGAGGGCCTGCGGCTCTCGCGCCTGGTCGAGAACCTGATCGACGTCTCGCGGCTGGAAACCGGCAAAGCGGAGCCGCACCGCGAGCCGGTCGACCTGGCGGGGCTGCTGGAGGCGGCGCGGAGCTCGATCGGGCCCGGTGGGGAGGTCGTGAAGCTGTCCCTCGACCAGGGCCTGCCGGCGCTGAGCGCCGACCCGACCCAGCTCGAGCGCGCCTTCGCCAACCTGCTCGACAACGCCGTCGTCCACGGCGAGGGCCAGCCGGTCCTGGTCCGCTCGCGGCTGGTCGGGCCGCGGTTGGTGGTACGGGTCGTCGACCGCGGTCCCGGCATCCCCGAGAACGAGCGCGAGCGGATCTTCGAACCGTTCTTTCGCTCGACCGACGGTCAGGGCAACGGCTCCGGCCTGGGCCTGGCGATCGCCCGCGGCTTCATCGAGGCCAACGACGGCGAGGTCGAGGTCGAGTCGCTCCCCGGCCAGGGCTCGAGCTTCGTCGTCAGCTTCGCGGCGCCCGCCGGGGAGCCGGCTTGAGCGACGCGCCGCGGATCCTCGTCTGCGACGACGAGCCGCAGATCCTGCGGGCGCTGAAGGTGATCCTGCGCGACGCCGGCTACGAGGCGGTGCCGGCCGAGACCGGCGAGCGGGCTCTCGACTTCGCCGCGGTCAAGCCGCCGCAGGCGGCGATCCTCGACCTGATGCTGCCCGACATCGACGGAGTCGAGGTCACCCGGCGCCTGCGCGAGTGGACCGAGATGCCGATCCTCGTCCTCTCCGCCGTCGGCGAGGAGGACCGCAAGGTCGAGGCGCTGGCTGCCGGCGCCGACGACTACGTGACGAAGCCGTTCGGCCCGCGGGAGCTCGTCGCCCGCCTCGAAGCGGTGCTGCGCCGCGCCCAGCCGCAGGGCGCCGAGCCGGTGATCGCCGCCGAGGGGCTCGAGATCGACCTCGCCGCCCGCACCGTCAGGCGCGACGGCGAGACCGTCCACCTGACCCCGACCGAGTTCGGCCTGCTGCGGGTGCTGGCGAGCAACCGCGGCAAGCTGATGACTCACCGGGCGCTGCTGGTCGAGGTCTGGGGGGTCGAGTACGAAGACGACCTCCAGGTTCTCCGCGCCCACGTCGCCAACCTGCGCCGCAAGATCGAGCCCGAGGACGGCCCCAAGTACGTCCTCACCGACCCCGGCGTCGGCTACCGCTTCGCCGCCTGAGCACCTTCACGGAATCTGTATGCGGGGGCGGCTGAAGTTCATGCGGCCTTGACGCGGCCGGGCGCATGATCGATTCGTGCTCGACCTCCTCGCCATAGCGATCGCGGTGGCCCTCTTCGCGGCCCTCTACTGGGCGATCGACCTGATCGACCGGATATGAGCGTCGCCGACGGACTCGGACTGCTCGTCGCCGCCGTCGTCTGCCTCTACCTCCTCTACGCGCTGCTGCGCGGGGAGAACCTCTGATGGCCCAGGGCTACCTCCAGCTCGCGATCTTCGTCGTCGTCCTCGTCGCCCTGGTCAAACCGGTCGGCATCTACATCGCCCGCGTCTTTGGCAACCAGCGGGTCTTCCTCACCCCCGTCCTCGGGCCAGTCGAGCGCGGCGCCTACAAGGTGCTGCGCGTGCGGCCCGAGGCCGAGGGCCAGGACTGGAAGGCCTACGCCCGCAGCCTGATCGTCTTCTCGCTGCTGTTCTGGATCCTGCTCTACCTGATCCTCCGCACCCAGGGGATCCAGCCGTTCAACCCGGAGGGCTTCCACTCCGGTCCCTGGGACCTCAGCTTCAACACCACCTCGTCGTTCATCACCAACACCAACTGGCAGTACTACGGCGGTGAAACGACCCTCACCTACTTCGCCCAGATGGCCGGCCTCGCGGTCCAGAACTTCGTCTCGGCCGCGGTCGGGATCGCCGTCGTCGCCGCTCTGATCCGCGGCATCGTCGCCCGCTCGGGCCGCTCGATCGGCAACTTCTGGCAGGACATCGTCCGCATCATCCTCTACGTGCTGCTGCCGATCTCGGTCGTCGGCGCCCTCTTCCTCGTCTCCCAGGGCGTGATCCAGAACCTCAGCAGCTCGACCGTCGTCCACACCCTCAGCGGCGGCCAGCAGATCCTCGCCCAGGGCCCGGTCGCCTCCCAGGAGGTGATCAAGGAGCTGGGGACCAACGGCGGCGGCTTCTTCAACGTCAACTCGGCATACCCGTTCGAGAACCCGACGACGCTGACCAACTTCGTCGAGATGCTGCTGATCCTGGTGATCCCGGCCAGCCTGACCTATGCCTACGGGCGGATGGTCGGCAGCCAGCGCCAGGGCTGGGCGATCTTCGGCGCGATGTTCGTCCTCTTCATCGTCGGCGTGATCGTCGTCTACGTCGCCGAGCAGCACGGCAGCCCGGCCCAGCACGCCGCCGGCCTCCACACCCACGCCTTCGCCGGCTCGACCGGCGGCAACATGGAGGGCAAGGAGCAGCGCTTCGGGATCGCCGACTCGTCGCTGTGGACGGCGATCACCACGGTCACCTCCTGCGGTGCGGTCAACGCCGCCTTCGAGTCGCTGACCGGGATCGGCGGCGCGGTGCCGTTCACCAACCTCGGCTACAGCGAGGTCGTCTTCGGCGGCGTCGGCACCGGCCTCTACTCGATGCTGCTCTACGTCATCCTCGCGGTCTTCATCGGCGGCCTGATGGTCGGCCGCACCCCCGAGTACCTCGGCAAGAAGATCGGTGCGCGGGAGATCAAGCTGGTTTCGCTCGGCGTCCTCTTCACGCCCCTGGCGGTGCTGCTCTCGGCCGGCGTCGCCTCGGCGACCGAGCTCGGCAAACGGTCGCTCTACGCCGGCATCAAACCTTCTGGCTTCTCGGAGACGCTCTACGCCTACCTCTCGCAGGCCAACAACAACGGCTCCGCTTTCGCCGGCTACACCGGCTTCATCCAGCCCAACGCCCCCGGCAACGTCGAAGCGTACGGAATCAGCTTTGCCAATCTGCTCGGCGGCGCGGTGATGGTCACCGCCCGCTTCGCGCCGATCATCTTCGTTCTCGCCGTCGCCGGCGCACTGGCCGGCAAGAAGGTCTCGCCGGCCGGCCTTGGCACGATGCGGACCGACAACCCGACCTTCGTCTTCCTCCTGGTCGGGATCGTGATCCTGGTCGGGGCGCTCACCTTCTTCCCGGCGATCCTGCTCGGCCCGGTCTCCAACGGCCTCAGCGGAAGGATGTTCCCGTGAGCGGGCTGCGCAGGGACCTGCTCACCGGCGCGATCGCGATCGTGGCGCTGACGCTCGCCCTCGGGCTCGTCTACCCGCTGGCGATCACCGGCATCTCACAGGTCGTCTTCCCGGGCTCGGCGAACGGCTCCAAGATCTCCCTCGACGGCCAGGTCGTCGGCTCTGAGCTGATCGGCCAGGAATTCAAGGGCAAGGCCTACTTCCACTCCCGGCCCTCGGCGACCGAATACAGCGGCAACGTCACCTTCTTCGGCAACGGCGGTCCCAACAGCGCCGAAGTCCGCGACGAAATCCGCGAAGAGCTCGCCGCCTACCTGAAGCTGAACAAGCCCTACGACCGCTCGCTGACCCGCGAAGACGTGCCGGTCGACGCGGTCACCCAGTCCGCCTCCGGCGTCGATCCGCACATCTCCCAAGCCAACGCCCGGATCCAAGCGCACCGGGTCGCCGCTGTCCGCAAGCTGGCGCTCGACCGGGTCGAAGAGCTGATCTCCGATCACACCGACGACCGCTTCCTCGGGGTCCTCGGCGAGCCCGGGGTCAACGTCCTGCAACTGAATATCGCTCTCGAAGAAGAGGCACCGCTGAAATGACCGACGAGGCGACCAAAACCTCAGCCGACCGCCGGCCGCGCTCATTGTTCGACCCCGAGATCGTCGGCCCGGCGCTGATCGAGTCGGTGCGCAAGCTCGACCCCCGCGTCCAGGTCCGCAACCCGGTGATGTTCGTGGTCGAGATCGGCGCCGTGATCACGACCGTCGCCTGGCTGATCCAGGCCTTCGGCGGCAGCCCGCTCGGCGGCGGCCACGAGCCTGCCTGGTTCACCTTCTCGATCACCGTCTGGCTCTGGCTGACCGTCGTCTTCGCCAACCTCGCCGAGGCGATGGCGGAGGGACGCGGCCGCGCCCAGGCGGCGAGCCTGCGGGCGATGCGCAGCGAGACCACCGCCAGGCTGCGCGACGGCGGCGAGCGGCCCGCCTGTGTGGCCGAACTCGTCATGCACCTGCGGCCCGACGAGACCGGCGCTTGACCGCTCAGCCCAGATACGGCGGAACGCGACGCAGTTCCTCCAGGGCGATCGAGCGCCGGTGCACGGCGTCCGGTCCGTCGACGATGCGCAGCACCCGTGCCCACGCATAGAAGTAGGCCAGCGGCGTGTCGTCGCTGACGCCAGCGCCACCGAACACCTCGATCGCCCGGTCGATGACGGCCGTCGCCATCAACGGTGCGGCCACCTTGATGGCGGCGATCTCGGTACGGGCCCCCTTCGCGCCGAACCTGTCTATGAGCCACGCCGTCTTCTGCACGAGCAACCGCGCCTGGTCGATCTCGATGCGTGACCGGGCGATGAGATCCCGTACCACGCCCTGCTCCGCCAACGGCGCGCCGAACGCCACTCGATCCTTGGCCCGGGCCACCATCAGGGCCAGCGCGCGCTCGGCCATGCCAACGGCCCGCATCGCGTGGTGGATGCGTCCGGGGCCCAGCCGAGCCTGGGCGATGGCGAACCCGTCGCCCTCGCCACCCAGCAGGTTGGTCGCCGGTACCGACACCTCGTCGAAGACGATCTCCGAATGGCCGTGCTGGTCCTGGTACCCGAAGATCGGCAGGTGCCGCTTGATAGTGATGCCCGGCGCGTCTCTGGGTACCAGGACCATCGACTGCTGGCGGTGCCTGGGCGCATCCGGGTCCGTCTTGCCCATCACGATGAAGACCCGGCACCGCTCGTCGGCAACGCCGGAGATCCACCACTTGCTGCCAGTCACCACGTACCGGTCGCCCTCGCGGCGGATGGTCGTGGCGATGTTGGTGGCGTCGGAGGAGGCGACGTCCGGCTCGGTCATCGCGAACGCGGAGCGGATCTCGCCGCGCAGCAACGGCTCCAGCCACTCGCGCCGCTGGGCGGGTGTGGCGAACAGGTCGAGCGTCTCCATGTTGCCGGTGTCCGGCGCCTGGCAGTTGATGGCCTCGGGAGCGATCACCGGCGACCAACCGGTGATCTCCGCGACCGGCGCGTACTCCACATTGGACAGGCCGGAGAGCCGTGGCAGGAAAAGGTTCCACAGGCCCCTTGCCCTGGCCTCCACTTTGAGCTCTTCCATCACCGGTGGGTACGCGTGCGGTCCGTGTTCGGCCAGGTGTGCCGCCCACACCGGCTCCGCGGGAAAGACGCGCCCCGTCATGAAGTCCCACATCCTGGCGCATGCCTCGGTCGTGGCCCGTGACTGTTGGAAGTCCACCTCAGCCCTCCGTGTCCAGCAGATCCAGGCCGGCCTCGGCGATGCGCACGACCTCATTCGACAGGTCGCCGAAGTCCTGGTCGGCCATCTTTCCGGCGGTCGCCCGGGCCCAGACGCCCTGCGCGATGACCGCGAACTTGGCGTGGGCGAAAGCCTGCCATGCCAACAGGTCCGCGACGTCCGTTCCCGTGCGGGTGACGTACCGCTCGATCAGGTGCCGGCGCGGTGGGAAGCCGGGCGCGGCCGTCAGGGACGGCGTCAGCGCGGGCTCCGGGTCGCCGGCCTGCGTCCAGTAGAACAGCAGCATGCCCAGGTCGGCGAGCGGGTCGCCGAGGGTCGACAGCTCCCAGTCGAGAACGGCGGCGACCCGGCCGGGATCCGCGGGATC
>Ga0081540_1000491_pt1 | contig 38884 bp, 41 predicted proteins | sample TabmetS2T1R1_FD_71024 | JGI IMG/M metagenome (GOLD analysis project Ga0081540, IMG submission 71024) | Tabebuia heterophylla rhizosphere microbial communities from the University of Puerto Rico - S2T1R1 | ecosystem: Host-associated > Plants > Roots > Rhizosphere ...
CACCCGAACTGATCAACAGGTGGATGCCGGCGGGGGGTGTCAGCCATGCCAGGGCGTTCGACTCAGGGCAGGAGACACAGTGCAGGAGAAGCTTCAGACCCGCGCCTTCGAGCAGGTGGCGCCAATGCTCCAGCCTGGCGAGCGGCCGGTCGCGGCGACGCGAGCCGTTGTCGGGAAGTTCAACTCCGGTCGCATCGCCGCGGCGGCCAAACAGTCTTTGACGCAAGGTGGCGGGCTGGTCGGCGCGGCACTGGGCGGCTCGACCGGGAAGCAGTTCCTCGTGGTCACCGACCGTCGATTGATCTTCCTGTCGCAGACCTTTATGGGGGGGCCGGGGAAGAAGGTCATCGGTGAGGTGCCCCGCGAGCAGGTTTCGCTTGCCGAGGTCAAGATGGGCATCGTGAGCCTGGTGCGTATCGCCTTCGGCACCGAAGGCGACGGCGTGGCGCTCACCTTTCCCCGCGTGGACAAGAGGAATGCCGAGGCACTCGCGGCAGCGCTGGGACAGGTTTCCGCCGTCTAATCAGCTGCCCCGACCGGGGCCAGACGCGCCAGAAGTTCCATGCGCAGTTTTCAGGGGCAGGGTAGACGCTCACCCTGCCCCTGACCTGCAGCGTCGCAGGTGGACGTTGGCGGTGGTTGGGGGTCCGTGGTGGACGTCTGACGGCCTCACGACGGCCTGGACGTCCGGCCCGTGATGTTCACGCCAAAGCGCGGCTCGGCTGGCTGCTAGTGTCCGGGCTGATGACACAGCGATTCGGCGACCGGGCCAGCTTCGCGGTCGAGGTGGGGCGATCGAAACGCCTGCTGTTCGGGTCGTCGATCTGTGGGCGGCAGGCAAACTGCTGACCATCGAGGACAACGTCGCCTTGGTCCCGTTCTTGTGTCGGGCGATGCGGTCCACTGCTGTGCAGGTACGCCGACGCGACGTGGCGCCGTGCCCCTTTCCGGGCCATTCACCTGAAGACATCTTCCAACTGCTTCAGGCAGACGAAACGGCGTTCCGGGAGTCGTTCTGGTTCGTGCAGTGGGGCGAGATCGTTGACAACGTCACGCGGTACGCCTACCTCGACGACGACCTCGTGATCGTCTTCGCGTTCTGGCGGGCGCATCATCCCGTCCCGGAGGACCAGGGCAAAGTGTTCGTTGCCAGACTCCGACCGGACGAGTTCGCTACCGTCCTTGAGGACGCGGCCAGTCTGATGGACACCGAGACTCCGCGCTAGCCCGCGGTGTTCACCGTCCTCCGCGATCTGGCAGCATGCCTGTGTGGCGTTCGAACCGGGCTCGCGGTCACGGCAGACCAGTACTTTTATGCTGGGCGCGGACGTGGACGCGTTCAGTGTGGCGCTTGCCGCGGCTATCGACGGAATCGCCTACTGGCGGACTGAGTTCCCTGGAGGCAAGCCGGGCGGCTTGGCCTACGGCTCGCTCAGCGAAGCCCTTGTTGGAGATCGGGTTCAGGCATTCCTTCATCTGAAGGGGGATGGTCTGGGCACCATCGGTCCCGAGATTCAGTACCTGCCCACCGACTTCGCTGCGGAACCTTTCGGTCCATACGTTCCGGCGGCTTCTCCCACGGCCGTCATGAGGTCGGGTCGGCTCGCGTTCAAGTGGAGGCCAGCCGAGGAGCCCGCCGCGATTCAGGCCGGGTTCGAGGAACTGGCCGACATCGCCTGGCGCGCACTGTACACAGTCACCAAGCCGCACCTGGTCACGCTTTCAGGCCGGCCCGTCCGTGGTACACGCATCGGCGGTGAGGCGAAGAAATGGGCGATCGAGCACCCGAATCAGCGGCTCGCGGACTGGGGCGTTATCTTGCGCGTACGGTAACGCCCCGCTGGGTGGCCGGCCGGCCTGCGCGGCAGCCGAAGGCCAAATTTGGTGCGCACATTCACCCCATCCGTGCGACGAAGCCACAGGTCAGCCAACCGCGCACCACCGAGATCGGCGATCTTGAGCCAAGTCAGGTACGACAAAGGATCTCGTAGAGGCTGACCCTCGGATCTGGCTCGCGCTGCAACGGGGTCGAGGGCTTCAGCGCGGTATCTGAGTGCTGACCTTGGCGTCGGGCTCGGGATTCGGGGTGGAGTCCCTAGCGGGTTTCGTGCTGGCGAACCACGCCCGTGATGCCGCCGGAAGGAGCAGGAGCACCGCGAGTGCTGCTACAAGGGCCATCTGCGGGACCCACAGCAGGACCCACCACGATGGGAACCGAGGGAACTGCGCGAGGCCGATGATGAGACTGGCGACCGCCAACAGGAGTACCACTGCCCGGGAACCATTGCTGCCCCGCCACAGCCCGTAACTCAAGGCGAGGAACAGGCCATTCACGATGACAGCCGCGATCACTCCCGCCGCGTCCCATCGCAGGAGGCTGGGTGACGTAGTCCTGAGCCCAGTCGGCCAAAGCCCTATCGCTGCAGGTGCCACGCCGAACTTGACGACGTACAGGACAACCGCGGCTGTGACCGTCGCCGGCGGCCGACCTCGGGCCGGCTGGATCATCTCAGCATGGTACGTGCGTCGAGCCGTCTGAGTTGCCCGACGACGGGCGCTATACGGTGCGGGCCGCCGCGCCGGCCGATGCCGGCCGGAGGTCGCCAGCAGGCCGAGCGCGGGCGGCCGCCGGTCGGTTATGGAACGTAGACCAGATGTACGTGGAAGCGGTATCCAGCGTCGTGTTCGAAGACATCGACGTCGAGAACCAGGTCGCTCCTGCCTTCCTCCTTGGTCCAGAGGTCGACCAGGCAGCGCCAGCGGTCGCCGTACCACCTGGCGACGGAGGTTTCCCAGGACTCGTCCGGGAGCGAGATGAGGGTGACGTCTCCGTAGTCGTCAACGGCCTGGAAGCAGGTCTGCGAGGTTTCGGGCGGTACTGGATCGACCGAAGGGATACCAGCTCCGACGACGGGGACCCGTCGAGCCAGTGAGTCCACGATCGCGGCAAGGGTCGGCCGCCAGACGCCGGGAACCGCAACTTCGAGGTCCTCGTCCTTCACCGGATCACCCATGGCGCCTCCGCTGTAAGTCGGTGTCGGGGCGATCGAAGCATGTCGGAACTGGCTCCCGCGCCGCCGGGGGGCTGCGAACCGTCGGCGCCGTGAGCGTCAGCGGGAGGCGCTGGCGGCGGGCCGTAGGCCCGGCCCCCGTGAGGCGGCGCGTGCGGCCCGTCAGGGCCGCCTTGATCCCTAGAGAGAGGGAATCGGCAATGCACTCCTTGGTCGGGCGCGAGCTGCCGACTGTCCGCTTTCAGGTCCAGGCAGGCCGGCTGCTGGGCTTGCGGAGCAAGGCTGCGATGCTGGCAGGCGAGCTTCTAGTGCGCTACTGACTAACGGCAACGCGGTTGCTGACGGTCGGATACGAGGTCACGCGGGTTGTCGAGGGTGTTCGCGGTCCGGCTCGGTTGCCACGGCTGCTGTACTTCGTTGCTGGCATCCGGGCTGCTGTAATCGGCAAGGCGCGGAGATCTCACCAGCCAAAGTCACTCAGTGGGATCGCGACAGGTGAGCTCAGTATCGCTCGGCGTTCTACGGGATACACCGGCCGGGTCTCCCACGGCACCGACCGGCACATCCCAATCTAAGAGCGACGGACGGGCATCAGCCGTTACACACCTGGCTGGCGGCGCCGTCGGCTACCGAGCAGGCAGATTGCTGGGGGCTGACCCCTTCAATGCGAACTAACGGCAATGCCGTCGCTTATGGTCGCATACGAGGTCAGAGGGCTCGCTACGGCTGTTGACGGGATGGTTCGGTGGAGTTCTGGTCGAAGATGCCTACGGTGGACTTGAGTTGGCCGCCGGTGATCCGAGTGTTGAGCAACAGGCCAAGCAGCGAGCTGAGGCAGGCAGAGATGGCGAGACCATGATCTGGTCTTCGCGTCCCGGGTCGGCACGCCGATGGAGCCGGACAACCTCCGCCGAAGCTGGGACCGGATCAAGAAGGCGGCCGGCGTGTCGCTCCGGCTTCACGATCTCCGGCATACCTGCGTGACCCTGCTCCTGGACCTGGGCGTGCCGCCGCACATCGTCCGGGAGATCGCTGGGCACAGCGCGCTGGAGGTGACCATGACTATCTACGCGCATGCCTCGCTGGAGGAGAAGTACCGGGCGCTGACCAGGCTGGACGAGCGGCTCGCGCAGGAGCGGTTGTCGTCAGACTGTCGTCAGAATCGGACGGAAGGGACCGTCTAAATGATCTCGCTATGCCTGGAAAGCAAAACGCCGGCCGCGTTTCCGCTGGTCGGCGTCTTGTCAGCCCGGCGAAGAGCTGGTGGCCAGGGGCGGGGTCGAACCGCCGACCTTCCGCTTTTCAGGCGGACGCTCGTACCAACTGAGCTACCTGGCCGTGCTCGGCTCATGGTACCCGCGGCCGTGTTCGGCCAGGTATCCATGTGCCTATAAGCCAGACGCCGCGCGGGTCTCGCACGGCGTCCAGGCTTGGCGGTCCTGACGGGACTTGAACCCGCGACCTCCGCCTTGACAGGGCGGCGAGCACTCCAACTGCTCCACAGGACCTTGCGACCGGTCGGCTGGCGACCAGCTCGACCGTGTGCCCCCAACGGGATTCGAACCCGTGCTACCGCCTTGAAAGGGCGGCGTCCTAGGCCGCTAGACGATGAGGGCGGCCCCGCCATCATCGCACATGGCGACCCAGGCGGCTGAGCTCCCATCCGGCCCCGCCGGAGGCCTGCAAAGCATACGCGATCCCCGACTGCTCGCCAAAACCGATAACGGCCGCCGGATCGCCGGCGCCGTCAGCTCACGTCCTCGGGGCGGTGCGTCGGTCGCTGGGAGACCTGGCCCATCCCTTCGGACGGCAGCGGGATCAGCGAGAACCGGCTCTTGAGGTTCGGCAGGATCGTGTGCAGCGCCTGTACCGTCTGGGAGCGGTCCCCTCCGCCGTCGTGCATCAGCACGATCGACCCCGCGTGTGTGTGCGACAGCACATTGTTGATGATCGACTGCGTACCCGGGCGGGACCAGTCGGCCGGGTCGACGTTCCAGTCCAGTGACTGCATTCCCATGCTCGCGGCGACCGCGATCGTCTGTGGGCTGAAGTTGCCGCCCGGGTTGCGGAAGTACGGGATGGGCGCGCCCGGGACGATCGCGTGGATGGCGTCGGCGGTGCGCTGCAGTTCGGAGCGGATCTGGGCGTCGCTGCGGGTACGCAGGTTGAGGTCGTGTGACCAGGTGTGGTTGCACAGCGTGTGGCCCTCGGCGACGATCCGGCGGATCAGGTCCGGCGAGTAGTCGCCGATCACCCGGCCGATGATGCAGAACGTCGCGTGGATGCCGTACTGCTTGAGCAGGTCGAGTACCTGAGCGGTGTTGCCGCCCGGGCCGTCGTCGAAGGTCAGCGCGACCGACGCGGTACCCGTCGTGTTGATCGAGCCGAACGGGCCGCCGTGCCCGAATCCGCCCGTCGGTCCCGCGTTGGACGGCGGCGGTGGCGGGGGAACCGACGGCGGGGCCGCGGTCCGGGTCGGGGACGGTGAGTGCGACGGCGAGCGGGACGGCGACGGTGACGGCCTCGGCCGGGTGGTCGGGCTGAACTCGCCCCCGGCGCCCTGGCCGGCGGCGGCCGGCGGGGTCCTGGACGGGACGGACGCGACCGGCCGACTGGTGTCACCAGCGGCACAGCCGGCGAGGAACAGGCTCAGGAGCACGGTGGCGAGCACGCGGTAGCGGCGCTGGACCATGCGGTGACTCCGAACTTCGGGGGCGATGCGAGGGTCGGTGCGAGGGGGTGGTGCGCGCACTACGGTACCGAAGCTGTGAAGCTCCTTGGAGCCCCAATATTGTCTTGTTCGCCCAAATTAGTGCCTGAAAGCGTGACTCCGCTGCCGGGTCAGCCGGCGTCGAGCAGCGCGACGACCCCGGCGAGCCAAGGAGCGTAGGCGTCCGGATCGGTACGCATCGCCGCGCGCAGCTCGCCCGGGTCGACCCAGCGCACCTCGGCGACCTCGGCCGGATCGGGCCGCACCTCGACGGCGCCGGCCACGTGACCGAGCAGGACGTGGTCGTACTCGTGCTCGACCCGGCCGGTCGCGGGGTCGGCGGCCTGGTACCGGTGCACGCCCAGCTCACGGAAGGAGACCCCGGTCACGCCCAGCTCCTCGACGAGCCTTGCGGCGGCCGCCTCCGGGACGGGTACCCCGGGGGCCGGGTGGCCGCAGCAGGTGTTCGCCCAGCGGAGCGGGAACCGGGTCTTGACCGCCGCCCTGCGCTGCAGCAGCAGCCGGCCGGCCGGATCGGTCAGCAGGATGGAGAAGGCGCGGTGCAGCCGGCCGTCCGGCGAGCGGTGCGCGTCCTCCACAGTGGACTGTCCGATCTCGGCTCCGGCGTCGTTGACGAGCTGCACGAGCAGTGACTCGCGGTTCATGAGGCGGCTCCCGTGACGCGCTGGGCGGCCAGCTTCCCGGAGATGAGGACCATGGGTACCCCGACGCCGGGCTGGGTACCGGAGCCGGTGAAGACCACATTGGACAGTCGAGGGTGCAGGTTGCCGGGCCGGAAGGGTCCGGTCTGCCCGAAGGTGTGTGCGGACGCGAACGGGGTACCGGCGGCCATCCCGTCGTCGGCCCAGTCGGCCGGGGTCACCATCCGGGACACCTCGACGGCGGCGCCGAAGCCGCGGTACCCGCGCTCCTCCAGGGTGGCGGTCAACTGGGCGGCGTACCGGTCGGCCAGCCCGCCGCGCCAGTCCAGCCGGCCGGCGACGAGGTTGGGTACCGGAGCCAGCACGTAGTAGACGTGCCGCCCGGGTGGCGCGAGGTCGGGATCGCTCCGGGTCGGGTTGCTCACCAGCAGGGAAGGGTCGCGCATCAGGGTGCCTCGGCTGATCACGTCGTCGAAGGTACCGCGCCAGGCCCGGCCGAAGTGCAGGTTGTGGTGGGCGATGCCGCGGTACCCCTGGCTGGATCCGATGTGCAGCACCACGGCGGAGGGTGAGTACCGCAGCCGGGGTGGCGCCTCGCCGAGCAGGTGCCGGTAGGCGACGGGCAGGTCGGGGTTGAGCACCACCACGTCGGCCGGGACGCGCTCGCCGGCCTCGGTGACCACCCCGGTGGCCCGCCCGCCCGAGACGTCCACAGTGGACACCGCAGTCGAGTACCGCAGCGTCACGCCGGCCTTCTCGGCGGCCGCGGCCATGGCGCGCGGCACTGCGTGCACTCCGCCGCGCGGGAAGTAGACGCCGGCGACGCAGTCGAGGTAGGCGATGACGGCGTAGAGGGCCAGCGCCCGGTGCGGCGCCAGGCCGGCGTAGAGGGCCTGGAAGGAGAAGATCCGGCGGGTGCGGGGATCGCGCAGGTACCGGTCGACGACCGGTTGCAGGCGGCGCAGCCCGCCCGCGGCCAGCAGCCGCAGCAGGTTCAGGGTCAACAGGTCGCGCGGGCTGTCGAGGTTGCGTTCGATGAAGTCGCGCCGCTCCAGTTGCCACAGGTGCCGGGCGAAGTCGGCGAACCGGAGGTAGCCGTCGGCCTCCCGCGGGCCGCAGACCCGGGACACCTCGCCCGCCATGCGCAGCGTGTCGGCCAGCACGTCGAGGGTCGACCCGTCCGGGTAGTGGGCGCGGTAGGCGGGGTCGACCGGGGTGAGGTCCAGCCGGTCGGACAGCTTGTCGCCGACCGCGGCGAGGGCCTCGTCGATCAGTTCGGGCATGGTCAGCACGGTGGGGCCGGTGTCGAACTGGTACCCGTCGATGGACAGCCGGCCCGCCCGGCCGCCCGGTACCGCCGCCCGCTCCAGCACGGTCACCTCGCGCCCGGCGCCGGCCAGGTGCAGCGCGCAGGCCAGGCCGCCGAGGCCGGCACCCACGACGACCACCCGGTCGGTGCGCCCGGATACCCTGTGCACTGTCCTGACCACCTGGCGAGCCTACCGGCGAGCCCGGTTGGCGGGTCGCGGCCGGCGGGAGAGGCGATGCGCGACAGCCTGGCCGACGCGTACCGGCGCTGCCAGGCGCTGCACCGGTCGCACGGCCGCACCTACTACTTGGCGACCCGGCTGCTGCCGGCATGGAAGCGGCGGCACGTCCACGCGCTGTACGGGTTCACCCGGTACGCGGACGAGATCGTGGACGCGACGGACGGGACGGCGCCGTGGGTGCGGGAGCGGCGGCTGCGCGCCTGGGGCGAAGCGCTGCGGGCGGGCGACCGGGACGATCCTCTGCTGCCCGCGGTGCTGCACACGATCGAGGTGTTCCGGCTGGACCGGGCCGACTTCGACTGCTTCCTCGACGCGATGGCCATGGACCTGACGGTGCGCCGGTACCGCGACTACGCCGACCTGCTCGGGTACATGGCGGGCTCGGCGGCCGCGATCGGCTCGATGATGCTGCCGATCCTGGTCGCGGCCGGCGGCGCGGCTACCGCCCCCGCGGGCGACGGCCCGCCGGGCGCGGCAGCCGAAACCCGGAAGGCGGCCCGGCAGCTCGGCCTGGCATTCCAGCTGACCAACTTCGTCCGGGACATCGCCGAGGACCTGCGCCGCGACCGGGTCTACCTGCCGCTGGAGGACCTCGACCGGTTCGGCGTCGGCGTCGAGGACCTGCGCCGGTGCGCGCGCGAAAGGTCCGCGACCCCGGCCGTGCGGGATCTCGTCGCGTTCGAGGTCGACCGGGCCCGCGCACACTACGCCCGTGCCGCGCCGGGGATCCTCGCTCTGCCGGGCGCGTCGCAGGCCTGCATCCGGACGGCGTACCGGCTCTATGGGGGCATCCTGGACGAGGTCGCGCGGGCGGGGTACGACGTGTTCGCCGGGCGGGCGACGGTACCGCTGCCGCGCCGGCTCGCGGTGGCCGCCGCCAGCCTGGCGACCCCGAGCGGCCGTCCGGTGCCGCCGCCCGGCGGGTCATTGACCGGTACCCGACGGGGCTAGAGTGTCCACGCCCGTTCTCGCATAGCCTTCCGTCCATATCTGCGACCGGCCGCGGCCATCGAGGGGGAGGCCGCGGCCGGCGGAAGCGGGGACCGTCCGGCCCGTTACCCCATAGGCTTGTCGGATGCCCTACCGCCCGCGGATCGACCTGGATCGCGAGGTCCACGACCGGCTGATCCTGCGCACCGCCCCGGGTGCCGTGGACTACCTGGCCGAGGAGGTCCGCGCGCTGGACGCCCGGGTGCTGCGGCGGGAGCCGGACGGCCTGGTCGTCGACTACCGCGGCCCGCTCAGGTCGCTGGCCGAGATCCGCTACTTCGACGTCCTCGCCGTCGACCTCGCCGGCCAGGACACGCCGCCCGCCGCCCGGGACACGTCGTCCGCCGGCCAGGGCGCGCACCTCGCGGGGCTGGACGCGTCGCTGAAGGACGGGGTGCTGGCGGCCCTGCTGCCCGAGGGCCCGGTCCGGTTCCGGGTCGGCCAGCTCGGCGCCGACCGGTGGCCGGTGCGCGACCGGCTGGTCGCCGACCACGGCTGGGTCAACAGCCCGGATGCGTGGGACGTCAACATCGAGCCCGGCGGGGCGGAGATCGGCGCTCTGTTCCTCACCCAGCGCTTCGGCGAGCTGCTGCGCACCCCGGCGTCCACCAACCCGGTGGTGGCCGCCGTCATGATCCGCCTGGCCAAGATCGAACCGGGTCAGACGGTGGTCGACCCGTTCTGCGGCGCGGGCACGCTGCTCGTCTACGCCGCCGAGATGGCCCGGCCCGGCCGCCTGGTCGGCCTCGACGCGCAGGCCCGCTGGCTGCGGATGGCGGCCGGGAACCTCGAGCGCCGTGGTCACCGGGGCGGGCTGGTGCGGGCCGACGCGGCGCACCTTCCGGTGGGTACCGGCGCGGCCGACCGGGTGGTGGCCAACCTGCCCTTCGGGAAGCGGGTCGGGTCACACCGGGTGAACTCCGCCCTCTACCCCGCCGCGCTCGCCGAGATCGCGCGGGTACTGCCCGGGGGCGGGCGGGCCGTCCTGCTCACCGATGACAAGCGGCTGTTCCGCGAGACGGTGCAGCGTACCCGGCTGGTACGGGTGGTCAAGGAGATCGTTCTCGCCCGCGGTGGGCTGCACCCGTCGGCGTACGTGCTGCTCAAGAGGGGTCGATGACCGTCGCTGTGAGTAAGTTCATCGATGTACGTAGTCGGTCTGTAACGCGAGGTTAACCTTCGATCGGTAAGAATGCCGGTAACAGGTCATTCGTAGCTAGAAATGAATGATCGTCCGGATCTCGGAGGTTGACCGGTCATGCCGCAGAACCCTCTCGTCGTGGTCGCCAACCGCCTGCCCGTAGACGAGGCCACCCTGGAATCGGGGGTGCGGGAGTGGCGACGCAGCCCGGGCGGGCTGGTCAGCGCGCTGAGCGCGATCGTCTCGGGCGAGGGCACGAGTTGGGTCGGCTGGGCCGGCAGCGTCGGGCCCGCCCCGGTCCTGCCGGACATGGACGGGGTCGCGCTGCACGCGGTGCCGCTGTCCGCCGACGAGTACGAGAACTACTACGAGGGCTTCGCCAACTCCACGCTGTGGCCGCTCTACCACGACGCCGTCGAGCAGCCGGTCTTCCACCGCCGCTGGTGGGAGGCCTACCAACGGGTCAACCGCCGATTCGCGGCGGCCGCGGCGGAGGCGGCCGCGCCGGGCTCGTGCGTGTGGATCCAGGACTACCACCTCCAACTGGTACCGGCGATGCTCCGCGAACTGCGCCCCGACCTGCGCATCGGCTTCTTCATGCACATCCCGTTCCCGCCGCCCGAGCTGTTCAAGCAGATCCCGCGCCGGGCCGAACTGCTGCGCGGGCTGCTCGGCGCCGACCTCGTCGGGTTCCAGACGGCCGGTGGCGCGCGCAACTTCGTCCGGATCACGGAGCGACTGCTCGGGCTGCGCACCCGCCGCCAGGAGGTCGAGGTGGACGGCCGGGTGGTGCATGTCGGCGGGTTCCCGATCTCGATCGACGTGGGTGAGATGGACCGGCTCGCGCGCACCGAGGAGGTGCGCAGGCGGGCCGCACAGGTTCGGTCCGACCTGGGCAGCCCGGACCGGATCATGCTGGGCGTGGACCGGCTGGACTACACCAAGGGCATCGAGCACCGCCTCAAGGCGTTCCGCGAGCTGCTCGCCGACGGGCGGGTGAAGGTACCGGACACTGTGCTCGTCCAGGTCGCGGTGCCGAGCCGGGAGCGGGTCGAGCACTACAGGGTGCTGCGCGACAAGGTGGAGCGCGAGGTCGGCGGCATGAACGGCGAGTACGGCCGGCTCGGTGTCCCGGCGGTGCACTACCTCAACAGCTCGTTCAACCGGGTGGAGCTGGCCGCGCTCTACCTGGCGGCCGACGTCATGGTGGTGACTCCGCTGCGGGACGGGATGAACCTGGTGGCCAAGGAGTATGTGGCCAGCCGGGTGGACAACGGCGGTGCCCTGGTGCTGTCGGAGTTCGCCGGCGCCGCCCACGAACTGCGGCACGCCTACCTGGTCAACCCCCACGACCTGGACGGGCTCAAGGACAGCCTGGTGCGGGCTCTCGAGGCGGATCCCTCGGACACCGGGCGGCGGATGCGCACCATGCGCCGCTACCTGCGTACCCACGACGTCACGGCCTGGGCCCGCAGCTACCTCAGCGCCCTGGAGCTGCCCACTACCAGTGCGTAGCGCGCAAACGGACCGGCCCCCGTCGAGGAGTCCTCGACGGGGGCCGCAACCGTTGGTGGGTGTGGTGTTACAGGGCCTTCCAGAGAGCCGGTACGTTCGGAGGCTCCCAGCCGACCAGTGAGGTGTGGGACTGCAGGCACTGGTAGTTCTTGCCCGCGTAGGAGACCCGGTCGCCGGCGGTGTAGGCGTGGTTGGCCACCCATGCCGGGTACGCGCCGGTGGAGGTCGGCGTCGGCGACGGGCCTGTCGTCCGGGTGGGCGACGGCGTCGGGGACGTGGTCGTACGGGTCGGGCTCGGCGTCGGCGACGTGGTCCCGCCGGTGCACGGGCCCTTGTCGATCCAGACGTCGTTCGGGCCGGAGTGGGTGTCGGGCTGCTCGCCCTGCGTCCACCACTTCGACGTGTAGGTGTGCCCGTTGTAGGACACCGTGGTGCCGCCCACGTAGGCGCTGCCCGACTGCCACGCCTGGGCGCTGCAGCTCCCGGGCGGGCCGGTGGTCGGCGGGTTGGTCGGCGGCGGGGACTGCGGCGGGGTGGCACCGGCGAAGCGCGCGGTGTACTTGGTGAAGTCCCAGTCGTTCTGGGCCACACCGCTGCAGGTACCGGACAGGATGTCGGCGTTGCCCGCACAGGCGCGGTCACGGTTGACCGACCAGAACGTGTACCGGCCGAGACCGTGGCCGGTCGCGTAGTCGAGCACGCTCTGGAAGTCGGCCTGGGTGAAGTGCTCGGCCGCGTCCGTGTGCCCGTTCATCCCGGAGATGCCCTCGTGCTGGTACGCGAAGGCGCTGCTCCAGCCGAACGTGTTGACCAGCAGGCCGTGGAACGCCTCCAGCGCGGAGATCTGTGAGGAGGCACCGCTGAACCCGCCGTCGAACGGCATGATGGAGAAGTTGTTCGGGGTGAAGCCGAGGCCCTTGGACGTGTTGAGCACGTTCTGGCCGAAGTAGCCGGTGCCGGCGGACGTGCCGGCGGTGGTGATGGAGATGTAGAGGCCGGCGTTGTTGCGCTGCAGGATCTGCGCGGCGCCGAGCTCGTTGTTGATCGCGGCGGTGTTCTCGTACTCCGGCTCTTCCAGGTCGAAGTCGATCGCCTTGAGCGAGTACTTGCTGATCACCTGCTGGTACGCGGCGGCCGTCGCGGCCGCGGTGCCACAGGTCTGGCCGAGCTTGGTGCCCCCGTAGCCGCCGACCGAGACGGAGACGTCCCCGCCGAGCGACCGGATGTTGTTGATGACCGCTGCCACCGCGGTGTCGGAGGACACCGCGCCGTTGCCGTCCCACGTCGGCGAACAGCCGCCGCCGTTGGGAGCCAGGATGAATGCCAGCTGGAACGCCTTCTGGCCGGTCGCCGCCATCACGGTGGCGATGTTCGGCGGGCTGTTGTCCAGCGGCATGTAGTACGGGGCAGCCGCATACCAGTTGTTGCTGAGCGTCGCGGCCTGAGCGGTGCCGCCCAGGGTGACGCCCAGGATCGTGCCGCCCGTGGCGAGCAGACCCGCCGCGACGGCGGAGATGACCCGGGATCGCCGCACTGAACCTCCCTCGATTCAGTTAACAAAGTTAATTGTTAATGAGAGGTATACCAGGGTCGTCGGGCACGGGCAACCATCGGCGAACGCCGATGACTGAGGGTCCCGCAATGATCACGGGGCGAACGGGCGGTTAACGGATCGCCGGGCGGCTCACCGATCGCGCAATGGATCACCGTCAAGGCGCAAGTTGGCGGCATGGTTGACCGGCCATCGGCCGAATAGGTTGAGGACATGAGCCGGTATCTGATGTGCCGACCCACGCATTTCGCCGTGGACTACGCGATCAACCCCTGGATGGACCCGACCGCACCGGTCGACGCCGAGCTGGCCGTCGCCCAGTGGTCGACGCTCGCGCGGACCTACCGCGAGCTGGGGCACACCGTCGAGGAGATCGACCCCGTACCCGGGCTGCCCGACATGGTGTTCGCGGCCAACGGCGCGACCGTTATCGACGGCATCGCGCTCGGTGCCCAGTTCCGGTACCCGGAGCGGGCCGCCGAGGGGCCGGCGTACCTCGCCTGGTTCGAGCGGGCCGGCTTCGACACCCGCGAGGCGAAGGCCGTCAACGAGGGCGAGGGCGACCTGCTGCTGGCCGGCCGGTACCTGCTGGCGGGCACCGGCTTCCGCACGGAGCTGGCCGCGCACGCACAGGCCCAGGAGGTCTTCGGCCGGCCGGTCATCGGGCTGCAGCTCGTCGACCCGCGCTTCTACCACCTGGACACGGCGCTGTGCTTCCTGGGCGGCCGGGCCGGCATCGCCTACCTGCCGGAGGCGTTCTCGCCCGGCAGCCGCGAGGTGCTGCGCCGGCTCTACCCGGACGCGATCGTCGCGGACATGGCCGACGCCGAGGTCCTCGGGCTCAACGCGGTCAGCGACGGCGTGAACGTCGTGCTGCCGGTGCAGGCCAGGGGCTTCGCGGCCGCGCTCGCCGCCCGCGGGTACCGGCCGGTGGGCGTGGACCTGTCGGAGCTGCGCAAGGCCGGTGGCGGCCCGAAATGCTGCACGCTGGTGGTGCGGCCGTGACCGCCCAGGGCGGGACCAGCGTGGCTGCCGTCGAGGAAGCCGAGCGCTGGACGGCGCACAACTACCACCCGCTGCCGGTCGTCATCGCCGACGCCGAGGGCGCCTGGGTCACCGACGTGGACGGCAAACGCTACCTGGACTGCCTGGCCGGATACTCGGCGCTCAACTTCGGGCACCGTCACCCCGCGCTGATCGCCGCCGCCCGCGAGCAGCTCGACCGGGTCACCCTGACCAGCCGGGCGTTCCTGCACGACCAGTTCGGGCCCTTCTGCCGCGAACTCGCCGAGTTGTGCGACTCGGAGATGGTGCTGCCGATGAACACCGGCGCCGAGGCGGTGGAGACCGCCGTCAAGGTGTCCCGGGCGTGGGGCTACCGCGTCAAGGGGGTACCCGACGGGCAGGCCACCATCGTCGTGGCCGCCGACAACTTCCACGGGCGTACCACGACGATCATCAGCTTCTCCACCGACCCGGACGCCCGGGCCGACTTCGGTCCCTACACCCCCGGGTTCCGGATCGTCCCCTACGGCGACCTCGACGCCATGGCGGCGGCCATCGACGCGACCACGGTCGCCGTGCTGATCGAGCCGATCCAGGGCGAGGCCGGCGTGCTGGTGCCGCCGGACGGCTACCTGGCCGGCGTGCGACGGCTGTGCACCGAGCGCGACGTGTTGTTCGTGGCCGACGAGATCCAGTCCGGCCTGGGCCGCACCGGGGACACCTTCGCGGTGCGCCACGAGGGTGTGGTGCCCGACCTCTACGTGCTGGGCAAGGCGCTGGGCGGCGGCGTGGTACCGGTGTCCGCCGTGGTCGGGCGCCGCGACGTGCTCGGCGTACTGCGGCCGGGCGAGCACGGCTCCACCTTCGGCGGCAACCCGCTGGCCTGCGCGGTCGGTCGGGCGGTCATCGCCCTGCTGCGCACCGGCGAATACCAGGACCGGGCCAAGCGCCTGGGCAGCCGGCTGCACGAGCGGCTGGACGGGCTGGTCGGTTCGGGTGTGACCGCGGTACGCGGCCGGGGCCTGTGGGCCGGCGTGGACATCGACCCGCGCCTGATGACCGGCCGGCAGGCCAGCGAGCGGCTGATGACCCTCGGGGTGCTCGCCAAGGACACCCACGGCTCGACGATCCGTCTCGCCCCGCCGCTGGTGGTGGGCGAGGACGAGGTCGACTGGGCGGTTGACCAGCTCGCGGCGGTGCTCGCCGGGGGCTGACGAACGCTGATTGGAGCCCGCTCCGCAGGCGTCGCGGGCTGAACCTGGACGGCGGGGGCGTCGGCCGCGATGGGCGGGCGGCGCCCACGCTTCACTTCGGGGGCAGCCGCACCACGCTGATGAAGAACTCGTCGATCTGCTTGACCACGTTGACGAACCGGTCGAAGTCCACCGGCTTGGTCACGTACGCGTTGGCGTGCAGCTGGTAGCTGTGCAGGACGTCCTCGTCGGCCTGGGACGTGGTCAGCACGACCACCGGGATCTGGCGCAGCGCGCTGTCGTTCTTGATCTCGGCCAGCACCTCGCGCCCGTCCCGCCTGGGCAGGTTGAGGTCGAGCAGGATCAGGTCCGGCCGGGAGGCGTCCTCGAACGGCTTCTCCCGCCGCAGGTAGGCCAGGGCGTCCACGCCGTCGGAGACCACGTTGAGCCGGTTGCGGACCTTGTGCTCCTCGAACGCCTCGCGCGTCATCAGGACGTCACCCGGGTCGTCCTCGACCAGGAGCACGTCGATGGGCACGGCCTCGACGGCGGGGTGGGTCACGGGATCGTCTCCTTGCTGGGGCTGGCATCGGCGGCGCTGATCTCGCCCGCTATCCCGGCAGGCGCCGGGCTGACCGGGAGCTCGGCCGGACCTTCGACAGGAAGCGTAAACCGGATCTCGGCACCGGGACCCGTCGAGGGCGCCAGCCAGATCCGGCCGCCGTGGTACTCCACGATCTTCTTCGCGATGGCGAGGCCGATTCCGGTACCGGGGTAGGCGCCCTTGACGTGCAGCCGCTGGAAGATGACGAAGACCTTGTCGCCGAACTCCGGCTCGATGCCGATGCCGTTGTCCCGGCAGCTGATCTCCCAGTCGTCGCCGACCCGCACGGCCGAGACGTGTACCCGTGGCGGCGCGTCCGGCCGCCGGAACTTCAGCGAGTTGCTGACCAGGTTGCCGATCAGGGCGGCCAGCAGCGCCTCCTCGCCGCGCACCACCGGCAGCGGGCCCCAGGTGACCTCCCCGCCGGTGCGCTCCAGCGTGGCCTCGTGCTGGCTGACCGTCTCCGCCATGACGGCGTTGAGGTCGACATCGGTGAAGCCGGAAGCCATCCGCCCGATCCGGGAGAACGCGAGCAGGTCGTTGATCAGCCGCTGCATCCGTTGCGCACCGTCCACCGCGAACCCGATGTACTGGTCGGCCCGCTCGTCGAGCTGACCCTCGTAGCGCCGCTGCAGCAGTTGGCAGAAGCTGGCCACCTTGCGCAGCGGCTCCTGCAGGTCGTGCGAGGCGACATAGGCGAACTGCTCGAGGTCGCGGTTGGACCGGGCCAGCTCCTCGGCCTGCTGCTCCAGCCGCTGCCGGGCCTCCTCGACCGCCGCCCGGGCCGCCTCGACCTCGGCCAGGTCGTTGACGATCTTGCGACGCATGCCGTCCACGTCCCTGGCCAGCGCCGCCACCTCGGCCGGACCGTCGGTACCCACCTGGTGCTGGTACTCGCCCGCCGCGACCCGGCGGATCTCGCGGGCTAGCCGGCTGACCGGGCTGGTCACCAGGTACCGCAGCAGCACGGCCAGCAGGATGCCGGCCGCGATCACCACCAGCGCGGCGGCGACGAGCAGTTGGACGATCCGGTCGCTGTTGCGGGTGAGCTGACTGACGGCGGCGTCGCGCAGCCGCAGGACGGCCGCCTGCAGGTCGGAAAGCGCCGTCCGCACGCGATCGAACTTGGCGCGGGCGTCGTCGTCGATCAGCCTCTGGGCGCCGGACCGGTCGCCGGCCCTGACCCGGGCGATGACCGGCTCGGCCACGGTCGCCTGCCAGTCGGCTATGGCGTCCTCGGCGGTGCGCAGCTTGGCCAGCACGTCCGGCTGGTCGCCGAGCCCGCTGTTGAGCTGGTCGGTGAGCTGCTGCTGCTGGTGCCGGCCGTCCTCGTACGGCGTCAGGTCCGCCTCGCCGCCGTTGGCCGCGTACCCGCGGACGCCGGTCTCCTCGTTTAACAGCGCGGTCACCAGCGTGTCGCTCGAGGTGCGCAGCGGAGCGATCCGGTTGAACACGTCGTTGACCGCCCGGCGGTTGTTCACCGCCACGACCGCCGCGCCGGCCGCGATCAGGGCCAGCAGGATGGCCGTCGCGGCGCTCAGCGCGGTGATCCGGGTGCGCAGCGACCAGCGCGACTCGGTCAACGCCGGCTGCCTTCGTCCGTGGTGGTCTGGCTGGTCAGCAGGAGCATGGCGACATCATCGGCCAACGCACCGCCGTTGCGCTCCTCGGCCTGCCCGACGAGCCAGTCCGGCAGCGCGTCCAGCGGCTGCCCCCGACGCCGGTACCCGCGCACCAGCTCGATCAGGCCGTCCACACCGAGCCTCCCGTCCTCGTCATCGTCCACGCGGCCCTCGATCAGCCCGTCGGTGTAGACCAGCAGCGCCCAGTCGTCCCTTGGCAGTTCCAGGTGGGCCGGAGAATACTCCGAGCCGGGCAGGATGCCGAGCATGATCTGCGGCTCGCCGCCGACCGGCCGGATCGAGTCGCCGACGATCACCAGTGGCGGCGGGTGACCGCACAGCCGGACGGTCGCCTGCGCGGCCTGGTCCAGCCTCACGTCCACGGCGGCCACCGTCGCGAAGATCTCCTCCGACCGGCGCTCTGTTATCAGTACCCGCTCCAGCGCGGCGAGCAGCGCGTTGTCGGGTACCCCGGCCAGGGTCAGCGCCCGCCACGCCGCGCGCAGTTCGACGCCGAGGGCGGCCTCCTCCACGCCGTGCCCGGACACGTCCCCGACGAGCATCGACAGCCGTCGCGGCGCGGTCTGGATGACGTCGTAGAAGTCGCCGCCCAGCACACCCTTGCGACCCGGGCGGTAGAACGTGTGCACCTCGATCCCCGGTACCCGCTGGATCAGCGGCTGGGGGAGCAGGCCGCGTTCGAGGCGGGCGGACTCGGCGGCCGACAGCTCCGCCTCGCGCAGCCGCCGCGCGTTGTCCTCGGCCCGGCGCCGCTCGACCGCGTACCGGACGGCCCGGGTCAGCAGTACCCCGTCGACCTTCCCCTTGACCAGATAGTCCTGGGCGCCCTCCGCGAGCGCGGCGATGCCCAGCGGCTCGTCGGCCAGGCCGGTCAGCACGCAGACGGCGACCCGCGACTCCGCCCGCAGCAGTTGCCGCAGCCCGTCCAGCCCGCTCGCGTCGGGCAGGCCGAGGTCGAGCAGCACGCAGTCCACTTCGGACAGTTGCGGCAGCGCCTCGCCGAGGCTCTCCACGACCCGCAGGTCGGCCGGCGTGCCGGCCTCGGCGAGCAACTCGCCGACCAGGAACGCGTCGCCGGCGTCGTCCTCGACCAGCAGGATGCGCAGCGGCTCCGTGCCGGGGCCGGTGAACGTGTACCGGTCGCGTGGACCCGAGGCCGCGGGCCAGACGCCGGTGCGCGGCGTGGACGGCGGCCGGGTCAGGTCGGGCGCGCTCACGGTCGCCGGCACCGGTCTGCCGGCGCGGTCGCCGGCACGCCAGGCGGGGCACACATGGCCCAGATCATCCCTCACCACCGCCGGGCATGCACGCCTCGCCCCGGGCGGCGCCGGGCCGCGCGTTCCCGGGCCGTCCAGCGGCGCCGTCGGGCCGCCCACCGGCCATCGACGCCCGTTGTCCTGGGCATTTGCGCGCCGGGGCGGAGAGCGCTCTCGGAAAGGGCCGCCCGGTGGGGTGTGCCGCGGGTACCGCGGTGACCCGGGCAGGGAACGGTTGGGCAACATCCGGGAAACAATTTCCCGGGGAAGTATTGACAGTTTGACGGCCCCACGCGACGCTGTGGCCACGTCGTGAGAGCGCTCTCACGATCCCGGGGAAATCAGCTACGCAATCGCAAACCTCAGTGCCTACAAGCACCCTTCTGGGGCTCCCGCCATGCCGGAGCCCAGGACCTTCACACCCTTGAGGAGTCTCGATGCGTATCGGACTGGCCAGGAGGGCAACTGTCCTACTGGGCATCGGCGCGCTGCTCGCGGTGCCCGCGCTCGCCGCCTGCGGGAGCTCGTCGGACAGCGGCTCGAACGACAGCAACAAGAAGATCACGCTTACCGTCAACCTCTTCGGCGACTTCGGCTACAAGAAGCTCTACGAGCAGTACCAGCAGGCGCACCCGAACATCACGATCAAAGAGAACGTCACCGACTACAACACCCACCACCAGAACCTGCAGGCGCACCTGCTGGCCGGCGCCGGTACCGCCGACATCGAGGCGATCGAGATCGGCCAGATCGCCGGGTACTCCAACCAGTCGAGCAAGTTCGTCAACTACCTCGACTACGGCGTGAAGACCAGCCAGTGGGTCGACTCGAAGTGGCAGATGGCCGCCAGCCCCGACAAGAAGAGCCTGTTCGGTCTCGGTACCGACATGGGTGGTCTCGCGCTGTGCTACCGCTCTGACATGTTCGCCGCCGCTGGGTTGCCCACCGCCCCGGCCGATGTCGACAAGCTGATCAACAGCTGGGACGACTACTTCAGCGTCGGCCAGCAGTTCATCGCCAAGTACCCCGACAAGAAGGTCAAGTGGTACGACGCGGCGAGCAACGTCTTCAACGCCATCCTGTTCCAGGCGAAGAACGGCGTGTACGACGACAACCAGAAGATCGCCATCACCAGCAACCCGGCGGTCAAGGCGGCCTGGGACCAGACCGTCGCGTCGGTCAAGGCTGGCGAGTCGGCCGGCGTGGCCGCCTTCACCACCCAGTGGAACCAGGGCTTCGCCAACGGCCAGTGGGCCACCGTGACCTGCCCCGCCTGGATGCTCGGTGAGATCAAGACCCAGGGCCCGAACTTCACCGGGAAGTGGAACGTTGCCACCATCCCGGGCAGCCACGGCGGCAACTGGGGCGGCTCCTACCTGACGATTCCCAAGCAGGGCAAGAACATCCAGGCCGCGGTCGACCTGGCCAAGTACCTGACCGCTCCGGAGCAGGAGAAGTACCTGTTCACCACGTTCGGCAACTTCCCGTCAGACCAGCAGCTGTGGACCGACCCGTCGGTGTCCGGCTTCACCGACGCGTACTTCCAGAACGCGCCGGTCGGGAAGATCTTCTCCGACTCCGCGATCAACCTGAAGCCGCAGCCGACCGGCCCGCACGCCGGTGAGATCGGCAACGCGATCGGCAACGGTCTGGTCTCCATCGAGCAGGGCAAGGCGACAGCCGACCAGGCCTGGGCCAAGGTGCTCGCCGACGTCCAGAACCTCGCTGGCTGACCGACATCCGGACGGACCGCGGTACCGGCGGCGCGCCTCGCGCCGGTACCGCGGCACCGTCCCGATCCCAAGGGAGGTGGAGCACGGTCATGGCCGTACTCGCCGAGAAGGCCTCGCGTGGGCGCCGGCACAGCCCGGACCCCGCGGACCGCGAGCGTCGGGAGCGCGGGCGCTGGCACCGGCTGGACATGAAGCTCTCGCCGTACATGTACATCGCCCCGTTCTTCATCATCTTCGGAATCTTCGGGCTGTTCCCGTTGCTCTACACCGCCTACGTCTCGCTGACCGGCTGGCGGGCGGACACCGACGGCAGCCAGCACGACTTCGTCGGCCTGGCCAACTACAGCCGCCTGCTGCACGACCAGTTCTTCTGGAACGCCCTGCGCAACACGGTCGCGATCGGGCTGCTGTCCACCGTCCCGCAGTTGCTGATGGCGTTGCTGCTGGCGCATTTCCTCAACTACCGCATCCGCGGCCGCACCCTGTTCCGGATGGGCGTGCTGCTGCCCAATGTCGCCTCGGTCGCCGCGGTGACGCTCATCTTCGTCCAGCTCTTCGGCCGCGACTACGGCCTCATCAACTGGTTGCTGACCACGATGGGCCTGGACCGGCTGGACTGGCAGGCCGGCACCTGGTCGTCCTGGATCGCGATCTCGATCATCGTGACCTGGCGCTGGACCGGGTACAACTCACTGATCTATCTCGCCGGGATGCAGGCCATCCCGTTCGAGCTGTACGAGTCGGCGGCGCTGGACGGGGCCGGGCGATGGCGGCAGTTCCGCACGATCACCGTTCCCATGCTGCGCCCGACGATCCTGTTCACGGTCATCGTGTCGACGATCGGCGCGCTGCAGCTGTTCGGTGAGCCACTGCTGTTCAACGTCAGCCAGACCCCGACGTCAGGCGGTTCCCAGCACCAGTTCCAGACCATGGCGATCTACACCTACGACCAGTTCTGGTCCAAGTTCAAGTACGGGTACGGCGCCGCTATCTCCTGGGCGATGTTCCTGGTCATCGTGATCATCGTGCTGATCAACCTCTTCCTGGCCCGCCGGATGCGGGGAATCGAGGCGTCATGAGCGCGTCAACCTACAACCGCGCGGCGGCGGCACCGCCGGTCGGCCGCGTCGCGCCGGCGCCCACCTCCGGCCGGCGCCGGAAGAAGGGGCGCGGGGTGCAGCTGTCCGCGGGGGCGGGCACCTACGTCCTGCTGGGCGTGGTCATCGTGATCTCACTGTTCCCGATCTACTGGTCGCTGGTCGGCGCCGGCGGCACGAACGCGACGATCGCGCATGTGCCGCCGAGGTTTTACCCGGGCGCCAACCTGTTCCACAACATCACCCGGGCATTCACCCTCATCGACCTGCGGCTGGCCCTGATCAACTCGTTGGTCGTGGCCACCACGATCACCCTGTCCGTGCTGCTGACCTCGACGCTGGCCGGGTTCGCGTTCGCGAAGCTGCGTTTCCGCGGGCGCAACATCCTGCTCGCCGCCGTGGTGGCCACCATGATGGTGCCGCCGCAACTGGGAATCATCCCGCTCTACATCATGATGGCCAACTGGCTGCACTGGTCCAACACCCTGGCCGCGTTGATCGTGCCGGCCGCCGCGCAGGCGTTCGGCGTGTTCTTCATGCGCCAGTACCTGATCACGGCGCTGCCCACGGAGCTGATCGAGGCGGCACGCGTCGACGGCGCGAGCACGCTGCGGGTGTACTGGAACGTCGTGCTGCCGGTCGCCCGCCCGGCCATGGCCGTGCTCGGCATGCTCACGTTCATGGCCGCCTGGAACGACTTCTACTGGCCGCTGGTCGTGATGACCCCGCAGAACCCCACCATGCAGGTGGCACTGTCCGCACTGGACAGTGGATACATCCAGGACTACTCGCTCGTGCTCACCGGCGCCCTGATCTCCATGGTGCCGATCCTGGTCGTCTTCGCGGTCATGGGACGGCAGATCCTCGACGGAATTATGCAGGGAGCGATCAAGGCATGAGTACCCCAACGGGTGCGTCCGAGGCCGGAGCCGCCGTCGACGTGACCGATCCGCTCGTCTTCCCGGCCGACTTCTGGTGGGGCGCGGCGACCGCGTCCTACCAGATCGAGGGCGCGGTGGGGGCGGACGGTCGCACACCGTCCATCTGGGACACCTTCGCGGCGACCCCCGGCAAGGTGGTGCACGGCGACACCGGCGAGCACGCGGCCGACCACTACCGCCGGTACCCGCAGGACGTGGCGATGATGGCGGAGCTCGGACTGTCGGCGTACCGGTTCTCGGTCTCGTGGCCCCGGGTGCAGCCGGGCGGCTCCGGTGCGGAGAACGCGGCCGGGTCGGCGTTCTACGACCGGCTGGTCGACGAGCTGCTCGCGGTCAACATCCGGCCGGTGCTGACCCTCTACCACTGGGATCTGCCCCAGGAGCTGGAGGACAAGGGCGGCTGGACCAACCGGGACACCGCCTACCGGTTCGCGGAGTACGCCGCGATGGTGGCGGCCCGGCTGGGCGACCGGGTGGACCTGTGGACGACGCTCAACGAGCCGTGGTGCTCGGCGTTCCTCGGGTACGGGTCGGGGGTGCACGCGCCGGGCAAGACCGACCCGTACGCGTCCCTCGCCGCGGCCCACCACCTGCTGCTGGCGCACGGGCTCGGCGCCGAGGCCATCCGCGAGCGGCTGCCCACGGCAAAGCTCAGCCTGGTACTCAACCTGGGTGCCGAGCGACCGGTCAGCGACGCACCCGAGGATGTGGCCGCGGCGCGCCGGATCGACGGACTGATCAACCGGGTGTTCCTCGATCCGGTGCTGCGCGGCGAATACCCGGCCGACGTCCTCGCGGACACGGCAAAGGTGTGCGACTGGGCGTTCGTGCGGGACGGGGATCTCCGGGTCATCAACGCCCCGATCGACGCGTTGGGGGTCAATTACTACCAACCGGCGCTCGTCGGTGCCGCCGCGACTCCCGGGCCGGCCGGCGCGCCGTCCTCGTGGCCGGGCTGCGAGGACATCCAGTTCCACCCGGTTCCGGGCGAGGTGACCGACATGGGCTGGCCGGTCGACCCGACCGGGCTCAGCGAGATCCTGATCCGGGTGCACCGCGACTACGGGCCGCTGCCGCTGTTCGTCACCGAGAACGGCGCGGCCTACCGGGACACCGTCGCGCCGGACGGCCGGGTCGACGATCCGGAGCGGATCGCCTACCTGCGCGGTCACCTGGCGGCGGCGCACGATGCCCTGCGGGCAGGGGTGGACCTGCGCGGGTACTTCGTCTGGTCGCTGCTGGACAACTTCGAGTGGGCCGAGGGGTACGCGAAGCGGTTCGGCATCGTCCACGTCGACTACCCGACGCAGCGGCGCACCCTCAAAGAGAGCGCGCACTGGTATCGGCGGGTCATCGCCGCGGGCGGCCCACCAAGGGTCTGACCGGGCAGGATAACGTTTGCACACGGGTGCCGCACGGGCGGCGCCGGTGAGCGAGTGAGGGGGAGGCCATGACGACTGCGCGAGCGCGACCGACGCTGGAGAAGGTCGCCCTGCGGGCCGGGGTGTCCCGAGCCACGGTGTCCCGTGTCGTCAACGGTTCGACCACGGTCGCACCGGACATTCGCGACACCGTGATGCGGGCCGTGCAGGAGTTGGGCTACGTGCCCAACCACGCGGCGCGCAGCCTGGTCACCCAGCGGACCAACTCGATCGCCCTGGTGCTGCCCGAGCCGTCCACCCGGGTCTTCTCCGACGACCAGTTCTTCCCGGGCATCATCCGCGGCGTCAGCCAGGAGCTGGAGGTCGCCGACAAGCAGCTGGTGCTCATGATGGCCAGCTCGGCGGCCAGCCACGACCGCATAGAGCAGTACGCGATGGCCGGGCACGTCGACGGGGTGATGGTGGCCTCGGTGCACGGCGCCGACCCGCTGCCCGCCGCGCTGGCCCGGATGGGCGTACCGGTGGTGTGCAACGGCCGGCCGCTGGGCCGCCAGGCGGTGCCCTACGTGGACGTGGACTCGGTGAGCGGGGCCGCCGCCGCGGTACGGCACCTGGTGGGCATAGGCCGGCAGCGCATCGCCACGATCGCCGGTCCGCAGGACATGGTGGCCGGCATCGACCGGCTCGCCGGGTACCGGGCGGAGCTGCGCGGGTCGGCCCGCCGCTCGATCGTGGCCGTCGGCGACTTCACCCGGGAGTCGGGTGAGGCGGCCATGCGTCAACTGCTGGACGACGACCCGCGCCTGGACGCGGTGTTCGTCGCCTCCGACCTGATGGCCACCGGGGCCATGCGGACGCTGCGCAAGGCCGGCCGTCGGGTACCGGACGACGTCGCCGTGGTCGGCTTCGACGACATCGAGCTGGCCAAGTACACCGAGCCACCGCTGACCACGGTCCGCCAGCCGATCGTCGACCTCGGTCGGGAGCTGGCCAGGCAACTGCTGCGGCTGGCCGGCGGCGAGGAGATCGAGCAGGCGCTCGTGCTGCCGACCGACCTCGTGGTGCGGGAGTCCGCGTGAACCGATGCGGCTGCTGATCCTCGGCGGGACGGCGTACGTCGGCCGGGCGGTCGCCAGTCACGCCGTGGCCGCCGGGTACCAGGTGGTGTGCGCCGCCCGGGGCGTGTCCGGACCGGTACCGGCCGGCGCCACGCTGGTCCGGGTGGACCGGGACGCGCCGGACGGCCTGTCCCCGCTCGACGGCCAGCGCTTCGACGCGGTGGTCGACGTGTCCAGCCGGCCCAGCCAGGTGCGCCGGGCGGTGGCGGCGCTGGCCGGGCGGGTGGGGCACTGGTGCTATGTCTCCAGCGCCTCGGTCTACGCCGACGCGGCCACCCCGGGCCAGCGCGCGGGCTCGGCACCGGTGCTGCCTCCCGCCCCCGCCGGGATGGACGACCCGGAGGCATCGGGCGAGGCCTACGGGCGCTGCAAGGCGGCCTGCGAGCGGGCCGTCCTGGACGGCGGCCCGCCGGCGTTCGTCTGCCGGGCCGGGCTGATAGTCGGGCCCGAGGACGACAGTGACCGCTTCACCTACTGGCCGGCGCGGCTGGCCCGGGGCGGCGAGGTGCTCGCGCCCGGCCGGCCCGACGACGCGGTGCAGGTGGTGGACGTGCGGGACCTCGCCGCCTGGCTGGTGTCCGCGGCCCGGGATGGGCGTGCCGGGGTCTTTGACGGGAACGCCCCGCAGACCACCCGGCTGGACCTGCTGACCCGGGTGTCCGCCGGCGTGGGCCGGCCGGAGCCGGAGCTGACCTGGGTGGACCAGGAGTTCCTGGCCGGGCACGGGGTGCGCCCGTGGGCCGGTGAGCGGTCCCTGCCGGTGTGGGTGCCGCTGCCGGACTATGCCGGGTTCATGGCCCGGGACGTGACCGCCAGCGTCGCGGCGGGGCTGGCGGTGCGTGATCTGCGTGACACCGCCCGGGACACCCTCGACTGGTACCGCTCGGCCGGCGAGCCGGCGCTGCGATGCGGCCTGAGCGGCCCGGACGAGGCGCGGCTGCTGGCCGCCTGGCACGCCGGTACCTGAGACCACGCTGAGCATGGGGTCCCTCCCGTGGCCGGTCTGGCAGTGCATACCCTGCCGGCTCCCAGGGAATCCACAGCTAGTGATGCGAACCTGAGCAGGTCGAGATGCGTCTTAGTAAGTGGCGCCTATCTCAGCCGGTCGTCACGCACAACGCTCCGACCGGCGGCCGCGGGGCGGAATCAAAGGGGAACCCCGTCGGTTGTGAGTGGGGCAAGTGGGGGGAACGGATGCGACAGACGGGGGAGGGCCCCAAGGTGGAGAACAACAACGTGAGAGTACTGCGGACCGACGAAGTCGCCGAGGAGCGCGACCTCGTTGGCGTGTACCTGCACGAGATTTCCAGGACTCCGCTGCTCGACGCCGCGCAGGAAGTGGATCTGAGCAAGGCGATCGAGACGGGCCTGTTCGCGGAGCACCTGCTCGACGAGGGCGAGCTGCCCAAGGGCGTCAAGAAGGCCGAACTGGTTCAACTGGTGCACGACGGGGAGCGGGCCAAGGACCTGTTCATCCGGGCCAACCTGCGGCTGGTGGTTTCGATCGCGCGGCGCTATGTGCGCTCCGGCATGCCGATGCTGGACCTGATCCAGGAGGGCAACACGGGCCTCGTGCGGGCCGTGGAGAAGTTCGACTACGTGCGCGGGTACAAGTTCTCGACCTATGCGACGTGGTGGATCCGCCAGGCGATCAGCCGGGCCATCGCGCAGCAGGAGCGGACCGTGCGCCTGCCGGTGCACCTGGTCGAGGACGTCAACCGGATGCGCAACGTGCAGCGCCAGCTCACCCGCGAGCTGGGCAGCGACCCGGAGCCGGAGCAGATCGCGGTGGCGCTCGGCGTGCCGCTGGAGCGGGTGCACGAGCTGATCCGGTGGTCGCAGGACACTGTGTCGTTGGACACACCGGTCGGCGACGACGGTGACACCAACCTGGGTGACCTGGTTGCCGACTCGGACTCCCCGTCGCCGGAGGAGATCGTGCTCGGTGCCCTCGAGCGGCAGCGGATCGAGGGGCTGCTGGGCCACCTCGACGACCGGTCGGCGGGCATCATGCGGGCCAGGTATGGGCTGGAGGACGGCCGGGAGCACTCGCTCACCGAGGTCGCGTCCCGGTTCTCGCTGTCCCGCGAGCGGATCCGCCAGCTGGAGATCCAGGCGCTCGGCCGGCTCCGCGAGCTGGCCCGCGCGGAGGGCCTGCAGGCCGCGTAAGTCAAGCCGTACGACGACGGCCGGTACCCGACATCGGGTACCGGCCGTCGCTCATTCCGGCGTCTGCGCCTGCCTGGGTGCCGGGTGGCCGGCCGAGGCCGCGTGCAGCGCCGCGGTCAGCTCGGCGACCTGCCGGTGCAGCGCCTCGTGCTGCCCGGCCATGTGCTCGAACTGCGCGGTCAGCTTCTCCACCAGCTTCTCGGCCTTCACGTCAGCGTGGTAGTCGTGCCGGGCCAGTTCGGAGGCGATCTGGTCGCTGCGCTTGGCGGCGATCAGCAGGATGGCGCCCTGCAGCGCGGCCAGGCAGCTCAGCACGAGGTTGAGCAGGATGAACGGGTACCTGTCGAAGCCGCCGCCGCGGTTGTAGCCCATCCAGACGGCGAGGAACGCCAGGGCGGCGAAGACGAAGGCCCACGAGCCCATGCCGTTGCGGAGCCGGTCGGCCGCCCGTTCGCCGTACGTCAGTTGGTGCCCGGCCCGTACGCCGGGGTGGTCGTGCCAGCCAGCCTTCATGGGTACGGACGATAGGCGACCACGAAGATCCGGGTGAAGGGCATCACTGTCCCGTAGGACCGGGCCGGGAAGGCCTCCCGGAGCCCCTGCGCGACCCGCTCCCGGAAGGCCGCACGCCGCTGGTCGTCCAGCGCGTCGAGGTAGGGCCGCAGCCCGGTCCCGGAGTACCAGGCCAGCACCGGGTCGTCGCCGGGCAGCACGTGCTGGTAAGTGGTCTCCCAGGCGTCCACCCGGCAGCCCAGGCCGCCCAGCAGGTCGACATACTCGGCCGCGGGGCGGGCCACGCCGCCGCGCGCCGACGGACCGCCGGACGCGGCCACACCCGCCAACTGCCCGGCGAACTCGGGCCGCGTGGCGACCTCCCGGAAGACCGCCGCCGCCGGACCCTCGAAATTCGCCGGTACCTGAAAGGCCAGCGCACCACCCGGGGTCAACCGGTCGACCCAGCCGGGCAGCAGGTCCAGGTGGGACGGCACCCACTGCAGGGCGGCGTTGGAGACGATCACGTCGACCGGGCCGTCCGGCCGCCAGTCCTCGATCGCGCCCAGAGCGAAGGTCAGCCGAGGTCCGGCCAGGGCCGAGGCCTCGTCGACCATGGCGGCGGAGGAGTCCACCCCGTGCACCCGGGCCCCCGGCCAGCGGTCCAGCAGCGTCGCGGTCGCGTTGCCCGGGCCGCAGCCGAGGTCCACGACGCTCTCGGCACCGTCGACCGCGACGCGCTGCACGAGGTCCGCGAACGGCCTGGCCCGCTCGGCGGCAAATGTCAGGTACAGCGCCGGATCCCAGGTAGGTGAGGTCACGGCGCGATCGTCCCATACCGGTACCGGCATCGCAGGTGCCAGTTGTTGCCTGTGGTACGGCTGGTATCTGCGAGGTTATTGTGACCTGTGTGGCGGAATTCCGGATCAACGAGGCGGCCGATCTCCTCGGCGTCAGCCCGGACACGGTTCGCCGGTGGGCCGACTCGGGTCGATTGGTCGCCCGCCGGGACGAGCACGGCCACCGGCTGGTCGACGGGGCGGACCTGGCCGAGTTCCTGCGCCGCGAGAGCGAGCCGGGGGAACGGGGCGTGTCGTCGGCCCGCAACCGGTTCCGGGGGTTGGTCACGGCGGTCACCAAGGACAGTGTGATGGCCCAGGTGGAGATCCAGGCGGGCCCGCACCGGATCGTGTCGCTGATGAGCCGGGAGGCGGTCGACGAACTCGGCCTCGCGGTCGGCTCGGTGGCGTACGCGGTCGTCAAGTCAACGAACGTCATCGTCGAACTGCCGCGTGGCTAGGAGTGTCCTATGTGGAAGTTTGAGCGTCCTTTGTGGAGCCGGGTGGGCGCCGCCAGCCTGGTGCTGGCGCTGGGCCTGGCCGGCTGCGGTTCGGGCAACGGCGGATCGGGCGGTGCGGCGCCGTCGGGCAGCGCGTCCGCGGACAACGTCACCGGTACCGTGACCGTCCTGGCCGCGGCGTCGCTGACCGAGGTCTTCAACTCGCTCGGCAAGACGTTCGAGGGTGCGCATCCGGGCGTGAAGGTCACCTTCAGCTACGGAGGCAGTTCGACCCTGGCCCAGCAGATCGTCAACGGCGCGCCGGCCGACGTCTTCGCGGCCGCCTCGCCGGCCACCATGAAGACGGTCACCGACGCCGGGCTGGCCGCCGGTACCCCGTCGGTGTTCGTGCGCAACCAGCTTGTCATCGCGGTGCCGCCGGACAACCCCAAGCACATCGCGGTCCTGGCCGACCTCACCAAGCCCGGCGTGAAGGTGGCCCTGTGCGCGGAGGCGGTGCCCTGCGGGGCGGCGGCCAAGACGGCGCTGTCGGCCGCCGGTGTCAGCCTCACCCCGGTGACCCTGGAACAGGACGTCAAGGCGGCACTGTCCAAAGTGGAGCTCGGTGAGGTGGACGCCGCGCTGGTGTACCGCACCGACGCCAAGTCGGACAGCGGCAAGGTGACCGGCGTGGAGTTCCCGGAGTCGGCCAAGGCCATCAACGACTACCCGATCGCCGCGCTGAAGAACGCGCCGAACGCGACCGGTGCGGCGGCGTTCGTGGCGTTCATCAAGTCGGCGCCGGCCCAGACCGCACTGTCCCGGGCCGGATTCCAGTCGCCGTGAGACGCATCCCGCCGGTGCTGCTGCTGCCGGCGGTGCTGGGGCTCGTGTTCCTCGTGCTCCCGCTGGTCGGCCTGCTGGTCCGCACACCCTGGTCGGACCTGGCAGGCCGGCTGAGCGAGCCGGGTGTGGTGACCGCGCTGCGCCTGTCGTTGGAGACCGCGACGCTGGCCACGGCGCTCTGCGTGGTGCTGGGCGTGCCGCTGGCGTGGCTGCTGGCCCGGGTCGCGTTCCCGGGCCGGCGGCTGGTCCGCGCGCTGGTGACGGTGCCGCTGGTGCTGCCGCCGGTGGTCGGCGGCGTGGCGCTGCTGCTGGTGTTCGGCCGGCGCGGGCTGGTGGGCTCGTGGTGGGGCATCCAGTTGCCGTTCACCACGGCCGGCGTGGTGGTGGCCGAGGCGTTCGTGGCGCTGCCGTTCCTCGTCGTGGCCGTGGAGGGCGCGCTGCTGGCGGCGGACCTGCGGTACGAGGAGGCGGCGGTGACGCTGGGCGCCAGCCGGTGGACGGTGTTCTCCCGGATCACGCTGCCGCTGGTGGCACCCGGGGTGGCGGCCGGCGCGGTGCTGAGCTGGGCCCGGGCGCTGGGCGAGTTCGGCGCGACCATCACGTTCGCCGGCAACTTCCCGGGGCGCACCCAGACCATGCCGCTCGCGGTCTACCTGGCGCTGGAGACGGACTCGGACGCGGCCATCGTGCTGAGCCTGGTGCTGCTCGCGGTCTCGGTCGCGGTACTGGCCGGCCTTCGCGGCCGCTGGGTGGCTGCCGCGTGAGCGGAGCGGGGCGCGGCGGCGCCTGGACTGACGAGCGGGTGCGAGCGCAGCGAGCGCGAGGAGGGAAGGCGGCGTCTGAGGCGCCCCTCGGAGCGAACAGGGTTACAGCATGAGTCTGGTGGCCAGGCTGGTTGTCGCGCGGCACGGGTTCCGGCTGGACGCCGAACTGGAGGTCGCCGACGGCGAGGTGGTCGCGCTGCTCGGACCGAACGGCGCGGGCAAGACGACCGCGCTGCGGGCGCTGGCCGGGCTGACCGCCAACGAGGGCACCGTGGTGCTCGACGGCGCCACGCTGGACCAGGTGCCGACCGAGCGCCGGCCGATCGGCGTGGTGTTCCAGGACTACCTGCTGTTCCCGCATCTGTCCATTCTGGACAACGTGGCGTTCGGGCCGCGGTGCCACGGTACGGGTCGGGCCGCCGCGCGCCGGGAGGCCATGGACTGGCTGGGACGGGTGGGGCTCGCCGACTATGCCAGGGCCAGGCCCCGCACGCTGTCGGGCGGGCAGGCACAGCGGGTCGCGCTGGCCCGGGCACTCGCCGTGCGTCCCAGGCTCCTGCTGCTGGACGAACCGCTGGCGGCGCTGGACGCCGGTACCCGACTGGAGATCCGCTCCAGGCTGCGCCACCACCTGTCGGGCTTCGCCGGGGCGACGGTACTGGTGACGCACGACCCGCTGGACGCGATGGTGCTCGCCGACCGGATCGTGGTTCTGGAGCGGGGCGGGATCGTCCAAAGTGGAGCACCGGCCGACATCACCCGGCGGCCCCGCACGGACTACGTCGCCCGCCTGGTGGGCCTGAACCTGTACCGCGGCCGGGCCGGCGACGGCTCGGTTGACCTTTCCGGCGGCGGGCGGCTCGCGGTCGACGACCCGGTCGACGGCGAGGTCTTCGTGGCCTTCCCACCCTCGGCGGTCGCGCTGTACCCGGAGCGCCCGGAGGGCAGCCCGCGCAACGTGTGGCCGGTGACCGTGGTGGGCGTGGAGCGCTACGGCGACCGGGTGCGCGTGGAGTTGGCCGGTGAGCCCGCGGTGATGGCGGACGTGACGGCGGCCGCGGTCGCGGAGCTGGAACTGCTGGCGGGCCGGAAACTGTGGGCGGCGGTCAAGGCCACCGAGACGCACGCCTACCCGGCCTGAGAGCGCCTACCCGGCCTGAGAGCGCCTACCCGGCCTGAGAGCGCCTACCCGGCCTGAGAGCCGAGCGCCGTCCGTCCGCGCCCCCGCGGGGAGGTCGAGGGCGCGGACGGCACACCTGGTCGCTCGGACTAGTGGGGCCGGCCGTAGCCGTACGGCGTCATCATGTCCACGCTGGCCAGCTTGACCACCTCGCCGGGCTGCGGCGCGTGGATCACCTGGTTGCTGCCGACGTAGATGGCCACGTGCCCCAGCCCGCTGTAGAACACGAGATCCCCGGGCTGCAACTGGCTTCGGCTGATGTGGCTCACCACGCCCCACTGCTCGGCCGCGTTGTGTGGCAGGCTCACCCCGGCCGCCTTCCAGGCGGCCATCGTCAGCCCGGAGCAGTCGTACCCGCTGGAGCTGGCACCCGCCCAGACATACGGGGTACCGAGGGCGGCGTAGGCGAACTTGACTGCGATCCCGGCGGCACCGGGCACGTACGGCGCGACAGCGGTCGACTTGCTGGCCGTCTCCGTCGCGGAACCGTAGAGCTTGGTACGCAGCGCGTAGAGCGCCTTGAGATCGCTGTCGATCTTCGTCTTCTGTGCCGCCAGCGCGGCCTGCTGGGTGTTCTGCTGGGCAAGGTTGACGTCCAGTTGCTGCTTCTGGACGTCGTACTGCGACTTGGCCTGCTGGTACGCCGCGATCTGGGTGTGCTGCCGCCGGCCGATCTGGTCGAGCGCGTTGAGCTGGTCGAGCAGGTCCTGTGGCGACCCGGCCTCCAGCAGCGCGCTCGCGGTGCCACCCGGGCCACCCCGGTAGGCCGCGCTGGCGAGCTTGTCCACACTGGTCGACGCCTCGTCCAGCTTCGCCTGCAGCGGCGCGAGCTGTTGCTGGAGCGCGGTCTCGGCCGCCTGGCTCGCGGTGAGCTGCTCGGTGACCTTGTTGTACTGCTCGACGATCTGTTCCATGCTCGCCGAGGACTGGTTGATCTGCTGCTGGATCTGCGCGGCCGTCGGATCCGCGTGGGCGACTGACGACGGCGCGAGAGTGACGGCCGCGGCGACCCCGAGGAGCAGGACGCGCGACGCGTTCCGCGCGATGCGCAAGAGCAACCCCTTCTTCCCTCGACGGGACCACGACCGTGGTCTCCGTCGCCGCCTACCGGGTTAGCTGACGGATTCGGGCCGGAAGAATGGCCCTACCGCGAAGGTTTTCGCGGATTCACCCCAACGAACCTGGGTCCCCGGCTCGCTTTCGCGACTCGGCGGTGCCACACGTGCTGCCCGGGTTGGGTAGCTGAACTGCCGTGCGGCCTCCTCACGCTAGCGGCACCCGACCGGGGAGGAAAGCCGCGGCGACCGGCTTCTGGGAGTACGAGCGGTGATACGTCAAAGATCGGTAATGCCCGGGAAGTGCGCTTTCTCCCATCGACCGAGCGTCACTCAGCCCAGTTCGGCGGCGAGCCGGCGGATGAAGGCCGTCGATGCCGGCGCGTCCAGGGCGGCGTGGTGGAGGCGGTCGTACATCCGTACGTAGGGCTCGCTGAAGCGGATGTCGGAGCGCAGCACGTCGGCGCCTGCCACACCGTCGAGGTACACGGCGGGCGGATCGTCCTCGTCCTCGAACTCGAGGATGATGAACTGCCCGAAGCTGCCGCCGACCACGTCCGCGGTGAACGGCAGGACGTGCAGCGCCGCGTGCGGCAACTCCTGGACCTCCAGCAGGCGGCGCAGCTGCCCCCGCATGGTCGCGGCGCCCCCGAGCGGGCGGCGCAGCGCGGGCTCCTCGAGCACCACGACGATCCGCGGCGGGGTCGGCTGGTCGAAGATGGCCCGCTGCCGGCGCTGGCGGACATCGACGTCGAGGTCGACCCGTTCGTCCGCCTCGTGCCCGAAGGCGGTGGCCACGATCGCCGCCCTGGCGTAGTCCTCGGTCTGGAGCAGGCCGGGGATCATCGCCGGGTGGAAGAACTTCAGCACCGCGGCGCCGGCCTCCAGGTCCAAATAGGACTGGAACGCCGGCGAGTAGTGCTCGCGGTACGCATACCACCACGGCCGCTGCCGGGCCACTCTGGCCAGTTCGATGATCCGGTCGGCGCGGCCCCGGTCCGTGACGCTGTAGAGCGTCAGCAGTGCCCGGACGTCGTTGACCGACACCGACACCGCTCCGGTCTCGATCCGGATCACCTTGGACAGCGACCAGTCCATCTCCCCGGCCACCTGCTCCTGGGTCAGCGCCGCCTCGGTGCGCAGTTGCCGCAGCAGGGTGCGCAGGCGGCGCCGCTGGGTCGAGGAGACCTCCGCAGCAGGCATGACCCCCCCTTCAGGCGCGTCAAGCCGACCGGAAAGAAAGAGACACCACGCAGGTTGCGGTATAGCAACTTGCATCTGCGCTTTGGCTACGGTACACCGTTGGCCGAGTGTGCCATTTGCGGTCGGGCATGCTGACATACTGGACATGCCGGGCCGCGTGTTTCCAGTACCGCACGTGACAAGTGTCCGAGTTTCTTTCGTGATGGGTCCTGCCTGCCTGGTGGGCAGGGCGGCGAGCATGTCAAGGGGATGAATGACGCTGCATTGTGATTCGGGATCGTGGCGCCGCAGCACGCGGTGCAGCAGCGAGTCGACCTGCGTCGAGGTCGCGCTGCTCAACAACGGTCTGATCGGCATTCGCGACGCCAAGCAGCCGGCCGGCAGCCCGCACCTGGCGGTCGACCGGCAGTCCTGGCTGGCATTCGTCCGCGGCGTGAAGGCGGGCGAATTCGCGGCCGAGTGAGGCGTGCCGCCACGGTGACGGGTCGACCATTCTGGTCGGCCCGTCACCAATTCATCACCACTCGTGTTTGCGGTCTGGCCCGCTTCCGGAGTGTCGGCTAGCTTTGGCGCATCGGTCTCCGTCGAAATGCGACCGACACTGATCAGGCCGGCAATTCAAGGAGCCAGGATGGGCGAAGGCACGGAAATGCGATGGCGACGTCCCCGGGGGGACTGCGCGGCCGAGTCCAGCTGCGTGGAGGTCGCCTTCGCGGGGGAGCGGGTGCTTGTCCGGAACAGCAGGGACGCCGGCGGCCCCGTCGTGGCGTTCGACCGTGCGGAATGGACGGCCTTCGTCGCCGCCGTGAAGGACCACGAGTTCGACGGCTGAGCGGGACTCAGGCCGGTAGCCGGATCCGGTCGCCGCGGTGGTCGAAGAGGAAGACCTGACCCAGATCAACCTGTACCGCCAGGGACTCGCCGACCCGCGGCACCGGCGCCGGTACCGGGACGCGCACGGAGACCGTGCCGCCCAGCGGTGCCGGAGTGTTCTCGTCCCGCTCGTAGACCGGGTAGAACCCGTAGCGCGTGCGGGCGGTGGCGGGCGGGGGATCGCCGTGCTGGTGCGGTACCAGCCGGGCCAGGGTGCCCCGCAGCGCGTCGACCCCGTGCGGGATGGTCGGCTCGTCGGCCAGCGTCTCCGCCAGCAGGCCCGGCGTCTCGGGCAGTTCGAGCTGGCTCAGGGAGGCGGCCGTCGGTACCCCGCCGACGTCCACCACCACGATCGACTCGTTGCCCAGGTGCTCGACGTGGCTGACCCGGCCGTGCAGCGCGCCGGGCGCCTCCGCCGGTACCAGCGTCACCGCGTCGGGCCGGATGCCGACGGTGACCCGGGCGCTGTGCAGTGCGGCCAACGCCGTCGCGCGCCTGTCCGCCCACGCCACCTCGATGGACTGCTCCCCGAGATCGAGCACGGCGGCGTCGCCCGGCCGCGAGTAGACCGCGGCCTGCAGAAGACTAGTCCTCGGCGTGCCGACGAAGGCCGCCACGAACAACCGCTGCGGGTCGCCGTACACCTCGCTGGGTGTGCCGATCTGTTCGACGCGCCCGCGCCGGAGTACGGCGATGCGGTGTGCCATCGTCATGGCCTCGGTCTGGTCGTGAGTCACGTAGAGCGTGCCCACCCGCAGTTCCCGGGTGATCCGGGAGATCTCGGAGCGCAGCTCCGCACGGACCGCCGCGTCCACATTGGACAATGGCTCGTCGAGCAGGAAGGCCACCGGCCGCCGGACGATCGCGCGGGCCATGGCGACCCGCTGGCGCTGGCCGCCGGACAGTTGCGCCGGCTTGCGGTGCAGCAGGTCCTCGACGCCGACCAGACGGGCGACCTCGGCGACCGCCGCCGCGATGGTGGCATCGTCGGCGTGCTCGGTGTGCAGCGGGAAGGCGATGTTCTGGGCGGCCGTGAGGTGGGGATACAGCGCGAAGTCCTGGAACACCATGGCGACGCGGCGCTCCCGGGCGGGCGCCTCGTCAACCGGGCGGCCGCCGAGCCACACCTCGCCCTCGGTCGCGGACTCCAGCCCCGCGACGATCCGCAGGATGGAGGTCTTGCCGCAGCCGGTCGGCCCGAGCAGCGCGACGAACTCGCCCTCGGCCACCTCAAGGTCGACGCCATCGACGGCGACCGTGCCGTCGGCGTAAACCTTGCGCACGCCCGACAGAGCGATCGCCGCCACCATCCATCTATCTGAACCCGGTGCCCGGCGGCGCGCAAGCGTCGATACGGCTACGGGAAGGAGTCCTTCCGGCGTGCGCTGCGATGCGTGACGCGGCGGGGACGGATGGTGGCCGCCGGGCCGATTGAGCGTGCGGAGGCCCGTGCACCTTCCCGTGCGGGTCGGTCCACATTGGACCGGCTCCGGGCCGGATCCGGTTCGGGTAGCGTCGAGCCCGTGAAGCTCAAGCTCGACCTGCACGACGTCTTCAACCGGGGCCAGGACATCGACCGGGCGCTGCGCGGGATCATCGACGAGGCGGTGGCCAAGAAGGCGACGCTGGTGGAGATCATCCCGGGCAAGGGCTCGGGTCAGCTGAAGAAGCGGGTACTTCGGTTCCTCGACCAGAAGGATGTCAAGGCGCTGTACCACCGGGTGGAGAAGGACTCCCAGAACTGGGGCCGGCTGTTCGTCCACTTCCGCTGGAAATGAGCGCTACTGAGCCGCGGGCGCCTTCTTCGCCTCGACCGCGGCGACAAGTGCGTGGAGTTGGCCGCGCATCCGGGCGGTCGACAGGTGATCGAAGTAGTCACGCGAGTCCACGATCACACCGTCGCGCACTCTGAGCACGAAGATCGCTGGCTGCGTGAACGCCTCGCCGGTGTCCGCGTTGGTGCCCTGGTATTCGAACTCGGCGACGATGACCTCGGGGTCGGTTGTCTCGTGGATCGTGATGTTGGCTGGCCTGCGGTGCAGCCGGGGACTGGCGTCGTCCGGCCTGAAGTGTTCACGCACCTCGTCACGGGTGCGCAGCGCGGCCCGCCGGAGCGGGTCGAACGGGTGCACGACGTGGGTCTGTTCCGCGTAGAGGCCCGGCAGGTCGTCCCAGCGGCCGTCCGCGACACCGTTGACGAGCGCGACGAAGACGTCTCGTGGGCTCATGGGATCGGTCATCGAAGCTCCTGTCAGCGGGCCGGGCGCGGATGCTACTGTCCGGAGTCGTGACTCCGAATATACGGAGTCCACACTTCGGATGTCAACGAACGAGCGATGAGGCGATGAGTACCCCAGGCGGGCGCGGCGGGCGGGCACAACGCACCGGGCGGGCACAACGCACCGGGCGGGCACAACGCAGCGACGCGCAATCCAACCGTGGCCGCATCCTGGACAGTGCCGAAGAGGTCTTCGGCAGGGGTGGGGAGTCCGCTTCCACGGAGGAGGTGGCGCGCCTGGCCGGAGTCGGGATCGCCACGGTGTTCCGCCACTTCCCCACCAAGGCGGAGTTGCTGGAGGCCGTTCTCGTCAGGCGGTTCGACCGTCTGCGCGAGCGGGCCGAGGCGCTGCTGGATGCCGCTGACCCGGGATCAGCGTTCCTCGACTTCTTCGGCCAGCTCGTCGCCGACGCGGCGACGAAGATCGCCATAGCCGAGGCTCTGCTCGATGCGGGCGGAGCGGGCAGCGGCGATGCCGAACGAGCGTCGAACGGGCTGCGGCAGGCCGTCGGCATCCTGCTGCGCCGCGCACAGCGGGCCGGCGCGGTACGGGCAGATGTCGAGCTGCCGGAGGTCTACGCGTTGCTGGTCGGCGCGTCACGAGCCGCCGCACACGTACGCCTCGACGTCGAGGTGAAGGAGCGCATGCTCGCCATCGTCTTCGACGGGCTCGCGCCGCGCGACGACCCGCCGGTACGCGCTCACCCCGGTCGATGAATTCGGGTGGACCCATGGCGACCCGGCTCGTTACCGTGGCGCGGTGACGACCGCACCGATCCGGGTCGAGGTCAACGGCCAGGCCGCCACCGCAGAGCAGTTGCGGCATCCGGCGCTGGTCAACTACGGGCATTTCACCGCGATGCAGGTCCGCGACGGCGCGACGCGTGGGCTCGCCCTGCACCTGGCACGGCTCGAGGCGGCCACCCGCGAGTTGTTCGATGCCAGTGTCGACCCAGACGAAATGCGTGACCACATCCGCCATGCGCTGGCGGACGACCGCGACGCCTCGGTGCGGGTCAGCGTCTTCTGGCCCGAAACCCAGGACGTTGCCTCCGTGATGGTCGCGGTGCGTCAACCAATGGATCCGCCCGACACTCCGCAGTCACTGATGTCCGTGCCGTACCAGCGCCCGGTGCCACACCTCAAGCACGCCGGCAGCTTCGCCCAGATCTACTACGGTCGCCTCGCGGAGCGCCACGGCTTCGACGATGCCCTGCTGACTGGAGCCGACGGATCGATCAGCGAGTCCACCATCAGCAACTTCGCCGTCTACGACGGTGAGACGGTGATCTGGCCCGACGCGCCCTGTCTCGCCGGTGTCACCATGCAACTGCTCCAGGCCAGCCTTGGCGGCGCCGGTGTGGCTACCCGACGCGCGCCGGTCCGTCTCGCCGACGTTCCCTCTGTGGCCGCCGCGTTCGTCACGAACTCCCGAGGCGTCGCACCGGTGGTGCGGATCGACGACACGACGATCCCGGTCGACGCGGGCCTCATGAAGACCATCGGTGAAGTCTGTGGATCGATGCCCTGGGATCCGATCTAGCGGGTGGGGGCGTACGGCAGAATCGGCGCGTGGCCACGCTGTTCCTGATGGTGGGGCTTCCCGCGGTGGCCGTCCCGAGTGGACGGTTGAGCGGCCGGG
>Ga0081540_1000492_pt1 | contig 38821 bp, 36 predicted proteins | sample TabmetS2T1R1_FD_71024 | JGI IMG/M metagenome (GOLD analysis project Ga0081540, IMG submission 71024) | Tabebuia heterophylla rhizosphere microbial communities from the University of Puerto Rico - S2T1R1 | ecosystem: Host-associated > Plants > Roots > Rhizosphere ...
AAGAACTACGGATACGACATCAGCGGGCCGGCGACGAACGCGCAGGAAGCGACCCAGTGGCTCTACTTTGCGTACCTCGCGGCCATCAAGCAGCAGAACGGGGCGGCCATGTCGGTGGGCCGCGTCTCCACGTTCCTTGACATCTACTTCGAGCGCGACCTGCGCGAGGGCACGCTCTCCGAGACTCAGGCGCAGGAGATCATCGACGACTTCGTCATGAAGCTGCGCCTGGTGCGCTTCCTCCGAGCTCCCGAATACAACCAGCTGTTCTCCGGCGACCCGGTGTGGGCGACCGACACCGTGGGCGGGATGGGCGACGACGGCCGGACCCTGGTCACCAAGTCGAACTTCCGGATGCTGAACACCCTCTACACGCTCGGCCCGGCGCCGGAGCCGAACATCACCGTCTACTGGTCCACCCGGCTGCCGGAGGCCTTCAAGAGGTTCGCCGCCAAGGTCAGCATCGATACCAGCGCCATCCAGTACGAGAGCGACGACCTGATGCGGCCGAAGTATGGCGACGATTGCGCGATCGCCTGCTGCGTGTCCGCGATGCGCGTCGGCAAGCAGATGCAGTTCTTCGGGGCACGGGTGAACCTCGCGAAGACCCTGCTCTACGCCCTCAACGGCGGCCGCGACGAGGTCAGCGGTGAGCAAGTCGGACCGAGGCTCGCGCCGATCACCGGAGACGTCCTGAACTACGACGAGGTGCTCGACCGCTTCCAGCGGATGATGGACTGGCTGGCGAAGACCTACGTCAACGCCCTCAACGTCATCCATTACATGCATGACAAGTATTGCTACGAGTCGCTCGAGATGGCGCTCCACGATCGCGACATCGTGCGCACCATGGGCTTTGGCATCGCCGGGCTCTCACACGCCGCCGACAGCCTCGCGGCGATCAAGTACGCCAAGGTGAAGCCCGTTCGCGACGACACCGGGCTGATCGTCGACTACGAGGTGGAGGGCGAGTTTCCCTGCTACGGCAACGGCGACGACCGGGTCGACAGCATCGCCACCTCGCTGGCCTCGACGTTCATGAACAAGGTCCGGCAGTACCCGACCTATCGCGATGCCGTCCACACGCAGTCGGTGCTGACGATCACCTCCAACGTGGTTTACGGCAAGGCCACCGGGAATACGCCCGACGGCCGCCGCAAGGGCGAGCCGTTTGCTCCCGGCGCCAACCCGTCCAACGGCAAGGACAAGCACGGCGCCCTCGCCGCCGCGCTGTCGGTGGCGAAGATCCCCTACGACGACTGCCAGGACGGCATCTCGCTCACGCTGAGCATCGTGCCCACCGCGCTGGGCTCGCAGGAGGAGCGGTACGCGCGGCTGGTGGGTGGTCTCGACGCGTTCTTCGCTTCCCAGGGGTTCCACGTGAACATCAACGTCCTCAACAAGGAGACGTTGCTCGACGCGATGGAGCACCCGGAGAAGTACCCACAGCTCACGATCCGGGTCTCGGGCTACGCGGTGAACTTCGTCAAGCTCACCAAGGAGCAGCAACGCGACGTGCTCAACCGGACCTTCCACGAGTCTTTGTAAGAGGCACGCACCATGGCTTCCGACGAGCTTCCGAGCCGCAGCCGCTACGATCTCTTCATCGCCCAGGGGGCGCCCCCGAAATCCGGATCCAATTACTTCGACATTCACGAAAGTGACGACGGGGCGGCAGTCGCGGAAACCGCCGACGATGAGCTGATCGGGTACATCCACTCGGCGCAGCTCGGGAGCACGGTGGACGGGCCGGGCCTGCGGATGACTGTGTTCCTGACCGGCTGCTTCCTGCGGTGTCAGTACTGCCACAACCCGGACACGTGGCACAAGCTGAACGGCAAGCCGTTCAGCGCCGCCCGGGCGATGCGGGTCGTGGGCAGGTATGCGGACGTTCTGAAGATCAGCAAGGGCGGTGTCACCCTGTCCGGCGGCGAACCGCTGGTCCAGCTCAAGTTCGCCACTCGCATCTTCCGGCGCTGCAAGGAGCTCGGGGTACACACCTGTAATGACACCTCGGGACGTCTCGGCGACCGCCTGACCGACGCCCAGCTGATGGACATCGACCTCCAGCTGCTCGACATCAAGTCGGGAGACCCGGAGATCTACCAGCGCGTCACGAACCAGCCGCTCAAGCCGACCCTCGACTTCGCGCGGCGGCTCTCCGACCTCGGCCGGCCGATGTGGGTGAGGTACGTCCTGGTGCCGGGCCTGACCGACGGCTGGGACAACGTCGAACGCGTCGCGGACATCTGCGCCGGGCTGAAGAGCCTCGAGCGCGTCGAGGTGCTGCGCTTCCACCAGCTCGGCCGCTCCAAGTGGCAGAAGCTCGGGCTCAATTACCTACTCAAAGACGCCCAGCCACCCACGAACGAGCTCACCGAGCGTGTGCACGGCCAGTTCCGTAGCCGTGGACTGACCGTCTACTGACCCAAAAAAAAGCACCAACTGATGAGGAGAAGAAACACGTGCACGCCTTGAAAACACTTCTGGAGCACCAGCCGCTGGCGGCGCTCTTCCTCACCATCGCGCTCGGCTACCTGCTCGGATCGGTGAACTTCAAGGGCTTGTCGCTCGGAGTGGGGGCCGTGCTCTTCGTGGCCCTGGGAGTGGGCTGGTTTGCGCCGCATGCGGCCCCGGCCGCGATGCTGGGGACGCTCGGGCTCGCCCTGTTCCTCTACGCGGTCGGGATCCAGTACGGGAAGGAATTCTTTCGCGGTTTCACCAGCTCGGAAGGTCGAAAGGCGAACCTCGTCGCGCTGATCGGCCTCACATGTGCCAGTGCCGTGACCCTGGTGTTCGCGGGTGGTGTGACCAAGCTCACCTACGCCCTCGGGATGTTCGCGGGCTCAGGAACGGCCACTGCGGCGCTCCAGGCGGCCATCCAGAAGCTCGGCACCGATGAGCCCGCGGTCGGCTACTCGGTCGCCTATCCATTCGGTGTCGCCGGGCCCATCCTCTTCCTCTACGTCTTCTCCCTGATTCGAAAGCCCCAGCGCGAGGCCGCAGCAGGAGGCGGCCAGAAGCTGCTCGAGATCGCGATCCGCAATCCTGCGGTGGTCGGCAGGAGGCTCGCAGAGCTGGGGCCGAGCTTGCCGGCGGACGTGCGAATCGTCGCGGTGCGCGAGGCGCATCACAACGCCCCCGCCTCCCCGGAGATGGTTCTCGACCAGGACGCCGTCGTGCTGGCCGTGGGTCCGAACCAGCAGGTCCTGGACGAGGCCGGGAAGAAGCTCGGCGAGGTGGCACCTGGTCGCATCGCCGACGATCGCCACGACCTCGATTATCTCCGGGTGTTTGCGTCCAAGCCGACCGTGGTCGGAAGGGCGCTCGGTGATCTCGCCTTTCCCGAAGGGCTCGACTGCTCGGTCATGAACGTCCGCCGCGGCGACACCGACCTGGTCCCCCGGCCAGACCTGGTGCTCGAGCACGGCGACCGCGTCGGGCTCCTCTGCAACCGTGCTCGCTTCTCGGCGGTGCGCAAGTTCTTCGGCGATTCCATCAAGGGCACGGCCGAGTTCAGCTACATCTCCATCGGGCTCGGGATGGCGGCCGGCTTCCTGGTCGGTGCCATCGCCTTGCCGATCCCGGGCGTCGGCAAGCTCGCTCTCGGCCTCGCGGGCGTGCTCGTCGTGGCGCTGGTCCTGGGCCAGAGGCGACGCACCGGCGGCCTGACCTGGACGATCCCCATCTCTGCGAACCTGGTTCTCCGCAACCTCGGCCTCACGCTCTTCCTCGCGCAGGTCGGCCTTTCCTCGGGACCAAGATTCGTGGCCACGGTGTCGCAGACGGGATTTCAGTTCCTCGGAATGGGCGCCCTCATCCTGGCTGCCCTCGTGCTCCCGGTCCTGTTCTTTGGTCTCTACGTCTTCAAGATGCCGTTCGATCTGGTGGCTGGAATCGTCGCCGGAGCGGGGGGCAACCCGGCGATCCTCTCTTACGCGAACAAGCTCGCGCCGAGCGATCGGCCGGACATCGCCTACGCGATGATCTTCCCCGCTACCACGATCATGAAGATTCTTTTCGTGGACATCGTGCCCGCCTTCTTCTCGTGAGAAAATGACGATGAAGAAGCTCACCCGAGACACGCCGAGCTCTAGGAAGTCCGTGGCCACGGCGCTCCTGATTGGCGCCCTCGGCTCCGGTCTGATGCCGGGCCGGGTCCTCGCGGCGACCGAGGCGCCGCCCGCGGCTACCGGGTCGGCAGCGGTCGAGCCGGGCGGCAAGCCAGCGGCGGCCACCGAGCCGGAGGAGTCCGGCCTCCCCCGAAACGCCGTCGAGATCGCCCGGCCCTTCGGCTTCCCCATCACCAACTCCATGGTGGTGAGCTGGGTGGTGGCCCTGGGTCTCATCGTCTTCGCCCGGCTCGCGACCCGAAAGATGAAGCCGGTCCCCGATGGAGGCCAGAACTTCCTGGAGTGGCTCGTCGGAGGCCTGTACGGATTTCTCGAAGGAATCATCGGCCCGCATCTGGTGAAGCGGACGTTCTGGTTCTTCGCCACCATCTTCATCTTCATCCTCGCGGCGAACTGGATGGGCCTGATTCCGGGTGTGGGGACGATCGGCTGGGGGCACCACACCGCCCACGGCTTCAAGATCGACCAGCCGCTGCTGCGCGGGGCCAACGCCGACCTCAACCTGACCCTGGCCATGGCCGTCATCTTCTTCGCCCTCTGGCTCTACTGGGCCTTCCGCGAGGTTGGCCCGGGCGGAGTCGCGCGCGAGCTCTTCGCCCCCAAGGGCCAGACCGCCGGCCTGATGAAGCTGGTCATGGTGGTCGTGTTCTTTGCCTCCGGCTGCCTGGAGATCATCTCCATTCTATTCCGGCCCGTCTCTCTGAGCTTTCGTCTCTACGGCAACATCTTTGCCGGAGAGAACATGCTCGAGTCGATGGCGACGATGGTGCCGCACCTCGGATGGCTGCTGCCGATTCCCTTTTACTTCATGGAACTGCTGGTCGGCCTCGTTCAGGCACTGGTCTTCATGCTGTTGACCGCTGTCTTCACATTGCTGATGTGCCACCACGAGGAAGAAGCACCCGCGGCCTCCACTGATGGAACGAGTGTTGCAACCTGAATCGCATGATGCGGTTTCAAAAAACGAAGAAAGGCAGGAACTGGTGATGGGTAGTGTTCATGTTGGTCTGGCGGCTCTCGGGGCAGCCATCGGTGTCGGTTTGATCGGGATGGGCGCCTCCGCGGCGGTGGGACGCAATCCCGGCGCGGCCACGAAGGTGCTGGTGCAGGCGATTCTGGCAATCGCCTTCGCCGAAGCGATCGTGTTCTACGCGCTCTTCCTCGTGCGGTGAGGACGGGCCCTTCCGCATGAGCCTCTCGAGGGTGCGACCATGAATCATCTTCTTCTGCTGGCACAGACCGGCGGCGGCGGCCAGGTCGAGCAGATCGCCAGGACCTTCGGCGTGGACTGGCCTCATCTCGGGGCCCAGATCATCAGCTTCGGGATCGTCTGCGCCCTCCTCTACCGGTTCGCCTATCGGCGCGTCCTCGCCATGCTCGAGGAGCGACGTCAGCAGATCGCCCAGGGGCTGGCCAACGCTGCGCAGATCAAGGCCGAGCTGGCCCGGACCGAGGTCCAGCGGCAGGAAGTGATCGCGACGGCCAGCGCTCAGGCCACCCGGCTGATCGACGAGGCGCGAGCCGCGGCTGCGCACGTGCAGCAGGAGGAGACGCAGAAGGCGGTCACTGCCGCCGAGCAGATCGTCGCCAGGGCGCACGAGGCCACGCTTCAGGATCGCGCACGGATGCTCGCGGAGCTGAAGCGCGAGGTGGGACGGCTGGTCGTGCAGACGACCGCCGCGGTCGCGGGCAGGGTCCTGACGGCGGAGGACCAGCGGCGACTGGCCGAGGAGACCAGCAAGCGGCTTGCGCCGGCCGAGAACGGCAGCGGCGCCGTGGAGGCGCTGGCCGGATGAAGACGACCAGGCGAGCCAAGCGTGCCGCGCGGCGCCTCTTCCGCGCCTGCATCGTCGGCGGGCTGCTGGATCAGGGCCGCGCGCGAGAGGTGGTGCGGAGAGTCGCGGAGGCGCGGCGTCGAGGGACCCTGCCGCTGCTCGGGCACTTCCAGCGAATGGTGAAGCTCGACCGCGCCCAGCACCGGGCGGTCGTGGAGAGCGCCACTGCGCTGCCCCCCGAGCTGCGCTGGGGCGTGGAGTCCGGCATCACGCGCGAATACGGGCCGGGAGTGCGCACGGTGTTTGCAGCCAACCCGGCGCTCATCGGGGGAATGCGGGTGAAGGTCGGGAGCGATGTTTACGACGGCAGTGTGCGGAGAGCCCTCCTCGCGCTGTCGGAGAATTTCTGAGATCGGGCTGAGGGCCTATGGACGACTTGTTGCAGGAAATCGAAGCGAAGATCGCGGGGGTCAAGGCGGCCGTCGCGAAGCAGAACGTGGGCGTCATCCGGGAGATCGGCGACGGAGTGGCCCGGATCGAAGGTCTGACCGACGCGATGCTGAACGAGATGATCGACCTCGGGCACGGCGTCACGGGCCTCGCGCTCAACCTGGACGAGACGGAAGTCGGGGTGATCGTCCTTGGCGATTACACGCAGCTCGAGGAAGGGGACGAGGTCCGGGCCACCGGCAAGCTCCTCCAGGTACCTGTCGGCAAGGGCCTGCTCGGGCGTGTGGTGAACACGCTCGGAGAGCCCCTGGACGGGAAGGGCCCGATCCAGGCTGACACCTCCTACCCCGTCGAGAAGACCGCGCCGGGGATCATCAAGCGCCAGAAGGTGAGCCAGCCGGTCCAGACCGGCGTCATGGCCATCGACGCGATGATCCCCGTCGGCCGCGGGCAGCGCGAGCTGATCATCGGCGACCGCTCGACCGGCAAGACGACGCTCTGCATCGACACCATCATCAACCAGGCGCGGCTCAACAAGGCGGCCGAGGCGAGTGGGGACAAGGATTACCGCCCGCTCTACTGCATCTACGTCGCCATCGGGCAGAAGCAGTCCAGCATCGCCCGGATCATCTCCACCCTCGAGCAGCAAGGTGCGCTGCCCTACACCATCGTCCTCGCCTCCCCCGCTTCCGACTCGGCGGCCAGCCAGTACCTGGCGCCTTTCGCCGGCGCGGCGATGGGCGAGTGGTTCATGGACAACGGGATGGACGCTCTGATCGTCTTTGACGACCTGTCCAAGCACGCGGTGGCCTACCGGCAGGTCTCGCTGGTCCTGAAGCGACCCTCAGGCCGCGAGGCGTACCCCGGCGACGTGTTCTACCTCCACAGCCGTCTCCTCGAGCGGGCGGCGAGGGTGGGAGAGAAGTACGGCAATGGCTCGGTCACGGCCCTGCCGATCATCGAGACCCAGGCCGGCGACGTCTCCGCCTACATCCCCACCAACGTCATCTCCATCACCGACGGCCAGATCTATCTGGAGACGGATCTCTTCTACCAGGGCGTCCGTCCGGCGATCTCGGTGGGCCTCTCAGTGTCGCGAGTGGGCTCGGCGGCTCAGCTCAAGGCGATGAAGCAGGTCGCCGGGCAGCTCAAGGGCGACCTCGCTCAGTTCCGGGAGCTGGCCGCGTTCGCCCAGTTCGGCTCCGAGGTCGACGCCAAGACCCAGGCCCAGATCGATCGCGGCAAGCGCATCGTGGAGATCTTCAAGCAGCCCCAGTACAGCCCGGTGCCGGTCGAGATCCAGGTCGCCGTCATGTGGGCGGTCCAGAACGGGTACGTGGACGACGTGCCGGTCGACCGGGTCCGCGAATGCCAGGCGAAGCTCACCGACTTCCTGACCACTCGCAAGGCGGAGCTCCTCGCGAAGATCGGCCGGGAGAGGGCGCTCAACGATGCCCTGAAGGCCGAGCTGAAGGCCGCCACCGAGCAGTTCAAGCAGACCTGGAAGTGAGCCCCATGTTCAGGCCTCCGAGCGAGATCCATGCATAGCCCACGGGAGATCCGCCGGCGCGTCCGGTCGATCAGCACCACCGCCCAGATCACCAGGGCGATGCAGATGGTGGCCGCGTCGAAGATGCGCAAGGCGCAGGAGGCGGCCCTCGCTGGACGCCCCTTCGCCCGGCTCCTGTACCGGATCCAGCGCGAGGCGACGACCCAGTCGGAGGGGCTCCAGCACCCTCTGCTGGAGGTACGTCCGGTCAGAAAGCGCGCGGTCATCCTGGTGAGCGCGGACAAGGGCCTGTGCGGGGCGCTGAACAGCAACGTCCTCCGGGTGGCCTCGAAGTACGACACGGCCTCGACGGTCTTCGTCACCGCTGGTCGCCGAGCGGCTCAGTTCATCGCCCGCACGGGCCGACAGCTCGCCGGCGAGTTCTCCTACGGGGACAATCCCACCTTCGCCGATTCGAGGGCCATCGCCGGCTTCGCCCGCGACCTCTTCCTGAAACGCGATGTGGACGAGGTCAAGGTCGTGTTCACCCGGTTCGTCAACACCCTGACCCAGGAACCACTCGCGCTCGACTTCTTGCCGGTGGGTGCCATCAAGGGGCTCAGGATCCCGGGGGCGGAGCCCGAGGAGCCTCCGAAGGCCGATGAAGCCGGCTGCTCGTTCGAGCCCGACGCGGACGCAGTCCTCGGCTATCTCCTCCCTCACTACCTGAACCTCTTCATCTACCAGGTGCTGCTCAACGCGAAGGCTAGCGAGCAGAGCGCGCGGATGGTGTCGATGAAGAACGCCACGGACAGCGCCGAGAGCCTCATCAAGGAGCTCACGCTGGAATACAACAAGCTGAGGCAGGGAAATATCACGAAGGAATTGCTTGAGATTGCTGGAGGCCAGTCCGAATAAAGCGGACGCCGCCGCTGGCTAAAGAATGGGTGTGAAATGAACAAGGGACGAGTCGTTCAGGTGGTCGGTCCGGTGGTGGATGTCGAGTTTCCAGCGGGACGGCCGGCGATCTACAACGCATTGACCATCGAGTACGAGGTCCAGAAGAAGCCGGTCAAGCTGACTCTCGAGGTCCAGCAGCACCTCGGCGACAACTGGGTCCGGGCGATCTCGATGTCCAGCACCGAGGGCCTGAAGCGAGGCTTCGAGGTGAGGGACACCGGGGCGCCGATCACCATGCCCGTCGGTGAGGGCGTGATGGGTCGGATCTTCGACGTGACCGGCAACCCGGTCGACGAGAAGGGGCCGGTGAAGGCCGAGAAACGCTACCCGATCCACCGCCCGGCGCCGACCCTCCTGGAGCAATCGACCTCTCCCGAGGTTCTCCCGACCGGCATCAAGGTCATCGACCTCATTTGCCCCTTCCTCAAGGGTGGCAAGGTCGGCGCCTTCGGGGGCGCCGGGGTGGGCAAGACCGTGGTCATCATGGAGCTGATCAACAACATCGCCAAGCTGCACGGAGGCGTATCGGTGTTCGCGGGAGTGGGCGAGCGCACCCGCGAGGGCAACGACCTCTACTCCGAGATGTCGGAGGCGGGAGTGATCAACCAGAAGGACCTGGGCTCGTCGAAGATCGCCCTCGTCTACGGGCAGATGAACGAGCCGCCGGGGGCCCGGCTGCGAGTGGCTCTGGCCGGCCTCGCCCTGACCGAGTACTTCCGGGACGAGAAGAACCAGGACGTTCTCCTCTTCATCGACAATATCTTTCGCTTTTCCCAGGCTGGCTCCGAGGTCTCGGCGCTGCTCGGCCGGACGGCCAGCGCGGTCGGCTACCAGCCGACGCTGGCCGCGGAGATGGGTGCGCTGCAAGAGAGGATCACCTCCACCAAGAAGGGCTCGATCACCTCGTTCCAGGCGGTGTACGTGCCGGCCGACGACCTGACCGACCCTGCGCCGGCCACGACGTTCGCCCACCTCGACGCCACCCTGGTGCTGGATCGCGCCATCGCCGAGCTGGGCATCTACCCGGCGGTCGATCCACTGGCCTCGACCTCCCGCGCCCTGGCTCCGGAGGTCGTGGGGCAGGAGCACTACCAGGTGGCGCGCCGGGTACAGCAGGTATTGCAGCGCTACAAGGACCTTCAGGACATCATCGCCATCCTGGGGATGGACGAGCTCGCGCCGGCGGACAAGACGACGGTGCTGCGCGCGCGGAAGATCCAGCGCTTCCTGAGCCAGCCGTTCAGCGTGGCCGCGGTCTTCACCGGCCGCGAGGGCAAGCAGGTCCCGGTCGCGGAGACCGTCCGCGGCTTCAAGGAGATCCTGGACGGCAAGCACGACGCCGTCCCGGAGGGCAACTTCTACATGAAGGGCGGGATCGACGAGGTCAAGCCCAACTGAGCGTCGAAGCTCGTCGAGGAGCCGCGGGACGAACATGGCCGACACCCTGAAGCTCGAGATCGTGACGCCGGAAGGCAAGGCGTACTCCGAGGACGTGGAGATGGTCACGCTGACCGGCGCGGAGGGGGAGATGGGAATCCTTCCCCAGCACGTCCGGCTCATGACCCAGGTGATTCCCGGGGAGCTCGTGGTCCGGAAGGGCGGACGCGACGAGCTCCTTGCCGTCGGGGAGGGGCTGGTGGAGATCGAGGCCGGTCGCGTGTCCATTCTCACGGACATGGCCATCGCCGCGGAGAACATCGACGAGGCCAAGGCCGAGGAGGCACGCCAGCGGGCCGAAGCCCGGCTTCGGGAGAAGCTCTCCGCCGAGGAGGTCGCCTCGACCAACGCCGCTCTCACCCGCTCCCTGGCGCAGCTGCGCGTCAAGCACCGCCGCCGGAGCTGATGGCCGAAACCACCGGAGTTGATCGTCCCTCGCTTGCCTTTGCGACGCGATCCTCCGACCAACTCCGGTGGTCTCGGCGATGAGACCACCGGCGCCGTCGCGAGCCGGCGTCGAGCAAGACTCGCTTCCTGCACCATGGAGCAGCACCGTCGATCTGCCGATCGAGGAACGGCGGTGGTGAAGCTCTGTCCCGCCGACGTTCGAGCGCTGGTCCGAGTCCTCGGAGCCCGCGATGAATTCCTGGTCGAGGGCACGGTGACGCTTGCTCTTCGATGTCGTTCGCGGACGAGAGACGAAGCGAACCTTCGACACCAGGCGCTCGGCACCGTGTGTGTGCCGACACAAGCACTGCCGGCGCCGGCCGTGACGAGCAGGCGAGTCCTCACCAGCGGAAGGCGGCATGAACTCGTGGCGTGCCCATTGCAGCACCACGCGCCGGGCTCAGGAATCTCAGAGGCGCGGATGGGCATCAGCACGGTCGGCATCGTTGGAGCAGGGACAATGGGCAAGGGCATCGCCACCGCCTGCGCCGGGGCTGGCTTCGACGTCCTGGTCGTCGACCGCAGCGCCGCCATCGCGGTGTACGCGGTGGAGAAGATCTCCAAGGAGCTCGATCGCGACATCGCGAAGTGGCGGCACACCACCTCGGAAAAGAAGGCCATCCTCGGGCGCCTCCGGGCCGTGGACGGCCCCGGGGCGCTCGAGCCGGCCGACCTGGTGATCGAGGCCCTGTCTGACGACCTCGCGCTCAAGGTCCAGACCTTCGCCGAGCTCGACCGGGTCTGCTCGCCCGATACCATCCTGGCCACGAACAGCTCGACGCTGTCCGTGACCGAGATCGCGGCCCACACCAAGCGTCCTGACCGCGTGATCGGCCTGCACTTCCTGAATCCCGGGCCCAGGGTGCCTCTGGTGGAGATCGCCCGGGGGCTCGAGACCTCGGACCTCACGGTCACCGCGGCCCGGGAGTTCGTTCACCAGCTGGGCAAGACCGGGGTCGAGCTCTTCGAGTCGCCCGGGTACGTCACCACCCGCGTCATCGTGCCGTTCCTGAACGAGGCCATGTACGTTCTCATGGAGGGTGTGGCCACCGCCGACGCGGTGGATACGGCCCTGAAGCTCGGCTACGGGCTTCCCGTCGGACCGCTGGCCCTGGCCGATCGGCTGGGCCTCGACGAGCTGCTGCGCTGGATGCAGCACCTCTTCCAGGAGCTGGGTGACCTCAAGTACCGGCCCTGCCCGCTCCTGCGCCAGAAGATCCGCGCCGGCCACGTCGGGGTGAAGTCCGGCCGGGGCTTCTTCGAGTACGACGAGAACGGCCAGGTGAAGACGGCGGAGGCCGCATGAAGATCCTGGTCCTCAACTGCGGCAGCTCATCCGTGAAGTTCCAGCTCCTGGAGACGGACGCCGAGAGCGCCCGGGCCGGCACCGATCGCGCCCTCGCCAAGGGCCTCGTCGAGAACATCGGGGGGACCGCCGCCCTCAAGTTCGAGGTGCCGGGCCGGAAGCCGGTGAAGGAGACCGCGGAGATCCTGGAGCACACGGTCGCCGTGGAGAAGGTGCTCGGCTTCCTGACCGACGCCGGGAACGGCCTCTTGCGCGATCGTCGGGAGATCGCCGCCGTCGGGCACCGCGTCGTGCACGGGGGGGAGCGCTTCAAGGCCTCGGCCCTCATCACCGACGACGTTCTGCAGGGGATCGAGGCCTGCTTCGACATGGCCCCGCTCCACAACCCGCCGAACGTCCGAGGCTACCAGGCGGTCCGGGCGGTTCTCCCCGACGTCCCCCAGGTGGCCGTCTTCGACACCTCCTTCCACCAGACCATGCCCGCCGAGGCCTACCTCTACGGGCTCCCTTACGTTCTCTACCAGCGCCATGGGATCCGGCGTTACGGCTTCCACGGGACGTCACACCGCTTCGTCTCTGCGCGCCTGGCGTCGCTTCTCGGCCGTTCCCCGGACGACGCCGGGCTCCGGCTCATCACCTGCCACCTGGGGAACGGGAGCTCGGTGGCTGCGATCCGGGGCGGCCGCTCCCTCGACACCTCGATGGGCTTCACGCCCCTCGAGGGGCTGGTGATGGGAACCCGGTCGGGAGATGTCGATCCCGCGGCCGTCCTCCACGCGATGGAGCGCGAGGAGATCGGCGTGGGGCAGGCGAATGCGATGCTCAACAAGCACGGCGGGCTGCTGGGGATCTCCGGAGTCAGCCACGACATGCGCGCCTTGCTGGAGGCGGAAGGGCAAGGAAACGCCCGTGCGGGCCTCGCGGTCGACGTCTTCTGCTACCGGCTCCGCAAGTACGTCGCGGCCTACATCGGCGTCCTCGGGGGCGTCGACGGGCTCGCCTTCGCCGGGGGCATCGGGGAGAACTCGGCCGCCATCCGGGCTCGGGCCCTGGCCGGGCTCGAGGGCCTGGGGCTCTCCGTGGACGCATCCCTGAACGCTGCCGCCCGCGGGTCCGAGACGGAGATCTCCCCGCCTGGGGCCGCGACGCGGGTGTTCGTCGTTCCCACGAACGAGGAGCTTCTCATCGCGCGCGACACCTGCGCGATCGTTTCCGGGACGCCGTCGAGCTCCGGAGTGACCCAGCAGTCGAAACCAGCATCAGGAGAGTAGCCGCATGTCCACGGACGGCAGTCGCCCACACCAGAAGTACGAACGCCTCATCCAGAACGCCCAGCGCCTTCCGCCGGTCACCACGGCCGTCGCGCACCCCTGTGACCAGGTCTCGCTGGAGAGCGCGGTCGAGGCAGCCCGCCTGAAGCTGATCGTTCCTGTGCTGGTGGGCCCCGCCGGGCGGATCCGGGAGGTGGCAGAGCGCAACAGTCTGGACATCGGGGGACTGGAGATCCTCGACGCTGAGCACAGCCACGACGCTGCGGCCAAGGCCGTGGAGCTGGTGCGGTCGGGCCGGGCCGAAGCGCTGATGAAGGGGAGCCTTCATACCGACGAGCTGATGGGCGCCGCGGTGTCCCGTGAGCACGGGATCCGCACCGCGCGGCGGATCAGCCACTGCTTCATCATGGACGTCCCCGGTCACGCCGACGCTCTGGTCATCACCGACGCGGCGGTGAACATCGCGCCGGCGCTGGAGGAGAAGGTCGACGTCGTCCAGAACGCAATCGACCTGGCCCATGCGATCGGCATCACCGAGGTGCGGGTGGCGGTCCTCAGCGCGATGGAGACGGTCAATCCCAAGGTGCCCTCGACGGTCGAGGCCGCAGCTCTGTGCAAGATGGCGGACCGCGGACAGATCACCGGGGCGGTGGTGGACGGCCCGCTGGCGCTGGACAACGCGATCAGCCTGGAAGCGGCCAAGATCAAGAAGATCGCCTCTCCCGTTGCCGGCAAGGCGAATGTCCTGGTGGTGCCGGACCTCGAGGCGGGCAACATGCTCGCCAAGAGCCTCTCATTCCTGGCTGGAGCCGACGCCGCCGGCATCGTCCTGGGCGCGCGTGTGCCGATCATCCTGACCAGTCGCGCCGATGCGCTGCTCACCCGCCTGGCCTCCTGCGCGGTCGCGGTCCTGGTGGCGGCCTCCCGCCGTGCCAGCCCGGCCGCGGCGCTGCGTTGAAGGGCTCACCTCGGCGGGGGTAGTCGAAGTCCGGGGAAGGTGCGATGTCACGGCCGTCGGCGCACGGCCGCCCGCTGTGGACGCCGCGTCGTCGCGGGCGGGGCCTCCCGCCGACGTGGGGCGCCCCCGCTCGCCCGTGCCGGCCGACCGACGGGTGGCTCCTCGCGCTGCATGGTGGTGGATGCGCCAGGTTGCCGACGCTCCACCGTCGCCTCCGGTTCGCCATCCCCGGGGGACGGGGTATGGTCGAGCCGTGGCCGACAAGGGTAACACCCTCTCGCTGACCGAGGACGGCCGGAAGGGTGAGTTCCGGCGGGCACCCCACCTGTTCCTCGAGCTCGAGTGCGACCGTCCGCTGGTCGGTCCCGCTCGCTGGCGCCTGAGCTCGGTGGAGCAGGTCCGCCTCGGCCGGGGTGCCTCCCGCCGAAGCCAGAGTGACGGCCGAACCCTGGCGATCGAGATCCCCGATGGCTGGATGTCGGTGGAGCACGCCACCATCCGCCGCGAGGACGGGCGCTGGATCGCCCGGGATCAGCGCTCCAAGAATCGGATGCTGGTCGACGGCCAGGCGGTCGAGGAAGCGGAATTGTCGGACGGGGTGCTGCTGCAGCTGGGGCACACCTTCCTTCGCTTTCGCTCCGACCTCCCGGCCCTGGACCCGCCCATCCTCGACTTCCAGGGGCCCCCGGAAGGCGTCGGCCCGCTCAGCACCGTCTCCCCTGCGTTCGGCGTCATCCTCGAACGGGCGGCGGCCGTTGCGACCGCGCGCGTGCCGGTGCTCCTGATGGGCGAGAGCGGGACCGGCAAGGAAGTGCTCGCCCGGAGCATCCATTCCCAGTCGGGCCGCAAGGGGAACATGGTCGCGGTGAACTGCGGCGCGATCCCTCCGAACCTGGTCGAGGCCGAGCTCTTCGGACACAAGAAGGGCGCCTTCTCCGGCGCGGTTCAGGACAGGGCTGGGCTGGTGCGGGCTTCAGACGGTGGGACGCTCTTCCTCGACGAGATCGGCGATCTTCCCCTGACCGCCCAGGCGGCCTTCCTCCGGGTTCTGCAGGAGGCCGAGGTCATGCCGGTTGGCGGCAATCGCCCGGAGCCGCTCGACCTGAGGGTCGTGGCCGCCACGCATCACGACCTCAAGCGGAGCGTTCGCGAGGGGAGGTTCAGACACGACCTGCTCGCCAGACTGGAGGGGGTGACCCTCAAGCTCCCTGCCCTCCGGGACCGAGCGGAGGACATCCCGCTCCTGATGGTCGTCCTGCTCCGCCGGCTCGCTCCGGAGCGTCCGGACGTGAGGTTCACCCCGGCCGCGGCTCACGCGCTCCTCTCGCACGACTGGCCGCTCAACGTCCGCGAGCTGGAGCAGTCGCTGTCGGGCGCGCTGGCCCTCAGTGGCACCGGGCCAATCGAGATCGCCAACCTCCCGGAGACGGTGGTCTCCGGGGCGGACTTCGCGCCGGCCAAGGACCTGACCGCGGAGGAGGAGCGGCAGAAGACCGAGCTGATTGCCCTGCTTCGCGAGCACGGCGGCAACCTCAGCGCGGTGGCGCGGGTGCTCCAGAAGGGACGGACCCAGATCACCCGCTGGGTGGCCCGCTACGGAATCGACGTGAAGTCACTGCGAGACTGACGTGCCCCCGGGCGGATGCGCCCTCCAGAAGGCGTTCCACAGCTCGTGTGCCGCGAGGCGGATGAGCGCGAGGCAGATTCGATCGTCGTCCTCGAGCGCCTCCTGGATCTCCGCGTGGCTCACCACCATCGCGGTGCTCTCCGCGGTCGTGAGCACCGGTGTCGCTCGGGGAACCGAGGCCAGCGCTTCCATGAGGCCGTAGAGCGCGCCCCGGCCCGCTCGCGGCCCCTCCTCGACGTCCGGACGGCCATCCAGAGCTCCGTCGATCACCACCACCAGATCCGCGGGAGCGGTGGGGTCTGGCCACAGGTTCCGACCGCGCGGGATGGACTCCATGCGGGCAGCGCGCGCCAGGCGGGTCAGCACCGCAGCATTCCGCGTGGGCAGACCCGCCGCCGCCCGGAGCACCATCATCCGGCCGACGAGGTCCACCGGACGCCGGTCCTTCCCCGAGACCACCGTCACCGCCGGAGGCTCCCTTCGTTCTCGCTCGCGGCGACGAGCGTCGAGAACCGACCGCGCCATTGCCCGGAGCCCCGTCCGCGCCAGCCGCCCATGCTCCTCGAGCGTCTCCAGCAGCGCATCCGCGTCGAGCACGAAGAGCACCGTCCCCGGTTCCGCGACGACATCGCAGGGGAGGGGAGACTCGGTCAGGATCGAGAGTCCCCCCGCGCCCACCTTGATCGGGTCCCCGGGAAGCGGCTCGCCGCCGCGGAGCGCCCGCAGCCGGCCCGTCAGCGCAACCCAGTGGGCGGAGGCCCGCTCCCCCTCGGAGACGAGCAGCGTCCGGCCGGGGCAGACCACCTCTCGGCCCGTGGCGGCGAGGAGGGTGAGGCCCTCCGGGGAGAACGCGTCGAAGGGGTAAGTGCGCTTGAGTCTCAGCAAGCGCTCGGCGAGCACCGCCGGGTCGAGCTCACCCATGCGCGGTCGCCCCGCCCTCGAGGGTGGTGATGGCGCTCAGCACCGCTTGCCGGTCGGCGTCCTCGGTGAACTCGCTCGCGACGACCCGGAGCGTGGGAAGGACCTCGCGCCACCTGCTCTCCGCGGCGATGCACGCGGCGAGCAGCCGAACGATGTTGCTGGAGCTCCCCAGGAGGCCGACGATGAACCGCTCTCGCCTCGCCGGGCTGACCGGGGAGCCCGCGACGGGTGCGGGCGTCGTGTCGGTCAGCAGGGCGAGGATCCGTTCGCGTGCCGGAGACGGCAGCAGCTCCAGCAGGACCTCGGTGGCCGCACCCCGGACGGCCGGTCGCGCGGACCTGGTCCCGAGGTACACCCGCTCCAGACCCTGGTCGGGAAAGAGCAGCTGGAGGACCCGGAAGACACGCTCCGCGGCGAGGTGCTCCTTGCTCTGGAGCACCTCGAGGAGCAGCGCTCCGCCTCCGCCGGCCGTCCGATCGGAGATGCCCAGCGCCACCGCCTCGAGGCGAGCGTCCCGGCTCCTGGCTGCGCTGGCGATCTCGATGCTCAGCGCCCGTTCGAGCAGACCGCGGTCGAGCCGCAGGGTGGAATCAGCGCGCTGGAGCCGGTTCAGCGCCCGGAGCGAGCGGAACCGGGAGGCCCCGCCCCGAGGAGTCCCGATCCGGGTCAGGAGGAGGGGAGCCGCCTCGGCCGGGGGGAACGCCGCCACCGCGGGCGGGAGCTCGCGGTCCAGCCGGTAGGGGATGCTCTCGTCGAGGAGCCTCGCACCCAGGTGCTCGAGCGCCGGAGCCCCCATGGCCACCAGCGCTTCCTGGGCCTCGGCGCGGAGCCCCGAGTCGGACAGGAGCGCGACCACGGCGGGCAGGAGGCTCGCCGGCAACGGAACCTCTCGCGCGGCCCGGAGGACCTCTCGCCGGGCGGCGACGTCTCCCGATTCGAACAGCGAGCCGAGCAACAGAGCCAGGTCTGCTCGAGGCGAGTCGGCGATCGCCCGGGCGAGCTCCCGGCGCTCGTCGGCCGCTCCGCCCAGGATGGCTGCCCGCATCGCGTCCAGCTCGGGCTGGCCCTCCGGAAGGGCGCTCAGCGCCACCAGCGCCGCGGCTCGCACTCGGAGATCAGGGTCGGTGACGAGCGCCCTCAGCGGCTCGTGCTCCTGCCCCGAAGCGAGCCATCGCTTCGCGGCCGCGGCGCGCACCTCGGGGTCACCATGCCGGAGCAACACGGGGAGCATGGCCGCGACGTCGGCCCGGCCGGTCGTCGCCAGGAGGTCCAGCGCCGCGCGGACCACCGTGGGGTCGGGGTGGTAGAGGATGAGCGCCGGGATCAGCCCGAGCCGCCCGCCACGGGCCAGCAGCTCCAGGGAGCCCAGGACGCGGCCGGCATCGGGCGATCCGAGCGCGGCCACGAGGACCTCGGCCGAGGCAAGATCGAGCTCTGGCAGGCTCGCTCCGGCACGCGCGCCGCCAAGCTGCTCACGGAAGGCCTTGAGGTAGAGGGGGCGGAGCGCGCGTACCACCCAGATCCATCCCAGTGCCGTCAGCAGCAGCGCCCCGCCGATCCAGGTCGTGGCCCGGGGCGACTGCAATAAAGCCAGCAGAAGCACCGACCCCAGAGCCTGACCTCCTCGCTGTCCGAGGGCGTCGATCGACGGCTTGAGGAGCCGCCGCCGCGCGGGTGAGATGGGCAGATAAAGCAGCTCGGTCCCCACGCGGTTCAGCGAGGGCCGGAGGCCGGAATCGACCACGCGCATGGCGAGCGCCAGCACCAGCCCACCGGCGACCAGGAATCCGGCGCCGACGGCGAGAAGCGCGAGCGGAAGGAGGAGCAGGGTCCGGGTCACTCCCGTCTTGCGGAGGAGGAAGCGGGCCACGAGGAGCTCCACGACCAGGGCGATCACGCTCTGTGCCAGGTAGGCGTTGGCGACCGTCGCCGGGATCTGCGCGGCGTTCGCGTGGGAGGCGACCGTGGCCTTGAAGAGGAAGTCGATCAGGAGCGCCGACAGAGCAGGGAGCAACGCCAGCAGGCCGAGGAGGCGGAAGTACGGATCGAGCCGCAAGTAGTGAGGGACGGCCCGAAGAACCGGCACCTCCGGCTCCTGGACCGCCGGTCGGGCCGGGGCAGCGATGAACCGGACCAGGACCGCTGCACCGATCATCAGACCTGCCGACCCGAGGAGGAGCGCAGACGGGCGCGCCGCCACGAGCACCAGCCTCGCCAGGGCATTTCCAGCCACTGCGCCCACCAGGCCTCCGGAGGCGATGAAGCCGAAGACCTTCTTCGCCTCGCTCACCTCGAAGGACTCGACCGCCACCAGCCAGAACTGCACGAAGGCGATCGAGGAGAAGAGGGCGGCCCACACGTAGAGCGCGCTGACGCTGCGGGTCTGCTCCGCCGTCGCCCAGAACCCGAGGGTGATCGCCGCCGAGGCGATGAGCGTCGCCAGCAGCGCTCCCGAGCCCCCACGTTTCCTTCCCGCCAGGGCCTGGAGCTGGGTGACCGGGAGCACGACCACCGTGACCGCGAGGTACAACCAGGGGAGCCGTTCGATGGGCTGTCGCGCGAGGAAGAGGGAGTCGCGCGCGGTTTCCAGCAAGCTGTGGGCGGCGACCATCATCCCCAGCAGCACGGTGAGCTGGACCGTGCGCCGTCCGCCCGGCGCCGGGCCGGTGATGGCCGGGGTCATGCGGGAGAGGGCACGCCAGACGCGGCGGGGGTCTCGGCCGCCTTCTGCGCTCCGCTCCTCGCGCGGTTGATGGCCGCCACGCGCCAGGCAACCACCAGCCACACCAGGGCGAGCATGACGTTGAAGGCGGCGAAGGCACGGGTGGGGAGGCCGAGGCGGACCCCAATCCAGATCGACGCCGCGGCGCACACGTCGCCGAAGCGCACGAGGAAGGTGTCCGCGACCGCCTTGGCCCGGTACTTGGCGTCCCGGGGAACGACCAGGTACAGGGCGTTCACCGCGGTGTTCTCGATGGAGTAGTCGGTTCCCTTCTCGGCGATCTTCGCCAGCCGGATGACCCACAGCGCCGGGAACATCGCCATCGAGGCAGCTCCCAGCATCGCGACCACGGGGAGGATCAGCAGCGCCCCGCCGACCCCCAGGTGCTTGAGCACCCGCGAGACGAGGAAGAGCTGGCTGAGCAGCGCCACCACGTTCACCCACCAGAAGTAGTCGGCCTTGAACCCGCCGATGAACCGGGTGATCTCCGCGACGTTGGTCACACCGGACGCGTGGACCAGATCCACCAGCGTGCGGTCCAGCACGTACTCACCGGAGTTGGTGATCCAGTTGCAGAGGATCGCGATGAGCCCGATGAGCGCGAGGTAGGGGTCTGCGAGCAGCGCCTCGAAGCCTCCCCGTCCGCGCACCGGAGCGCTGGCCGGGACCGGCGCTCCGCGATCGCGGGGCCGGCAGCGCTGGTGTCCACTGACCCAGGCGAAGAGGCCCAGCGTGCCCACCAGGAGGCCGGCCGCCAGCAGCATCAGCTGCATCGGACCGAGGTGACGGAGGAGATAGCTGGCCAGGCCGGCGCCCGCGAGCGCGCCGACGGTGCTGCCCACGCCGATCAGCGGGAAGAGTCGCTTGCCCTGCTCGGGGGTATAGATGTCGTTGGCGAAGCTCCAGAAGGTCGCCACCAGGAGAAAGTTGAAGGTTCCGACCCAGAGGTAGAAGGGCAGACCGATCGCCACACCCGCCCGGAAGAGAACCGCGAAGAGGACCAGGTTGCTGGCGCAGAAGAGCAGCACCGCGGCGATGAGCTTCAGGCGGCCCGTTCGCTGGGCGATCGCTCCGTGGGCCCTGAGGACCGGGATCAGGAGCAGGGCCTGACCGGCCGCTGCGTACGACTTCACCTCGGCCCCACTGCTGAGGAGGATCAGCGGCTCGCGGATGACCTTCAGCAGGTAGTAGGCGGTGAGGATGGTAAAGATTGTGACTGCAAGGACCAGGGCGGTCGCCACCTCGCAGGGGCGAACCTCGGCGAAGGGGCGAAAGAGCTTGCCGACCCAGCCGGGAGTCCTGTCGGAATCGTTGCTCGCCCCACTCATGTGTTGGCCCGCCTAGCTCTTTGGCGAGCGCCGTAGACGTGCTCGCCCGGGTCCCTCGAGCATTTCGCGTGCCACGGCCGCCACATGCTTGCCACGCGGCAAATCGGCACCGCTGCTCCTCCGGAAGCAGGGCGCGCGCTGACACCCGGGCATGTCACAGCCTGCTGTGGCGACACACGGGACGTGGCCATCGCCGCGTCAGGCGGTTTGCGGACCGGAGGGGGGGCCGCGCTTGGCCCGGGCGGTGCAAATGCCGCCAGGGTCCATGCATTGCCCCTCGATCAATGTCTTCGGGACGTTCTTTCCCTCATGGATGCTCTGCGCGATCATCGGTGTGATCGCGGCCGCGGTGGCGCACAAGGTCCTCGGCGTCGCGGGACTCCGGGCGGAGGTGAAACCTCCACTGGTGGTCTACTCGTCCGTCGGGCTGACCGTCGCCCTGCTGGTGTGGCTCGTCCGGTACGGGTCCTGAGATGCGAGTCGCAGACCTGCACCTGCCGTCGTCACGGAAGCTCCGGGTGTCGCCGCGGTCGATCGGGCGGGCGATCACCATCGGGGTGATTGTCCTTCTGGTGGGGAGCGCCGTCGTGGTCCTTCGCCGGCTGGATGCGCTGCCTCGGACCGACGACGCGATCATCACCGCCAACACCATCCATGTGGTACCCGAGGTCACGGGGCGGATCGCCACGCTCAACGTCAAGGACGACGCGACGGTTCACAAGGGCGACGTCCTCTACACGATCGAGAGCGAGCGCTACGAGCTGAACCTGGCAGCAGCTCGCGCCCAGGTGCAGGCGCTCGAGGCCCAGATCGATCTCACCAATCGCGTGGTGTCGTCCCAGGAGACCGCAGTCGACGTGGCCCGGGCGCATGCTGCCTCGGCGCGGGCCCGGCTCAAGGAGGCCGCCGACACCCTGGGTCGGCTCGAGCCCCTTTTGCCCGACCGATTCGTCACCCCGCAGCAGATCGACATCGCCCGGACCGCCAAGTCCACCGCGGAGAGCCAGCTGGCCGGCGCGCTCTCCACCGTGGTGCAGACCCGCGAGGCGGTGGCGGACTCGAAGGCCCTCCAGGCACAGCTCCTTGCCGCCCGGGCGCTGGTGGGCCAGGCCGAGCGCGATCTCCGTAACACGGTGGTCCGAGCGCCGTTCGACGGCCGCGTCGTCGGGGTGACGACCTCGGTGGGTCAGTTCGTCGACCCCGTGAAACCGCTCTTCACCCTCATCGACATCTCGCAGTGGTACATCATCGCCGACTTCCGCGAGACGGAGCTGCCCAGCGTCCGGCCTGGAGACCCGGTCACCGGCTACGTGATGACCGAGCCCGGGGTCCACCTGCGCGGGGAGGTGGAGAGCGTGGGCTCGGCGGTCGCCGAGCTGGAGAACCTCGCGATCGCCGGTGTCCCCCCGGTCCGGCGCGATCTCAACTGGATCAGGATCGCCCAGCGCTTCCCGGTGCGGATCGCCCTGAAGGATCCGCCGCCGGAGCTGATGCGCATCGGCGGCTCGGCGGTGGTGGTCGTTCGTCACGGGCGGAAGTGACCGGATGACCACCACGGTACAGCCGCTGGCGCAGATCCCCTGGACCGCGCCGCGCGAGGGATGGTGGGAGGTCCTCCGGGCCGAGCTGACGCTCGCTCCGGAGCGAACCGCGCGCATGGTCCGGATGACGGTCCTGGTCATGCTGGTGGTGCTGATCTCGATGGCTCTCCGGGTGCCCGAGTCCGCCATCTCCGCGTACATGATCTTCTTCGTCACCCGCGAGGACGCGCCGGGGAGCGTCAAGTCCGGGATCGGCCTCATCGTGGCCGTCACCGCCGCGGTGCTGCTCGGGCTGGCGATTCTCGTCTTCACCGACGGACAGCCCATGCTGCGGCTGGCGGCGGCGGCCGTGGCCGCCTTCGCGGGGATATACGCCGGCCGCCGCTCGGCGAAGCTGGGCGTGCTGGGCTTCGCGATCGGCTTCGTGGTGACGATGTTCCTGATCTACGTCGACGTCTTTCCGACCCCCGAGGTGATGACCCGGACGGTGTGCTGGCTCTGGGTGATCCTCGCTTACCCCGCGGCCCTGATTGTCTTGTGCGAGAGCACCTTTGGCGACGACCCGGAGAAGCTGCTACGCCGAGGGCTGTCCGCGCGCCTGGATTCGGTGGCCGCCTTGCTCGAGGCGACGCCCGGGGAAGCCGGGCCCACGCGGAGACGGGTGGAGCGCCTGGAGCTCATCGGCACCGGCGCGCTCGAGCCCTACGCGGTTCGCGGTCCGGCGGCGCTGGTCCCGCTCCGGACGAGCGTCGTCAGCGAGGTGCAGACCCTCCTCTTCGTCTCCAGCAGGCTTCCTCCGGTGTTGCCCGCCGGCGCGCGCGGCCCCCTTCGCCTGGCCGCCGCAGCCTGTCGTCGCCTCAGCCAAGCGATCCTCGGAGGCGAAGGAATCGAGGTCGAGGCTCCGCCCGCACCCGCGCTCGGGCAGCTCGGAGACGGCGAGGCCGCCGCGGCCGAGGTCCTCTCGGTCCTCGCCTCGGTGCGGGCCCTCGCGGTGGAGGTGAACCAGCTGCGGGAGCCCTCGCTGGTCAAGCTCCCTCCGCCGACTCCTCCCGTCCCCCCGGACCCGGCGGAGCTGGAGGCACGGCGACTGGAGGCCCTTCAGTACGCAGCCAAGGTCACTCTCGCCGCGCTGACCGGGTACATCCTCTACACCGCGCTCGACTGGCAGGGCATCCACACCGCGATGATCACCTGCTTCTTCGTCGCGCAGGAGAGCGTCGGAGCCACCATCCACAAGTTCACCCTCCGCGTCCTCGGCGCGGCGGTGGGCGGGGCGATGGGCATCCTCGCGTTGATCGTGGTTCTTCCCCGGATCGATTCGGGAGGTGCCCTGGCGCTCGTGGTCGGCGCGGTCACGCTCCTGGCGTGCCCCTTTGCCACGGGGAGCCAGCGAATCCAGTACTTCGGCTGGCAGATGGCCTTCGCCTTCTACCTCACCGTCCTCCACGGCGGGTTCGAGCGCACCACCAAGCTGGTGGTGGCCCGCGACCGTGCGCTGGGGGTCATCCTCGGGAACGTGTTGATCGCGCTCGTCTTCACCCACCTCTGGCCGGTCCGGGTGGGGCCGAGGGTGGCCGACGGTGTGGCCCGGGCGCTCGAGGCGCTGGCCGACCTGCTCTCCGTGGAGGCCACCGCGCCCGACGCCGAGGCTCGCTCCGCCCACCTGGAGGGGGCATTCTTCGCCGGGCTGAACAAGGCGCAGCAGTCGGCGTTCCTCGCACGGTTCGAGGCGGGCGACCGGACCCGGACGTCGCTTCTCCCGGCGCTGAGCGCGCTCTTCATCCCGGCCCGTGCCCTGAGCCTCTCGGCCGCCTCGGAGGCCCAGACGGCGGCGTCCCTTCCCGAGGGCGAGCGGTGGAGGGCTCAGATGGTGACCGCCCTCCGGCACGACCTGGCGCTCCGGCTGAGGGAGCTCGCCAAGGAGGTTCGGGCGGGCCAGCCTCTCCAGCTCCATGAGGGCAAGGACGCGTTCGAGGGCCCGCTCCGGTCGTTCGACGCGGTCGGCGACGCTTCGCTGAAGAAGGCCCTCGCTCCGCTGCGGCTCCGGCTGGACTGGCTCGGAATGATTGGCGAGCGGCTCGAGATGTTGCTGCCTCCCACCGGCAAGGTGGTGGCAGCGGGAGCGGGCCGTTGATCGCGAACGCTCGCCGGGTGATTCCGCTGCTCGTTGCCGCCTGGGTCCTGGGCGGATGCGCCAGCACCTACCTCAGGCTCGCGCCGCCCTCACCGAGCGAGCCGGTGGTTCCCGCGGAGGCGGGGGGCGAGCAGCCGGTTGCGCCGGGGCCGGGGGAAAGCGCGCCGACGGTTGCGTCGAGGTCCTCGTCCGTCGCCCCGCCCGCCGGAGAGTCGGTCGACGAGGGCGCGACGGTCGAGCCGGGGAAGCGCTACGACCTTCCCGGGCTGGTCGAGCTCGCCGCGGAGAACAATCCCGAGACCCGCATCGTGTGGCAACAGGCGCGACAGGCGGCGCTCGCAGTGGGCGTGGCCAACTCGAGCTGGTTCCCCACGCTGAGCGCGCTGGCGCTGGGCGGCTACCAGTACAGCGCCTTCCCGCGCTCGGCACTGACCTCGGACATCAGCGTCACCACCCAGCTGCTTCTCCCCGGGCTCACGATTCCCACACCGGCGGGAGGAACCACCGGCCACCTCGGCGTGAGTACGTTCGAGGTGGTTCCATTCCTGGCGCTGCGCTGGGACGCCCTGGACTTCTCCCGGGGGCCGACGGTGCACGCGGCGGAGCAGGCCTCGGTCGCTGCGAACATGGTGTTCGTGGGCGAGCACCAGAAGCTGCTCTTCCAGGTGTCACGGACCTACTTTCGTTTCGGCGCCGCCCGGGCACAGGTCAGGGTGTCCGAGGAAGCGCTGGATCGAACCCGGACCATCGCCCGAGCCGCCGAGGCGAGATTCGGCCGGGGGCTGGCGACGACCGTCGAGGTGGCGGAAGCGCGCCGGGAAGTCGCTCAGGCGGAGTACGAGCTCAGCGAGGCACGCGCGGGGGAAAAGACCGCCGAATCCGCGCTGCTCACCGCCATGGGGATCGATCCGCAGACCTCGCTGAAGATCCAGACGCTCTCCAGTGGCTCGCTGGCGCAGACGCTCCGGGAGCCGGTCGGCGCGTACCTGGAGAGCGCGCTCGCCTCCCGGCCGGATCTCCTGGCGGCAACGGCGCAGGCATCCCGGGCCGACGCGCTCGTCGACAAGGCCGTCTCCACCTACATCCCCAAGCTGAGCCTGACCGGCACCGGAGGGCTCCAGACCCTCGGCGCGAAGGCCGGCGGGAACTCGTTCACCACCGCGACCATTCCTCACGTCACCGCGCTGGCGAGCCTGGAGTGGCTCCTCTTCGACGGTGGCGCTCGCCAGGGCGGAGTGGAGATTGCCAAGGCGCACCGGGAGGAGGCCGGCCTGCGCATCCGGAAGCTCCGGAACGTCGCTTCGCAGGAAGTTCTGAGCGCCTACGACGTCGCGAACGCGGCGCTCTCCCGCTACCGGGCGGCCCAGGAGCTGGAGCGGACCGCGGCGGTCGCGGACGATGCCACGGAGACCTCGTACGCCCACGGCCTCTCCACGCTGGCGGACGCCGCCCGGGCGCAGAAGGCCCATGCGCTGGCCTCGGCGGCGAAGGAACAGGCCTACGCCGAGGCCCGGATCGCCGCCACCGCGGTCACCTTCGCCGCGGGGCAGCTCCGGAGCGTCAGCGCCATTCCCGATCCACTTCCCTAGCGACGACGGCGCGCTACGCGGCTCACGAATGAACGTCTGCCGCGGCGGGAATCGGTCCGGAGCGTGGCCGGCACCGCGCGTCCCGTCGCCGAGATGACCGCGCGCGCGACGCCGGGAGCTGGCCTCTGCATTGCTAGGAGCAATCCTCGCGATGCGTGGCGTGATCACCGGAAGAGACGTGATGCAGAACGTCGGAATCATCTTTCGCGAGTTCGGTCCTCGCTGTCTCGCGCGGTGCCTCTGGGTCCTGGCGATTGGGAAGCGCACAACGTTTCTCGAAGTGATCAGCCAGCACTGAGTCGCCGCCCGACGGCCCCCTCGTCGCGGCGGCGATCTCCTTTCACCCTGCGTCGCACTCCCCGCGACAGATCCGCGCACGGCGCTCGGAAGCACGTCACTTCCCTGAGACACACCTCCCTGTGTCGACACGCGGCGCCGGCCCGGCGGCCTTCCCGGATCTGGCGCAAAGCCCTCGATCGCGCAGGGCCGGGGGCTGGCCTGCCACTTGCTCTTGTTGCATCGACACCGTGACAACGAGCTTTCGCCGCCTCTGCTGGGTCTGCCGGATGCGCATTCTGGCCGCCATGGTCCTCCTGCTCCTCGCGGCCAGGGCCTTCGCCGCGCCCGTCGAGCAGCCCCCGCCGCCCATTCCCGAGCAGCACCCGGCGGATGCACCGCTGGTGGACGGAACGTCGCAACGAAAGCCCCCGGACTACCGGGGCCAGCAGCCGCCTCCGCCGACGACGGGGGAGGTCCTCATCTGGGGCCCACGGGTGATCCTCTTCCCGGCATATCTGGTGACCGAGTACGTGATCCGTGCGCCGGTCGGTGGCCTGGCGACGGTGGCCGAGAAGGACGAGTGGGGCACGAGCCTCTTCAACTTCTTCGCCTTCGGTCCCGACCACAAGGGAGGAATCTTCCCGGTCTTCTCCTTCAACGCCGGCTTCCGCCCCAGCGTCGGCGCGCACTTCTTCTGGGAGGACACCTTCGTCACCGGGAACAAGGTGACCGCCGACGCAGCGTACGGAGGCTCCGACTGGATCCGGGTGGGCCTCGGGGATCGTTACCAGTTCTCCAAGAATAGCTCGCTGGCAGTGGAGGCTCACTGGCAACGGCGCCCCGACCTTCTCTTCTACGGGATCGGTTCGGAGGTCACCGATGACTTCCGCTCCCGCTACGCAACGGACGTGGTGGAGGGATCGGTGACCTACAGCCACGTCGTCCGTCGGGTCCTCCGTCTCGACGTCGGCACTCGGCTCTACCGGACCGTCTTTCGCGACTACACCTGCTGCGGAGATCCCACGATCCAGCAACGGGTCGACGCCGGGACCTTTGCTGCTCCGCCGGGGCTGGGAGAGAACACCACCGCGGCCGAAGTGAGCGTCGAGGCGGTGCTCGATACGCGCCGGCCGGTCGGAAACCGGAGCGGTGTTCGGGCGGGGGTCAGGGCCGCGCCGGCGGTCGACGTGACCCGGGGGTTCGACCGATCGTGGATCCACTATGCCGGTGGCATCGAGGGTTCGTGGGACGTCACCGGCACCGGCCGGGTCCTCAGCCTGGGGGTCCTCGCCTCCTTCTCCGATCCAATGGGCAGCGAGCCGGTCCCCTTCAACGAGCTGGTCACCGTAGGTGGAGCAGAACCCTTCACGGGATTCAAGAATGGAAGGCTCCGCGACCGCAGCGCGATCGGTGCCGAGCTCTCCTGGCGCTGGCCGGTGTTCGCCTATCTCGACGGCGTGGCGGCGGTCGGATTCGGAAACGTGTTCGACCACCACCTGAGCAACTTCCGCTGGGACCTGCTCCGGCTCAACGCCGAGCTGGGGCTCCGGACCGCGGCGGCACTCGGGGCCAGCAACTTCCAGCTCATGTTCGGAATCGGCTCCGAGCCCTTCAGTCAGGGGCTCCGGATCACCTCGTTCACTGCCGCTTTCGGAGTGACCTATGCACTCTAGACCTCGATTGCTGGCCCTGGTGTTCGGACTCCTCGCGCTCGGAGCGAGCTGCGCAGGATCGCGGCCCTTCTCCACGGCCCAGCCGGTCTGGAAGGACGACGATCGTCACCCGTTCAAGCCGAAGCCGGGCAACTCCTTCGTTCCCCTCTACTGGGACGGCGCGGACCACATGGTCTTCCGGCCCCTGTCGCACGCTTTCTTGCTCGAGACACCGAGCGAGGCGGTGAACGTCAACGCGCTGGACGAGGTTCCGGACTCCAGCTGGTTCACCAACCGGATCGGCCGGCGGCCGATGAGCAGCGAGGAGCTCGTCAGGGGCTCCTGCACTGGTCTGGCCCCGCACGAGGACCGCCCCTGGACCGTGGTGGGCGTGAAGATCGACGGAGCCAATCCCGGGTTCCAGGTCAAGACGCCCTCGGGCCGGGTCTACGTCCTCAAGTTCGACGACCCGAACCAGTGGGAGCGAGCGTCCACGGCCGACGTGGTCGGCAGCCTCCTCTACCACGCCGCGGGCTACCACGTGCCCTGCAACCGGGTGGTCTTCCTTCGCCCCGAGCACCTCGTGCTCCCCGAGCAGGAGCTGAAGGATCCGGGAGGCAGGACCCTGACCGCACAGAGGATCGAGGAGCTGCTCCGCGGGCTCCCGCGGGAGCCGGACGGGACCATCCGCACGCTGGCCAGCCGGTTCCTCCCCGGCAAGCCGCTCGGTCCCTGGTCCTACAGCGGCAGGTGGGGCGGCGACCCGAACGACGTCATCGATCACCAGGATCGGCGCGAGCTGCGGGGCTCACGGATCCTGGGAGCCTGGATCAACCACCACGACGCCCGCTCTCAGAACACGCTGGCGATGTGGATCGACGACGGTGAGGGCAGGGGGCATGTCGAGCACAACATCCTGGACTGGGGCGACACCCTCGGCGGGCTCATGCAGTGGGACAGCGTCTCTCGCCGGGTGGGGTACACCTACTACGTCGACTTCGGAGCCATCGGCGCGGACTTCATCACCTTCGGGTTCGTGCAGCGGCCGTGGGAGCGCGCCCGCTTCGGGCCAGCCGGGAAGATCTGGGGCTACTTCGACGACGCCGAGTTCGTCCCCGAGGACTGGCACGTGGGCTACCCCAACGTGGCGTTCACCGCGATGCAGGAGAGCGACGGAGCGTGGATGGCGCGGATCATCTCCCACTTCGACGATGCGGCGATCGAGGCCATCGTGGACCAGGCGCACCTCTCGAGCGCCATCGCCCGGAGCGAGCTGATCCGCATCCTGAAGGGACGGCGCGACCGGATCGTGCAGCGCTATCTGCTCCGGCGGTCGTCGCTCGACCACCCCACCGTCGAGGACGGCCGGGTCCTGGTCCGCCTGACGTCCCTGGGGGGAGCGATCCCCGGAGGCGGCCGGGTGGTCTGCGTCGAGGACCGGGCGGAGAGCGCGGGCCTCGGCCCGGCTCCCGAGCCCACCGCGAAGCTCTGGTACTCGTCCAGGACGGCGGCGGTCCTGCCGGTCTCGCGGCACGGTGATGCCCAGCTCTGCGTGGCGATTCCGGATCTGGGAAGCGAGCAGCGCGTCCTGGACCTGTCCACCGGTCGCCCCGAGCAGGGACCGCTGCGGATCCACGTGCTCGGCGGTGATCCGCCCCGCGTGGTCGGCCTCGAGCGACCGGCGGACGATTCACCGCCCCCGGGGTGAAGCAGGTCCGAGCTGTCCGGTCCGGAACGTGTTCGACCACCACCCGCACAAGGTTCGCTGGGAGCTCGAGCGCTCGATGCTCGCGCCGGGGTTCGGGCTGCTCGTCATGCTGTTGCTGCTCGGAGTCGTCGTCCTGGTCCCGGGTTGCACGGGCTGAACGCGGTGCTGGATCGAGCGCGTCCGTCCCTGGATCGAGGCCTGCTGGAGTGGCGGCGACCGTGACTCCTTCCCGCGCGACGTCATTGGCAGCTGGCGAAGGAATCCGCCCGGGACCGATCCTCTGGCGCTCGTCCCCGGTGAGACTCTCCTCGGGCATGGGCCCTTCCGGTTCCGCCTGCGCGCCTGGGATGGCTACATCTGGCGTGTCGACCTGGTGGGTGCGACGGGCTGGCACGGATTCGACCTCGAGCCCGAGGGTGAAGGCTGCCGGGTGACCCACTCGCTCGAGCTGCAGGGCACGATCTCGACCCGCCTCGGCTGGATGACCATCGAGCCCATCCACGACTGGGCCGTCGAGGCCATGTTCGACCGACTGGAGCACGCCCTCCGTACTGGCGTCGTGCCCGAGCGCACCGAGCGGCCAATGCCCGTCCGGGCGGCGCTCGCGCTGCGCCTCGTCCTCGGTCGGCTGCGGTCACACCAGAGGCGGAGGTGAGCGCCCGCTCGAGACGCTCACTTCGACGACGGCGCGGCCGGTTGCAGGAAGACGACCGGCGCGTCGGCGGGCACGCTGAATGGCGTCGCGGACTTCGGGTCGGCGTCGAACTTGGAGAAGGTCCCCGGGTTGTCCTTGAAGTGCTTCTCCAGCGTGGTGATGCGCGTCGAGTTCGCCGGGTGATCGGAGAGCAGCTGCGGGATCTCCTTCACGCTGGCGTTCTGGAAATCCCGGAAGAGCCAGACGAGCCCATACGGATTGAATCCGGCCTCGGCGCAGATGTCCGAGCCGGTCAGGTCGGCCTTCGATTCGGCATCGCGCGAGTAGCCCAGCGAGTGCAGATGCCCGAGCAGGGCGATGGCGATGATCTCTGCCTTGGTCGGTCCGAGCAGGATCGCCGCCGCGGCCTCTCGCTCGGAGATGTGCCGCTTCTTCTTCATCAGGGTGATGGCATCGCGGTGGATGGTGTGCGAGACCTCGTGGCAGAGCGTTCCCGCGAGCTGCTCCCGGTTCTTGACGAAGTGCAGGAGCGAATCCACCACGTAGACGTTGCCTCCCGGGGTGGCGAAGGCGTTCGGCTGCGCCTCGTGCACGAGGTAGAACTTGAAGGGGTGCGGATACCGGGACTGGGCAACCTTGGTGATCGCATCAGCGATGGGCTTGAGGCTGTCGTAGAGCGGTGAGGAGTCGATGATCTCCGCCCTGGCCCTCAGCTGGTCGTAGGTGGCCTTGCCCAGCTCCGTCTCCTGATCGGTCACCGGTTCCGGCGTCGGCGCCTGGGCCATCGACGTCGAGGAGACCAGGGCGATCGACAGGACAAGGGGAAAGCCGAAAGCGGTGAACCCTGCTGCCCGCATGGGAGCCATCCTTTCCGGGGGTGACCTTGCTACGGCGAACGCTTACTCCAGCTCATCTCGACGGGTGCACGCGCCCTCGGCACGTGCAACCGAGATGCGGATGCAGCCAATCATCGAACATGGCCTCGGAACATCTCCAGGCCCAGCAGCACGGAGCGGGTCGCCAGGAGCTCCAGCGACGCTGGGAGGCTGGCCGGCGTCGCGATCGCCACGAACTGGTCGACGATCCGCCCGAGGCGCCACGACAGCCACTCCCGCCCCTGCTGGCCGTGGCGAAGGCACAGCCGGGCCGCGGTCTCGCCAGCCATCTCCAGCGACAGGTCGGCGAGCTCGGTCTGCAGCCTGGACTTGAGGGCGCGAATCCGGACGCGGACCGTCTCCCGATGCTGGCCCAGGACGCGCAACGCCCTCGTTGCCCCAGGCGTGAGGTCGGCGCCGGCGAAGCTCGAGCCTCCGCGGTCGCCTGGCGTCCGCAGGGAGTCCAGGACAGTCTCCAGCTGGGCGAGGAGCAGGGCCCGCGCCCGGGCATCCATCGAGTCCTCGTCATCCTCACGGCCCCGGAGGAGGTCGGAGTTCACCTGCCGCGCCAGCCGGTGGTGCAGGCGGGAAAGGACGGCGCGGCTCTCGCAGGCCCCCGCCATCGAGCGAACCGCCTCGCGGGTCAACACCCGCAGCTCGCCGATGAACTCCTCGGCGGCGGACCGGGCGCGGTCCTCGGCGAGCGCCCGGACCCGTGACCGGAGCGAGAGCAGCTCGCGCCTGATGGCATCCGAGTCGCCGGAGGAGCGGTCGAGCTCGGTGGACAGCGTTTCCGGAAGGTCGGAGGGGGAGAGGATGGCAGTCATGCAGCCCTCCCGGGCCGCCCCTCGCCCCGACCGCCCTCGATCAGCTTCCAGCCGCTGATCGCCAGAAGCACTCGTCTCACCACGACCGTCCGCCAGAACGACGACAGCCGGGCAAGGACCCCGCGGCGTCGTCTCGTGCGCCGGCCACCCTGAACGAGAATCAACTTCACCTCTAGACCTCCGTTCCCAGCACGGTGCAGATCCGAACCGACTTCGCCAGCGTCCGGTGGACGGGGCACTTCTCGGCGAGGTCGAGGAGCCGGTCGCGCTGCGTGGAGGAGAGATCTCCCACCAGCACGACCACTTTCCGGATCTCGTCCGCGGGCGCGCCGCCACCGCCACGGGTGTTGGCCTGGACCTTCCAGTGCTCGAGGCGCACCGTGACCTGGTCCAGTGGCCACTGCTTGCGGTCCGCGTAGAGGCGCAGCGTCATGCTCGTGCACGCTCCCAGCGCGGAGAGGAGCAGCTCGTAGGGGGTCGGGCCGGTATCCTGCCCTCCGGCCTCGGCCGGCTCGTCCGCGAGGAGGCGATGAGGTCCGGCGAGGATCGTCTGGGAGAGCCCCGTTCCCGATTTGACCACGACCTGCCGGGTTGCCATCTGCTCACCGTTTCCGTTGAAATTGGTTGTTTTCAGAAATTCGCATGGGTGATTCCGGTGAGGTTCCCCTGGGCGAAGAGAGGACGCTTCCCGGCGGGAGCGTCGAGCGGCCCACGGTTCACGCTGTTGACCCTGGGCGGCGCCCCGCTGGCGCCGATGGTCCCGGTGCCGAGGTGGGCGATGCGATGGATCCTCTTCGCGGACATGCCTTCCCTTTGAAGAGCACGATCCGGGCCAGGAGCGTCCGCGACCGTCGCTCTCCTGAACCCAGGAAGGCCGGTCGTCCCCTCGGCTGTGTCGCCACAGTTCGCTGTGGCGGCTCGCCGTGGCGCCACCTGTGACGGTGCCCGGAGCGGAGCCCGGATCTCGCGCGGAACCTCCCGTCTTCACGGATGAATCCGCGGTGGCACGGCCCCTGCTCAGGCGCCCTCCGACGCCATGAAGACCGACGCCTCTGCACCGTCCCCGTCGCGCCGTCTCCTCGCCTGCTGTGGCTTCGTCGCCTGCTGGCTGGGCGCGGCGGTCACCGGGTTCCAGGCCACCGTGGGCGATGGCCCGAACCGGAGCCTTCGGATCGAGCAGCCCGCTCCGGCTCCGATCGAGACCGGAGAGGAGCCGCAGAACGGAGTCCAGGAGGCTCCGCGGGCCAAAGCGGGCGGGGCCCACACTGCCACCCGGGAGTACTGGCGATGAGCCCGACCACCATCTTCTCCCCGGAATCCTCGGCGGCGCGGATGATCTTCGATCTCTCGCTGCTGGTGTACGTGGTCTGCACGGTCATCTTCGTGGTGGTGAGCGCGCTCCTGATCTACGCGCTGGTGAAGTATCGGAAGAGAAGGGGAGACGAGACCCGCGAGCCGGCGCAGATCTTCGGGAGCAAGCAGATCGAGCTGGCCTGGACCATCATCCCGATCATCATCGTTCTGGTGCTGTTCCTCTCCTCGGTGCGCGTCATCGCCGCCACCCAGGACGCGAAGATGCCGCCCGGCACCATCGAGGTGAACGTGGTGGGGCACCAGTACTGGTGGGAGTACCGCTACCCCGGCCTGGGCGTCGTCACCGCCAACGAGCTGCACATCCCCACCAGCGATCCCGCGAAGCCGACGCCGACGCTCCTCCATCTGTACTCGGCGGACGCCAATCACAGTTACTGGGTTCCGCGGCTGGCCGGGAAGACGGACCTCATCCCCAACCACCCCAACCAGCTCTGGTTTGATCCGGAGAAGCCAGGCCTCTACCTCGGCCAGTGCGCGCAGTACTGCGGAGTCCAGCACGCGAAGATGTTGCTGCGGGTCTACGTGCACTCGCCGGACGACTTCCGTCGCTGGATCGAGGAGCAGAAGGAGCCCGCCAGACAGGTCGACACCGTGGCCCGGGGCCGGGAGCTCTTCGAGCGGACCAACTGCATGAACTGCCACACCATCGCCGGCACCCCGGCCACCGGACGGTTCGGCCCCGACCTGACTCACCTCATGTCGCGCGAAACACTCGCCGCGGGAATCGTCCCCAACAACCGGGACAACCTTCGGGCCTGGATCAAGGACCCCAACTCCCTCAAGCCCGGGTCGCTCATGCCGGCCATCGCCTTCGACGATGCCGAGCTCGATGCGGTGACCGACTACCTGATGACGCTTCGCTGAAGCGAGGAACGAACCCGATGACGACCGAATCGTTGGTCCTCCCCGCCGCAGCGGCCCCCGAAAAGACGTGGCTCGAGCGCGCCCACGCCTGGGTCACCACCGTGGACCACAAGCGCCTGGGCATCATGTACATCGTCTTTGCTCTCGTCTGCCTGGTGGTGGGCGGACTCGAGGCGACGATCATCCGGCTGCAGCTGATGAAGGCCCACGCCAACGTGGTGTCGCCGGAGGTGTTCAACGAGCTGTTCACCATGCACGGCACCACGATGATCTTCTTCGTGGCGATGCCGATCATGTTCGGGGCCGCGAACTACCTCGCCCCGCTGATGATCGGGGCGCGGGACATGGCTTTCCCGCGGTTGAACGCCTTCACCTTCTGGCTCACGGTCTTCGGCGCCGCGCTGCTCTATTACAGCCTGCTCGGCGGATACGGACTCTACGGCGACGCCTTCGCCCCCAACGTGGGCTGGTTCGCCTACGCACCACTCACGGCAAAGACCTTCTCCCGCGGTCACAGCAACGACTACTGGACGCTGGCCCTCCTGGTTTCGGGATTTGGAAGCGTGGGGACGGCGATCAACGTCATCGCGACGATCTTCTCCCAGCGCTGCCGCGGGATGACCCTCGGGCGGATGCCCCTGGCGGTCTGGCTCTTCCTGGTGATGTGCGTGCTGGTCCTCTTCACCTTGACCCCGCTGACCGCGGCCCAGCTGATGCTGCTGGTCGACCGCTACCTCGGGGGGCACTTCTTCGACGCCCAGGCCGGGGGCTCCGCGGTGCTGTGGATGCACTTCTTCTGGGTCTTCGGGCATCCCGAGGTCTACGTGCTGGCCCTGCCGGCCTACGGCTTCCTCTCGGAGATCATCCAGGTCTTCTCCCGCAAGGCCATCTTCGGCTACCCGGCCATGGTTGCCGCCTCGATCGTCATCGCCTTCATCAGCATGAGCGTGTGGGCCCACCACATGTTCTCGGTGGGGATGACGTCCTACGGGAACACCTTCTTCGTCATCACCACCATGGCGATCTCGGTCCCCACCGGGATCAAGATCTTCAACTGGCTGGCGACGATCTGGGGCGGCAAGGTCGACTTCAAGGTGCCGATGCTCTGGGCCATCGCCTTCCTCTTTCAGTTCCTGGTCGCCGGCCTCACGGGGGTGATGCTTGCGTGCGCGCCGCTCGACTGGCACCTGACCAACTCGTACTTCGTGGTGGCCCACTTCCATTACGTGATCGTGGGTGCGCTCTTCATGGCCGTCTTCGGGGCCTTCTACTTCTGGTACCCCAAGGTGGTGGGGCGGATGCTGAGCGAGAAGCTGGGCCGGTGGCACTTCTGGCTCTTCGTCATCGGCTTCCACCTCACCTTCGACTTCATGCACATCCCGGGGTTCCTGGGGATGCCGCGGCGGATCTACACCTACGAGCCCGGGCGTGGCTGGGACGTGTGGAACGTGATCATCGGCATCGGGGTCCTGTTCCAGGGCGTGGGCACGCTGATCCTCGTCTTCAACCTCATCCGCTCCGCGAAGAAGGGGAAGCCGGCGGGGAACGATCCCTGGGACGCCTGGACCCTGGAGTGGTCCACCAGCTCACCGCCGCCCGAGTACAACTTCGCCACGCTTCCGGTGGTCCGGAGCCGGCGTCCCCTCTGGGATCTCAAGCATCCCGAGGATCCCGACTGGAAGTACGAGTGAGGAGCCGATTCCCGTGACCACCGTGCAGCTGAGCGAAGCCGAGACGCCGTGGGTGCTCCCCTCGGCAGGGCGAGTGGGGATGTTCTCCCTCATCGCCGCCGAGGTGAGCATCTTCGTCATCTTCATCGTCGCCTACCTCTTTTACCTGGGGAAGAGCGTCACCGGGCCCACGCCGGCCATCCTCCACCCTCCGATCTTCCTCTCGGTCTGCCTGCTCTCCAGCAGCGCGACCATGGAGCTCGCGGTGCGCGGGCTCAAGCGTACCGGGGCACGCGGCTTCATCGGATGGTGGCTGCTCACCTTCGCGCTGGGAGCGACCTTCCTCGCCGGCACCGGTCTGGAGTGGCGGCACCTGATCCAGGACGAGGGGCTCACCATCTCCACCAACCTCTTCGGGACCACCTTCTACTCGCTGGTGGGTCTGCACGGCTTCCACGTGCTGGTCGGCCTCGTGCTCATGCTCCTGACCGCCGGCTTCGCCGCGCGCGGCCTGCTCTCCCGGGAGAGCGCGCCGAAGGTCGAGGTGCTCGCTCTCTACTGGCACTTCGTCGACGTGGTCTGGGTGGTGGTCTTCACCGTCGTCTACCTGGTGGGCCGCTGAGGAACGAGCACATGGATCGAGGAACTCGCGAGACCAACGGCGGCGGCACTCCAGGGAGCGTCGAGCTCCCGGCGCCCACCGCATCGCCCATCATGCTGGCCTTCGGCGTCACCTTGCTGTTCGCCGGGCTGGCCACCACCGCGCTCATCACCGCCATCGGCGCGGTGCTTTCAGTGGCGGGGCTGGCGGGCTGGATCCGGGATGTCTTCCCGGTGCAGGCCACCGAACGGGTGCCGGTGGTCCCCGAGGTAGCCCGCGTCACCAGCACCCGCCGCGAGATCGAGCGGGTCAGCGTTGCTCCCGAGCTGGTCCGCGTCGTCCTCCCCGTCGAGTTCTACCCCATCTCCGCCGGGATCCGCGGCGGCCTGTGGGGTGGGGTGGCGATGGCGGTGCTGGCCGCGCTCTATGGCGTCTTCAGCGGGAACGGCATCTGGTACCCGATCAACCTTCTCGCGGCGGTCTTCTTCCCCTCGATGGCGACGGCGACCACCGTCGAGATCGCCGCGTTCAACGGCGTGGCCCTCGCCGCCGCCACGGGGATTCACCTCTTCGCCTCGCTGCTGGTGGGCGTGGCCTACGGCGCGATGTCGCCCATGCTCCCGCGGCGGCCGATTCTCCTCGGCGGCCTGATAGCCCCGCTGCTCTGGACGGGGCTCCTGCATTCCACCCTGGCGTGGATCAACCCGGTTCTGGCCTCGCGCATCGACTGGAGGTGGTTCGTCCTCTCCCAGATCGGCTTCGGCGTGGTGGCCGGCCTCGTCGTCTCGCGCCGGCAGCGCGTGGCCACGGCGCAGCCGATGCCCCTCCTGGTGCGGGCGGGAGTCGAGGCCACCGGCCTGGAGCACGGGACGCCCGGGGAGGGAACTGGAAGATGAGACTCGAAGTGACGAAGCGGCGTGGGAAAGCTCCCCTCCTGCTCCTCGGCATGGCGATGGCGCTGGCGGGGTGCGAGCGGGGCAGGGCGCCCGGGCAGCCCTCCGAGAAGGGCGAGGTCGCGGATCCACGCGTGGTGGTCGACTTCGCCACGCTGTACGCGAGCAACTGCGCCGGATGTCACGGCGTCCAGGGCGAGGGCGGGGCGTCCATCGGGCTGGCCTCGCGGGGCTATCTCGCCATCGCCCCGGACGCCGCGATCCGGGAGGCCATCTCCAGAGGCCGGCCGAGGACCGCGATGCCGGCCTTCGCCCGGAGTGCCGGCGGGCTGCTCAGTGACGCACAGGTCGACGCGCTGGTGAAGGGAATCCGGGCCTGGGCTCCGGCCGAGCTCACGGCCGACCCCGACGCTCCGCCTTACCTGGCGACCAGCCGGGGCAACCCGTCGCGTGGCGAGCGCGTGTTCCGCGAGCAGTGCGGCTCCTGCCACGGCCCGGACGGGCGAGGGAAGGGCGGCACCGGCTCGATCGTCGACGGCGCCTTCCTCGATCTGGTGACCGATCAGTCCCTGCGCACCACCATCATCGCCGGACGCGAGGACCTCGGCAGCCCCGGCTGGCGCGGGGTGATCGGCAAGCCGCTCACTGCGGAGGACGTCTCCGACACGGTGGCCTGGCTCGCGGCGCAGCGTCAGCAGAACCCCGGTCAACCCTACCCAGCCACACAGCTGACGGTGAACAAGCCATGAGTTTTTCCGGTCCAGTCACGAGGCGCGGAGCATTCGTCAAGCTCGGCCTCCTCCTCAACGGTGTCGCCGGCGCGTTCCTGGCCGTGCCGGTCGTCCGCTACCTCTTCTCGCCGGCAACCCGGGAGCCGGAGGGCGCCGACCGATGGATCTCCCTCGGCGCGGCCCTCCAGTTCCCGGTCGGCGAGACGCGGCTGGCGTCGTTCCGGAACCCGGTGGTGGGTCCGAACGACGGGCCGACCGCCAACCTCCCCTGCTGGGTCCGGCGCATCGACCAGGATCGGTTCCAGGTCTTCGCCATCAACTGCGCCCACCTCGGCTGTCCGGTGCGCTGGTTCCCCCAGTCGAACCTCTTCATGTGCCCGTGCCACGGCGGCGCCTATTACGCCGATGGCTCGCGCGCGTCGGGCCCGCCCGAGCGTGGCCTGTTCGAGTACCCGTGGCGCCTCGAGCGCCAGGAGCTCTGGGTCCAGGCGAAGGAGATGCCCACGCCTGGCGCCCTGGCCGCCGCCGCCGGCGCGAGGAAGCCGTCATGCGCCTCCTGAGCCGCGTGGGCCAGTGGCTCGACTCCCGGCTCCAGCTCAGGGAG
>Ga0081540_1000493_pt1 | contig 38816 bp, 41 predicted proteins | sample TabmetS2T1R1_FD_71024 | JGI IMG/M metagenome (GOLD analysis project Ga0081540, IMG submission 71024) | Tabebuia heterophylla rhizosphere microbial communities from the University of Puerto Rico - S2T1R1 | ecosystem: Host-associated > Plants > Roots > Rhizosphere ...
CTCAGACAGGCGCGGTGATTGTCGATGATGCTTGGCAGCGCGCGCCCCTTGCTCCCTCGCCGGACCGCGAGCGGCGCGGCCGCGACGCGCCGCGCCTCGGCCAACAAAACATTGTAGGTGCGGCAGGCCGCACCCGTGTCCATGGCTTCCACGGCCACGCCGAGCTCGCCCAAGCCCTGGCGCAGATCGCGAGCGGGCGGCACGCCGTCCCGCCCGGTGCCGATGAGCAAAAGCTCAAGCGCGTCTCGCTCGCTCAGTGCCGGCCGCAGGGCATCAAGTGTAATATCTTCCGCCCGCGCCGGCGGCCAGGCGTAGATGCCGCTCGGCAGACAGAGGATGGAGCCGCGGTGGCTCATGCCGGCAAAGCGGAAGCCGCCGTTGCCGTAGGCATCGATCGGTGCCCGCCCTGGATAGCAAGCGGGTGGCGCGCTCATTTGCTCGCTACGTTGAGGCGTTGTGAGGTTGGCTGAGCTTGGCTCTTCACCGGCTTGGCGGCCGGCCCGCCGCTCCAGTCGCGTCGCACGCCAAGGTAACCCAACAACGGTGCGGCGATGAAAATCGAAGAGTAGGTGCCGATCACGACGCCCAGCAGCATGGCGAGGTTGAAATTACGGATCACTTCACCGCCGAAGGCGTAAAGCGCAACCAGCACGGCAATGGCCGTGCAGCCCGTCAGAATCGTGCGCGACAAGGTCTCGTTGATCGACAGATTGAGCAGTTCGTTGAGATCCATGCGCTTGTACTTGCGCAAATTCTCACGAATGCGGTCGGACACCACGACCGTGTCGTTCACCGAATAACCGAGGATCGTCAGCAGCGCGGCGACAATGGAAAGGTCGAACTCCAGCTGGAAGAGCGAGAAGATGCCGGCCGTCACCAGCACGTCGTGCGTCAGCGCGACGATTGCGCCCAAGGCAAACTGCCATTCGAAGCGGAACCACACGTAGGCCACGATCGCCAGCAGGCCGGCGGCCACCGCAATGAACCCCGTCATGCGCAGCTCGCTCGACACCGCGGGGCCGACGACCTCGACCCGACGCTGGGTATATTGAGTGCCGAGCGCCTCCTGCACCTTCTTGAGCGCGGACTGCTGCTCGGCTTCGCCGCCCGGCTGCTGCTCGACGCGGATGAGCACGTCGGTGGGACCGCCGAAGCTCTGGATCTGCACGGCCCCGACACCCAGTCGATTTAGGCGCTCGCGCAAGTGCGCTACGTCGGCCGGGCCCTGGTTCGATTGCACCTCGATCAGCGACCCGCCCTTGAAATCGACGCCGTAGTTGAAGCCCTTGATGCCGATAATGGCGAGCGAGATCAGCATCGCCGCGATCGACAGCCCAAAGCACAGCCCCTTGTAGCGCATGAAGGGCAGACGGGTGTCATGCGGGAAAAAATCAAAGCCTTTGAAATTGGGAATCAGCCGCATCGTCGCTCGTTCCTAGACCGGGACCTCGGCACCGCGACGGATCCCCCGGTTCGATCGCAACCAGTAGTAGATCAGGAGCCGCACGACGGTAACGGAGGCAAAAATGGAGGTGAGAATGCCGATCGTCAGCGTGACGGCAAACCCGCGGATCGGGCCGGCACCCAGCCAAAACATGACGAAGGCGCAGGCGAGCGTGGTGAGCTGCGAGTCGGCGATGGTGACAAAGGCGCGCGTGAAGCCGGCATCGATGCCCGCAATCGGCGATTTGCCGGCGCGCAACTCCTCGCGGATGCGTTCATAAATGAGGACGTTGGCGTCGACCGCCATGGCGATGCCGAGCACCAGGCCGGCAATGCCCGGCAGCGTCAGCGAGGAGCCCGCCAGCGTCATCAGGGCCACGGTCAGGACGCCGTGCACCATCAGCCCGACGCAGGCAAAGATGCCGAACGTGCCATAGACCAGAATCGTGAGCGCGATGGTGGCGATCGCGCCGACGATGCCGGCGAGCTTGCCCGACTCGATGGAATCGGCGCCGAGCGATGGCCCCACCGTGCGCTCTTCCACGATGGTCAACTTGGCGGGCAGCGCGCCCGAGCGAAGTTGGATGGCCAGTTGGTTGGCCGTCTCCACCGTGAAGGAGCCGCTGATTTGCCCCGAGCCGCCAAGGATCGGCTCGCGGATCACCGGCGCGGAGATCACCTGATCGTCGAGGACGATGGCGAACGGCTGGTTCACGTGATCCTTGGTGAAATTGCCGAACTTGCGCGCCCCGGAGTTGTTGAAGCGGAACGAAATCACCGGTTCGTTGGTACGGCTGTCGAAGGCCGGTTGCGCATCGACCAATTCATCGCCGCGCACGACGGGGGTTTCGCGCAGCAGCTGGGCGCCCTCCTCGCGGGACCCCGCCTCATAAATGCGGTAACCCGGCGGAACGCGGGTTTGGCGCGCCTCGCTCGCCGAAATCGTCGGATGCACCTCATGGAACGTCAGCCGCGCCGTCTTGCCGATCAACTCCTTGAGACCGGCGGTGTCCTGCAGGCCCGGGACCTGGACCAGGATGCGCTCGCGGCCTTCGCGCACGATCTGCGCCTCCGCCGTGCCCATGCTGTCCACGCGCCGGCGCACGGTTTCGATGGCGGCGCCGATGGCATTGCCGATCCGGTGCTGCAGTCCGGGCTCGGTCGGGGTGATGGTGATGAGGCCGCCCTCGCCGCGCTTGATTTCAATGTCGCTGCCGGAGGCGCCAACCAGCAGATTGCCGATCGGCTGCACCATGCCGCGTAGCTCCTTGACCGCGGCCTCGGCGTCTTCGGGCTTGGCCAGGCGCACCTGCACGGCGTTGTTGGCAACGCCCAAACCCGTGACGCCGATCTTGGCCTCGCGCAAGCGCCGGCGCGCGTCATCGCGCAGGGTGTCGAGCCAATCCTTGCGCACCTCGCTGGTTTCCATCGCCAACAGCAGGTGCGCGCCGCCGCGCAAGTCCAGGCCAAGGCTCAGCTGCTTGCTCGGCACCCACCTCGGCCAGCTTGCCAGCGTCTCCTTGGAAAAGAAGTTGGGCAAGACCAGCAGCACGCCGATGAGGCACGTGATGATGACCGCCGCCTGCTTCACGGGAGTGAAATGCATCGAACTAACTCACACTTTCTTCCTGCGGCCCGGGCCCGGGTGCCGGGCCCTTAGCGCGCGCCTGCCTGCTGCGCCCGAAGCCTACGCCCCGGCCGTCGGCGCTGGCGGCCGGGCCCTCGAGGCGGGACCTGGGACCCTCGCCCGGGCGCCAGACGCCGGCCTGCCGCCGCCCGCGCCTCATGCGGTTTCCTTTGCCGGCTCGCCCTTGACGCGAACCTCCGTGACGGTACCCTTGATCACCCGCACGCGGGTGTTCTCGGCGATCTCGACCTCGATCTCGTTGTCGTCGCGCACCTTCGTCACCTTGCCGATGATACCACCGGAGGTGACCACCGTATCGCCGCGCCGCAAGTTGGCGACCATCTCCCGGTGCGCCTTGGCGCGCTGCTGCTGCGGCCGCAGCAGCAGCAGGTAGAAGATGACAAACATCAGCAAAATCGGCACGAGCTGAATGATAAAGTCGCTGCCGCCCCCAGCTGTTTGGGCAAAAGCCGGTGAGATGAGCATTGGGGTCGCTTCCTCGACAACGGGGCGGGGATCGGGGCCAGGGTGCCGGGACGGCTCGCGCGCTCCGCCTCGGCCTCGGCGCGGGCCCCGGTTCAATTTTGGCCCGGAATATAGTGTTCTCGCCCCTGTTTGCAACCAATCTCGGGGGGAGGCGATGACGAACCGCCCGCGCTGCATTATAGAACGCCCGGCGCACGCTGCGCACGTCCGCACAAGGAAAAAGTTGGCGCATGAGCGATAGGAAAAGCCTAATCGTGTACCTGGAGCGATTGGCCGCGGCCCTGGAACGCCTGGCGCCGCTGGCCCCCGCCAAAGCCGACTTCAGCCAAGCCGAGGCTTTTGTGTGGCAAACCTCGCCCGAGGCCTTCCTGCCGGTGCCCCGGGTCAACCGGCAGCCCCTGGAGCTGCTCAAGGGCATCGACCGGGCCGCCGAGCAACTCCTCGACAATACCCGCCGCTTCGCCGAAGGCCTGCCCGCCAACAACGCGCTGCTGTGGGGAGCCCGCGGCATGGGCAAATCTTCCCTGGTGAAGGCGGCCCAGGCCGAGGTGCGGCGCAGCTTGGGCCTCGGCCGCGGCAAGGGCCGGCCGGATCTCAAGCTGGTCGAGATCCATCGCGAGGATATTGCCGCTCTGCCTCAGTGCCTGGCGCATCTGCGCGCCGCGCCCGATCGCTTTATCGTGTTCTGCGACGATCTATCCTTCGACAAGGACGACACCTCCTACAAATCCTTGAAGGCCGTGCTGGAGGGTGGCATCGAGGGGCGCCCGGACAATGTGGTGTTCTATGCCACCTCGAACCGGCGGCATCTGATGCCGCGCGACATGATGGAGAACGAAAGGTCGACGGCGATCAATCCATCGGAAGCCGTCGAGGAGAAGGTCTCCCTGTCAGACCGCTTCGGCTTGTGGCTCGGGTTTCACAACGCCACCCAGGACGAATACCTGGCCATGGTGCACGGCTACGCCGCCCACCACCGGCTCAAGGTGGCGCCCGACGACCTCAAGCGTGAGGCGCTCGAGTGGTCGATCACCCGCGGCGCGCGCTCGGGCCGGGTGGCCTGGCAATTCATCCAGGATCTTGCCGGCCGCCTTGGCCACAAGCTCAACGCCTGATCGGGCGCGCTCAGGCGGCGCGGGCCTGACCCCGCGGCCGGCGCGGGCCGACACCTGCCCTAAAAACGATCGCCACCGCCAGCCTTAGCGCCCGTTGCGAGCCTCGCGAGCGACTTCATCCATGCGCGCTTGCATGAATTGGGCCGTGTCCTCCGCCAGCGACTTGCCGAGTTTGGTCATCTGCTCGAACTCGGACTGGTAGTCCGCGACCGCGGTCTGGAAGAACTCGCTGTAGACGCCGTACATGTCCTGCACCGTCTTGCAGCCGGCCAGGTTCTGCGGCATCGCCAGCTCTTCTTTCAAACGGCGATTGAGGAAGGTCACCCAATTGCGGTTGATCGCCGCCAGATTGTCGTAGACCTTGCCGTTCATCTGAGCCATCGCCGTCAGCGCGGGCCGTTGCATCTCCATCAAGGCTTCGAAGCCGAGCGGCATAGGCATCGGCATCAATCCGTTTTCCGCTCGCCCACTGCTGGTCTTGTCAGCCATGCACGTTGTCCTCCGCTGCTGGGATGCCCTGGCAACGATTCTAGCTGCCCATTCGGGCGGCGCATCAGGAATCAAATCAACTCTTCCGGAGGAAATTTGAATCCTGTGGATAACTTGCCTCGACCCGCGGCGAGGCCAGGGCTCAAGCCGCGTGTGTGGACAAAAAGGCCGCCAATTCGCGTCGGCTCGGCAAACCGGAGCGTGAGCCGAGCCGGGTGCATTTCATGGCCGCCACACCGCTCGCCAACCGCGCGCAGTCGGCCACCGGCCGGCCTTCCGCCAAAAACAGCGTCAGGGCCCCGTGAAATGCGTCCCCCGCGCCGGTCGTATCCGTGACCGACACCGGAATCGCCGGAATATGCTGGACCTCGTTGTCATCGCGCCAGAGATAACCCTCGGCCCCGAGCGTCACCCCGGCATAGCGGGGCCCGAGGCTCCGCACGGCGGCAAGGCGCTCCTCGTCGGCCCCCGACGGCACCAGCTCGCGCAGGGCCGGGGCGCTGAAGATGGCATAGTCGGTGAGCCGCAGAATGCTCTCCAGGGCTTCGCGGGCGCCGAGGTCCGCATCGAGCACGGTCGGTATGCGCTCCTGCTTGGCGCGCGCGAACACCGAGCGCAGCGCCTCGAGCCAGCGCAGGTCGCCCAAGACCGCGTCGGCCTCCCGCACGCGCTCGAGTGGCAGCCAGCTCGTGCCCGACGGCATGCCGGCATCGCGCTGGCCCACGATCAAACGCTCCCCATCCCGGTCGACGATGATCGCCGACGTCGACGTGCGAGCGCCCTCGAAGGCTTGCAGGTAGCGCACATCGACGCGCTCGGCCTGCAGGCCGGCGCGCACGCTGGAGCCGGCGGCATCATCGCCGGTCCGGCTCCACAGCTCGGCGCGACCGCCCAGCCGGGCGATGGCCACGGCGGCATTGGCGGCCATGCCGCCGCCCGTTTCGATGTGCTCCAGGGCGCGTACTTTGGTGGGCTGCGGCGGAAAGGCCTCGATCCGATAGATGCGGTCGAGCGCCGCGTGCCCCACACAGATGATGCTCCTGCCCGCTACCATGCCTTCGCCCAGCGCCGCGAGGGCCCCCGAGACCCCTTGGAAAATGCCACCACCGCGCACGATAATGCCCGCTCTGGGCGAGGGAAAGGCCGGCATGCCGCCGAGCCTGATCCAAGCCGGGCCAGCGGCCGTATCCTTTGGGCAACGCTGCAAGGATTGGCTATGGTCGGCGATTGGGTGTCCTTGCGGGTCAGGCCCGGGCCCGCGGTGAGCTTAAACGCCATGACCGAGCTCTTGGCCCGGATTGCCCAGCGCACCGACCCTGCCGCTTTTCATGAGCTCTATCAGAGCTATGGACCCAGGGTGAAGGTCTACCTGGTACGCCGCGGCGTCGATGCGGCGACCGCCGAGGACCTCGCCCAGGAGACGCTGCTCACGGTGTGGCGGCGGGCGGCGCTGTTTTCCAGCGAAAGGGGCAGCGCCAGCACCTGGATTTTTACCATTGCCCGCAATCTATGGATCGATCGCCTGCGTAAGGAGGTGCCATGGCAGGAGCTTCCCGCGGCCCACGCCGCGGAGACCTCGCCGGAGCCTTTGCCCGATGAAGTCATCGCCGAAAGCGAAGTGCAAAAGCGGGTGCGGGCGGCAGTGGCCGAGTTGCCGGCCGAGCAGCAGCGCGTGATCGAACTGGCCTATCTGGAAGGATTGTCGCACGGCGAAATCGCCGCCCGCCTGGGCTTGCCCCTAGGCACCGTCAAGTCGCGCGTGCGCATTGCCTATCAGAGGATGCGGGCCGCGGTCGAGGATCTCAAATGACGATAACGCATCATCTCGGCAGCGAAACCCTGCTCAGCTTCGCCGCAGGCACGCTGCCCAGCGCCTTGTCGGCCGTCGCCGGCGCCCACGTTGCCATGTGTGGCCATTGTCGCGGCGAACTCGTCTGGTGCGAGCGCATCGGCGCGGCCCTGCTCGAGGGCTTGCCGGCAATGCCGCTCGATGACGCCGAGCCCGCCGTCCGCTCGCTGCCGCAGGCCGCGCGGCTCGGCGGCAATGCCTTCAATCCCATTCTGCGACTGGCCCGTGACGATTTTGCCGATGTTGCCTGGCGCCGCATCGGCATCGGCTTGTGGCACCGCCCGCTGCCGCTCGCAGGTCGGGGCGCCCTGCAGCTGATCAAGGCCGCGCCGGGCGCCTCGGTGCCCGAGCACGGCCATGCCGGTGGCGAGATCACCTTGATCTTGCGCGGCGCGCTCAGCGATGCCACCGGGCGCTACGGGGTCGGCGATGTTGCCGACCTCGACGAGGCGATCGAGCACACGCCCGTCGCCGACCGGGACGCGGGCTGCGTCTGCGCCGTCGGCAACGAAGTGCCGACGCGCTTTCATAGCTTGCTGGCGCGCCTGCTGCAGCCCTGGCACGGCCTCTAAAGGCTGGGCAGACGCTTCACCAGCGCGTCGATCGCCATCAGCTCGCCCAGCAGCCCTTCAAAGGCCTTGAGGGGAACCATGTTGGCCCCATCGGAGGGTGCCCGATCCGGGTCCTGGTGCGTTTCGATAAAGAGCCCGGCGATGCCGACCGCCACCGCCGCCCGCGCTAGCGCCGGCACGAAGCGGCGCTCCCCGCCCGAGGCGGTGCCCTGCCCGCCCGGCTGCTGCACGGCATGGGTGGCATCGAAGATCACCGGACAGCCGATCTCGCGCAGGATCGGCAGCGCCCGCATGTCGACCACCAGCGTGTTGTAGCCGAAGGAGGCACCCCGTTCCGTGACCAGCACGTTGGGGTTGCCGCTGCCCGTTACCTTGGCAACGACGTTGCGCATGTCCCACGGCGCCAGAAACTGCCCCTTCTTGACCTTGATCGGTCGGCCGGTCCGGGCCGCCGCCACCAAGAGATCGGTCTGTCGGCACAGGAAGGCCGGGATCTGCAGGACGTCGACGACCTTGGCAACCTCGGCGCATTGGCTAGCTTCGTGCACGTCGGTGACGACAGGCAGACCGAAGCGAGCGCGGATTTCGGCAAACACCGCCAGGGCGCCGTCGAGACCGAGGCCGCGTTGGGCCCCAAGGCTCGTGCGATTGGCCTTGTCGAAGGAGGTCTTGTAAACGAGGCCAATCCCGAGCCGGCCGGAAATCTCTTTCAGGGCGGCGGCCATCTCCAAGGCATGCTCGCGGCTTTCCATCTGGCAGGGCCCCGCGAACACGCCAATCGGCCGCTCGTTGGCGAAGGATAGGCTGCCGACGGTGACCTGGGCGTTGGGCTTGGCGGCGTCTTGCATGGCCCCTGCTATAGCATGCGCGGAGAGCGGGGACAGCAGCGCATCGATCGCCTCCCCTTGCCGTTGGCGACAGGTCGGATCTGCGCGCCGATCTAGACCGCCGGCCGAAAGTTGCGCCAAGCCCAGCGCGCCACAGCGTTGCTGCCGGCAGCTCGCGCCTCCGCAGCACCCGCGCGCGCCCAACTTCAATCGTCGCCTGCAGGACCCAAGCGACACCGACCCGCGCCGTCCCACGCGGCGTGCGCTTGGCAACGCCTCGCGCTAGCCGCGGGCACTTATCCTAGGGGGTCTCGCCGCCGAGGCGGCCCTCACGCCGCATCTGCTCCCACCACTGGCTGGAACCGATGGGCATCTTGTCGGCCAACAGCTCGCGATACCGCTCCGGTTGCGGCCCGGTGGCGGCCGCGGCAGGGGCGCCCGCGGCATGCTGATGTGTCTTGCGCTTTTTGTCGCTGGCGCCGGCATCGGCGATGACGGCAAAGCTCATGAGCACAGACAAAACCCATAAGATGGCGAGCCGCATCGGTCTTGATCCTCTCGGGGCTACCCAATCCTCAAACGCGATCCGGGCGCGCGTTGCGCCAACGGGCAAACGACTAAAGCACGAGTTGGGGTCCGGTGGGCGCGGCAAACGGCATCGCGGCCTTCAAAAATACGCGATGAGACGCCCGCAGGCGGCGGTTGCAAACCAGATTGTCAACGATAGCATGGCACACGCTTTGGCCGCCGTCGGCAACGGCTCGAAGGCGTGGGCTTCATCGAGCGCTTCGCGCAGAAGTCGCCCTACCAACAGCGCGTTGAGGATCCCGAGCACGATCAAGGCCGCCTTGACCTGGAACACGGGATTGCCCGCCACATGCGTTGCCTCGGCGGCGAACAGCATGGAGCCGGTCGCCGCCATCAACAGCAGGCCCAGCGCCGCCAAACGTCGGGCCGGCCGCACCACGCTCGCCGGCGGGGCCGCGGCGAAGGCCCCAAGCAGCCGCGCGTCCATGACCACGACCGCGCTCACAAACACCATCAGGGCCAGAATGTGCCCGACGTTGGCCGTCATATAGGCCCAGGAGGACTGCCGGATTGCCGACGCCAGCGCCGATTGCTCCAGCGCCACCAAGAACTGTGGCGCGTCGTGCAGCATTAGCGCAGCTCGACGGTCTTGCCGTCAATGGTGATGCGCTCGGCCCGCATCTCATCCTTGTCCACGGTCGAAGCATAGCCATAGGCGGACACGACTTTGCCGACGGCAACGAACTCGGGCGGGGCGCCGCGCGACTGCATGCGCGAGGTCGGCGCCAGCGTCACCGTCCACACCTTGTCGGGCGCCTTGACGGTGATGAGCGCGTGGGGATTTTCGTATTTTAAGGTCTCGATGGGGCCGGCCACCGTGATCGGGTGGGCGGCGTCGTAGCCGCCCCAGCCGTGATGGGCGAGCACCGCCGTCGGCACCGCCAGGCCCAAGCCGATGAGGGCGAGCTTTTTATGCATCTTAAGCCTCCGTCGCGTGCTGCCTGGCCAAGGTCTGGCCGCAGAAATAGGTGGCGATGGTCGGCCGCGCAACGCGGGCGCCGCAGGCCGAGCGCGGTCAGCCGCGCGGACCGTTGCGCAGCGGCTTGGCGCCCTTGCCCGCCGTCGTCAGGTAGCGCGGCAGGTGATCGGCGACGTCGAACCAGGCGAGCTGTTCGCCGACAAAGGCATGGCCCGTTGGCGGCCACTGCGCCGGATCCTCGAGCGTGCCGTGCAAGAGGTGGATTTCGTCCGGCCAATGCGCACCCGTGTAGGCCATCGGCGTGCCACAGGCGCGGCAAAAATGGCGCTCAACGCCGGGCGAGGAGGCGTAGGCGGCAGGCTCGCCCGCAAGATAGCGGAACTGCGCGAGCCGAACGCCGATATAGGTCGCAAGCGGCGAGGACACCGCGCGCCGACAGCTTGCACAATGGCAATGCATCACCCACTTGGGTGGACCCTCGAACGCATAGCCGATGGCCCGGCACTGACAACGGCCTAAAGTGGTGCTCACCGGCGTGACCCTCGCTGGCTAATGGCCCGACCTCGAGAAGCGATGGCAGCTGCGAGTGTAATGGCGCCACCCCCCTTGCGCCAGCAGCGACTTTTGCCGAGCATGAGCCAAGGCGCGCGGCCGGCGATGAGGAAGAGAGCATGCCGAAGGCAGGCAACATCAGGGTCGGTGTCGGCGGCTGGACCTTTGAGCCCTGGCGCGGGGAGTTCTATCCCAAGGGTCTGGCGCACGCCAAGGAACTCGCCTATGCGAGCTCCAAGCTCACCACCATCGAAATCAACGGCACCTTCTACCGCACGCAGACGCCCACCACTTTCGCCAAATGGCGCAAGGAGGTGCCCGACGGGTTCGTGTTCTCCGTCAAGGGGCCGCGCTATGTCGTGCAGAAGCGGGTGCTGGCCGAGGCCGGCGAGGCGCTGGAGTTCTTTTTCAAGTCCGGGGTCAGCGAACTGGGTGACCGGTTGGGGCCGATCCTGTGGCAGTTCGCTCCGAGCAAGAAGTTCGATGCCGCCGACTTTCAAGCCTTTCTTGCCATGCTGCCGGCCAAGCGCGACGGGGTGAGCCTGCGCCACGTGGTGGAGGTGCGCCATCCCTCCTTTGCGACGCCGCAATTCGTCGCGCTTTTGCGCCAGCACAAGACACCGGTGGTGTTTGCCGAGCACGACACCTACCCGGCGATCGCCGATGCGTCCGGCGATTTCATTTACGCCCGCCTGCAAAAGGGTAGCGATGCGGTGCCGACCGGCTATCCGCCCAAGGAGCTCGATGCCTGGGCCAAGCGCGCGCAAACCTGGGCCGCGGGCGGCGCGCCGGCAGATCTGCCGTCGCTCGATGCCAAGTCGGCCAAGAAGGTCGCGCGCGACGTCTTCTTGTACGTCATCCACGAAGGCAAGGTCCGCGCCCCCGCCGCGGCCATGGCGCTGATCGAGCGGCTGGGCGGCCGCCGCCGAACCTCCGAGCGCTAGCCGCTTGGGCTCCCCATGCGCCGAGGCGGCCAGCGCCTCAGGCGGCCGCTTCCGGCAGCAACCCGCGCAAGAACGCCGCGCGCCGGGTCGCCGCCTCCAACAACAAACTGTGGTCGCTGGCGCCGAGGATCATGCGCGCGCCCAGCGCGATATAGCGGCTTGCCACCTCCTGATCATAGACGCCCCCCATGCCCAGCACCTTGCCGTGCTGACGACAGGCGGCCGCCACCTGTTCGTAGGCCGCCCGCACGCGCTCATGGCCGACCTGGCCCGGGATCCCCATCTCCAGCGAAAGGTCGTTGCTGCCGATCAGGAGCACGTCGATACCCTCGATGGCGGCGATCGCCTTGGCATTGGCGACCGCCTCGGGCGTTTCGATCATCGCCACCACCAGCAGCTCCGCATTCAAGGTTTGCTGGGCCTCGGCGGCCGGCGGCGGCCGATAGCCGAAGCAGGCGTTGGAGCCGCCGGTGCTGCGGTGGCCCATCGGACCAAAGCGGAAGGCCTCGACGAGACCTCGCGCCTGCTCGGGCGTATCGACGTGCGGCACGACGATGCCGAGCGCCCCGTTGTCAAGCGCGCGTGTGCCCTCATCGAGCGCGCCCGTGCAAATGCGCACGATCGGCACCACCCCCATGGGCAAGGCGGCCATGGCGATTTGCGCGATTTCGGGGGTCGAGATGGCACCGTGCTCGGCGTCGATGAACAGCCAATCATAGCCGGCGGCCTTGGCAAGCAGGGGGACCGCCGACCCGCGCAAATGATTGACGCCGAGCCCGAGCGTCAGTTTGCCATCGCGTATGCGCTTTAGTGCTTCGCTACCGTAAAGTGGCATCTCAACCCTCACCTACCAGCAGGCCGGTTTCTTCCCAATGCTTTCCCATCGATAGCACTTCGGCCTCCGGCTCGAAAGGCGGCGAGGGTCCGCCCGGCGTCTCGCGAACTAGACTTTGCCTGCTGCTTTTGCCGGCGCGCCGGCGCCCGGCTGGCCCTTGCTCCAGGTCGAGGGCGTGCCTTCGAATCCCGAGTTGGCCCGCTTCGCCAGCCAATAGGCGTAGGCCGGCGGCACCAAGTTGAACTGGGGGTCGATGCCAAGCTTCTGCGCCGCGTCCATGGGCCAGCTCGGATTGTGCATGATCTCGCGCGCCAGCGCGATAAGGTCGGCGCGCCCTTCGCTCAGGATGGCCTCGGCCTGATCGGCGTGCACGATATGGCCGACGGCCATCGTCATGATGTCCGCTTCGCGGCGAATTTTTTCCGCATACGGCACTTGGTAGCCATACTTCTTGGCGCGCGCGCCATCCATGGGCGAGTGCCCGAGCGTGCCGCCGGACGAACAATCGATGACATCGACGCCCGCGCGCTTTAGGAGGCGCGCCAGCCTGACGCTCTCGTTGGGACCCCAGCCGGCGTCGTCCTCGCAGGAGAGGCGCATGAAGAGCGGCTTGTCGTTGGGCCAGGCGGCGCGCACGCACTCGGCAACCTCCAGGGCAAAGCGCATGCGGTTGGCCTCGCCGCCGCCATAGGCATCCTCGCGCCGGTTGGCGACCGGGGAGAGAAACTGGTGCACCAGATAGCCATGCGCGCCATGGATTTCGAGGAGATCGAAACCGGCCTTGGCCGCCCGCAGCGCCGCCTCGCCCCACTTGGCCACCAGCTCCCGCACCTCGCTCGTCGCCAGGGCGCGCGGTGTCGGCGATTGCACGCCGAAGGGCACGGCGCTGGGCGCCACCAGCTCCCAGCCATCCCAGTCGTAAATTTCGGGCTCGCTGCCCGTCAACGGCGTGCCGCCTTCCCACGGACGCCGCAGGCGCGCCTTGCGGCCCGAGTGGCCGAGCTGAATGCCGGCAACGGCACCGTGCGCCTTGATGAACGCGGCGCAGCGCGCTAACGCCGGGATGAACTTGTCGTCCCACAGGCCGAGATCGCCGACCGTGCCGCAGCCGTTGCGCGCCACCTTGGTCGATTCCATGATGATGAGCCCGGCCCCGCCCTGGGCATAGCGGCCGGCGTTGACGAGATGCCAATCGGTGGCATGCCCTTCGACGCCCGCGTATTGATGCATCGGCGCGACCACCACCCGGTTTTTGAGGCGGACGCTCTTGAGCGAAAGTGGCGTGAAGAGCAAGGCGTTGGCCATCTTACCCCGTTCCATCAAAAAAGCGGCCCCAGCCCTCTGGCCTCTACATGCGAAAGACGCCGAAGCGCGGCGCCGGGATCGGCGCGTTGAGGGCGGCGGAGAGCGCCAAGGCCACCACCCGTCGCGTCTCGCCCGGCGTGATGATGCCATCATCCCACAACCGCGCCGTGGCGTAGTAGGGATGCCCCTCGCGCTCGAAATTCTCCAATACTGGCCGCTTGAACTGGGCTTCCTCTTCCGCGCTCCACCTGCCGCCTTCCGTCTCGATGTTCTCGCGCCGCACCGTCGCCAACACGCCCGCGGCCTGGGGGCCGCCCATCACCGAAATGCGCGCGTTGGGCCAGGTGAACAGAAAACGGGGGGAGTAGGCCCGCCCGCACATGGCATAGTTGCCCGCACCATACGATCCGCCGATGATCACGGTCACCTTCGGCACCTGGGCGCAGGCCACCGCAGTGACCATCTTGGCACCGTCCTTGGCGATGCCGCCGGCCTCCGCCGCCCGGCCCACCATGAAACCCGTGATGTTCTGCAGAAACAACAGGGGAATGCGGCGCTGGCAGGCGAGCTCGATGAAGTGGGTGGCCTTGAGCGCCGTCTCTGAATAAAGAATGCCGTTGTTGGCAAGGATTGCCACCGGCAGCCCCTCGATATGGGCGAAGCCCGTCACCAGGGTCTGCGCGTAGTTGGCTTTGAACTCATCGAGCTCGGAGGCATCGACCAGCCGCGCGATCACCTCGCGGGTGTCGTACTGCGTCATCAACGAGGCCGGCACGACGCCGTCGAGTTCGGCAGGATCGTAGGCGGGAGGGCGGGGCTCGCGCAGGGTGATGTCCACCTGCTTCAGGCTGTTCAAGTTGGCAACGATGCTGCGGACGATCTCGAGTGCGTGTGCATCATTGAGCGCATAGTGATCGGCCACGCCCGACTGGCGCGTGTGCACCTCGGCCCCGCCCAGCTCCTCCGCGCTCACGGTCTCACCGGTGGCGGCTTTCACCAGCGGCGGCCCGCCAAGAAAGATGGTGCCCTGTTTGCGCACGATGATCGATTCATCCGACATGGCTGGCACGTAGGCCCCGCCCGCCGTGCACGAACCCATCACGCAAGCGATCTGCGGAATTCCGAGCGAGGAGAGCGTCGCCTGATTATAAAAGATGCGGCCGAAGTGCTCCCGATCGGGAAACACCTCCGTGTGCTGCGGCAGGTTGGCGCCGCCGCTATCGACGAGATAAATGCACGGCAGCCGATTCTCGCGGGCGATTTCCTGCGCCCGCAGGTGCTTCTTGACCGTGATCGGAAAGTAAGTGCCGCCCTTGATGGTGGCATCGTTGCACACGATCACACACTCGCGGCCCGAGACGCGCCCCACACCGGTAATGATGCCAGCGGCATGGATGTCCTTGCTGTATAGATCGTAGGCCGCCAGCGGCGACAGTTCCAGAAATGGCGACCCCGCATCGATCAGGCGCAATACGCGGTCGCGCGGCAGCAGCTTGCCCCGCGCCGTATGTCGCTCCCGCAAGCGTTCCGGTCCGCCCAGCGCCGCCGCGGCGCGTTTGGCCGCCAGGTCCTCGAGCAAGCCCCGCATCGCCGCGGCATTGGCCTTGAACTCCTCCGACGCCGTCGAAATGGCGGATTGGACCTTCGGCATCTCGTCCCCTAGCGCTCCCTGGCGGCTGGCGCACCTCCTCGCCCCGCGGCGAGGACGCACGACCAAACGCGCGTGCTATCTCGCGGGCCGGCGCCGGCGCCGCGGCCGCCTCCCCGATTGCGGGGGCGGCGATGGGTCACGTTCTAGCCCGGCAGGCCAAGGCATGCCATCGGCTCGCGGCCCCGGCGGCGCGAGGCCTGCGGGGACGCGGGTGAGAGCTGGCCTGGCCTCGGACCCCTTGGCCGGGACACTTGGCCGGGACACTTGGCCGGGACCCTTGGCCGGGACACTTGGCCCGGACCCTTGGCGAGGACCCTTGGCCAGCCCCCTGTGCAGGAGAGCCCTGGCCAAGACTTAAGCGTGGACCGCCGCGGCGGGCGTTCGAAGCGGCGAAGGCAGGGTGCCTGCCGCGCCGGCGGCCGGACCGCCCCCACCCGCGCACCCTTAAAGCGCAAGCGCCGGCCGCCAAGGCTCAAGGGAAAGGCCGTCGCGCCCCACCGGCGAGCGATGCAGCTTGGCTGGGCGTTGCAGGCCCACGTGACTAGCCGGCGCGCAGCCGACGCACGAAGGCTGCCACGGCCGCGCCGATCTCGTGGGGACTATCTTCCTGCACAAAGTGCAGGCCCTTGATGGTCACCTCGGTTTGGTTCGGCCAGCCACGGCAGAACTCACGCTGCCGACCCACCAGGATCGAGCCCGGCTCGGCGTTGAGGAAGAGCTTGGGTATGGCGGCGGCCGCTAGCCAGCGCCCATAGTCCTCGACAATCGCCACCACCTCGGCCGGCGCGCCGTCGATCGGGATCTGACGCGGCCAGCTGAGCGTTGGGCGGCGGCCTTCGCCCGGATCGCGGAAGGGGCGGCGATACTCGGCCATCTCCTCCTCGCGCAAGCGGCGCAGGATCGCCCCGGGCAGCACGCGTTCGACGAACATGTTGTTGGCGAGAATGAGCTCCTCCCCGGCCGGCGAACGAAAGCCTTGAAAGGCCCGGCGCGCCTGCTGCGGCCAGTCGTCCCAGGTGAGCGGCATCACGATCGCTTCCATGTAAGCGAGCCCAGCCACGCGCCCGGCATTCAAACGCGCCCACTCAAAGGCAAGCGCCGAGCCCCAATCGTGCACGACAAAGACAATTTCATCACCGAGATCGAGCCGGTCCCAAAGCGCAAACAGATGCTCGCGCTGCTCGGCATAGCCGTAGCGCTCGGGCCCCGGCGGCACGAGTTTGTCGCTATCGCCCATACCGATCAGGTCGCAGGCGACGAGCCGCCCGAGGCCCTGGCAGTGGGGCATAACGTTGCGCCACAGGTAGGACGAGGTGGGATTGCCGTGTTGGAAGACGATGGCCTTGCCCCCGCCCTCATCGATGACGGCCATCCGCCGACCTTTGACTTCGACAAACCGCTTCTTGGCATAGGCTTGGGCGGCAGGGGGCGGGGCAGCCTGTGGCATCTGCGCTCTTTTCCGCGTTTGGCCGGCGTTTTTTGCTTTGGCCGGTGGCTCTCAACCGCCCCGCGTTTTGTGGCCGGCTTACGCGGGCGCGCCTGGGGGTACTCGGGGCCGGCAGGCAAATTTCAGAGGAGCGCGGCGCCACCCCACTGGTGCCAAGACCAGCCAGCCGCTCCTCGTGGCCCTACGTCCGCGGCGCCAAACGCCGCGCGTCACATATATAAATCGCCGCGGCTGCAGCGATCCGCCATCTCGAAAAACACGCCCATGCGCACGGCATCATGGATGACCTTTAGCGAGGTGGCTTTATCGCCGGCGATGGACCACAACAGGCGCATGCTGCCGTCGATTTCCATCCCCGTTTGCCTGTGGCGGTAGTGGTATTGCACGCGACAGGCCAGTCCGTCGTCCCGCTTGGTGATCTGCAGCGGCGCAAACGCTAGCACCTCATACTTGTCCAAAAAGTCCGACAAGCGATGGCAAAGGGTGTCCCGACCGCGACCGGTCCCCACGAACGAGGCCGATCCGTCGGGCGCATTGACGGCGAAGTCGATGTCCTCGGCAAAGCAGCGCACGGTCGCCCGCAAATCGTTGGCCGCCCAGGAGGCGTGGATGGCTTCCAGAACCGCATAGTCCGTCGCATTCATACGCGCCTCCTCCCGGTGGCAGCGGCGTAGAGTGTTCCTGACCGACAGTCGAGATCTCGGCGCCCTTCTTGCTTCACTTGTGGCAATTTTATGCCAACTTGCGTGGCCTGAATACAACCCCACCGCGCCGTTAGCGGCAACACATCGTGCATGGGACCCCGTCGCTCGTACCGCCCAGCGGGCGCCTTGCAAATCCTACGATCGATTGCCCCGTTACCGGGCAGGCCCAGGCCACCTGTGGGGCGCTGCCCGTCGGGATGGGCTTTTACTCGGGCATTAAGGTGCCGCCGTCAAGGGCTGACGCAAGGCAAGCCTCCCCGACCCGCCCCAAAGCCTTTTTTTTGTGGATTTTGAGCACATTAGCCGCGTCGGAGAGACGGCCTAGCTTGGACGTGGCACGGCGGCCGGATCCTCCACGCGCCGCGATCTGCCTTCAAAAAAGGCGCCCCTCTCGATCGCCAGCAGCCTATGGAAAATATCGCCCTCGACGTGGCTGGCGGCCTCCAGTGTTACCTTGTTGCCGCGAATCGATCCGGAAACGGCCCCGCGCACCACGACGTCTTCCGCCAACAGATTGCCGGTGATGCGCGCCGCCTCCCCCACCACGATGCGCATGGCGTGCACATCGCCCTCGATGGCACCATCGACTTGCACCTCCCCGCGCGATTCCAAGTTGCCCTTGATGGAAAGCGCGCTACCCACCACGGAGGCCGCGCCTGCCGGCCCTGGCAGCGGGCGCGCGGAGGCAACCTCCCCCAGGCCGACCACGGGTCTTTGCTGGGCGGTGCCGGCGCCGCCTCCCGTGCCCTCCTTGTCCGTGCGTTTGGTGAACATTTTCAACTCAACTCCACTCGCTCTTCACGAACAGCTCATAGCACGAACGCCTGGCGCGGTCATCGTGGCGCCGCCCGTGGGCGATGCCGGAGCGCCCTTGGTTGGCTTGCGTCTTGGGTGCTAAGCTTTCGCTGCAACGATTGGGGGAGGCCGAGATGTGGCGATGCGCTGGACTTGCAGGTGCGGTGTGGATGGCGGCTGCTGGCACGGCGGCGGCGCAAATTGCGGTGTCGGCCAACGATGCCAAGGTGAAGTTGGTCGACGGCAAGGTGGTGGTGCAGAAGGATCCTCAGCCCGACACCATCTCGATCATCGACTTGCGCGCCAATCCGCCAAAGCTGCTGGCGGAAGTCGAAGTCCCCAATAGCGTCGTCGGCCCGCCGCTCAACGTGGCCGTGTCGCCGCGCGAGGATATCGCGCTCATCACCTCCAACCAAAAGATCGATCCTGCCGATCCAAGCAAGACCATCGCCGACGACAAGCTGACCGTCGTCGACCTGCAATCGCTGAAGCCAACCCTTGTCACCCGCGTCAAATCCGTGGTCGGCGTCGGCAAAAACGCAACCGGCACACCCAAGGTGCTCGCCACCTTGCAGGCCGGCAAGGGCGCCGCCGGCGTCTCGATCAACAAGGCCGGCACGCTCGCCCTCGTCGCCAACCGCGAGGAAGGAACCGTCTCGGTCTTCAGCATCAGCGGCACAACCGTGACACCCGCCGGCAAGGTCACGGTCGGTGGCGAGAAGTCCGGCCCGAGCTCGGTGATCTTCGACCCCGACGGCAAGACCGCGCTCGTCACCCGCGACGCCGACCACCGCATCACCCAATTGAGCATCGATGGCAGCAAGGTGGAGGTCAGCAAGCGCGAGATTGCCGCCGGCTTGCGTCCCTATGGCCTCGACATTAGTTCGAAGGGCGACGTCGCCGTGGTGGCCAACATCGGCGTCGGCGGTGGCGATGCCGACACCATCAGCGTGATCGATCTCAAGCTCGATCCGCCACGCGTGGTTCAGACCTACACCGTCGGCCAAACTCCCGAAGGCATCAAGCTTTCCCCCGACGGCAAATTTGTCGCCGTCACCGTTATGAACGGCTCCAACAAGCCGGCAAACTCGCCCTTTTTCAATGGCAATGGTCTGTTGCAGATCTGGTCGCGGACCGGCACCCAGCTGACCAAGACCTCCGAACTCCCGATCGGACGCTGGTGCCAGGGCATCGCCTGGTCGGCCAACGGTAAGACGCTGTTGGTGCAGTGCATGGTCGAGGAAGAAGTCAACGTCATTCGGTTCTCGGGTCTCGCCGGTCGCTCGCTGCAAAGGGTGGGCTCGATCAAGACCAAGGGGGGACCGGCCGGCATTCGCACCGCCGAACCGTAATGAGCGCCGGGCTAGCCACGAGCATGCCATCAGCGTAAGCAAACGCCGGTGGAAGACACGTTTGCCATTCGCCCCATCGCGGAGCTCGGCATCGGTGGCGGTGACCCGGCCCGTGGCTTGGCCGTTGCGGGCCGCAGCCAGCCGTTGTTCGCCGCCGCCGAAATCATTGCCCGCGATCGCCATGGGTCGAGGCGGCGCCGGCTGTCGGCGCTGGAGCTGCGCGCCGATGCGGATCCTCGGCTGGCCCTACTGCTGGCCCAGCTGGAACGTCCCCGCGCCCCCATTGCCGGCCTGAGTTTCGAGGCACCGCGCATCATGGGGATCGTCAATGTGACGCCCGACAGCTTTGCCGATGGGGGCCGCTATTTCGACGCCGGCGCCGCGGTCGAACATGCCTTGCGCCTCGAGGCAGAAGGCGCCGACATCCTCGATGTCGGTGGCGAGTCGACGCGACCGGGGGCAGCGGGCATCGATGTCGAGGAGGAATGCCGCCGCGTCCTGCCGGTGATCGCTGCGCTGCGGGCGCAGGCGCGCGTGCCCATTTCGATCGACACGCGCCACGGCGAGGTCATGCGGCGCGCGCTCGCGGCCGGCGCGCGGCTCATCAATGACGTCTCAGCCCTGCGACACGATCCCTCGAGCCTGCCGACGGTGGCCCAGACCGGCGCGCCTGTCGTGCTGATGCACGCGCAGGGCGATCCTGCCACCATGCAGAATGCGCCGCAGTACGCCGACGTGGTGCTCGATGTTTATGATTTTTTCGCTGCGCGGATTGCGGCAAGCGAAGCGGCGGGCATTCCCCGCAGCCGCTTGATCCTCGACCCCGGCATCGGCTTTGGCAAGACGCTTGCCCACAATCTGGCGCTGCTGGCCGCGCTCAGCCTGTTTCATGCCTTGGGATGTGTCGTCATGCTGGGGGCCTCGCGCAAGAGTTTTATCGGCCACTTGACCGGCGCGCCGGCGGCGGAACGGCTGCCGGGATCGCTGGCCGCCGCCCTCATGGGCGCAGCTCAAGGTGTGCAGATCCTGCGCGTGCACGACGTGGCCGCCACCCGGCAGGCTTTGACGGTTTGGCAGGCCTAATCCGGCGGGCTTACTGATCTGGCGGCGCACCCTGCTGCCTTAATGAACTGGCAGGCTTAATCGCCGGACAGGCTTGCTAACGCCATCCCCTGGCTGGCTAGATGAGCCGAGCGGCGGTTGCTGCTGGCGCGAGCGGCGTCTTGGCAGAGCCGTTAAGCCCTGTGCGGGCCTGTGCAAGAGACCGATCGGCGGCTCGCAACCACCTGGGAGATTGGTATAATCTGCTTTCGACCCCGAACCTTCCCGGCCCGGGCCAAGGCGGCGCGGTTGCACGCGCGCACCCTGGCCACGAGACCGCGCGGCACGACCCACCTTTTGGCAAGCGAGGCAACAGCATGACGCAGCGGTACTTCGGAACGGACGGGATCCGCGGCCAGGCGAACCGCCCCCCCATGACCTCGGAGATCGCGCTCAAGGTGGGAATGGCGGCGGGCAAGTACATTACCAACGGCAGCCACCGGCATCGGGTCGTTATCGGCAAGGACACGCGCCTTTCCGGCTACATGATCGAATCTGCGCTGATGTCGGGGTTCACGGCGGTGGGCATGGACGTGTTTTTGCTGGGTCCAATGCCGACGCCCGCCGTTGCCATGCTGACGCGCTCGCTGCGCGCCGATCTCGGCGTCATGATCTCGGCATCGCACAATCCCTTCGACGACAATGGCGTCAAGATCTTCGACCGCGACGGCTACAAGCTCTCCGACCAGGCCGAGCGCCAGATCGAAATGCTGATGGACACGCCGAGCTCGGAGTTGCTGGTGGCACCCGAACGCATTGGCCGCGCCAAACGCATTGACAGTGCCCAGGAGCGCTATGTCGAGTACGCCAAACGCACCCTGCCCCGTAACATCGGCCTCAATGGCTTGCGCGTCGTCATCGACTGCGCCAACGGCGCGGGCTACGAAGTATCCCCCGATGCCTTGTGGGAGCTCGGCGCGGAGGTGATCAAGATCGGGGTCGAACCGAACGGCCTCAACATCAATCTCAAGTGCGGCTCGACCTCGCCGGAAACGCTCGGCGACAAGGTCCGCGAAATGCGCGCCGACATTGGCATTGCGCTCGACGGCGATGCCGATCGCGTCGTCATCGTCGACGAAAAGGGCCGCATTGTCGATGGCGACCAGATCATGTGCGTGATCGCCGAAAGCTGGCACAAGAGCGGGCGCTTGCACGGGGGCGGCGTGGTCGCCACCGTCATGTCGAACCTCGGCATGGAGCGCTACCTGCACAGTCTGGGCCTCACCCTCGAGCGCACGCCGGTCGGCGACCGCCATGTCGTCGAGTTGATGCGCAAGCACGGCTACAACATCGGTGGCGAGCAGTCGGGCCACATCGTGTTGTCGGACTTTGGCACGACCGGTGACGGCTTGGTGGCTGCCCTGCAGGTGCTGGCCGTAGTGGTCGCTACCGGCAAACCCGTGGGCGAGGTGTGCAGCCGGTTCCAGCGATTGCCGCAAATCCTGCAGAACGTCAAATACGTCAACGGCTCGCCGCTGGAACAGGCCGAGGTGCGCCAGGCGATCGATTGGGGCAAGGAGCGCCTCGGCGCGCAGGGACGTCTCGTCATCCGCCCGTCGGGTACCGAACGCGTCATTCGGGTGATGGGGGAGGGCGACGACGAGCGCCTGCTCCGGCAGGTGGTCGGCGAAATTTCCGAGGCCGTGCGCAAGGCCGCCGATCGCCCCTGACCGAGCAGCGGCCGGCCCGGCCCGCTGCTTGATCGCTTGCCCCGCGCCGGCCTGCCGAGGGGGCCAAAAAGACCCCGTTGCGCAAGGGCTTGCCGCCCCGGCGGGCGTGAGCCCCACACGCACGATGCACCCGGGGCCCAATCCATGAAATCGAAGCGCGGCTAGGCTTGATTGACCGACGGGGCGGGCTCGGCGCTTGAGCGCGTCCCCGCGCTCTGGCAAAATCCCTTGGCCTTAAATTGAGCGTGACGGCGGTCGGGCAAGCCGCCCCTGTGAGCGCCGAGGGACCCCTGTGAGCGCCGAAGGACCATGACGGTCATTCCGTTTCGAGACCGACGCCTGCGGCGGCCGCCGGGGCGGCCCGTGGAGCCGCCTCCGGCGCTTGCGCAGTCCCCGGTGACGGCTGGCGAAGAGGACGCGGAGTTCTACCGCATCAGGGCCCGGCAAAACTGGGCCGTGCTGGCTCTCCTCGTCATCCTGGTGCTGGGAGGCGCCTGGCTGATCGAGCGGCTGGCGGCCTTTTCACGCGCATTGGCCTGCTATGAGTTTGGGCATCGCAACTGCATGCCGCTCAAGATCGAGCTGCCGCCGCGCTGAGCAAGAAAGGCCGCCGGCGCCCCCCGCCGGCCGAGCTCCGGTGCAAACCTCTGGGTCACTCTGGGCCACCCCTGGACCACCTCGGGGGCACACGGGGCGCGCGCGCGCGCGCGCAGACCTGGCCTCGGCGCTAGCCCTGGCCAGCGCTCGGCCCGCCGAGCTGGGCATAAATACTATTGGCGAGCTGCATCAGCTCACTGCGGTCGAGGCGACCGGCAAGGGCATAGGCCCGCGAGCGGTCGATCCAGTAGAAGGCGGCGCAATCGCCGCGCTCGGCGAAGCGGAAGGCCGCGTCCATCAGGCCGGCCTCCTTGCGCACGTAGAGCGTCAAGCGCCGTCCCGTCGCATCCTCGTACATGAATTGTGCGGCCGCCTGACCGCGGTCGGGCAGCAGCCGACCGCCGACGAGCTTCCAGCCATGTTCATTGAGTTCGGGCGCCCGCACTTCGGTGCCAAGGCGGCGCGTCAACCACTGCACCAGATGTTTTTCTTCCGCCGCCCCGACCTCGACGGCATGGCGCACTTCGGGAACGAACACTTGGTGCGCGCTGAAGGCATTTGCCACGAAGGCCGGCTGGCGCCAGGCCTCCCCGCGACCCAAGGCCCCCGCCGCGTAGCCGGCGGCGCCGGCAAGCAGGAGCGCGGCGGTGATGCTGAGCGCGCGGGGCAAAGCGGGCGCCCAGCGGCGCTCGCCGCGCGCGGCGCGGGCCGCCAGTGCGGCCATCCCGGCGGGGACGGGTTCGTCGAGAACAGGGGCGTAGTGCTGGGTCAGGCGGTCGTTGAGATCGGTGATGGCACGGGCAAACCGCAAGTCCTCGGGTTGCGTGGCCAGCGCCGCCTCAACCTCGGCAGCCTCCGCGCCCACCAGTTCGCCGTCCACGAAGGCGTGCAACTCCACCTCGCTGATGCGTCGCCCGCCGCTCACTTGACCCTCCGCAGGCCGGCATGCTCGGCGTCATTTTCCAGGCCATAGGCCAGCAAGGTGCGCAGCCGGTCACGCCCACGTGCCAGCCGGGACATCACGGTTCCTATGGGGATCGACAGCACCTCGGCCGTTTCCGCGTAACTGAGGCCTTCAAGGCCCACCAGCAGCACCACCTCGCGTTGATCGGAGGTCAACAGCTGCAACGCCCGATCGAGATCGCCTCCGCTCGCCCCATCCGCCGCCGGCGCCGACTGTTCGGGCCCGAGGCTGTCGAGGCCGACGTGCGGCGGCCGGCGCGAGCTGCGACGCAAGCCGTCAACGTGCAGGTTATGCAGTATAGAAAACAACCACTTACGCGGATTGTCTCCATCCCGCCATTGCCCCAGACGCGCCAACGCGCGCTCGAGCGTGTCCTGGATCAGATCATCGGCCTCGCTGCTGTCGCCGACCAGGGCCCGCGCGTAACGCCGCAAGCGTGGAATTTCTGCCGCAACGGCCTCCCGGCGAGAACTCAAGGCACGCGTCCTTTCCTACTGGCCGGCACACAGTAGGACTTATGCCAGCAGACGATTGCCGCCCTCAATTTATTCCGGAAGACGAATCAAAATAAAGTGCGGCCTGAGGCGTTGAAACCGCGCGTCGCCTCGTTAAAGTTGGCGGCTGCACGAATCCACCTTCGTGCGTAACGGGCGGGGCGCGGAAAATCCTCGAGGGTTGAGGTTGCCGCGCCGGCAATTTCTCGGGAGGAATCTACATGCTACGCGTCGTCGCCGCTGCCGCGGCCCTCGCCATTGGGGCAACTGTCGTGCTTGCCCAGAATGCCGCCGTCATCGACCAGCGCAAACAGGCCATGAAGGCGTTTGGCGGAGCGGCCAAGAGCGGCGGTACTATGGCCAAGGGTGATGCGCCCTTTGACCTCGCCAAGGCGCAGGAGTCGCTCAAAACCATTCAGACCAAAGTCGGCGAGGCCAAGAACCTATTCCCCGACGACTCCAAGACGGGTGAAACTGACGTCCTGCCGGAGGCCTTCGCCAACAAGGCCGACCTGATGGCGAAGTTCGACAAGCTGGCCGCCGACGCCAAGGCCGCCGAGGCCGCCATCAAGGACGAGGCGAGCTTCAAGGCCGAGTGGCCGAAGGTGACGAGCAACTGCGGCGGCTGCCACAAGGCCTACCGCAAACCGCCGCCGCAAAAGTAGCCGCGGGCCGCCTGTGGTCTTTGACGGTTCGCAAGCTGCCGGCGGCAAGGTGCAATTGATAAGGCGCGCGAGCGGAGCTCGCGCGCCTTTGTCTATGCCGGCAGCCGGCGTGGTTGCCGCGCCGCGGATGGAGGCCATATGCGCTTGAGTAGGCTACTCCTGGCGCTGGCGCTCCTGGCCCTTGCCGGCGCCGGCCTGTTCTATCTCATCACCATGTCGCAGCCGGCCGTCACCGCGCCGCTGCCGGCACGTACCGCCGATCTCGCCAACGGTGAGACCATGTTCAATGCCGGGGGCTGCGCGTCCTGCCACGCCATCCCCAAGCAGGAGGACACCCGACGCCTCGGCGGCGGGCTCGCGCTCAACACCGCCTTTGGCCGCTTTTATGCACCCAACCTGTCGTCCGATACCACCCATGGCATCGGCGCCTGGTCGGAAGAAGCCTTCGTTAATGCCATGCTGCGCGGCGTCGGACGCCACGGCGAACACCTCTATCCAGCTTTTCCGTATACCTCCTATCAGCGCATGCGGCTCGACGATGTGCGCGACCTGTTCGCTTTTTTGCGCACGCTGCCGGCCGACGCAACGCCAAGTCGGCCGCACGAGTTGCCGTTCCCATTCAACGTGCGACGCGGGCTAGGTTTGTGGAAGCTGCTCTACCTCGACGGCAAAATGTTTATGCCCGATCCCGCCAGGAGCGCCGCACTCAATCGCGGTGCTTATCTGGTCGAGGGCCCGGCGCATTGCGCAGAGTGCCACAGCGGCCGCGACCTCCTGGGCGGCATCATCCGCGAGCAGCGCTTCGCCGGCGGCCCCGATCCCGAGGGCAAGGGTTTCATTCCCAACATCACGCCCGGCGAAAACGGCATCGGCGCCTGGTCCGAGAAGGATATCACCTATCTGCTCGAGACCGGGACCACGCCCGACTACGATTCGGTTGGCTCGAGCATGGCCGATGTCGTGATCAACACCGGCAAGCTGCCGGCGCAGGATCGCGAGGCCATCGCGGCCTATCTGAAGACCCTGCCGCCGCGCGCGAGCAAGACGCCCGCCAAAAAACGGTGAACTGCGCCCCGCTGCGGCACGGGCGGCAACGGATCGGCGCGCGGGGCTCTGTTGTGCCCGCTATCCCAATGCGGGCGGCCTGCGCCAGCCCGTGGGGCGCGCGCGCGCGCGCGCCCACACCGTGCCGCCTCCCCGTCAGGCCGCTGGCCGAGCTCGCGCCAATAGTGCAGGCTGGCGGTAAAGCCTCCCTCGTCGGCCCATTTGCCCGCAAGGATGACCGCCCATGTTGCTGCAGGCCCAAAGCGTGATCGGCATCTTGGCGCTGCCGCTGCTCGCCTGGGCGCTCTCGGAAAAACGCTGGGCGCTGCCACCCCGCCGGCTGCTGCGGATCGTGTTGGCTGGCATTCTTCTGCAGCTCGCCATCGCGGCGATCATGCTGAACGTGCCGGCCTCGCGCGCCCTGTTCGACTGGGCCGCCGGTCTGGTCGCGGCCCTGCAAGCAGCCACCAACGCCGGCGTGCGGCTGGTGTTTGGCTATGTCGCCGGCGGCCCGCCACCCTTCGCCGTCGTCGCACCCCAGCACAGTTTCATCCTGGCCTTCCAGGCCCTGCCGCTGATCCTCGTCATCAGTGCGCTGTCGCGCCTCCTCTATCACTGGGGCGTACTGCAGTGGGTCGTGCGCTGGATCGGCCGCGGCCTGCAGTTGGTCCTTGGCGTCGGTGCGCCCGTCGCCATCTCGGCCGCCGCCAACATCTTTGTGGGCATGGTCGAGGCGCCCTTGCTGGTTCGGCCCTACCTCGCGCAGATGAGCCGCGGCGGCCTGTTTGCCACCATGACCGTCGGCATGGCCGGCGTCGCCGGCACCGTCCTTGCCCTCTATGCCACGATCCTGGAGCCGGTGCTGCCTGGTGCACCCGGACATCTGATCGTTGCCTCCGTCATCAGCGTGCCGGCCGCCCTCATGCTGGCGGAACTGATGGTGCCGCAAGGCGTCGATGTCGGCGAAACCGCGTCCAGCGCCGACATCCTGATCGATGACCCGCCGCAGTCGAGTATGGACGCGATCGCGCAAGGCACGCGCGAGGGTGTCGAGCTCGTCGTCAACGTCACGGCGATGCTGATCGTCGCCGTCGCCTTGGTGGCGCTCGCCAATCAGCTCCTCGCCGTCGTCGGCCGCCCGTTTGGTTTCAGCGCTACGCTCGAGCAGATGCTGGGATGGCTGTGTGCTCCCCTGGCCTGGCTGATCGGCATTCCGTGGTCGGAGAGCACCACCGCGGGCAGCTTGCTCGGGGTAAAGACCGTGCTCAACGAACTCATCGCCTATCTTCAGCTCGCCGGCAGCGCCGGCGAAGCGCTCTCGCCGCGCTCGCGCCTGATCCTGACCTACGCCCTGTGCGGCTTTGCCAATCTGGGCAGCCTTGGCATCTTGATCGGGGGCATGGTGGCGATGGTCCCAACCCGCCGCGCCGAGATCGTAAGCCTCGGCGCCCGCACGCTGGTCTCGGGCACGCTCGCCACCTTGATGACGGCGGCCGTGGTCGGCGCCCTGACGCCGCCTTAGCCTCGGCGTGCGCCAGATCGCGGCCGCGCCGGCATGGGCAAGTGGCGCCCTTCCCGGCAGAGCCCCGCGAGGCCACCCTTAGGCTAAAAACGCAGCCCTGATTGGAGGAGCCCAGCATGACGACAACACAGGTGGCCGTGATCACCGGCGGCGCCAGCGGTATCGGCGAGGCAACGGCCCGGCGTTTTGCCGCCGACGGCCATGCCGTCGCCATTCTCGACCAAAACCAGGAGGCTGGCGCAGCGGTGGCAGCCTCGCTTGGCGGCGGCGCCAAGTTTTATGCCTGCGACGTCACCGATGCCGCCGCGCTTGATCGCTTGGCGGCCAAGGTGGAGGCCGAGCTAGGCGCCGCCGATGTCCTCGTCACCTCGGCCGGGCTCATTCCCAATTGCGAAGGCATTATGGACATGGACATGGCGGCACACGACCGCATGTGGCAGGTCAACTACCACGGCACGGTGCACGCCTGCCGGTCCTTTGCCCGCCAGATGATCCGGCGGCAGCGCGGTGCCATCGTCACCCTCGGCTCCATCAACAGCCGCATGCCGCTGCCGATCCCGGCCTACAACATGGGCAAGGCGGCGATCGAGCGACTGACGCAGCTGTTGGCGGTCGAGCTCGGCCGGCACGGCATTCGTGTCAACAGCGTCGGGCCGACCTACGTGATGACGCCGCCGCTGCGCGCCAAGGTCGCAGCGGGCCAACGCGACTTGAACAAGATCATGGCGGTGCATGCGCTGAAGCAGTTGCCGGAAGCCAAAGACATTGCCAACGCCATCGCCTTCCTGTGCTCGGACGCCGCCGCCACCATCACCGGCGTCCTGCTCCCGGTCGATGCCGGCTGGCTCGCCGGCGTCAGTTATCGCACCTATGCCGGTGGGGTGCCGTGGCCGGAGTAACGGCCCCCGATCTTGCCTGCGGTTGTCGTCGACCGGAGGCCCGCGCGGGGGGCAGCGCGCGGCCGCCCGCACCCATGCACCCGCCCCGCTCAGCCGCAGCCACTCAACCGCAAGGCCGCGGTGCCGATCCCGGCCTCGCCGCCCCTAGTGGACGTTGCCGCAAAAGCGCTGAATGCGCTTGCAGGCTTCCTCCAGCACGTCGATGGAGGTGGCATAGGAAATGCGAAAGAACGGGCTCATGGCAAAGGCCGAGCCGTGCACGCAGGCGACGTCCTCCTCCTCTAGCAGGGCCAGCACGACATCCTGGTCGGTGCTGAGCTTGGTGCCCTTAGCCGAGGTCTTGCCGATCAGCCCCTCGCAGGAGGGATAAACGTAGAAGGCCCCCTGCGGCTTCGGGCACTTCAGGCCCTTGGCTTGATTGAGCATGGAGACCACCAGGTCGCGCCGCTCCCGGAATGCCTGATTGTTGCGCGCGATGAAGTCCTGCGGGCCGTTGAGGGCCTCGACGGCGGCCCACTGTGTGATCGAGGAGGCATTGGAAGTCGACTGCGACTGCAGCTTGCACATGGCCTTGATCAGGGCTTCGGGGCCGGCGCCGTAACCGAGCCGCCAACCGGTCATGCAATAGGTCTTGGACAGACCGTTGAGCGTCAAGGTGCGCTCATAAAGCCCGGGCTCGACCTGCGCCGGCGTGAAGAACTTGGCCTCGTCGTAGATCAGGTGCTCGTACATATCGTCGGTCAAAACCCACACGTGCTTGGCCTTGGGCTGCATCAGCACGTCGGTCAAGGCTTTGAGCTCGGCCCTGCTGTAGGCAACGCCGGTCGGATTGCACGGCGCATTGAACACGAACCACTTGGTCTTGGGCGTGATGGCGCCGTCGAAGGCCTCCGGCTGCAGCTTGTAGCCGTCCTCCAATCGGCACGGCACAAACACGGGCTTGCCGCCACCCAGCAGCACGATGTCGGCGTACGACACCCAGCAGGGCGCCGGGATCACCACCTCATCGCCCGGATTGAGCGTGGCAAGCAGGGCGTTGTAGAGCACCTGCTTGCCGCCGGTGCCCACCGATACCTGTTGCGGGCGATACTCGAGGCCGTTCTCGCGCTTGAACTTGGCGACCACGGCCGCCTTCAGCTCCGGAATGCCGTCGACGTCGGTGTATTTGGTCTTGCCCTCGCGCAAGGCCTTGATGGCCGCCTGCTTGATGTTCTCGGGCGTATCGAAGTCGGGCTCACCGGCAGAGAGCGAAATGACATCGCGACCTTTGGCCTGCAGCTCGCGCGCTTTGGTCGCCATACCGATGGTCTGGGAGGGCTGGATGCGGTTCAGGCTGTCGGCGATGAAGCCCATGGCTGCCTCGTTGGACTGCGTTTTTTGCGCCGCGATGCGCAAACGGCGCGGAAACCTACGCTGCAATGCCCGCGAGTCAAGGGATATGTGTCGCGCTCGGATCGGCCAGGGTAAATATCGGAAAAAAGCCCGGCCGCATGCTATCACTGACCGCGAGGAGGAGCCCCATGAGCCTGCCCGCCGGCCCCGCCACCATCATCGGCGGACCCGTTTCGCCCTTCGTGCGCAAGGTTCTGGCGGTTTGCGAAGCAAAGGGCGTGCCCTACCGGCTCGATCCAATCGTTCCCTTTTTCGGCGATGACGCCTTTAGCGCCATGTCGCCGCTGCGGCGCATCCCCGTCTATATCGACGATGCGGTCACGCTCTGCGACAGCACCGTCATTTGCGAGTATCTCGAGGATCGCTATCCGACCCCAGCCCTGTTGCCCGCCGCTCCGGCCGCCCGCGCCCAGGTCCGCTGGGTAGAGGAGTTCGCCGACACGCGGCTTGCCGACGTCTGCATTTGGCGCATCTTCTATCAGGCGGTCGTGCTGCCCTTCGTATTCGGCAAGGAGCGTGACAAGGCCAAGATCGCCAAGACCGTGGCCGAGGATTTGCCGCAGGTGCTGGGCTACCTGGAAAGCATCGCGCCGGGGCAAGCATTTCTGGTCGGTGAGTTGTCGCTCGCCGACATCGCCGTGGCCGCGGTCATCGCCAATCTCAAGTGGGCGCGGGTCCACCCCGAGGCGACGCGCTGGCCGAAAACACTGGCCTGGGTCGAACGCACCACCCACACCCCTCAGCTTGCCAAAATCACCGGCTTCGGCGCGCGACTGATGCAGACGCCATTGGCCGAGCAACGCCGCGCGCTCTCCGACCTGGGCGTCGCCTTGACCGAATCGAGCTTTGCCGCGGTCGCCCCCCGACCCGGCGTAATGCCGCTCGGCTAAAGCGGTGGGCGAGCTTCCCGAGCGGAACGGCACCAGCCCAGGCGTCCCCCGCGCGCGCCTGCCGGCCCTGCTCGCCCCCTTCGTTGAGGTCGAGCGCAATGAAATTGCGGGGCTGCTTTGGTCCTTCGCCTTGTTCTTCTTCGTCTTGTGCGCTTACTACATCATCCGACCACTGCGCGATGAAATGGGGGTCAGCTTGGGGCCGGAACGCCTGCAGTGGCTGTTCTCGGCGGTGTTTGTGGTGATGCTCGGCGCGGTGCCGCTGTTCGGCTGGGTCGTCTCCTCGTTCGCGCGGCGGCGTATCGTCCCCATCGTCTACGGCTTCCTGATCGCCAATCTGTTGGGCTTCTGGGCGACCTTTCAGATCGGCGCGCACGGCGCCGTCGTCGCCGGCACCTTCTTCGTTTGGGTCAGCGTCTTCAACCTGTTCGTGGTCTCTCTGTTCTGGAGCCTGATGTCGGACCTCTACCGCAGCGAGCAGGCCACGCGACTTTATGGCTTCATCGCCGCCGGCGGCAGCGCCGGCGCGCTCGCCGGCCCTCTCTTCACCCAGAGCCTGGTCGGCAGCGTTGGCCCGACCAACCTCCTGCTGCTGTCGGCGCTGCTCCTCATCGCCGCCACCCAATCGGCCCTGGTGCTGCGCCGCCTGTTCGCCGGCCACGGCGCCAGCCAAGGCGAGGATCGGCCGTTGGGCAAGGGCCTGCTGGCGGGCGCCATCGCCGTGTGGCGCTCGCCCTACCTGTTCCGCATCGCGCTTTGGATCCTGATCGCCAATCTGGTGTCGACGCTGTTTTACCTCGAGCAGGCGCGCATTGTCGGGGAAACGCTGGCCGACCGCACGCAACGGGTGCAGCTGTTTGCGCGCCTGGATCTGGCCGTCAGCGTTGCCACCATCCTGGCGCAGGTGTTTTTGACCGCGCGGGTGCTGGCTCGCTTCGGCCTTGGCCGGGCGATCGCCACCCTGCCGACCTTCGCCGCCCTCGGCCTGGTCGGCCTGGCGCTGTCGCCGACGCTGGCGGTGATCGTCAGCATTCTGGCGATCGAGCGGGCCTTGGCCTTCGCCATCGCCAATCCCGCCGTCAAGGTGCTCTATACCGTGCTCGAGCCCGAACAGAAGTATAAGGCGCAGAACTTCAACGACACGGTGGTCTTTCGCGCCGGCGATGCCGCCTCGGGCTGGATCTTCAACAGCCTGGCCAAAAGTTTCGGCCTGAGCCTTGGCGCCGTCGCCGGCCTAAGCCTGCCGCTGGCGCTGCTGTGGTTGGCTTTGAGCCTGCGGCTCGGACGCCAGCACGCCGAGCGTGCCAGCAAGGCCGGCTGAGGCTGAGGACGGCTGTGGCACCGTAACACGATCAGTGCAGCTCGTAACAATAGACGACCTGGCGCGGGTTGCGCATGACGTCGATCAGCACCGAGCACTGCACCAAGTAATTCTGGTTCTTATTCCTGAACAGGATCAGCGATCGGTTCTCCCAAGCGGCAACGTAGCCGGCGACTTCCCAGCCGTCGGCGACGAGCCTTTCAATGGTGGGGGCCGGCTGCGGGGGCCCTGCCTGGCCGGCCAGGAACAGCATGGCCAGGCTGGCACCGGCGAGCCTGATCGGCCATGCGCAAACGGCCTCACGGCGCATGGGGACACCTCTTGCGAACAACGCGCGGCGGCGAAGCCGCCAGGCGAGTGCACCCCTACATCGGCGGCGCCGCCCCACGGCCGACATTGACCCGCCCGGCTTGCAGGCTGCCGTCCGGTTGCTTGTTGGCGGCGGAAACGAAAATTTTTGCGCCTGGCTTAAGCTCGGCAACCTCGCCGGGCACGTAGAGGACGATGGGGATGCCGGCGGCGATGGCAATCTTCTTTTCACCGTCCTTGTACTTCAGCGTCACCGTCTGGCCGTCGCTTGCGGCCGCCGTCGCCTCGACGCTGCCGTTGGTCATGGTGCTCGAGGGTTGCAGATCCCAGCCGCGATGGCCGTCGCCGACGCCGCGCATGGATTCGGGAAAAATGTGCACTTCCAGGGCCTTCTGGCTGCCGTCGGCCTGCGGCATGCCGGCGACGCCGATGTAGGAGCCCTGTTTGATGTCGGCGGCCGTCGCCGGCACCAGGGCGACCACGGCGGCGTTGGGGGCAAGCTTCAGCTTCAATTCGGCGCCGTCGCGCGCCTTGACGAGGTAGGTGTCGCCTTCGACCTTCTCGATGGTTCCGCGGATGCGGACCGGTGCGTCCTGGGCTAAAGCCCACGAGCCGGCCGTTAACGGGGCCAGCCCGAGCGTCGTCGCCGTGAGCAGGCGCAAGCAATGTTTGAGCATCATCATCCTCCCGAAGGTCCGAGCCGTAGCCATGTCAGGTGAACGCTGCGAACGCGGAATTTAGTCCACTTGCACGAAACGTTGATGAGGCGCACGCTTCCCCGCCAGGCACTATGCGTCAACAACAGCGCGAACCAAGACGCGGGCGCCCACAGGCCGCACACAGAAGCGCCAAGCCCATGAGCACGTCGACACAACGTACGAGCAGCCAAGACCTCGGCCCAATCCAGCCGCTCTACGTGCGGATCACGCATTGGATCAACGCCATCGCCATCTTCATCATGGTCGGATCGGGGTGGCAGATCTACAATGCCTCGCCGCTCCTGGCCTTCGCCTTTCCGCCGAGCCTGACGCTTGGCGGCTGGCTCGCCGGCGGCCTGCTTTGGCACTTCGCCGGCATGTGGTTGTTCGTCGGCAACGGCCTTTTCTATCTTGTGCTGGGGCTGAAGAGAGGCCACTTCCGGCGCAAGTTCCTGCCGATCCGGGCCACCGATGTCATGGCCGACCTCGGCGCGGCAGTGACGGGCCGGCTCAGTCATGCCGATCTTAGCGTCTACAATGCGGTGCAAAAACTTTTCTACCTCGGCGTCCTCATTGCCGGCGTCGTCATCGTCGCGTCGGGCCTCGCCCTGTGGAAGCCGGTGCAGTTCAAGGAGCTGGCGGCCCTGTTCGGTGGCTACGAGGGCGCGCGGCTCGTGCACTTTTTTGCCATGGCCAGCATCGTGCTGTTTCTTGTCATCCATGTGGCGATGGCGGTGCTGGTCCCGCGCAGCCTGCGCGCCATGATTGGTGGTCGCTGAAGGAGTGAGTGATGCGCCACGCTGGCAAACGTCCGCCCGAAGTTAATGCCGAGCTCCTCGTCCAGGACGCAGCGAGGCTGCTGCCCGATGCCTCGCGGCGGCGGTTTCTGCGGCAGGTCGCAAGCCTCGGTGCGCTTGCTGCCCTCACCGGCTGCGATATCACCGATGCGCCATCCGCCGAGAAAGCCCTGCGCAAAATTTCCGAGTTCAACGACTGGGTGCAGGCGCGCCTCTTCAATCCCAACCGGCTGGCAACCACCTACCCCGATAGCGCGGTGACGCGGCCGTTCCCCTTCAATGCCTACTATCCCGAGGCGGAAGCCCCCGACGTCGATGAGGAGCGCTACCGGCTGATCCTCGATGGCCGCATCGCCAACAAGCAGCCGTGGACCTTACCGCAACTTGCCGAGCTGCCGCAGGAGACCCAGATTACCCGCCTCGTCTGCGTCGAGGGCTGGAGTGCCATCGGCAAGTGGACCGGTGTACCTTTGCGCAGTTTCCTTGAGCGCGTCGGCGCCGATCTCACCGCCAAGTACGTGCACTTCGTGTGCGCCGAAGGCTATTCCAGCTCCATCGATATGCCGACCGCGCTGCATCCGCAGACGCAAATGACGCTGGCCTTCGACGGCCAGACCCTGCCGACGCGGTTCGGCTTTCCCATGCGCATCCGCATCCCAACCAAACTCGGCTTCAAGAACCCCAAGCACGTGATCGGAATGACCGTGCTCAACAACTATACCGGAGGCTATTGGGAGGACCAGGGCTACAACTGGTTCAGCGGGCTTTGATGCCGGCCGCGCCCGCGGCGACCCGGCGCCGGGTTTCCCCGGGCTCCGGCGCGCGCGCCCGTGCGCATATTTCGCATTGCCGAAGCCGCTGCGCCGCTGTGATGGTGTCGCCCCTTGCCGACCTCACACAGGAGCCGATGCGCCGTGCCCAATCTCTTCGAGCCGCTCAAGCTGGGACCGCTCACGCTAGCAAATCGCGTGGTCGTGTCGCCGATGTGCCAATACTCCGCCGAGGACGGCAGCGCCACCGATTGGCATCTTCAGCACTTGATGCAGTTTGCCATCGCGCGTGCCGGCATGGTGGTGGTGGAAGCCACCGCCGTTGAGCGCGTCGGCCGCATCACGCACAAGTGCCTCGGCATCTACTCCGACGCCAATGAGGCGGCGCTCGCGCGCGTGATCAAGGCGGCCAAGGCGATCGCCGCGCCGGGCACCGCGTTTGCCATCCAGCTCGCCCATGCGGGGCGCAAGGCCTCGGTGCAGCCGCCCTTCGACGGCGCCCAGCCGCTCAAAGCGGGCGAAGACCCCTGGCTCACGCTGGCGCCCTCGGCAATCCCCTTCAGCGAGGGCTGGCATACGCCGCAAGCGCTCGACGAGGCGGGTCTCGAACGCACCCTTGCCAGCTTTCTGGCGGCGGCGGAACGAGCGGTCCGCATTGGCTTTGATGCCATTGAACTCCACGCCGCGCACGGCTACCTGCTGCATCAGTTCCTCTCCCCGCTCGCCAACAAACGCACCGACGCCTTCGGCGGCAGCCTCGAGAACCGCATGCGTTTTGCGCTGCAAGCGGCCGCCGCGCTGCGTGCCGTGGTGCCGCGTTCAATCGCGCTCGGAGCCCGCATCAGCGGCAGCGACTGGGCCGACGGCGGCTTTGCCATCGAGGAGGCGACGACCTTCGCCCGCGCCCTCAAGTCGCAGGGCTATGATTACGTGTGCGTTTCGAGCGGCAACGTCGTGCCCGGCAAAATCCCATTTGCGCCGGGCTTCCAGGTACCCTTGGCGCAGGCCGTTCGCGCGGGCTCCGGGCTCGCCACGCGCGCCGTCGGCATGATCGTGGAGCCGGCGCAGGCCCAGGACATCGTCAGCTCCGGCAAAGCGGACATGGTGGCCTTGGCGCGCGCCTTCCTCGACGATCCACGCTGGGTCTGGCACGCCGCCGAGCGGCTCGGGGCCGCGATCAGCTATCCGCCCCAGTATGCCCGCGTGGCCCCGGCGGTGTGGCCCGGCGCGGCCCAGCGCGGCGCGGCCGTGCGCGCCGCCTGAGGCTGCCGCGCCTCAAGGCGCCGGCGGGGCCTGGAATGCCGGGGCGTCCGGTTCGGGCACGACGCCGGGCCGCACCAGCGTCGGCCCGGAGGTCAGCTTCGGCGAGGACGGCTTGCCGGTCGCCGCCGTGGCGGCGGCGGTCCGCTGGTGGCGCTGCGTGGCGGAGGCAAAACAGCGCTCGAGATTGCCGCAGCGTGCGCGTCCAGAGGGATGCGTCGGCGTTGGCGGCGCGTCGTTGAAGGAGGCGCACACCTGCGTCAGACCCTTGCGATCAAGCCAGCCTTCGCGCACGCCCTCGCCAACGGCCCAGCAGTCGGCCTTCAACTCGTTGCCGCCGACGTGATGGTGCCCGCACTCGTGGTAGAAGACAAACAGCCGAACCGTCTGCGGCTGCCGGGTCAACAGGCGCGGGTTCATCACCAATACGCCGGGGGAGGCGATGCCGAGGTTGGGCAGCCGGTTGTCGAGCACGTTGCGCACCGAGCCGCACTTGAGCGCGCGCCCGGCCATGGTGATGGCGCCGTCGCGCTGCAGGCTTACCGGTGAAGCCGATTGCGCCGAGGCGCCTTGCACACTCAGAATCAAAAGCACGGCTGCAACAGCCGAGAGGCTACGCTCAACCCGCATGTTTGACTTTCCCTCGAGTTCCCCAAAACTAGCGCGCGCCCCAACACCGCGCTCGCGCGACCCCGCGCGCAACCCATTGGCCACGCGCACTTTGCTGAAATTGCGGCAGCTCGACCTTGGCTTCAAGCCTCAAGTGGCAAGCGCGGGTCGTTGCGCCGTCGTTAAGCGGTGGAAAAGCCAAATGCCCGGCACGCAGGCAAAGAGCAACAGCGCCCCCAAGTCGATGGCCGCCGCCGCGCTACCGCGCAGCGCCGCAAGCCAGCCGCCAAGCGCCGGCCCCACCACCATGGCGGCGTAAAAGACGCTAAAGAATGCGCCCATGCCGATGGCGCGCGACGGCGGCCGCAGCACGCGCGACGGCAGGCTCATGATGGGCCCCGCCGGCAAACCGGCGACCAGGCCGAGCACGGCGTAAAGCACCACCACATGCGGTTCCCGGCTCGCGAGCAGCAACAGCACGCCCGCGGCCAGACAGCCCGCAATAATGAAGGTCGCATGGTACCTCAGGCGGTCCGCCAGAAAGCCGCCGAGCGGCACGGAGACGATGGCCAGCCACAGCATTAAGCTGACGGCCGATCCCGCGCTCGTGATTGGCCAGCCGTGCTCCACCAGCAATGAGGGGGAGAAGGCAAACACCATCGCCAACCCGGCATTGTAGAGACCCCAGATGCTGCCGGCGACGATTGCCGCCTTCAGCGCGGCGCGCTCGGGCACCAAGGTTTCTTCGGCTGCCACCTCGCTGCCGCGCGGCGGAGCGGTGTAGCGTTGCGCCAGCAGCACCAGGCCCAACAGCACGAGCAGGGCAGAAAAGAGGTATGCGGCCCTTAGCCCTTGCATCTCCGCGATGGGCGGCAAGACCACCAGCGCGGCGGCGATGCCGACCGGCCAGGAATTCACGAATACCGCCATGGCGGTGGCGATCTCGCGGCCGGCGAACCAGTCCGTCACCATTTTCGACATCAAGACGTTGAGGAGCACACCGCCAACGCCGGCCACCAGACGCCCAACGATCTGGCCGGCCCAACTCGGCACGAAGGCCATGATGGCGCCACCCAACACCATCAGCGCCAAACCGGCGAGCACGACCGGCCGATCGCCGAAACGCCGCCCGATGCTGCCGCCCGGGTAGGCGAGCGCCATGCCCGGCGCCAGATAGAGGCCGAACAGTACGCCAATGTCCGCCAGCGTCAGCCCCATGTCGCGCGCAATCAGCGGGGCGACCGCGGCCACGCTCTGATACTGGAACCCCATGGTCGCCCGCACGGCAAACAGGAGGGCAAGCACGCTCCAGCGGCCAGCAATCAAAGGCAATCTCCGCCCTAAGCAATGATTGGCTGAATGGTCGGTATCACAAAGCTGTCAGTAACGGCTAATTTCGATTCTCTCATGTGGCCAGAGCATGGCGCCGAATGTGTCACCGCGGCAACGACAAAAAATGCCTGGAGGCGGCGGCCTGGCAACGCTCGCGGCAATAAGGCGCGCCAAGGCGGATGCCAGGGGAGACCAACCAAGGTCGCGCCGAGGCGCTGTAAGGCGTTCTTTCCGCCTGCACCTGCTGCCCACGCTTTGGCTTGGCGGCCGCGCCGGGACCGGCGTCCGGCCGACGCTTAGGGGACATGCGAGGAGCCCGACGGGCGCCCCCCGCGAAACCCCGAAGGCAGAGCGTCTCGGAGCACTGCCATCTCGAGGCGCACCGAGCCTTGGTTCATTCAGATGGCGCGCGCGCCCTCCGTCTTGGGCTCTGCTCGCGCTTCGCTGTTTTTTTTGCGCGCTGCGGGCGTGGGCGAAGCCATCGCCGCCTGCCGGGGCACTTTTCTCCAAGGCCACGCCGACAAGGTCCCGTCGCGGAGGTGCCGGCGCGGGCCGCTTGGCTGTCGCGGCGTGCCGGCGCCAATTATTCGGCCGCCTGCCGATATTTGCGGGCGAATTCGAGCAGAGCGTCGTCGGCGCAGGCCTTAATCGGCGCAAAATCGCGGTGGGCGATGAACTCCGGGCGATTGAACTTGGTGATGTGGTTGGAGACCGCACACAGCGTCAGATACACGATCTTGCGCGGATAGGGCGTGATGTTGGGTGGGGAGGCGTGGGCCAGATTGCCGTGAAACATCAGCACGGTTCCGGGCTTGCCAGTCGGAGCGACGATGCCACCCTCTTCCACAAGCTTCGTCACCATGGCCTTGTCGAGCGTCCAAAGCGGATAGCTGGTGGTGGCCTTGTCGTGCCCGGCTTCCAGCGTGCCACGCTTGTGACTCTTGGGAATGAACATCAATGGCCCGTTGTAGGGCATGACTTC
>Ga0081540_1000494_pt1 | contig 38779 bp, 39 predicted proteins | sample TabmetS2T1R1_FD_71024 | JGI IMG/M metagenome (GOLD analysis project Ga0081540, IMG submission 71024) | Tabebuia heterophylla rhizosphere microbial communities from the University of Puerto Rico - S2T1R1 | ecosystem: Host-associated > Plants > Roots > Rhizosphere ...
GTCGTTTTGCAGGGGAACGGAGATATCGATCAACTTGCGCGCCATGGCGTTTCCTCGCTGGATGTTCTTCTTGATGTTCTTCTTGATGTTCTTCTTGGGGTAACGTAGCCGGAACGGACTATTGCCGCTCAACCCGGTTCTTCAGGATACCGATCTTTTCGACTTCGAGCTCGATGGTGTCGCCATGTTCGAGATACCAGCCCAGTTCGAGCCCGCAGCCATTGCCGACGGTACCTGATCCGATGAACTCGCCGGGCATCAGCGTCTCGTCCTTGGTGACATGGGCGATGATCTCCTCGAACGAAAACAGCATGCCCTCGGTCACGCCCTGCGAACGCACCTTACCGTTCACGCGCGCTTCCATCTTCAATTTATAGGGATCGCCGATCTCGTCCGGCGTGACGATCCACGGCCCCATCACGTTGCCGCCGTCAAAGCTCTTGCCCTTGGCGGGGCCCAGCCGTCCCTCCATTTCGATGCGCTGGGCATCGCGGGCGGAGAAGTCGTTGAAGATCGTATAGCCGAAGATGTGATTTTTGGCGTTCGCGGCCGAAATGTTGGCGCCCTTGTTCTTGGTGACGATGCCGAACTCCAGTTCGTAATCCATCACCTGACTGTAGCGCGGCCACTTCACGGTGGTGTTGGTGCCGCGGACGCTGAAGCGGTTGGTGATGTAGTAGATCGGCTGCTTGCGATAGACCTCCGGCAGTTCGCCGAGCGGTTCAGCCTCGATCCGCGCCAGCTCCACCATGTCGCCCTTGGCGCGCGCGGCGAGCTTGAGCTGCCCGCGCGGGGCCTGCAGGATGTGCAGCGGAAACGACATGCCGTCGCGCATCTGCCGCGGTTCGGGGATCGGCGCGAGAATCTCGCTCCCTTCCGTTGGCACCGAAAGGCTGGCGTCACTGCCGTGCTTGTCGAACGCCCCTGCCGCCTGTTCTAGCGCCGCGTCGCCGGCGTCGATCAATGCCAGCATCGAGGCGAACGCCGGATTGGCGCTCCCATCACGGCTGGCCGCTGCTGCAAGATCGAAAAGCTGCTTGTCGCCGCTATGGACGATGGCGACCTTTTCCTGGCCGCCGGATTTGAAGGTTGCGAGTTTCACCTGACGCCTCTTGTTTTCCCTTAAAATATATGATCAAAAAAATATCGATAAACAAGCCTGAAAAATGTTCGATCGGGAGAACGTCTTGAAAAAGGTCGCCTTGATAAGGGTCGTCTTGGCAGGGGCCCTGACCACCCTCGCCGTCAGCATCGCGCTGACCGGCGCCGCGCTTGCCCAAGCCAAGATACAGGTCGGTTGCACGGCGACGTCGGATTGCGCCTCGGCCATGGTGGCGATCGACGAAGGCATTTTCAAAAAGCACGGGCTCGAGGTCGAGATGACGCCGATCGGCATCAACTCGAACATCCCGGCGGCGATCCTGTCGAACTCGATTCAGATCGGTGGCCCGACCTCCACCGTGTTCCTGCAGGCCGTCGACGGGGGCCTCGATCTCGTCGGCATTGCCGGCGCAACCGTCATGAATCCGGTCTCGAACGGCAACATCACAGCCTTCGTCCGCAACGGCATCACCATCAAGGAGCCGAAGGATTTCGTCGGCAAGAAAGTCGGCGCGCCCGGGCTGAACGCCTTCCTGCACGTGCTGTTCGTGAAATGGCTGGTGGAGAAGGGCGTCGATCCCAAGGGCGTCAATTTCGTCGAGGTCACCTTCCCGACCATGGCCGACATCATCAAGTCAGGCGGCGTCGATGCGGTGCTGACCGCAGAACCGCTCGTGACCCGCATGACCAATGCCGGATTGGGCACGGTCGGCGCGCGTTACGCGGTCGAGCTGGCGCGCACCGATCCCATCATCTTCTATGCGGCTTCACGCGAATGGGCCGAGAAGAACGCCGTTGCGATCAAGAAATTCCGCGATGCGCTCGCCGAGTCCGCGGAGATCGTCAACAGCGATCGCGAAAAGGCGTCGAATTCGATCGCCAAGTTCACCAAGCAGCCGATCGAGCTGGTCAAGGCGACGCCGCCGAACCGTTCCGAACCGGTGCTGAAGCCCGAGCAGCTTGCCTGGTGGATCGAGGTGATGTCGTCGCAGAAGATGCTGCAGTCCAAGCTCGACACCTCAAAACTGGTGCTGAAGTAGAAGGATTTTACGATGCCGGCCTCCGAACGCCCGACCCGACCGGTGACGGAGGCGGCTACCTTGAGTGAACGTGCGGCCACGCTGGTGGAACACGACATTCTCGCCGGCCATCTCGCCCCGGGGTCGCGGCTTGGCATCGTCGACCTGGTGCAACGCTACGAGATCGGCGCCACCCCGCTGCGCGAGGGCCTGTCACGGCTGATGTCGCGGGGGCTGATCGTCGGTATCGGGCAACGCGGCTTTCGCGTTGCTGATATCAGCCGCGAGGATCTGCTCGATATCACCACCATGCGCACCGCAGTCGAGGTCGAGGCCATCAGGCTGGCCATCACCCACGGCGACGACGCCTGGGAAGCCGGCATCGTCAGCGCGCTGCACCAGATGCGCCGCCACATCGAACGCACCGGCGATGAATTCCGCGAAGGTGCGGAGGATTTCGACCGGCTGCACAAGGGCTTTCACACCGCCCTGCTGGCGGCCTGCGGCTCGAAGCGCCTGCTTGCCGCCCACTCCGACCTCTACGATCAGGCCTATCGCTATCGCCGCGTGATGATGAGCTCCATGGACAGCGGCAAGAAGTTCGTGCGCAGCCACCAGCTGCTCGCCGACCGCGTGCTCGCACGCGACATTCCGGGGTCGCAGGCGATGCTGGAAGCGCATCTGCGCTCGACGCTCAACTTCGTCTATCCCTCAGGCAGCGAGAGCTGACAGCATGGCAAACGCCGCAAAACGCCTCGAAGCCGTTTCCGGCCAGCCCTCGCCGCAGATCAGGTTTGACGAGGTCACGCTGCAGCTCGGCGGCAAGACCATCATCGAGAATCTCAGCCTCGGCGTTCGCTCCGGCGAATTCCTCTGCATCGTCGGCGCTTCCGGCTGCGGCAAGACCACGGCGCTGCGGCTGGCCGCGGGCCTTTACCAGCCCACAAGCGGCAAGATCGATTTCGACGGCCAGCCGATGCGCGAGCCGCGCCGCGAGATCGCGATCGTGTTCCAGGACTACGGCAAGGCGCTGCTGCCGTGGCGCACCGCGGCGGGCAACGTCTCGCTGGCGCTGGAAGCCGGCGACATGCCCGCTGCCCAGCGCCCTGCTCGCATCGAGGAATTGCTGCGCACCGTCGGTCTCCCCGGCCACGCCGGCAAATACCCGTCCGAAATGTCCGGCGGCATGCAGCAGCGCCTGCAGATCGCCCGCTGCCTGGCGCAGGAGCCGAAGACGCTGTTGATGGACGAGCCGTTCGGCGCGCTGGACGCGATGACGCGGCAGGGCTTGCAGGACGAGGTGCTGTCGCTGGTGGCGGCGAGCGGCGCCACCGTGATCTTCGTGACCCACGACCTTGATGAAGCGATCTATCTCGGCGACCGCGTCATCGGCCTGCTGCCACATCCGGGCCGCATCGGCATCGAACTCACGGTCAACCTGCCACGGCCGCGCGACCAGCTATCGACCCGCGAGCATCCGGAATTCCTGCGGCTGCGCCGGCAATTGTTCGACTTCATCAAGACGACCGAGCAGTGACGACAAACTCCGCCAAGGGGCTGGTCAAGGCGCTGGTGCTGCCGTTCTTCGTGCTGCTGGCGTTCGAGCTCTGGGCGCGCGCCACGCATCTGCAAAGCGACAGCCTCGCGCCGCCAAGCGACATCGTCATGGCGCTAATCGGCGCCTTCGCCGACTTCTCCATCCTGACGGCGACGCGCGACACGCTGTTCTCGGCCTTCGCAGGCCTTGCCATCGGCAGCATCATCGGCCTTGCGCTCGGCATCGCCTTCGGCCTTTCGGACACGCTCAACCGGCTGATGGAAGTCACCGTCGAGGCGATCCGGCCGATCCCCTCGATTGCGCTGCTGCCGATCGCGCTGATCGCGCTTGGCTTCGGCTACCGCATGGAAATCGTCATCGTGGCGTTTGCCTGCGTCTGGCCGATCCTGATCCTGTCGCGCGCGGCGGTCCGCAGTATCGAGCCGCGCCTGATGGAGGTCGCGCGGGCGTTGCGCCTGCCGCCGGCGCAACAGGTCTGGAAGATCATCATCCCGGCGGCGCTGCCGCGGATCTTCGTCGCCTTTCGGCTGTCGGCCGGGATCGCGCTGATCGTCGCCGTCACGGTCGAAATCGCGATCAACCCGCTCGGCCTTGGCGCCGGCATCATGCTGGCTCAGCAGGCGCTGCGTCCAGACCTGATGCTGGCCTACCTGGTCTGGATCGGCGTCATCGGCTACGCCCTGAACGTCCTGCTGGTCGTAGCCCAGAACCGATTGTTCGGCCGCGCCGCCCTGAGCGGAGACGGCCGATGAACAGGTCTGCGATCATCTGGCGTGTAGCGAGCTTTGCCGTTGCGGCGGGCTTCATTGCGCTCTGGCAACTGATCGCCAACCTCAAGCTCGTATCGCCGGTCTTCCTGCCCGGGCCGGACCGGGCCTGGGCCGCGCTCGTGCGCGGATTTTCATCCGGTGATCTCTGGAGCAAGCTCGCCGGCACGCTCGAGCACATGGCCTATGGCTGGCTCGCTGCCTCCATTGCCGGGATCGCGATCGGCGCGGTGATCGGCTCGTCCCGTGTGATGCGAACCTATGTGGCGCCGTCGCTGGAATTCCTGCGGCCATTGCCGGTCTCGGCGATCATTCCGGTCGCGATCGCCATGCTCGGGCTGACGCAGGCCATGGCGCTGTTCGTGATTTCGTTCGGCGCGATCTGGCCGATCATGCTGGCGACCATCCACGGCTTCGCCGCGGTCGAGCCGAGGCTCTATGAGGTGGCGCGCTCGCTGCAGATGTCAAAGCTCGCGGTCATCTTCAAGATCGCGCTGCCCTCCGCCAGCCCGGACATTCTCGCCGGCATGCGTCTCAGCCTGACGGTGGCGCTGATCCTTTCGGTGGTCTGCGAAATCCTCGCCGGCCTCGACGGGCTCGGCCACTGGGTGTTGCTCTCGGCGCGCGCGTTCCGCTCGGCTGACCTGTTCGCCGGCGTCATCCTGCTGGGCGTGACCGGCTACGTCACGTCGGTGGCGATGTCGATGGCCGAACACAAGCTGCTGGCCTGGCAGGCGGCGCAGCGCTGATTGCCTGATTGATCCACGTCAATGCGGGCGAGGCCAAACGGATCGACAATCGCTTCACATGATGCCCGACAGCGATGTTCCGCATCATTCGGCGATCTCGCCGTTTTCTCCTATGACTGCCCTGCATCGCCGGTCATGATCGATTGAGCGTTGCGGGGCATTTTCCGTCAGTGGCAGGCTGCAAATCCCAGATCGGCTCTTGCTTGCGCCGTCATCATTTCCGGCTTCCACGCCGGCTCGAAGGTCATCCGCACGTCGACGAACTCGACGCCGTCAACGCTCCAGGCGCCATTTGCAACGCCCTCCTTGAGATAGCGCGATGCCGGACAACCCGGCGTGGTCGTCGTCATCGTGATGTGGACGACCCCACCCTCTTCGACCGTGACGTCGTAGATGAAGCCGAGATCGACGACATTGTAACCGAGCTCCGGATCGATCACGCAGCGCAGCGCGTCCCTGATCTGTGCGATAAGCTGCGCACTCATGGCTGCGCTGCCCTGGCGGGATCGACCCTGATCAGAATTTTGTAGGTCGTTCGCTTCGCATCGAAGCCGCCGCGCCATTGGTGGCCGCGCTTGGTTAATTGCGGGAACAGAAAACGAGGCTCGCGCAGCAACAACGCAGATAGTACCTCGCCCGGCTTCAGCCGTTCCACCGCCTCCAATATCCTCACCATCGGCTCCGGCGGTTCAAGATCGCGATTGTCGAGATCGACCGAGGGCTCGGGCCAATCCTCGCCATCGGCCGCCTGGCTGGCCGGGGGCGGCGTCAACTCGATCCCGACGGGACGAAACAGCACTTCCCATTCGCCGTCATCGAGCGCGATGGCTTCATGGCTGAAGCCTTTCGACCCCATGACGCCGAACAGTGGAATGGGTTTGAAGGTCGCGAACAAGCGCACGCCCTGGCCGGGCTCCAGGCCCTCGACGGCCTGCATGATCACGCTGAACGGCTCACCGCCGGCACGCAGGATCGGCCTCACATCGACATCGACGAACTCGGTTGTCATGGTCATCTCCTTCAGGTCGGCTTGGTCGCCGTGAACAAAAGCATCGGTTTCACGGCATCTGCGGGAAGCCGCAAAGCCGCCGGCACATGCAAGAGCCGCCGGCTTTTCATCATTTCCGAAACGATGCCGCAGGTCCCGATTGCCATGGCAAGGGCGGCCACTCGAAACATCGAGTTGCTGCCGGCCAATAGTGCTGCCGTTGCAGCCCAGGCTCCGGCAAAGAACAGCAGGAACCAGCGCGTTGCGGGCCGCTCCGCGACCAGATCCTGAACGCGCGGCGTCGCTGTCTTGCCGAGCACCGGCCCATACACTTCGAGCCAGGTCAGGAATGCGACGATCTTGTACATCTGCGAAAGCATCAGACCCGAAAGCCAGCCGAAGCCGCAAAGAAAAACCACGGCGCCAACCTGCTCCGAGAACCGCCCCGTTGCCGCCAATCCGATACAGAGCAGCGCCGACAGCACGAGATTTGCCAGCGCGAGAGCCGCCATCCGGCTGTTCAGTTCGAGCGTCCGGCGCCTGCGCGTGCGATAAAGCTGCAGGACGTCGCGCCCATAGAGCAGCAGCGCCGTGATCGCCAGCACCAGGGCGATCGCCAGAACTGCAACGAGTGAAGCTCCCGCCAGCACCGCGGTGAGGCCGCCGCCGACGGTGACGCCTAGTGCGGCTGCTGCAAGCCACAGCGTCGTCCGGCCGCGCGTCTCGTCGACGTCGGGGGCGAGCATGAACATCGCCAGCAAACGATAACTGACGCCCACGGTCGTGATCGTCAGCCAGCCGCCGAGACCTGCGATCACATGGATCGGCAGGGCGCCCGCCTCCACACCGACAAAAAAGCCGGCGCTTGCGGTCTGATCCAGAACGAGTGCGAATATGATCCCAAACGCTGCGGTAGCGCCCAACGCGACTAGTCCCATAGCGACGAACCGCGCTGGCAAGGCAAGCGGGCGAGCGTTCCACAGCGTGCAGGCGAGATTCCATATCACGAGCGCAAAGCCGGCGCCGAGCAACAGCGCCGCAGCGGACAGGAACGGCAAGTCACACCGGACGCTTCCATCCAGACGAAGAAAGCCGAGGATCAGGGCCAGCAGTCCCATGACAAGCAATCCCAGCGTCGGCAGCGGCAGCCGGTCGCTATGGAGCGGCGTTTCGGTCAGTACCGGAATGAACTGGTGCAGTGCGCCGCACATCGTCAGGCTGAGCCAGCCGATCGTGACGAGGTGGACCACTACGAGCGAGGAAGGCGCTCTCATGGCCGCCGCCGGAAAACCCACCCCCGCAACCATCATGGATTCGGCGGCAAGCAGCGCGACCAGCCCGGCCGCGAAATACGACATCGTCCAGCGGGAAAGCGAGCCACCCGTCAATTGCCTTCTCCCGTTCTTAACCTGGCCGGTCAGCGTCGGCTTGAACTCTAGACGTGATGCACGTCGGCCGGCGCCGCGGCGTGCGCCAGCCGAACCCGCCAGACCTCGGGTCCTTCCTCCAGATAGGTCCATCGCAGCCGATCGCCGTAGCGCATTTCCAGCCGATGACGCAGCGGCTCCGGCGGGTGATCGGCGATTAGTTGCAGCGTCGCTTCGGGCGCGAGGTTCGCAACTAAGTTGTCAACGATCTGATGGCGGAATCTCGGTTCGATCTTCCGCACGTCGACGACGCGTTCGGATGGGTTGGTGGTCGGCGGCATCGAGGCGCTCCCATTGACAGATGGACCTTGCGGGGCGCAAGGTCACGACTGCACATTGCAGGGAACCTAGCCTCGGATCTGAACCGTCTTCTTTGTCGAGGCGCAAACGATTGCAGGTTTTTTCACCGGCCTTGCCGGCGTGCTACGCCGTAACCGCGTTGGCGCACCAATCAGGCGGCTCAGGCGGCGTCGGCGTTCCCCTGTCCGCGGTGCGCGGCGGGCAGATCGGGGAAAGGATTGGTCACCGCGAGCGTCGGATAATCACCACCAGCGTGCGACCGACGCACCAGCAACGCTGGGCGATTAAGGCCCGATACGCTCTCTGGCAATACCGAGGATGGAACGTCTGCCCCAAGATGCTGCGGTTGCCGCCGAACCTCGGCCCGCCGCTTCGCCGCGCTCACGAGATCGCGATGCAGCCGTCCGATCGCGCGCCAGAACGCCTTGAGACTGAAGGTGACGAGCACCTCATGGTGCCGCATCCCCTTCCCGCCTTTGACGAGCCCCAGATCACGGATGATGCAATAAGTCCCGCTGCTCATGCGGGCGAACTTGGCACCGTGAAAATGATTACGTACACGCGACAACATCGGCGCAGCATGCACCGTTCGGCGATTCCGTCAATCTTGACGGATGCCGAATCAGCCGCGTCCGCGCGCGATGCCGTCAAAGCGTTGCGTTGCTGCCGCGGTCGCCGATGCGATACACCCGACCGGTTGGAACCCGCACCCGCCCGAGCACGGCCCGGCGCTCTCGGATCCCCGTGCTCGACTGTTCACGCTGCGCAAAGCATTCCAGTATCTGGATACGGATTTCCTCTGCCAGCGGCCCCTCGACCTGGCGCATGCGGTTCCAGAGCCGGATTATTTCGCGCTGCTTCTCGACATCCATGGGTCACCTCCGAAGATGACCAATGAGAACATAACAGGAACAATCTTGCAAGCTACAAAGTACGAAATTCCCTAGAAGCAGAGGCTGAGAATCTTGAGCCGGCAGGCCTCGGCTCCGTGCGACTTGGGCTTCGCAACGCTTGCCTGCTTTGTCTCCTTCGCCCCCTTTGGCGAACCTTTCGGCTTCGGACGCTCATAGTCGCCTGCGATCACCATGGCCCAGTACATGCGGCCGGTCTTCGCGCTCTTCACGCTGGCAACACCGACGCGCGTCGCGCCGGGCAGCAGGAGGTTTTTCCGGTGTCCTGACGAATTGATCCATTGGTCGAGGGTCTTGGGAAAGCTGTCGTAGCCGTACGCGATGTTTTCCGCGGCGCGGCCCGCGCCCGCCGGGCTGACGCGTGTGTTGAAGTGGCCGAGGACATCGTGGTCAAGCTGGTCCTTGACAGCCATCGCCTGGGCTTGATCGTGTGCAATCCGCGTGAGAGTCGCGTCCAGGGTGACGCGCTTCTCTCCGTGCTTCAGCCGAAAATCGGAAATCATCTCCGCGGGACTGGCCGCGGCCCTCTGGCTTGCGACTGTCGCGCCAAGGCAAATGACGAGCGCCAGCAAAAGAGCCCGCCCCGCCGGAATGACTATCCTTCTAGCAGCCAAAGATTGTTCCCCTGCACCTGCCGATGTACTCGGAAGATTCAACCAGAAAGGACGCCGCAAGTCATTGACCTATTGATCGAGGCCGCTGGATTGGAACCGCCTCGGCGCCATGGACGTCGCGATGGCTTGCAGGCACTTGTGATAAACCGACAGCGAAACGAATCATAACTTCACAGGGAGAATGCCATGTCCAGAACAAAGGTGTCCGTACCCGATGTAGCCGAGGCCGGACCCGAGCTGTGGTCCAACGCCATACGCGCTGGCGACATGCTGTTCATCTCCGGCCAGGTCGCACGTCCCTTTGAAGGCGGCACCCAACTCGTCGGCAAGGATGAGTACGAACAGACCAGGCAGATATTTTCCCGCATCGAACGCATCATCAAGGCGGCCGGCGGAACGATGGACAACCTGGTCAAGATGACGATCTACGTCGTCGATATCAGGAACAATACCGAGGTCTGGCGAGCACGCCGCGAATTCTTCACCGGAGATTTTCCCGCCTCAACCCTCGTCGAAGTGCGGGCGCTTGCGAAGCCCGAAGTGTTGGTCGAGATAGAGGCTGTCGCCTATCTAGGCGGCAAGTGAAGCCGGTTCACTTGTCTTCTGCTTGATCTGCGCAATCGTACAAAGCTGGTCCAGACTTACGTTCCAAAGAAAGCTCCCATCACCGCCGCCGCTTCGTCGTTGGCCTGCAGCCCGCGGCTGAGAAACCGTGTCAGTGAGAAGAAGCCGTGGATCGTGCCGGGATAGTTCACGTAGGTCGTCTTCACGCCGGCATCGATCAGCCGCTCGGCGTAGGCGCGGCCCTCGTCGCGCAACCGATCGCAACCGGCCGTCAGCACGAAGGCGGGCGGAAGGCCTTTGAAGCTCTTGGCCAGCAGCGGCGAAAGCCTGAGGTCGGTCCGATCGGTGCCGGCCGGCAGGTAGGCCTTCGAGAACCATTCGATCCGCTCCCGGTCCAGAGAGTAGCCGTCGGCGAATTCCTGGTGTGACCGGCTCTCCCGACTCAAGTCCGTCACGGGATAGATCAGCATCTGGAACGCCGGCACCGTCTCGCCGGCATCGCGCACCGCCTGGCAGACGACGGCCGAGATGGCGCCTCCCGCCGAATCGCCGCCGACCGCGAGCCGGGCCGGGTCGACGTCGAAGGCAGCGGCGTTGTCGCGGATATGGCGGAAGGCCGCAATGCCGTCGTCGGTCGGCGCCGGGAACGGGTGCTCCGGCGACAGCCTGTAGTCGATGGCAATCACCTGGCAACGGCTCTTGTTGGCGAGCCGCCGGCAGGTTGAATCATGCGTCTCCAGCGAGCCGGCTATGAAGCCGCCGCCGTGATAAAAGATCAGCGTCGGCAGCGGCCCGCGGGGCGGGCCCAACGGTCGATAGCGCCGATAGCCGATGTTGCCGACCGGTCCGGCAAAGCCGCCGTTCTCGACCACGGCAACCTCCGGCGGGTCGGCCTCGCCGTCCTCCAACATCTTGTCGACGACGGCACGGCCTGCCGCGTAAGTCAGCGTGGTAACCTTGGGCGCTCCCTCCTGGATAGCCTTTTCCATCAGGTCGAGCAGCTTGCGGGCTTCGGCATCGAGCATTGGTCACTCCGGATTGAACGGCTGGTGGTAGGCGAACAGTGAGCCCTCTGCGCTGGACGACGTCACGGCTTCCAAATGACTCGCATGGCACCATCGATGCGACGAACGCCCATATGGCCCACGATCTTTGGCGGCGCATCCAGCTGAAGCTGCGGTATCCGCGCGGCTACCGCACACAGGCCTTCCTCCAGTTCGGCGCGCGCGAGCGCCTCGCCGATACACCGGTGCGCTCCAAAGCCAAAAATCGGATGCATGCGCGGCTGGTCGGCGCGGCGAATGTCGAATATGTCGGGATCGCGATATGCGGCCTCGTCGCGCATCGCCGACATCATCGAAAACGATACGAGTTGGCCGGCGGGTATAACGGTCCCTTCGACGTCGACATTCTCGCGTGTGACTCTTACCGTCGATGCGCCGCTGGGCTCGAAGCGCATCGCCTCCGAGACCGCCGCCGGCACCAACGAAGGATCGTCGCAGACCGCCGCCCACTGCTCGGGGTGCTGGAGCAGAAGCGCAAGTTGCACTGCGAGTGCGACCCTGGTGGTGTCGGTGCCACCGAGAATCAGCGGCACAATCTGATAGAGCATCTCTTGCGGCGACAATTCGCCTGCATCGTCGGCGGCGGCCAGGAAATCTGACAGGAAGTCTTCGCGCGGTCTGCTGCGGTGCTGATCAAAAGCCGTTTCCACATAACTGCCAAGGCGCTGCGCGGCCTTCTCGATCTCCGGGATCTCGTCCTGGTAAAGTCCGAAACTGAAGATCTTGGTGACCTCATAAACCAGCAGCGTGAATTCCGGGATGTCCTCGCGCGAAAGCCCGAGAAGATCGGCAATGATGCGGGCAGGCAATTTGGCCGAAAACTCGCCAATGAAGTCCACCTCGCCATCGCTATACCAACCGTTGATGAGGTCGTCCGCCGTGCGCCGGATGCTTTGCCGCATCTCGTTGATCGTACGGGCGGCGAAGCGTCGCGATACGGATGCGCGCCGCCGCCGATGGACGTCGCCATCGGCCGTGATCATGCTGTAGTCGAACAGATCGAATATCGCTCCGCTTTTAATGCCCAACGACTCCGGAAAGCTCGTTCCGCTCGAGCCTACTCGCGGATCCCTGCCCAGCCGCTCGACATCGGCAAAGCGAAGAACGAAATATCCGCCGGTCTCGTGCAGCACGACGCCGTGATCCCTTCGGTACCGCCGGAAAACGCCATGGGGATCAGCGTCCAGTTCGCCAAGCGTCAGCACCGGAAGCGCGCCGTGCAGGCTCGCCGCAAGGTTATCCACTGCCATCGCACTTCTCCTTTGTCCGAGCTCTTTTGCCGCTTTGCTCAAAGAGGGAGCGGCGTTGCCGAAAAGAAGCCGTCCGGATCGAAACGACGCTTTACAGTTCGAAGTCTCGTGATGTTGTTGCCGTAGGCGTGACCGGCCTGGTCGTGAGCATGCGGTCCCAAAAGGTTCGGATAACCGCCCGGTAGCGACATGGGAGCCAGCGTCCGGCAGAGATCGCGCGCCCAGCGTTTGTGAACGGAACCGTCATCGCCGCCGGCAGGATCCCAGCTTGCGATGATTTCGACCATGAAGTGTTCACGCCGCAGTCCAAAGGCGGTGTTTTCCAGGGGTACTTGCGTGGGCATGCCGCGGAAATGCTGGAGGATGATCGTCGAGAACGGCGACGTGCGGCCGGCGCCGCCCGCGATCAAGGCCGAAATCATCGCCGGATTGAGTGCCGCGACCCAGCGGTTCTCGGCTGCATGATGCCGGTCATTCAGCACGCGCGCATCGAAGCTCTGAATCAAATCCTGATAGCTCATCGAAGCGATCTGCGCGTGCATCGGCTGGCCGAGACGCTGCAGGGCTTCCATCGCGACTTCACCCTCCGATGTCTCGCCCGTCCAGGCCGGCGCCAGGAACAGGGCCGGGCCGCCATCCGGCAGGGAAATGATTCCGATGACGACGGAGAGATTGTTGCCCGCGGATGCCATGGCCTCGGCATACCCGCCCAGCACTTTCTCGGCTTCCTGCCAGGGAAACAGGATCATGCCTGACAGAACCGGGCGAGCCGCATGCAGGCGAAGCTTCAGCGACGTCACAACGCCGAAATTGCCGCCGCCGCCCTTGAGCGCCCAGAGCAGATCCGGATTTCTCTCCTGATCGACGATGAGGTTTTGCCCGTCCGCGAGGACAAGTTCGGCACCGGTCAGGCTATCCAGCGCCAGACCGTGGCAAGCAATCAAAGGGCCATAGCCACCTACGGTCGTCAGTCCGGTCATTCCTGGCACGCCATGCCAGCCCGTCACGGCCATCAGGTTGCTCGCAGACGCTGCGGAAACAACTTTGCCGGCGGTAGCGCCGCCCGCAACGGTCGCGACCTTGTCATCGATCCGGACTTGATTATGCCGAGACAGGTCGATGACGATCGCGTCCGTCCGGATTGAACGACCGGCAATGTCGTGTCCACCGCTACGAACAGATACTGGAATCTTGTGAGCGCACGCCGTTCGCACGACAGCCTGAACGTCCTCCACGCTTTCGCAGAAGGCAATCGCGGCCGGATGGTGGTCAATCGCGCCGTTCCACACTTTGCGGGCGCTGTCGTAGCCTTCGTCTCCTCTCGCGGTGATCCGTCCCGGCATTCGGGCACGGAGGTCATGCACCGCTTGTTGAGATGACTCGATAACGTTCTGCACCATATCCTTCTCTCGGTTGTGAGACCTGCAACATCAGAGAGAATACAAAGACAAGGTATCGAAGATCGCAGGATGGATCGTTTTCCCCGCAGCCTTTCACGCGCGCGCGAATTCTCAATCTGGCGGAACGCCCCCGGGGCAAACGCCGTATTGTCGCTTGTAAGCGACAATGAAGCTGGACGTCGTCGCATAGCCCGCACGGCGGGCCGCTTCCTTGACGCTGGCGCCCGCTTGCCTGAGCGCGCGGTCGGCCCGTTGCAGCATGAGTGCGCTCCGATAGCCCGACAGTGTCGTGCCGTAGGCCTGCTTGAAGGCCGAACGAAGCTTGGTTCTGTTCATGGCGGCGGCGCGCGCAAGGTCATCGACATCCAGGATACGATGCGGCGCGCGGTCGATGATCTGCTTCACCTGGCCCAGCCGGTCAAGAACATCAGGATCGAAAGCGCCGCTGCCTGCCCGCAAAGCATCGCGCCGAGAGATATCGCTCAACAGCGCGGAAACGAGCTCAAAGGTCTTCCCCTCGTAGTAGAGCGGAGCGAGAGGCGGAAACATCCCCCGTCGAGCGACGACGTCCCTTGCGATCGCGCCAAAATGGCCGGGGGCGAGCGTTTCCATCGAGATCTTCCGGCCGCGGATCGTGTGCAAAAGCGATTCCGGCAATGTCGCCATAGGAAGGCCGCGAGCCTCCAGCATGGAAATCACATCGACGACAATCGTAACGGCCTTAAGCCCTCGCGAGACGCTCGTTACAAAATGGAAATGCTCGTCTTGCGGCACGAACACCATCGTCATGTCAGCGCCGTTCGCGTCGAGATGGCTATCGCCGATGGCGAAGTCCGTTCTGACTTCGTCCTGATTGAGGACAACGCTACATACGACAAGGTCTTTCCGTGCGAATGTCTTCAGCTCGATGATTCTCGAATCCGCCCAATCGACAACGAAAAGGCCCATATCCCGCCCGGCCCATGCCACGTTGCCGGCGGACTCTCCCCCGGCAACGGCCGACCATGGGATATCAGCGAGATTTCCTCCGCAGACCTGCATGCCCGTGCGATTGAGCGCTTCCCTGAAATCGACGTCCGACACTCCGCTCATCTCCGACATCTGCATCACCGAAACCATCACACGGATGAATGATAGCGGAGGCGAAGATCAGCCAGAGTCACATCGGGCTCAAATCGTCGTGCGTTTCTGCGTGAGTGACGGGGCTGACATCAGTGAGCCGTTGTCGACTTTTCCGCCATCTCCTTCAGCGCGGCCGCCATCGCTTCGATGACGGGCTTGGCGGCGTCGCCGACGCCATGCCGATGCGTGACGTATGCAGGATCGTTATAGGAAAGGAAGGTGCTGCCAGCCTCGTCCTGCCACACCAGCGCTTTCAGCGGCAGGTCGATCCCGATCGTCTGCACCGCTTGCATCAGCGGAGTTCCGCCCTTGGCCGCACCGAAGATCAGAAGATCCGTCGGCCGCAAGAGCAGGCCGACTGCGGCCGCGCCGGCCGCGTGGTCGACATGACCAAATATCGTCATCGCCCTTGCGCGCACCTCTGCCTCAAACCGGCTCATCGTTTCCTTTGGGCCGTAGCTGCTGCGCAGCGTGATCAATCCTTCAGCGGACATTGCTTGCTCTCCCGATAGCCAGTTCGTTGTGATCAACAGGAAGACGATAATCCTCATGAAGCCCATCTCACTTCTCCCTGAACAGCTTGGCCGGATCGAATTGCGGATCTGGAACGAAGCCATCCCGGTTGGGCATCCTGACTTTCGGCAGGCTGTCGCGATCGAGCTTGCCGTCAGCGGGCAAAATACCGTTCAGGTTAAGGATATAGGCGGCGACGGCATAAGTATCGTGGTTACTTAGGGAACCCGGCGCCTGATAAGGCATCGCTCTGTGAACGTAGTCGAACAGCGTGGTGGCGTAGGGCCAGTAGCTGCCGACGGTTTTCAAAGGTGCGGCTGAGGCCAACGTGCCCTGCCCGCCGGCCAGACGGTCCTTGATGCCTCCGACGCCATTGTCGCCATGGCAGGCCGCGCAGTTGTCGGCAAATACCTGCTTTCCCTGCACCACCGTGCCGCTGCCCGGCGGCAATCCCTTGCCGTCCGGCCTGACGTCGATATCCCACAGCGCAATCTCGTCCGGCGTCGCAGGACGGCCGAAATCATAAGCGAACACGGGAGAGCCGAGTGCGAGCGCAATCGCGCCGGTGAACAGTGTCTTGCTAAGCGAGCACATTTCGAACCCTCCCTGTCTCGTCAAGGCTCCAGGTCTGTTGCGCGTTGTAGTGAAATAGTGCGTTGGTCCCGGCCGTGGCGATGAAAGAGCTCCGGTCGGGCTGGACATTGCCCTTATCGTCGGTCGAACGGCTGACGATCCTGGTCGGCTTGCCGTCCCAGGTCCAATCCATCTGGAAGCGCGTTTGCGCCTTTGGCAATACCGGCAGATTTAGCTGCGCCTGCTTCCAACTTTTGGCGCCGTCAGTCGAAATCTCGACCTTGACGATCTTGCCGTGGCCGCTCCATGCGAGCCCGGTGATCCGGTGGTAGCCGGGCTTGATCATCATCGTTCCAGACGGCGACGTGATTACCGAATTGGCGTCCATCCGGAGCTGAAACTGGGTGGCCTTGCCGTTGGCCCGAAGCTGCGTGTAGCGCGCGGTTTCCCATCGTGTCATCCAGGGCTGGTCGCCGAACTTCAGCCGTCGCAGCCATTTGATGTGCAGGTTGCCTTCGAAACCCGGCATGATCAGGCGCATTGGAAAGCCATGGGCGGGCCGCAGCGGCTCGCCGTTCTGCCCGTAGGCGATGAACGCCTCTTCCAGGATTTCGTCGGTGAGCGGGATGCTTCGCGCGACCGCGGCGGCATCGCCGCCCTCGGCGAGCATCCAGTTGGAACCGCGGTCCTTGCCGACCAGATCGATCAGGAACCTGAGCGGGACACCGGTCCACTCGTTGGTGCTGACGAGACCGTGCGTGTTCTGGACCGTGAGATTCGGGTCGGCCTTCTTCCAGTTCTCCCAACCGTTGCCGGTGCACTCGATGAAGACCACCCGCGAGATCGACGGCATCGCCTTGAGATCTTCGACATTGAACACCAGCGGTTTCCGCACCAAGCCGTGGACCAATAGCCGGTGTTTCGCCGGATCGAGGTCGGGCGCGCCGGAATGACTTCGCTCGTAATGCAGGTCCGACGGCGTGATGCTGCCGAAGAGCTTGTCGAGCGGCGCCTTCGAATTGATCGCGTCGCCCGGATCCACGTTCCGCAGGCCCGGACCGGCCTCGGGAATACGCGCGATCTTGACGTATTTCGATCGTTCGCTGTGTCCGCCGAGGTCCGCGCCAGGCTCGCGCGGCGGCACGTCGGCAAGCGACTCGGCGGCCGCCCTGCCCGCCACCATGCTTCCCGCAAGACCAGCAGACGCCGCGATGAAATTCCTTCGCGACGGGCCGCTCTCCCTGCGATCGGCGCCCTTCTCTTCGACCGTGCTACGATTGGTCATCGTTGGCTTCCTCCGTTGTTAACCTGCGGCGGGCTCTTCTTGACGCCTTTCCATTCTCTTCAGCGAGACGAACATCTTCCCCGTGGTCAGCAGCGACAGCGTCATGAACACGAGGCAAATGATGAAAGCGTTGGCTATTACGAACAGCGGCACGCTGAGAGCGGAGACGGTGCCGCCATCACCACGCGCCACGAGATACGCCGGAGCGGCGGCTAGTGCCGACAAGCCGAAGCTGAAGGCCCAAAGCCCGGGCACCGCGCCCGCTCTCGCGATCCATCGCGAAAGCCGTGCCAGAACGAGAAGTTGAAGGAGGCCGTAGCCGATGAGCGCATGAACGAAGACATCGGGCGCACCTCCGTTTATGGCGATATAGGCAACGGCTCCGACCGAAGCTGGCGCAAGCTGGATTCCCAGAGTCGGCCGCAACTCGACCGCCTTGGTCGGGCCGGTCAACAAGCGATGGAGCAGCACGGATTCCAGGGCGAACCATGAGAATACGCCGGCGCCGAAGGCGAGCTGCCCCCAATCGGGATAGCCGAGCGCGGAAACGACCGATGCCGAAACGAAGCTGCCGGCGACCGTCGGCAAGTAGAGTACGGCGGTCGTGGTCTCCGGATGCCGCTCGCCTTGCCAAAGGCCACCGGTGCGCCACACGGCGAAACCCAGCGTGAAGGCGAAGCCGACCCCGAACAGGATGCTGGCGCTCATCCGTTCATACGGCACCAGACCGCCGGCGATCAGCATGGTCGCAACGCCGGCGAGCCCGATGAAGCAGCATTGGACCGGATGCGCCGCTTCCGCCGCCAGCTTGTCAGGCGCGAGCAGCGCCTTGAGGAGGAGGAGAATGACGAGCACCGCCCATACGAGCCCGGCGACGAGGTAAATCCAGTCCGCGATGAATTTGGGCATTCGCCAGGCCTGCTCGGCACCGCGCCAGGCGTTCCCGAGACCCGCGAGACCCAACACGATACCAAAATAGCTGACGGGCATATTCCCGACGATCTCGGATAAAGGGCCCAGCCACCTCTCCGGTACCGGCGGCTGAGCAATTGCCGTTTTCATGATGTCTCCTTCAAATTTCACGCTTCGTGCGCCGGCGTCGCGAGGCGGCTCGAGGTTCGGCGGACCGCGCCGCATCGAGCCGCCTCGGCTTCGCTCACTTGCGCAACGCGCGGTCAATCTGGCCGACCAGCGTGGCCCACGGCATGTCGAGCGCGCCATACACAGCGCCCGCCTCCGGCCGCCTGTTGTCCTTGAGGATCTCGACCATCAGCGTGGCGTAATCGGACACGATGACGCCGGCCTGCGCCATTCGCAGCAATCCGGCCTGGCGCTTGGTCTCGCTGAAAGTTCCGGAGGCGTCGACGGCAACGTAGGCGTCCAGTCCGCGCGCCACGGCGGTCATCGCCGGGAAGGCAGCGCATACTTCGAGCGAGACGCCGGCGAAGATCAGCTTCTTTCGCCCGGTATCCTCGATGGCCTTGACCACGATGTGGCAGTCATAGGCGTTCACCCAGGGACGATCGATGATCTCGACGCCCGGCAGGGCTTCGACGAGTTCGGGAAAGGCAGGCCCCCACATGCTGCTGCTTGCGGTCGTCGTTACAATGATCGGCAGCTTGAGCGCCTTTGCGGCTTTGGCGAGGGCCACCACGTTGTGCTTGAGCTCACCGATCGATATGTCCCGGACCCCGGTCATCAGTCCGATTTGATGGTCGACCAGAACGAGAGCGGCGTTCTCTGAGGTGAGCGGTTCGTAGGCGCGGTGCGTCATTGCGTCCTCTTGGGTTGAAGTTTTATCCAGTGCGAGTTCCAGAGCGGGGCGACGCCGGAATGCGGCCGTCGTGACGCGGAGCTAGCCACTGGACGATCGGCCCAGAAGTCACCAAAATCCGAACCCAGCGTCCGATCGGTTGGACGGCGGTGGCACACGTTGAAATTGATCGGTTTCGTTCCCATCGCGCAGGTGGTCGATCCGGTCAGCCTGACGGATAAAACTCTCGTGATCCGCAGCGTCGCCTTGTTTGAACGGCAATCGGACCGAGTATGACTGCACGGGTTGGACCGCGAATAGCCTTGCGGCTCAATCAAATAGCCGTGCCGCTCAATTCTTGATCTCAGCCTTGATTCCGCGGCGCCCACGCCTCAAAGTTGAAATGCTACAATGTGTTACGCCGCTATATTTGCTTCGCCTTCGGGAACCGTGGTCGATGACGAGTGGTGAACAGAGATGACTGCCTCGAAATGCCCCCTCAAGGACGCGCCGCGGGACGAATCCGACGATCCGCTTAGCAGCCTCGCCCCCTTGTTACGCGTTCGCCCGGAGCTTCAGGACGTCTGCCGGTTCGGCGGTGACTGGGAGTCGCCACATGATGCCGCGCAACCCGGCTGGGCCTATTTTCACATCGTGGTCCAAGGCGAATGCCTGATCGACTGTCCCGGCCGGGCAACGATACGCCTCAACGCGGGAGACATATTGCTCCTGCCCCATGGCAGCGCGCACGTCACGCGCGGACGTATGGGGGGCAGCCACGCCCGCCCGCCCGTCGCGACCGAGTATCGCAACGGCGTTCGCACCAGGACCAGCATGGATGTCGAAGTCACCACGGAATTGATCTGCGGCCGCCTGCACTTCGAGCAGGCACCCGAGCCGCTTTTGATCGCGGCGCTACCTGAGGCGATGATTGTCAGCACGGAGAACCGTCTGGCGACGGATCGATTGCGCACGCTCGTGCAATGGATTCGCGAAGAGCTCGATGGCGGCAGACCCGGCGCGATGGCCATCGCGACCGACCTGGCAAACGCGATATTCATACAGATGCTCCGGCAGTACCTGGCGAACAATCCGCCGGTCGAGGGGGTGCTTGCTCTTCTGGGCAAGCGCCCCACGGCGCAAGCAACCATCGCCATGCTGCGCGATCCATCACACGAATGGACACTAGACGAACTCGCCACGCGGGCTGCGACATCGCGGGCCACGCTCGTCCGGGCATTCTCCCGGATAGCCGGCGTTGCTCCGCTCACCTTCCTGACCGAGCTCCGGCTCGCTTTCGCCCGGCGTCGGCTCGCGACGACAGGCGACCCGATCGCACAGATCGCTGCCGGCGTCGGCTATCAGTGCGAAGCCGCGCTCAGTCGCGCATTCCACCGGCGTTTCGGCGTGAGGCCCGGCAAGTTTCGCATTGACGCAATGTCCTCCAGCGCGTCGAGCCAGGCCGAACAGCTCGATCAATCCGATCGAAGGCGTCGTCTTGCCCAATGAGGAAGCCACCGCTCCTATGCCCTGCCAACGTCCCAATGAGTGGGCGACGGTGACATTATGCTGGATTTGAACGATTTCTTTTTATTCGTGCAGGTGGTCGACCGGGGCGGCTTCACGGCCGCGAGCCGAACGTTGCGGACTCCCAAGTCGACGCTTAGTCACCGCATGCAGCAGCTCGAGTGCAATCTCGGCCTGCGGCTGCTCAATCGGACGTCGCGCAAGTTCGGCATGACCGATGCAGGCGAGGACTTCTACCGGCATGCAGTGGTGGTGCTGCGAGAGGCTGAAGTAGCCGAAAATGCCGTCCGCCATCGTCTGAGCGAGCCGAGCGGCACGATACGGTGCACCGGAGGCGTGGCTACCATGCAGTACGCTATGACCGGCATCATCAGCGACTTTCTGATCCGCCATCCGAAGGTGAATATCGTCGTGCATGCCGTCGACCGGCCGGTCGACATTGTCGGAGAAAACTTCGACATCGCCGTCAGGGCCCATTCCAACCCGCTGCCTGACTCCAACCTTGTCCAGCGGACGCTCGCGCCGGCTCCCTGGTTCCTGTTCGCCGGATCGGACTATCTCGCCGCTAACGGAGAACCGCAGAAGCCCGAAGACCTCCAGGATCATCCCTCGCTCTTCATGATGCGGAGCGGCGTCGACCCGGTCTGGCGATTGCGCCCGGTCCAGTCGGCGCGGCAAGAGGATGAATTCGTGATGCCGCTGAGCCCGAGACTGTTGAGCGACGACGAGATCGGGCTTCAGGAAGCCGCGATCAAGGGTCTCGGGATCGTGGCGTTGCCTGGCTATATCTGCAACAACGCGGTCAAATCAGGGGCGCTGCGGCGGGTGCTGCCGAACTGGACCGCCGGCGACTCCACGATTACCGCGCTCATTCCATACAGGCAGGGTCTGCTGCCCTCGGTGCGGGCCTTCCTCGATCACGTGGCGATCGAGCTTCCGAAGGCCGTCCAGTTAGATTGTCCAACTCGTTGTACGCTGAGTTCCAGATTTGGCATCTGTTCGGAGATCGGGCTTCGTTCATAGATCGCGTCCGGAAAACGAAATCCGGCCGGAGCATGAGCAGTGCACGAGAATGCCAGAACTGGATTGCATGCGCAGAGCACGACGGAGTTCGTTCGGATTTCCGCTGATGAGCGCGGGCGTGAGCGCGCCTTGCGCGAGCGGTTTGCAGATTTCTGGGCGACCGCGAGCGGTGAGCCGCGGAAGATATACGACGACTTCATTTCCGCCACCCCGCTGGCCGACGATGTCGTTCTAGAACTCGTCGACGAAAGCAATGTGCGCGGGTGGTGGGTTCGGCCCCAGCAAACCAATCCCGGCCAGGCCATCCTCTTCCTGCACGGCGGCGGCTACGTGCAGGGCTCGGCGACGGCATACCGCGGATTCGTCAGCCAGATCGTCAGCCGTGCACGGATTCCGGCCCTCGTCATCGACTACCCACTGGCGCCGGAGTCCACGATGCCGGCGGCTCCGGAAACAGCCAAGGCGGCCTGGCTATGGCTGGTTGCCCAGGGTTTTGATCGGATAGCGGTTGTAGGCGACTCCGCGGGCGGCGGTCTGACACTCGTGACGCTTGCGGAATTGACCAGGACGCCCCACGGCGCGACACCGATTGCGGGCGTCGTCTTCTCGCCGTGGACCGATATGGTTTTCACGGGCGCGTCAATGACCGATCCGGCCGTCACCGATCCGCTGATCAGCCACGATTACCTGCAGGATTGCGCGCGCAAATACGTCGGCGCCGCGGCTTCGCGGAATCCCCTCGCCTCGCCCCTGTTCGGCGACCTGCAGGGCCTGCCGCGGCTCCTCATTCAGGTCGGCACCGACGAACGCCTGCTCGATGACTCCCGGCAGTATGCCGATGGTGCGACGCGGGCCAGCGTTTCGGTCAAACTCGAGATCTTCGAAGGCATGCATCATGTCTTCCAGCTCGACGTCGCACATCTCGAGACCAGCCGGACCGCGCTCGACCGCGCCGGCCGCTTCCTCCGCGACGCCTTCGACGGCCGATGACAATCCCGCGAAGATTATCGGATAGAAAAAGGGAACGTTACATGGCCAACGAGGCTAAATCGCATGATGTCATCATCGTCGGCGGCGGATCGGCCGGCGCCGTGCTCGCCAACCGCCTGAGCGAAAATGGCGCGAGACGTGTTCTCCTGCTGGAGGCCGGCAAGGCCTACGCGCCTGCGGAATATCCGGACGTGATCGCGAATGCGAACCGGGTTGGCGGAGATCCGGCCCATGACTGGGGTTACCACACGCAGGATCATCTGGGGCTTGGTCACGATGTAACGGCGCTTCGCGGCAAGGTGCTCGGTGGCAGCTCGGGCATCAACGCAGCGGTTGCAATGCGCGCCAGACCATCCGACTTCGCGCGCTGGACCGCGCACGGGATCGAGGGCTGGTCCTTCGCGGACGTTCTGCCGATCTACAAGGCGCTGGAAAACGTGCCGGCAGGCGAAGATGCCTGGCACGGGCGCTCGGGCCCGTTTCCGATCCGCCAGCGGACGACGGAGGAGAACACGCCATCGATGCGAGCCTTCGTGCTCGCGGCCGAAGCGTGCGGTCTTCCGCGCGTCAGCGACTTCAACGGAGCGGAGCAGCACGGCGTCTCGCCGTATCTCCTGAACGTCGTCGACGGCAGGCGGATCAACACCGGCATGGCTTATCTCAACGACAAGGTGCGCCGCCGGCCGAACCTGACGATCATGGGCGGCGTCGAGGTCGACAGCGTTGCGTTGGACGGCCGGCGCGCGTCCGGCGTTCGCCTCGTGAATGGGGATATGATCGCAGCCGGACGGGTGATCTTATCGGCCGGCACGTACGGCAGCCCGGCGATCCTCATGCGCTCCGGGATCGGTCCGGCCTCGCATCTGCAAGAGCTCGGCATTCCCGTCATCGTGAATGCCCCGGTCGGCGAACGACTGAAGGAGCACCCGTTCTACTACAACATCTATGCGCTCAAGCCGGAACTCAGGTCGATGACGCCGGCCGCCGGGGCCATCGTCTGGACCAGATCCAGCGAGGCTGACCCCAGCGAACTTGACCTGCACATTTCCGCGACCCACATCTTCGATCCCGCGCAAAGTCCGACGGGAGGAGCGATCGTTCTCGCCTGCTCGGTCACGCTTCCCAAATCAAACGGCTCACTCCGCCTGGCGAGCCGCGACCCGCGCGCAATGCCGCTGATCCGCTTCAACTTCTTCCAGTATCCCAGCGATCTGCGCCGGATGATGGAAGCTGTGCGCCTTTCGCGAAAAATCGGAAGAACGCCACCATTCGGCGACGCGGTCGAACACGAGATGACCCCGGGCAAGGGTGTGCAGGATGACTCCGCACTGGAGGCGGCGGTGATTGCGTCGGTCGACGGATATTCCCACCCGACCTCGTCCGTTCCGATGGGAAGCGCCGACCACCCTGGCGCCGTCGTCGATGCCAACGGCGCGGTGCGCGGCGTTGACGGCCTGCACGTCATCGACGCGTCGATCATGCCTGACATCGTCTCGGCGCCGACGAATGTGACGACCATCATGATCGCGGAAGCCATCAGCCGAAGGCTCTGACCTTTTCGTCGTTTCATTCAGATCAAGCATCGTCATCTCACCGGCGCGGCTCCGCTGGCCGCCGGTGTCGATCGTTTGCACGGTCCGCCAACCCGCCGTCGTCCAAGAGTTTGGACGCTAAGTCCCGATTCGGCATCCTTGTCGTCACGCGCTCGCGATCAAATTTCAAAGCCTCGATATCGGTTGAGCAATTCCTCCGGCGGACCTCGTTATCCGTCGGAGCGTCATGTCGTCAAATAAAAGGGCAGATTACAAATGAGGCATCTGAAGCTATCCCTCGTTGCTGCGATCGGCGCAGCGCTCGTCATCCAACAACCCGTTCAGGCGGAGACGCCGCACGCATCCAGCGGCTATCGTTTGTGGAGGGGGGACACCGTGCTGAAAAGCCACGGCGTGACCATCGACCAGATGATTGCCGACTTCGTCGACAAGCATAAACTGCCTGGCATCACGATGGCGATCGTGGAAGCGCCCTACATTCCGCGCTCTGCCGGCTATGGCGTCATCGACGTCAATAAGGATGAGCTGGCATCCACCAAGACGATGTGGAACATCGGGCCGGTCACGCAAGCCTTCACCGCGGTTGCGATCATGCAACTGAAGGAACACGGCAAGCTCAGCGTCGATGATCCCGTGTCGAAGTATCTTCCCGATGTCCCGGCAGCCTGGGGCAAGGTGACGATCCTGCAGCTCATGCAGCACGCCTCCGGAATCCCTGATTTCCGCGATGCCGGTTATGAAAGCTCAAGGCCCTACAGCCCGGTGCAACTGCTCGATCTCGTCCGCTCGAAGCCGCTGGCATTCAAGAGCGGGACCGATGTTCAACTCAGCGCGACGAACTTCATCCTGCTCGGACTGATTATCGAGCGCGCGAGCGGCATGTCGTATCGCGACCACATCACCAGCCACCAGATCGAGCCGCTGCATCTGGAAAGCACGATGATGGCGAGCGACTTCGGCTCGAAGACGTTTCTCGATCGGCCCGCGCCGAACCCTGACGTCAATCAGCACACCAAATTCCATACGCAAGTCCCGTTCATCAACCCCGTGGAGCCGGCAACCGGCTATGTCAGCAACGGCAGCAAGCTCACGCCGATCGATCCGCAGAGTTCGGCGAACCTCTATGCTTTCGGCGGCATCTGGTCCTCCGCACAGGACATCAGCGCCTGGGATATCGCGCTGGCCGGCAGCGTGCTGGTAAAGGACGAGGCCGATCGTGATCTCATCTACAAGCCGACTACGCTCGCGAACGGCAAGGTCGTCCCCGCCATGGCGGGCTGGGAGTTCACCCAGCACGGCTTCATGGAGATCAAGGGCAACTCGCCGGGCTTCAGCTCGTATCTCAGCCGGTTCACGGCGGCGGATGAGCTCGTATGCGTGACGTTGCTGACGAACAAGGAGGGCGTGGACCTCACCGACCTCGCCCGCTCGATCGCGGACGCCTACGAGACGGGCCTGGGCGCCAACAGCGATCCGGCCCAGCTAATTGCGCAGGAGAGCAAGTTCGACGTGCCCGAGACAGTCGCGCGTATCAAGGCCAACCTCAAGGCCCAGAACGTGCCGGTCTTCGCCACATACGATCACGGCGCCAACGCCCAGGAGGCGGGCTTGCCGCTGCGGCCGACGCAGGTCGTCGTATTCGGCAATCCGAAGGTCGGTACCAAGCTGATGCTGGATCGGCAGCCCGTCGCCATCGATCTACCCCTTCGGGTGTCGGTCTGGCAGGACGCGCGCAACCGGGTCTGGGTCGGATACCAGAACATGGACACGCTGGGTGACATCTACGGCATCAACGAAAAGGAAATCCTCACCGCGATGGACAAGTTCATGGGCAAACTCGTCAGCAAATCCGCAAACGTTTACTCCTACTGAGAGGCACGGCTCATGAATTCGTCCATTACGTCCACACGGCGGGGCGCGCTTGCAGCGCTCGGTCACGGCACGCTTGCTCTTTCCCTCACCAGCGCCTTTGCGTCCCAGGCGGCCGCGAATGCTGCGCCGCCTCCGGGTCAAGGAACGCTATTGGGTCTTGGTCGCACCCTCGATGCGCTGCCCCGACGCCGCGGCTTCGAAACCGTCCCGCTGATCGTGAACGACAAACGATTCTGGGACCACGAAGCAGCGGACGCCCTGCTCGCCTACGGTGCTCCCCGGCAGATGTGGGAAGCCACCGAGCTTGCCGGCCCGTGGCTGGCTCTCATGCGAGAGGCAGTCAATGGCCAGGTCTTCGCTTTCGGCCACAAGGACTTCCTGGCGGTCGCGGCTGTCCATGGTCTCGCCCACCTTGCAATGTTCAACCAGGCGGCATGGGACAAGTACAAGTTCGCGACAAAGACCGATGGCAAGCTTGCCTCGAACACGCTCATCGTCGAACGGCCGGGCGTGTCCCCCAATGACGACCTTGAGAACCCGGATGGCTTCTACGGGCCGAACAACAACAATATTGTCTCGCTGCAGCGGCGCGGCATGGTCTTTGTCGCATGCCATGACTCCATCCACGCGATCGCCCGAGGTCTCCACGCAGGCCAGGAGGCATCGGGCGCTTCGGCCGACAAGATCGCGGCCGATCTGACCAACAGCCTCGTGCCGGGGGCCGTTCTGGTTCCGAGCGTCGTGGCCTTCATCGCCGAGTTGCAGCGGGCCGGCTATTCCTACGCCAAGGCCAGCTAAACGTACCAGGGACCGGGCCGGACGGGGACGATGTTGTCGCCTGCCGGCCCGAGCTGATTGTAGTCCGCGTGCTTACTCTCTCTTCGATCCGCGGTGCCAAACCAACTTGCCTGGCTGCGAAACCTGCATAAGATCGCAGAAAATAAAAATGGCAGGGAGCGAAAATGGTGAAGCAATGGATCGCAGCGGCTGTGCTTCTGGCGATGGCCGGCACAGCGCGGGCCGAAGAATATCCTGCGAGAACCGTCACCGTCATTGTTCCCTTCGCTGCCGGCGGGCCGGCCGACGTCACCGGGCGCATCGTCGCCGACATCTTCTCCCGCTACCTTGGTCAGAAGTTCGTGGTCGAGAATGTCGGCGGAGCTGGCGGTACGACGGGAGCGCTTCGCGCCGCTCGCGCGCCCGCGGACGGTTACACGATCCTGTCCGGCCACCTCGGCACCAATGCGCTCGCGGCGGCCTTCTATCCGAATCTGGGCTACGATCCGCAGAAGGATTTTGAGCCGATTGGACTGACCGCCGAATATCCCGAAGTGCTGGTCGCCCGCAAAGACTTCCCGGCCAACAACCTCAAGGAATTCATCGCCTACGCCAAATCCAACCCGGACAAGCTCAATGTCGGGCACGCCGGGCTTGGCTCGGTATCCTATATCGGCTGCCTGCTTCTGCACTCGGCGATCGGCATCAAGCCGACGATGATTCCGTTTACCGGCACAGCCCCGGTGTTGAATGCCATGCTGGCGGGTCAGGTCGACTATGAGTGCGATCCCGTGCTCGGAACGCTGAGCCAGGTGCAGGCGGGCAACGTCAAGGCGCTGGCGATCGCCGCCAAAAAGCGCAGTCCGCTGCTGCCGGACGTGCCAACGTCCCACGAGCAAGGCCTGCCCGAATTCGATATGGCCCCGTTCTACGCAGTCTTTGTGCCGCGTGGCACGCCGCCGGCAGTGCTCGAAAAGCTCTCGGCCGCCCTCGACAAGGGCCTCAACGAAGAGGCCGTGCAAAAGCGGCTCGCCCAGCTCGGCGCCGAAAGCGTCGAGCAAAGCCGGCGCGGGCCAAAGGCTCTCGCCGATCTCGTCAAAAGCGAATCCGCACGGCTGCTGCCGATCCTCAAAGCCGCCGCCACAGAGCAATGAGCGGCCTGCTGGCCGCTCACCAATGCTTGCGTTTCCTCTGGGCCGGCCTCGACGGTGCTAATGCCCCGGCAGGTAGTCCGCACGAACGGGCACGGCGCCTGACGGCGGCACATCGAGGCGCACCGCAATGCCCTCCAGTTCGGGGCTCGGCGGCGGATAGATCTTCATCACGAGCGGATCGTGCCCCGGGACGATGTGGCTCTCGTCCGGTGCAAGCGCGACCAACTTTTCAAAACCCTCCAGCATCTCGCCGATATGCAGAGCTGTCGTAAACGGCCGCTCGCTCGCCATGTTCTCGTAGAAATGGCTGACATCGGAGGCTAGCACGACGAAACCCCGGCGGGTCCTGACACGGACAAACTGGAGTCCGGCCGAATGGCCTCCTGCCGCATGGACGGAAATGCCCGGCGCGAGTTCGGCGTCGCCATTGTAGAACAGGACGCGACGAGCGTAGTTGAGCCGCACGATCCCGCAGATGTCCTCGACCTCGAAGGAATGCGACAGCCTCGGATACCGCATGTAGCGCCCCGTAGCGTAGGCAAGCTCGCGCTCCTGAAGATGGAAACGCGCATTTGGAAATCGGTCGAAATTGCCGGCGTGGTCGTAGTGCAAATGCGTGAGGATCACATCCTGAACCGCGCCCACTTCAATGCCGAATGCACCGAGCGTTTCTACCGGGCAACGCAGGAAGGTTCGCTTCCGCCTTGCCGACACTTCCGCATTGAAGCCGGTGTCGATGATAAAGGTGCGGCCCCCTCCCCTCGCCAGCCACATGAAGTAGTCCATCGGCATCGGCCCGTCATGCGGGTCGCCGCCGATGAAATGATCGCTGCGCCGCGCATCGCGGGTCGCATAGCGGATGGCGAATAGTTCGTACTCCTGCTCAGCCATGCGATCTCCGGATGCCGCGCCGATTGGTCACTTTGCGTCGACTTCGTTGAACGCCTCGCGGGCGTTGCGGAAGGCATCGATGCCGGCAGGAACGCCGCAATAAACCGCGACCTGAAGCAGGATTTCCTTGATCTCGTCCTTGGTGAGGCCGTTCTTCAGCGCGCCCTTGACATGAAGTTTGAGTTCATGCGGGCGGTTCAGCGCGCCAAGCATAGCCAGGTTGACGATGCTGCGGGTTCGCTTGTCCATTCCGGGCCGGGTCCACAACGCGCCCCAGCAGAACTCGGTCGACCATTCAGCCATCGTACGGGTGAAGTCGTCCGCGCCCGCGATCGACTTGTTGACGTAGTCCTCGCCAAGAACTTCCTTGCGGACCTTGAGACCTTTTTCGAACAGTTCGCTTTTGCTCATGGATTGTCCTTTCAGGTTTGCAGAGCACTATTATTTGATAGATGACGCGCGTTGCATCAGGCTGGAGATGTCATCGCATGCATCGAGTTGCCACACCGTCTCGATGATACGTTCGGCGTTCCAGTTGCTGCCGCCGGTTCGCACGCCATCACGCAGCTTGGCTTCGATGTCGCGATCGCCGAGCGGGTCGGCCAGGCTGCCGCGCGGAGACATCACGGTCTCGGCAATTGTCTCCCCCGATGCCAGGCCGATCGTGACGCGCGCCGCGCCATCCGGCAGGGAGCTGTCGAGTTCAGCCCGCACCTTCTCGCGCAGCTTTGCAATGTCCAGACGGAACACCGTTTCGCGCGCGAACTCCGCGACGCCGGCGGCCCCGATCAGAAGGCCGCAGGCAACGCAATGATGAATGCTGACGCGGGCATCGCGCTCGTTCCGGACCGGCCGGTCGCCGCGCGCAAGCAGCAGCGCGGATCCCTGCACCGTGACCGAATCGACCTGATCAACCCGCCCGATCCGGTCGCGCAACGCAAGGCAGGCATCAATCACGGCGTGGAACACGATGCCCGCCGGATAGGGCTTGTAGGTATTCTTCGAGATCTCCCACGTACGGCCAAGGCCGCCGAGCAGGCGTTCGAGGTCGGGATCGTCGCCCATCGTGCGCGCCCAGCCGAGCGGCCCCTCGATCGCCAGCGGCGCGGCTTCATAGCCCTGCTGCGCAAGCAATGCCGCGAACAGCCCATTGCGCGCCGCGTTGCCGACACTGACATTCTTGGCGGCGGACGGCAGATTTTCAACGTTGCCCGCTGATTGGCTAGCGGCAATACCAATCGCATGGGCAATGCTCTCCGCAGACAACCCGAGCAGTTTTGCGCAGGCCGCCGCGGCGCCAAAAATCCCGCAGGTCGAGGTGATGTGCCAGCCGCGCGCATAATGGCGCGGAGAAACGGCGTTACCGATGCGGCACTCGACCTCCACCCCGAGGATGAAGGCCGTCAGAACGTCGCGCCCCGGAAGCCCGCGCGCCTCCGCAAGCGCAAGCACGGGAGCAGCGACCGGGGCAGCCGGATGAATGATCGTCTCCGGATGGGTGTCGTCGAAATCGAGGAGATTGGCTGAAATCGCATTGACGAATGCCGCCCCCATCGCATCAAGCCGTTCGCTACGGCCGATAATTGCCGAGGTCGCGGCGCCGCTGAACGGCGACAAGGCGCGCACCGCGATGGTAACAGCCGGATCATGGGCCGAGCCGAGCGCGGTGGCGAAAAAATTCAGAATCGACCGCTTGGCCTCATGATGCTGTGCCGCGACATCCGCCCATGACGTGGCGGCAACCAATTCAGCCAACGTCCGGCTGACGCCTGAAACTTCACTCTGCGGCACCTGAGCGCATTCCTCTTTTTTTGAACCTTATGCCGACCCGTGGCCAACTGTCGACCTCAAAATGTTCAGCTTGACATATTGCCTGACAATCTGAACAGATAGGGCATCGGGCGCGGAAACCGCTGCCGGAGACAATTGAACAACAACAGCGCGCTCATCTTCGAGACGCGCGACAGGGAGCAAGCGATGGCGGGAGAGACGCTCGGCGTAATCGGCACGGGCCGCATGGGCGGGCCTATGGCAGGGCGGCTAATGGACGCCGGCTATTCGCTGGTCGTCTACGATACCCAGAGCGAGGCGATGCAGCCGCTGCTCAAGCGCGGCGCGCAACAGGCCAAATCCCCCGCTGATGTGGCCTCCCGCGCGGAGATCGTGCTCGCGAGCCTGCCGACACCCGACATCGTCAAGGCCGTTGCACTCGGTCCCGACGGCATCAGCAGCGGCAGCAGCGCCCGCATCGTGGTCGATCTGTCGACCACCGGCCCCGGCGCGGCCAAGCTCGTTGCGGAAGGCCTGAAAGCAAAGGGCATGACGCTGGTGGACGCGCCCGTCAGCGGCGGCATCAAGGGCGCCGTCAACGGTACGCTCGCCGTGATGGTGTCGTGCCCTCAGGCGACCTACGACACCGTGCAGCCGATTCTCAAGAATTTCGGCAAGCTGTTCTACACCGGCGACAAGCCCGGCGTGGCCCAGACCGCCAAGCTCGCCAACAACTTGATGGCGGCGGCGGCGCTGGTGATCACCTCGGAAGCGGTGGCGATGGGCGTCAAGGGCGGCGTCAACGCCAAGGTCCTGATCGACATCATCAATGCCTCCAGCGGCCGCAACAGCGCATCCGAAGACAAGTTTCCGCGCGCGGTTCTCCCCGGCACCTTCGATTTCGGATTCGCGACCGGGCTTTCCTACAAGGACGTGCGGCTCTGTGTTGACGAAGCCGAAGCCATGGGCGTGCCGATGGTCTGCGGCGCGGTGGTGCGCCAGATGCTTGCGATCACCAACGCCAAATACGGCGCGGCATCGGATTTCACGTCGATTGCCAAGGTCCTCGAAGAGTGGGCTGGCGTGGAGATGCGCGGCTGATCGGGAGTAGCGGGAGCGATGGTGATCGGCGCGACCGAATCCGGCAATGAACCGCTGGCGCGGCGAATGGCGCGGTCCGCGCTTGCCGTCGAGCTCGCGGATTTTGCTCCGGAAGTGGTCGCTAAAGCCAAAATTTGCCTGATCGACTTTCTCTCCTGTGCGTTCGAGGCCGGCGGTCATCCCTGGAGCCGCCAGGCCCTTGCCGCGGCCCATCCCGTCAGCAGCGGCGCGACTATCATCGGCACCTCCCGGCTTGCATCGCCGGCAGATGCGGCCTTTGCCAATGCCGTGATGGGCCACGGCCTCGTCCGCGAGGACATGCATGCGGCCAGCATCGCGCACCATGGCGTCGTGATCTGGCCGACCCTGCTCGCGCTCTCCGAACAGGCTCCCTTGCGCGGCGCCACCCTGCTCGCCGCCGCCATCATCGGCTACGAGACCGGCGCGCGGATCGGCCGCGCCCTGTTCAACTCCGACCTCGCCCGCCTCTATCGGCCGACCGGCCTGGTGGCGCCGCTCGGCGCTGCCTTGGCCGGCAGTTTTGCGCGAGGCCTTTCCGAGCACGCTGCGACCAGCGCCATCGCGATCGCCGCCAACACTTCCAGCGGACTCAACGAGTGGCCGCACGGCGGTGGCTCCGAAATGTACTTTCACCCCGGTTTCGCAGCTTCCAACGCGCTCAAGGCGATCGCCTTGGCCGAGGCCGGCGCCCTTGCCTCCGAAACCATCCTCGAAGGCGAAGCCGGCCTGTTTGCCGCCTACCGGCGGCAGCCCGCGCCCGAAAATATCGAGCTGTTCGCCGGCGGCGAGGCGGAGATCATGTCCGTCTACAACAAGCCGGCCCCGGCCTGCAATTTCGCGCAGACCGCATCTCAAGCCGCGCTGCGTGTCTCGCACGAGCTCGCCGAAACCGAATCGATCGAGCGCATCGTCATTCGCGCACCGGAAGCCGCGGTGCGCTATCCAGGCTGCGATGCCAAGGGGCCCTATGCCAATGCGCTTCAGGCCAAGATGAGCATTCCGTTCAGTGTGGCGGCCACGCTCGCCCGGGGCGAGATCGAGGAAGAGAATTACGCATCGCTTGAGGATCCAGAGATCCTTCGCCTCATCGCCGCAACCGACCTTGAGTGCGACGCGGCCTTCACGGCGGCCTTTCCCGCCAGGCAAGGCGCTGAAGTCACCGTCCGCCTGCGCGATGGCAAGACGATCCGGCAAAACCTTTCCGACGTCGTCGCCGCTACCCCGGCAGAAATCCGAAGCCGCTTTCGCGCCGCCGCGGCCCGCGTGATCGGCGAGGATCGCGCGCGCCGGCTGGAAGAGACGATCGACGGCGCCGAGCAGCTTGCCGATGCCGGCGTCATCGCCGCGGCATGCCGGCTTGAACCGCCGGGACAGATTTTGCGAACAGCGTCTTAAGCGAGTGTCGGGGGAATCGTGAACCAGGAAGCCAGCATCGCAACGATGGGGAGAGGCCGCTGATGGAAGGCTTCCTGCAAGCGCTCGCCGCCGGCCTGTTGATCGGCGCGGTCTACGGCCTGATGTGCGTAGGCCTTGGCCTGATCTTCGGCGTCATGCGCGTGATCAATTTCGCCCATGGCGACTTCATGATGGTCGGCATGTATGTCGCCTTCTATCTCTTCACCGCCGCCGGTGTTCAGGCCGCCTTCGGCAATGCCGTGGGACCGTTCGTCGCGATCCTGCTCGCCGGCCCCGTGCTTGCGGTGTTCGGCTATTTCGTTCACCTCACCCTGATCTCGCATGTATCGGGCACGCGTACCGCTTCGCTCGAGGGCGAGGGCCATTATGCCCAGCTCATCCTCACGCTCGGGATCGCGCTGATCCTGCAGAACGGCGGCCTCATCATCTTCGGATCGGTGCTGGCATCGATCCGCACCCCGCTGTCGAGTTCGGCCTGGGAACTTGCTCTCACCTCCGACATCAGCGTGTTCATCAACAAGGCGCGTGGCATCGACGCCATCGTATCGCTCGCGATCATGACGCTGCTCAGCCTGCTGATCACGCGCTCGCGGATCGGCAAATCGCTTCGCGCCGCCGCCGACAATCCGACCGCCGCGACCTATATGGGCATCGACGTCGACCGCGCGCACCGTGTCGCCTTTTCGCTCGGCTGCGGCATCACTGCGATTGCCGGCGGCCTGCTCGCCACCAACTACCCGTTCCATCCCTTCGTTGGCCTCGAATATGTGATCGTGATGTACGCCGGCGTCGTGCTCGGCGGCATGGGCAGCATCATCGGCGCGTTCTGGGGCGGCATGACCATCGGCCTGGTCCAGCAGATGTCGACGCTGATCCTGCCGACGCAGTTGCAGAACGCGGCGATCTTCGTGGTCTTCCTCCTGATCATCTTCTTCCGCCCGCAAGGCTTCTTCGGGCGCATGGTCGAGAGGACCTGACCATGCCGCAGTTCCGCTCGCTGCTGCCCGCGATCATCTTCACCATCGCCTACGCGGTGGTCTCGCTCAGCGTCACCAACTCCTATTACCAACTGGTGCTGACGCTGGTCCCGGTATGGGCCGTATTCGGCCTCTCCTGGAATTTGCTCAGCGGCTACACCGGCCTGATCTCATTCGGCCACGCCGCCTTCTTCGGAATCGGCGCTTACACAACCGCGCTCGGCCAGATCTATTTCGGCATATCTCCCTGGCTTCTGATCCCGATCGCGGCGATGCTTGGCGGTATTGCCGGGCTCCTCATCGGCTTTCCCACCTTCCGTCTGCAGGGCCATTACTTCGCGCTGGCGATGCTCGCCTACCCGCTCGCCATCCTCTACGTGTTCGAGTGGCTCGGATTCCAGGAAGTCACGCTTCCGATGAAGCGCGATGCGCCGATCGCCTATATGCAGTTCGGCGATCCCAGGATCTACACGCTGGTGGCGCTGGCGATCATGCTGGCCACGATCGTTCTTACAAGGATCATCGAGCAATCCCGCTTCGGCATGGCGCTGCTCGCGATCAAGCAGAACGAGGCCGCCGCCGAAGCCGCCGGCATCAATACGCTGGCCTGGAAGCTGCGGGCGATCACGCTGAGTGGCGCCATCGCCGCCGCGATTGGCGCGTTCTACGCCCAGGTGCTGCTGGTCGTCACCCCGCAATCCGTGTTCGGCATGCTGGTGTCGGCGCAGGCGCTCACGGTCGCGATGTTCGGCGGCGTCGGCACCGTCTGGGGTCCGGTGATCGGATCCGTGATCCTGATCCCGCTCGCCGAAACGCTGCACGCGGAAGCCGGCGCGCGCTTTCCCGGCATCCAGGGCGTGATCTTCGGCTTCGCCATCATCTGCGTGATCCTGGTCGCGCCGGAAGGGTTGTTCTGGAAGCTGCGTGATCTCCTGCGCAAGCGATTTGCGACAACGAGCCCGGAGGCAGCAGTGCCATCGCACCCGGCCACGGCCACCGTGACCGCGCTGCCCGTGGCCCGGAAGCGCACCGCCACTTCCGAGGTCGTGCTTGAAGTACGCAATCTCTCGCGATCCTTCGGCGGCCTGAAGGCCGTTCAGCATGTCAGCTTCAAGCTGCACAAGAACGAGATCCTCGGCATCATCGGTCCGAACGGCGCCGGCAAGACCACGCTGTTCAACCTCCTGAACGGCTTCTTGAAGCCCGACGAGGGCGAAGTCCTCATTGGCGGCCGCAACATGTCGGGCCAACGGCCGCACACGATCTGCGAAGCAGGCATCGGCCGCACATTCCAGGTCATGCGCCCGTTCCTGCGCATGTCGATTCTCGACAACGTCGTGGTCGGCGCCTATGTGCGCGCCAAGACCGAGGACGAAGCGAGAAAGCTCGCGGCTGACGCCGTCGCACGCGTCGGCCTCTCTGAAGTGGCCGATCGCGTCGCCGGCGAGTTGTCGACCAAGGAATTGCGCCTGATGGAGCTTGCCCGTGCGCTTGCCGGCCAGCCGCGAATTCTGCTGCTCGACGAGACGCTCGCCGGCCTCGGCCATGGCGAGGCGGACGAGGTCGTCGCCGTCATCCAGCAACTCGCCCGCGACGGCATCACGATTGCGATCATCGAGCACACGATGCAGGCGATGGTTCGCCTCGTCGACAGCTTCGTCGTCCTCGACCACGGCGCCGTCATCACCGAGGGCGAGCCGGAAGTTGTCACCCGTGACAGTCGCGTGATCGAGGCCTATCTCGGCAAGAAGTGGGTGGCCCATGCTCCGCATTGAGGGATTGAGCGCGGGCTATTCGGCCAAGCCCGTCCTGAACGGCGTGTCGATCAATGTCGCGGCGGGCCAGTTCGTCGCGATCGTCGGGCCGAACGGCGCCGGCAAGACCACGCTGTTCAAGACCATCTCCGGCATCCTGCAGCCGAGCAGCGGCAGGATCACGTTCGGCTACGCCGACCTGCTGACCGTGCCGCCGGCGCAGCGCGCCCATCTCGGCATCGCCCATGTGCCCGAAGGCCGCCAGGTCTTTCCCTCGCTCACAGTGATGGAGAACCTGGAAATGGGCGCGATGACCGAAAGCGGCCGGCGCGACTGGAAGCAGAATATCGAGCGCATCTTCGAGTGGCTGCCGGTGCTCGCCGAGCGTCGCGGGCAGTTCGCCGGCACGCTGTCGGGCGGTCAGCAGCAGATGCTGGCGATCGGCCGGGGGCTGGCCTCCTCGCCCAAGCTGTTGATGCTGGACGAGCCTTCCATGGGCCTCGCGCCGTCGACAGCGGATTTCATCTTCGAGCGGCTGATCGATATCCGCAAGCAATCCGGCCTGACCATGCTGCTGGTCGAGCAGCGCGTCGCGGAAGCGCTGGAATCCGCCGATCACGGCTACGTCCTCGAAGCCGGGCGGGTCGTGCTTGAAGGCAACAACGAGACGCTGCGCGCCGACGACCGGGTCCGCAAGGCCTATCTCGGCATGTGACAAGTCCAAGAACAAAGAACAGGGAGAAGCAGAGTGAACAAAAACAACAAAGGACTGACGCGCCGGACCGTGCTTTCGGGCGCGGCCGCCGTCGGCTTCTCGGGACTGGCGCGTGCGCAGCAGCCTGCCGAGGTCAAGGTCGGCCTGATCGTCCCGCTCTCCGGCATCTACACCCGTCCCGGCCAGGTGATGAAGATGGGCGCCGAGATGGGCATCGATCACATCAACAAGCAGGGCGGCATCAAGGCGCTCGGCGGCGCCAAGATGAAGCTGGTCGTGATCGATTGCGGCGACACCACCGAAAAGGCCAAGAACGCGGCGCAGCGAATGGTGGCGCAGGAGAGCGATCTCGTCGCAGCGACCGGCGCCTACCTCTCCTCCTTCACGCTGGCAGTGACCGAAGTCACCGAGCGCGCCGAGCTGCCGGTGCTGACGCTGTCCTATTCGGACCTGCTCACCGAGCGCGGCTTCAAATACATCTTCCAGACCGCGGCTCCCGCCAGCCGGCAGTCCGAACTCGGTCTGCCGACGCTGATGAAGCTTGCCGAGTCCGCGTCCGGCAAACGGCCGAAGACGGTGGCGATGCTGATGGACAACACCGCGACCTCGATCGCGACCGCGAAGGCGCTGAAGGAAAAGCTGTTCGCGCAGGAAGGCCTTCAGCTCGTCGTGGAAGAGATCTGGACGCCGCCGCTGTCGGACGCCACTCCGCTGATTCAGAAAGTCCGCTCCGCGCGTCCCGACCTGCTGCTGTTCATGCCGAACGCGGTATCGGACGCCAAGCTCGGGCTGGAGAAGATCAACGAGTTCGGCCTCGGCCAGGGCAAGATCCCGACCGTGTCCTTCAGCATCACCATCGCCGAACCCGACATGCTGCAGAGCGTCAGCACGGACGCCGTGCAGGGCATCATGACCATCGTCGCCAATTGGGGCTCGAAGGGCCAGGAAGACCTGATCGCGGAGCTGAAGGCCAAGTACAAGGAACCCTGGGCGACGCAGAACGTGGTCTCGACTTATGGCGACATGTGGCTGATGAAGGAGGCGCTGGAGAAGGCCGGCAAGGCCGACCGCCAGGCCGTCGCGCAGGCGTTCCGCACTATGGATGCCGGCCCGTCGAAATACTATCCGGGCGGTGAACTCAAGTTCGACGAGAAGGGCCGCCGCGTCGGCGCCGGCGTGGTCATCGTGCAGTGGCAGAACGGCGTGCCGGTCACCGTCTATCCGCCCGACCTGGCGCAGGCCACGCCGTTCTGGCCGAAGAAATCCTGAAAAATAATAAGCAAGTATTGAGGGAGGATCGTCATGACTGGGAATTTTCAGACCAAAGTGACCCGGCGAACATTGCTCGCCGGCGCATCCAGCGCACTGATTGCATCCCGCGCCTGGGCGCAACAGCCTTCTGAAGTGAAGGTCGGCCTGCTGGTGCCGATATCAGGCATGTACGCGCGCCCGGGAACCGTGATGCGCCAGGGCGCCGAGATGGCGATCGATCACATCAACGCGCAGGGCGGCATCAAGGCGCTCGGCGGCGCCAAGATGAAACTGGTGGTGCTCGATTCCGGCGACAGCACCGAGAAGGCCAAGAACGCCGCGCAGCGCATGGTCGCGCAAGAGACCGATCTGGTAGCGGCAAGCGGCGCCTATCTCTCCTCCTTCACGCTGGCGGTCACCGAGGTGACGGAACGGGCCAACCTGCCCGTCCTCACCCTGTCCTACTCCGACCTGATCACCGACCGCGGCTTCAAATACGTGTTCCAGACCTCGGCGACGGCAGGCTCGCAAGCGCGTCAGGCCTTGCCGCAGATCATCAAGCTGGCGGAAGGCGCCTCCGGCAAGCGGCCGAAAACAGTTGCGATCCTGACCGACAACACCGCGGCGTCCATCGCCTCGGCCAAGTCGATGCGCGAGGGTCTTCTGGCGGAGAACCAGCTGCAACTCATCGTCGACGAAACCTTCACGCCCCCGCTCGCCGATGCCACCTCGCTGGTGCAGAAGATCCGCTCGGCCAAGCCGGACTTGCTGTTCTTCCTGCCGACCGTGATTTCAGACGCAAAGCTGCTGCTGGAGAAGATGAACGAGTTCGGCCTCGGCCAGGGCAAGATACCGACCATCTCGTTCGGAATCGCGATCGCCGAGCCCGACATGCTGCAAACCGTCAGCCCGGAACTGCTGCAGGGCGTATTGACCTGCGTCGCGAGTTGGGGCGCGAAGGGGCATGAAGCGCTGATCGCGGAACTGAAGACCCGCTACAAGGAGCCGTGGATGACGCAGAACGCGATC
>Ga0081540_1000495_pt1 | contig 38740 bp, 35 predicted proteins | sample TabmetS2T1R1_FD_71024 | JGI IMG/M metagenome (GOLD analysis project Ga0081540, IMG submission 71024) | Tabebuia heterophylla rhizosphere microbial communities from the University of Puerto Rico - S2T1R1 | ecosystem: Host-associated > Plants > Roots > Rhizosphere ...
CCGACAAAGCTCATCTGGATGTCCGCGCCTGACAGCGACGGGCCGACGAAGAAGTCCCTGCCCTCGAGCGCGTGATCGACATAGCCGAGATGGTTCGCCAGTTCGCTGTCGATGCGCGGATGCAGCGGCGCACCGGCCTCCTTCAGCCGGCCGACATAGAGGTTGAGCATCAGCGGCAGCATCGCCGAGCCTTCTGAGTAATGCAGCCATTCGTTATAGGTCTCGTAATCGGCGCCGCCGGGCGCAGGCATCATCGCGCCCTTGCCGTAACGACGGATGAGGTAATCGACGATGGCGCCGGATTCCGCGATCGTCGTGTCGCCGTCGGTGATGACGGGCGACTTGCCGAGCGGATGGATTTTGGTGAGCTCGGGCGGCGCCAGCCGCGTGGCGGCGTCGCGCTGATAGCGCTTCATCTCGTAGGGGAGCGCGAGTTCTTCAAGGAGCCACAGGACGCGCTGCGAACGGGAGTCGTTAAGGTGATGAAGCGTGAGCATGGGGGTTCCTCTTTTCGTTCGTCTTGTGAGTTCTTTCAGATCCATCGGGATCGTATCGAAACAATCCATAGTTGTCAGCCAACGTCGCTTGCAGCGGGGATGAGCGAAGCGATATCCGGGGACGGCGTTAGAGTGGTCCCGGATGTCGCTTCGCTCATCCGGGCAACGAAGTTCTCTCCGTCATTGCGAGCGCAGCGAAGCAATCCATGGCGCAGCATAACGGATGGATGGATTGCTTCGTCGCTTCGCTCCTCGCAATGACGGATGGAAGGATTTCCGTAGGATGGGTGGAGCGGAGCGATGCCCATCGCCATGTGCATCAGCATTGATGGGTATCGCTGCGCTCCACCCATCCTGCGACATGCCTTCGCGATCTCGCGACGCATGACGCCCGAGGTTTGCTTCCCTCAGAGAACTGAGGGCGCAGGGAAGACCGGGTGCTGGCTGCACCCGCGGTCTCGCGTGCAATTGCGCACTTAAAGAACGCGCACACGAGCATACAGGTTCAGCGGAAGCAGTCCGGCCTTCCCTGCGCAATGGCTTTACGGCTTATAACGTGCTCTCCCCGGAGAACGGCTCTTTTGCCTCCGTCATCGGCGGGACACCTCCCGCCAACTTAACGCCAGCACCGCGGCGTCAGGACCACACGACTTCGCCGTACGCATCAGTCACACACGTCAGTCGTGACGTCAGCGTCCATCGCATCTCACCGCGCGTTCGTGACGATGGCCAACGCCCCTCATCCGCCGTGAGACGCGCGGAGTTATGCCGCTGATTTGCCCGACGGGTTAAGCGGAATATTTTCGCGCGGAGGGGTGGACAGACTTTTGGTGATTTGCCCGTCGTGCCAATTGGTCGCAGGCGAAGACGACATTTCGTCGTTGCCAACCCAGCGACGCAGTCCGCGTTTTCGCGCGCTACGTTGGTCGGCGCCCCCTTATCGCGTGCGCGCGTGCACCGCAGGTGATGCGGCCATCGGCATCTACCTTTAGGCGCGCACGTACCCGCGACATCAGCGTCTCGACGTCTTCGGGCTTCATCGCCGCAATTGTGGGCCCAAGCGCCGGAGACTTGAGATTCGTCGTCCAGAAATCATCGAAATCTGCAAATGTCCGCTGCACCGTAATCTCTCGCGTTTGTATGTCCTCGAGGCCTGCGCCGACCCACAAGTCTCGCAACGCTTCCATCCGCGAGGCTTCCATGCGTGGTGGACGCGTAGCCGCGATGCCCATCGCCTGTACCTCGGAGTGGATTGCATCGAGCGGAAATCCGCCACCCAGCATGTCCCACATGTAGGTCACGACTTGGCCGCCGGGGACGACGACGCGAACCATTTCGCTGACGCCCTTCGCGGGGTCCGGAACGAACACGAGAACCAACGCCATCACGGCGGCATCGAAGCCGCCGTCGGCGAAAGGGAGGGCCATGGCATCGCCCTGCTGAAACTTGGCCAGGCGGGACGCAGGTCGAGTGCGCGCGAAAGCGAGCTGTCCTTCGGATGGATCAATGCCCTGGACCTCCGCGGGGCCACATCGCTCGACCAATAGTTCAGTGAAGGCCCCGTTGCCGCAGCCGACGTCGATCCACCGCAAGCCCGGGGGAAGCGCCAACCAATCAAGGAAAATCTCGCCGGCGAACCGGCTCCAGATTCCCATCATCTGTTCGTAGCTGGCACCGTCGTCGAAGCGAATTTGCTGTTCTGACATTGGCAACGCGCCCCCTGTTTTCCCGGCCTTCCTTCGTTCGAAGGGCTGCAATACGACCACAAGGAAGTATCAAAGAACAGCACGCTCTCGTTGCTTTGTGGGCAAGTTGCGTGAGCCAACGGGTCGCGCGAATACGCGCCCAGCGACGAGCGCAGTTGCGCTCGCGTCGTGATGACAGGCTCCGCGATATGCGGGAGCCCGGATGTCGCTGCGCTCATCCGGGCCACGTCCTGCACTCCCGGCGCGCATGACCGCTGATCATCCAGAATGGCGATGCGCGATGTCGCGCTTGTCGAACGCCCAAGCCGTGCCGCTCATCGTGCTGTAGCGATCGCAGCACTCCCGCTGAGCGTTTGTCAGGCGCACCGGGAACGGCGCCCAAGCATGTTCGGCTGGCCGCATGGTAACGCGCAGCGGCTACTTCGGTCGAAGAGCGCGCAAAAGCGCAGAGCGCGGCGCTTGCTCTCAGGGCCTGTAAGTACCGGGGTCGTCGCCACCTACTAACCCGCCCCGATTGTTCGGGCTGCCATAATAGGGATTATTCCAACCGCGGTTATTCCAACCGGGATTGTTCCAGCCAGGATTGTTCCAGCCGTAGTTGCTCCCACCATAGTTCATAGAGGGCTGCATCCGGGCGTAACTATCCCGATGATGCGTTTTCTTATGATGCTTCGTGGTTGCAAGTGCGAACGTACTTGAGAGCGCGAACGCCGAAGCCAGTGCTATCGTCGCAAGTTTCATGGTCGTTCTCCCTTGGGTTAGCACTTTCACTGCTCCACCCTCTACGACCGCGAGCGCAGCAGGAATATGCCACAACACGGCGACGTGCGCATATGCAGTTTCGGCGGATCGCGGCCTCGTGATGATCGCGCAATCCCGCTCACTGTCTGTAGGGCGGATTAGCGCAGCGTAATCCGCCGCGTGGTGGGTTACGCCTTCGGCTAACCCACCCTACGCAGCGGCGCGCATGACTGCGTCGGCCAGCAATCCCGCGAACAGCAACAGGCCCGCGTCGCGGTTGGATTTGAAGATGCGCAGACACAGCGCGGGATCGCTGATGTCGAGGCGACGGATTTGCCAGGCCAGATGCACGGCGAATGCAACAAGTCCGAGCCATGCCGGCCAGCGCACGCCACCGAGCAGCAGCGCCGCCCCGATCAGAACCACCGCGAGCGAATAGAACACCACCAGCGCCCGATGGGTGCGCGCGCCGAACAGCCGCGCGGTGGACTTGATGCCGATCAGCGCGTCGTCCTCGGCGTCCTGATGGGCGTAGATGGTGTCATAGCCGATCACCCATGAGATCGAGCCGGCATAGAGCACGAGCGCGGTCAGGTCGATCCGCCCGAGCGTGACCGCAAAGCCCATCAGCGCGCCCCAGGAGAAGGCGAGACCCAGCACGACCTGCGGCCACCAGGTGATGCGCTTCATGAATGGATAGGCCGCGACGATGACCAGCGAGGCGATGCCGGTCAGAACCGCGAAGCGGTTGAATTGCAGCAGCACGGCAAGCCCGATCAGCGCCTGCAGGACCAGGAACACAAGCGCCTGCGTCACGCTCACTTGCCCGGCCGGAAGCGGCCGCGAGCGCGTGCGCTCGACCTGCGCATCGAGGTCGCGGTCGGTGATGTCGTTCCAGGTGCAGCCCGCCCCGCGCATGACAAAGGCGCCGATGAAGAACAGCACGATCACGAGCGGCAATTGACTCACGGTGCCGGCAACGCCGGCGGCGAGCGCCGCCGACCACCAGCACGGCATCAATAACAGCCAGGATCCGATCGGTCTGTCGAAACGGGAAAGCCGCAAATAGGGCCGCGACCAGGACGGCGCGCGCGTATCGACCCAGTTGCCGGTCGCGTCGGCAACGCGGGCGGTCGCGTCGCTCATCGGGTCACGGTCATCGCGTGAGGACGTTGCCGTTCAACGTATCGAAGGTGCTGCCGCCCTTCTTCACCGGCTGCGCCTCGGGAAGCGCTGCCGAAGAGCCCAGGACTTCGCTCAGGCTCGGGCCGGCCGGCCCGCGCGTCCGGGCCTGTTCGGCCACCGCGCAGACCTGACCCTGCATCTTCTCGGTGTTCTTGTGACCGTTCTTGAGCTGGTCGGCGATCTGCGGCGGAATTCCGCATTTGGCGGAATTGGTCTGGACATAGGCGATCATCTTCAATTCGGCCTGGCCGAAATTCTTGATCAGCTTGCAGGCCTCATCCGGCGACGCCTTGCGATCGCTCGCCGCCTTGATCAGCTTGCCGCGCTTCTCCGCCTCTTCACGCAAGGGGAGGAAACCCTTCATGCAGGCGTCCTGCCCGCCGGCGGCCTGGGGCGGCGGTCCGCCTCCGAACCCTCCGCCGGCAACCGGGGCAGCACCCTGGGACGGGAACGGCGACGGAGCACCGACCGAGGCCGACGGTGCGGCGCCATTCACCGGCGGAAACGGCGAGGCACTCTGGTTCGGCAAGGGCGCCGGGAACGCACCCTGCGCAAAGACGTGGCCCGCGTGAAGGCTCACGATGGCAACGGTCAGGGGCACAATCAGGCGGCGGATCATCAAGGATGTTTCTCCAGCAGGTCCAGGCAACCTAAAACAGTGGCCGAACGAAGCAGATACGAGACGAGGCATTTTTACGATTCCTGCCGCCCCTTAACAACCCGCCGATTAGGGCAGCACCGCGGCGTAGGGCCTCACCGGATGCGCGATATTGCCCCTGATTCTGACCCTTTGGGCCCAAAACGACGCCGATTGGAAATCAAATTTAGCTGAATCGGATTTTGACGCCCGGGCGGGCGCATCCCGGTGACAGCCGTCGCGACCCGTCTCAAGCCTCAACGGACGATCCAGAAGTCGCCGACCGGTCCGGGCGGTCCGAACGTCGGCGTGCGCATGCCGGAGGCGCCGGCCGGCGCGGATGGGGGCCAAGGTCCACGGGGGGCCCCTCGTTTCCGATCGATGTACGAGCTGCGATCTAAGCGATTGTGCTTTCACTTTAGCAACCCCGGAAATTGGGCAACCGCGCGGTCGTCGAGCCACATCGACAGATAGAAATAGCCTCCGGTTTCTGACGGCTTAGGCTAAAAGCGGATCAATCTGGATCATCACATATGCCTGAATTCGACTTCGCTGCCCCTCGCCTGTTCGTCGACGCGCCCCTGGCCCCAGGTGAGCGGGTCGCGCTGGAGCGCAACCAGAGCAACTATCTCGGCAATGTGCTGCGGCTTGGTGCCGGCGAACAGATCCTGGTGTTCAACGGCCGCGACGGCGAATGGCAGGCGGCGATCGAGGGCCGCAAGCGGCCCGACAGCCTGATCATCGTCGCCCGGACAAGGCCGCAGGACCGCCTGCCCGACATCGCCTACGTGTTTGCGCCGCTCAAACATGCAAGGCTCGACTACATCGTGCAGAAGGCGGTCGAGATGGGCGCCTCCGTGCTGCAACCGGTGCTGACGCGTCATACCCAGGTGTCGCGGGTCAACAGCGAGCGGATGCGGGCCAATGTCATCGAGGCGGCTGAGCAATGCGGCATCCTCAGCCTGGCCGCGGTCGCCGAGCCGGTGGCACTTGAGCGTTATCTCAGGGACCGCCAGCCGGCCCGCCTGCTGGTGTTCTGCGACGAGGCGACGGAAGTGGTCGATCCGCTGCAGGCGCTGCGGCAGGGCGGCACCGCTGCCGCCGGGGTCGATATCCTGATCGGCCCCGAGGGCGGATTTGCCGAGGAAGAGCGCGCCGTGCTGCTGCGGCAGCCGAAGACGCTGAGGCTGTCCCTGGGGCCGCGGATCCTGCGCGCGGACACGGCCGGCGTCGCCGCGCTAACGCTGGTGCAGGCCGCGCTCGGCGACTGGCGAAATTAGTCAGGGACGCACCGACCGACGGGTTCCCTCCCCCCTTGCGGGGGAGGGTTAGGGAGAGGGATGCCGCTTGCTCTGTTGCGGCACGGGTTTGGAGGTCAGCCTCATCTCTTCGTACGAGTGTGCGGCTTACCCCTCTCCCCAACCCTCCCCCGCAAGGGGGGAGGGAGCCGGACGAGCGTGCTCACCTCACATCGCTGCATTCCTCGCCGGGCCCCGCTTGGCCAGTCCGAGGCCACCGGCCATTAATTCAATTGCCCAATCCCTGTCGAAACGCTGCCCCGGCCATGCTAAGGGCTGCGCCAACTGGCCCGCTGGTACCCCGGAGGGTCCCAAACGAGCCCCCTAAAACCGGATTTTCCGGCTATTTGGACGTCGAAATGACCGTAACCGCCGCCATCAATGGTGCTGCCGGATCCGCTGCCTGGGCGGATGCGCTGCTATTGTCGTTTGCGCAGGCCGGTTACCTGCGGGCAGAACCGGATATTCTGCAGCCGGCCGAGCCGTTTCTCGACCTCTCCGGCGAGGACATCCGCAAGAGCCTCTATCTGACCAGCGATCCCTCGGGCGAAGAACTCTGCCTGCGTCCCGATCTCACCATTCCGGTGGCGCGCGATTATCTCGCCTCGGGCCGTGCCGGGCAGCCTGCCGGCTTCAGCTATCTTGGGCCGGTGTTCCGCTATCGCGGCGGCCGGCCGAGCGAGTTTCTGCAGGCCGGCATCGAATCCTTCGGGCGGCAGGACCGCGCCGCGGCGGACGCGGAAATGCTGGCGCTGGCGCTGGAAGCGACATCCGCCTTCGGATTGACTGACGTCGAGATCCGCACCGGCGACGTGGCGCTGTTCATTGCGCTGATCGACGCGCTCAACCTCTATCCGGTCTGGCGGCGGCGACTGATCAAGGACTTCAACCGCAAGGTCAGCCTGACCGAGGATATCGAGCGGCTGACGCTGGCGACCGCGCCCGGCCGCAATGAATATGAGGGCGTGCTGGCGGCGCTCGCCGGTTCCGACCGCAAGGCAGCGCTGGCGCTGGTGACCGACCTGATGTCGATCGCCGGCACCACCAATGTCGGCGGACGCACGGTCGCCGAAATCGCCGACCGCTTCCTCGAGCAATCGACGTTGAAGGGCGGCCAGCTGCCGCGCGACGCGCTCGCTATCATCAAGCGCTTTCTCGCGATCGCGGGCGATCCCGATGAATCGGTGGCGCAATTGCGCGCACTCGCTGCCGACGCAAGGCTTGATATCAATGCTGCGATCGACCAGTTCGAAAGCCGCGTCGGCTTCATGGCCGCGCGCGGCATCGACACACGCATCACACGTTTTTCGACCTCGTTCGGACGCGGGCTTGATTATTACACCGGCTTCGAATTCGAACTGCACAAGAAGGGCAACGGCGTCGAGCCGCTGGTGGCGGGCGGGCGCTATGATGGCCTGATGACGCAGCTCGGTTCGGCGACGCCGATCCCGGCGGTCGGTTTCTCGGTCTGGATCGAAGCATTGACGCAATCTGGCCAACCCTCCTCGCAAGGGGGCGCCGCATGAGCACGCCCTTCGTCGTCGCCGTTCCCTCCAAGGGCCGCTTGCAGGAAAACGCCGAAGCGTTCTTCACGCGCGCCGGGCTTTCGCTGGCAAAGCCGCGCGGCGCGCGCGACTATCGCGGCACCATCGCAGGCCTCGACAATGTCGAGATCGCCTATCTCTCGGCCAGCGAAATCGCCTGGCAGCTCGCGCGCGGCATGGTGCATCTCGGCGTCACCGGCGAGGACCTGGTGCGCGAAAGCATTGCCGATGCCGACAAGCGCGTCTTGCTGATCGACAATCTCGGCTTCGGCAGCGCCAATGTCGTGGTCGCGGTGCCGCAGGCGTGGATCGACGTCCGCACCATGGCCGACCTCGACGACGTCACCACCGGCTTCCGCGCCCAGCATAACCGGCGGATGCGGGTCGCGACCAAATACATCAACCTGACCCGCAGCTTCTTCGCTTCCCATGGCGTGGTGGATTACCGCATCGTCGAGAGCGCCGGCGCCACCGAAGGCGCTCCCGCCGTCGGCACCGCCGAGATGATCGTCGACATCACCACCACGGGCGCCACCCTTGCCGCCAACGGGCTGAAGGTGCTCGACGACGGCGTGATCCTGCGCAGCCAGGCTAACCTCGTGGCGTCCAGGGAGGCCGACTGGTCGAGCGAGGCGCGCGAGACGGCGCGCGTGATCCTCGACCACATCGCCGCACGCGCCCGGGCCAGCCAGTATCGCGAGGTGCGAACGCGCTTCGCCGGCTGCAACGACGCGCTGCTTGCGGAAGCGCATAGCCGTTTTGGCGTGGTCGCCCCGTTCGGCGGCCCGACCTCGTCGGGCATGCTCACGCTGCACTGCCCACCGATGCACCTTTATGCGCTCGGCAGTTTCCTGCGCGAGCATGGCGCCGACACGGTTTCGATCGCCTCGCTGGACTATGTGCTCGACCGCGAAAACCCGCTATTTGCCAAGCTCGACGCCTTCCTGCGGCAATAAGGCTGCCGTTTTGTTCATCGTTGCGACAGCTGGCGGCAGGTAACATATGCTGTTGCACAACTGGAACCCTGATCGATGACGCTCGGCTCTGACGTTTCCGCCCTGTCCACCACCGCAGCCAGCGCTGCGGCGAAGGGGCTGTCGATCGTCGTCCCCCTCTATAACGAAGCCGCCGGGCTGGCTTTGCTGCACGAGCGGCTGAGCAATCTCGCCCGGTCGCTGAAGGCGCGCTACGGCCTTGCCAGCGAGGTCGTCTATATCGACGACGGCAGCGCCGACAACACGCTTGCGATCGCGCGCTCGCTTGCCGCCGACGCGCTCGACGTGCAGGTGGTGTCGCTGTCGCGCAATTTCGGCAAGGAAGCCGCCCTGATGGCCGGGCTCGACCATGCCCGCCGCGGCGCGATCCTCTTCATGGACGGCGACGGCCAGCACCCGCCGAGCCTGGTCGAAAAGCTCGTCGCGCACTGGATCGATGACGGTTACGACGTCGTCTACACGGCGAAGGCCCATCGCGACAACGAACCGTTCCTGCGCCGCCAGGCGGTGCATGGTTTCTACGCGCTGATCAATTGGGGCGCGCGGCAGAAGATCCCGGAAGACGCCGGCGATTTCCGCCTGCTGTCGCCGCGCGCGGCCGCGGCGCTGCGCCAGCTTCCGGAGCGCAACCGCTTCTTCAAAGGTCTGGCGAGCTGGATCGGCTTCCGGCAGATCCGCGTCGACTATGAGCCGTCGCCGCGCGCACACGGCGTCACCACGTTCAGCGCGGGACGGCTGATCGGCCTGTCGATCGAGGGACTGACCTCGTTCTCGGTGGCGCCGCTGCGCTTTGCCAGCCTGCTCGGCGTGCTGCTCGCCATCGGCGCCTTCATCTTCGGCCTGACGATTCTCTGGGAAGTCTGGACCACCGGCAAGCAGGTCCCCGGCTATCCGTCGCTGGTGATCGGCCTGATGACGATCGGCGGCGTGCAGCTGATCATGATCGGCATCGTCGGCGAATATATCGGCAAGATCCTCTCCGAGCTGAAGGCGCGGCCGATCTATTTCGTCGCCGAGCACACCGACAAGAAAGCCGAACCTGAGACACAGGTGAGCGCGCCCGAACGGACCGCGGCCGAATGAACGTCACAGCGCCGCGCCGGATCTGGCTGTGCGCCGACGACTACGGGCTTAGCGATGGCGTCAACCGCGCCATTCGTGATTTGATCTCCCGCGGCCGCCTCAACGCGACATCGGTGATGGTGGTCGGGCCCGCCATCGGCCGCGACGAGGTGTCGGCGCTGCAGGCCGTGGCGGCCGCGAGCCCGCGCTGCGCGATCGGGCTGCACGCGACGCTGACCGCGCCGTTCCGTCCGCTGACGATGCACTTTCGTCCGCTCAACGGCGGCCTGTTCCTGCCGTTTCCGGCGATGTTGCGAACGGGACTGTTGCGGCGGCTCGACGGCGGGCTGATCGAGGACGAGCTCGCCGCGCAGCTCGCGGCGTTCAAGGACCTGTTCGGCCGCGCGCCTGACTTCGTCGACGGCCATCAGCACGTGCAACTGTTTCCGCAGGTGCGCGACGCGTTTCTGCGGGTGGTGAAAGACAATGCCCCCACCGCCTGGGTCCGCCAGGGCGGCCGCCTGCAGCCGCTGGCAAAGCGGCTCGCCGCGCCCAAGGCGCTGGTGCTCGATGTGCTGAGCACGCAGTTCCGCAAGCGCGCCGCTGCCGCCGGCATCCGGTTCAATCCGGCTTTCGCCGGCGCCTATGATTTCACCGGGGCGCCTGATTTCGCCGTGCTGATGGCACAGTTTCTCGAAGGCCTGCCGGAAGACGGACTGGTGATGTGCCACCCCGGATTCGTCGACGAGACGCTGATCAGCCTCGATCCGCTGACCACCCAGCGCGAGGCCGAACACGCCTTCCTCGCAAGCGATCGCTTCGAGACATTGCTGGCCGCGAACAATGTAACACTGGCCTGAAACCGTTCAGGAAAGCGGCCTGTCGTTTTGTCGCATAACGAAAATTAATTCGGCCACCCACTACTTGCGACACACAGCCCGCCTTACATCTCTCCGCGCATCGATGCCAATTCGGCACGAGGGAGAGGGCCATGACACCGCAAGAACGGCAACTTATCGACGATCTATTCGACCGGCTCGCCAAGCTGGAAAACGCCCCGCGCGATCCCGAGGCGATGTCGGCGATCATGCAGGGCCTGCGCACCGCGCCCAACGCCGTCTATGCGCTGGTGCAAACGGCGCTGGTCCAGGACGAGGCGCTGCGGCGCGCCAACGACCGCATCCAGGAACTGGAGGCGGGTCATGCCGGCGGCGGCGCCGGCCAATCCGGCAGCTTCCTCGATTCGATGCGCGGCGCGATCTTCGGGCAGAACCAGGGCGCTCCACAAGGCTCGGTGCCGAACGTGCGCGCGCCCGACATGGGCGGCCGCCCGACATGGAACAGCGGCCAGGTGCTGCAGCAGACCCAGCCCGGATACAACCAGCCGGCCTACGCCCAGCCCTATGGCGGGCAGCAACCGCCGTCCCTCGGCGGTGGCGGCGGCGGATCGTTTCTCGGAACGGCTGCGGCGGCCGCAGCCGGCGTGGTCGGCGGATCGCTGCTGCTCAACAGCATTCGCGGCATGATGGGCGGCGGCGGCAACCACCAGGCGTTCGGCGATACCGGCCAGAGCGGAGGCATCGAAGACCGCAGGCCGTGGGGCGACCAGTCCGGCGGCAACCTCGCACGCGACGCCGGGGTCAACGATATCGGCTCATCCGGCAGCCAGCGCGCCGACAACGATTACGGTTCGCGGCAGGGATATCTCGATCAGAACTCGCAGAACGATGACGGCATGGATCACGATTCCGACGGCTTCGATGGCGACGGCTTTGATGGCGATGATGGTGGGGACGACAGCGATTACGCCTAAGCGGCGTCGGAGTTGAAAAAGACAAACGGCCGCCCCGATCGGGCGGCCGTTTTGTTTAGCCGATCGCAGCCGGCATGCGCGTCATATCCTGCAACCTCGCGCGCGAAATTTCCTCGGCAATGGCCGCGCGTTTCTGCCGGCGCGAGGACTGATCGCAAGAAATGCCCACATCGGAAAGCCACGTGTCGATCGAGGCTTTCTTCGGCCAACCGTTTTCGGCATCTCCTGCGGCAACTGCCCGTCCATCCCATCGCCAGCACTCTCTCGATGCTGCGGTGTCGCGCGCGGCTTGCTTGCAATCGATTCAAACAGGACTCCGGCGCCTCGACGCTTGTACCAGGCGTTGATTGATCCGAAAAACCGACCGCGCATGCATCACCATCCCGCTTGCCGCCATCTCGAGGTCTCGGGTCCTGAGCCATTTTCCTGTTTGCGCGCCCCGACGAGATACATCCCTTGGCCTGGACAGGGGGACTGGATTTGAGCCAATGCGGGTTCTCGCCGGAGCGCGCATCCCTATGCTCCGAACCTCCTCTGGTGCGATGGTATGAAAATCGAAACGTTCGGAAAGCCCGCAGTCCGGATGTGCCAATCCTGGTAGTACCGGGTGGGTTTCCGAACGGATCTCTCCGACTGCCCGATTGCAGATGCCGCCACTCCATCCAGAAGGATGCCAATCAAAAGCCGTATCCATGTGCGGCTGTCCGATTTTGAGCCGCAGCTTGCTTGCAAGGTCTGTGGTAGACGGGGTGCTGACGTTCAACCCGACTTGCGTTATGCAAACATGGAACCCGATGAAATACGCCACCAATCGCCTGTTCCCTGATCCCACAAAATCGGCCGAGACCTGATGCAGCAAGCCTTCGAGCCTGTCCAAGGCGGCGATATTGCAAAGGGCGAAAAACTGCGCGCCGATCACTATCGCGCTGACATCGACGGCCTACGTGCGTTCGCCGTGGTTTCTGTCGTGCTGTATCACGCGTTTCCGAAAGTGCTCGGCGGCGGCTATGTGGGCGTAGACGTCTTCTTCGTCATTTCCGGTTTCCTGATCTCGAAAATACTCTTCGCTGAAGTCGCCGAGCACCGCCTCTCATTTGCGGCGTTCTATGGCCGGCGCATCAGGCGCATTTTTCCGGCTCTCGCGATCTGCCTGGCTGCCGTGCTGGCTTTCGGTTTCGTCGCGCTGATGCCGTCCGAACTGGCGCAAGTGGGCAAGCATACGTTCTTCGGCGCAGCCTTCCTTTCCAACATGGCGCTATGGAGCGAGAGCGGCTATTTCGACACCGCCGCCCACCTCAAACCGCTTTTGCATCTGTGGTCTCTCGGCATCGAGGAGCAGTTCTACATCCTCTGGCCTGCAATGCTCTGGATCGCTTTCCGGACAAAGGCAAAGGCAGGCCGGCTGCTGGCCGTGCTTTTCATCGCCTCCTTCGCCATCAACATCGCCCTCTCGATCAACAACATCACCGACGACTTCTACCTGCCCGTTTCACGGTTCTGGGAGCTGCTGGCGGGAGCGGCGTTGGCCTGGTGGCGCCCGATTGATCTTGCGTCCAATGCCCGATCCTGGATTTCTGCTGGCGGCCTTGCCGCCCTGCTGGCGTCGGTGGCGGTGTTCACGCCGGAGCTACGCTTTCCCGGCTGGTTTGCCTTGCTCCCGGTGGCGGGCGCGGTCGCGGTGATTTCTGCCGGGCAGGACGCTGCGGTGAACCGTGTTGTCTTCTCCAACCGCGCTGCCGTTTTCGTCGGACTGATAAGCTATCCGCTCTATCTCTGGCACTGGCCATTGATTTCCTATGCCTACATTGTTCGTCTGGGTAAGCCGCCGACGCCGCTGATGGCCCTTGGGCTCGTGGCCGCCAGTTTCCTGCTCGCCTGGGCTACTTACCGTTTCATCGAGTGTCCCGTCCGCTTTGGCGCGCACCGCCACCGTCGCACCGTGATCGTCGCTACATCCGTCGCGACACTGGGCGCCTGCGGGCTCGCCGTCTGGGTCAAGGCCGGTTTCCCGGAACGTTTCCCGGCCCTGCCCGGTATCGACATCAGGAAGATCGGCGAGGCAAAGGCCGATGCGGATTTCAAGGCGACCAACGGCATGGAGGTGAAGAACCTCGGCTGGATCCTGGTGACGCATCTGGGGCATGGCGAGCGCAAGGTGGCCTTGAGCGGCGACAGCATGCTGTTTCACTACGGCCCGCGGGTGCAGCAGCTCTTCGACGACGGCGAACTGGCGGCCAGCACCTATTTCGTCACAGGTCCGAGATGTCCCCCGATCCCCGGGATGATACAGCGCGACAAGTTCGCGAGTTGTGCTGGTTTGCCCGACACTCTGGTCGACCTGGTACGGCGCGAGCACGTGCAGTCGGTCGTTCTTGGCGCTGCCTGGTCAGGCTACGGTGATGAGAGCATGGCGGTCGAGCGGGATGGCCGTCAGGCGGCCATGAACACGAGGGAAGGCGTGGACGCCTTCTTCGCCAATCTTGAAGACCATGTGCGCGCGCTACAGCGCGAGGGAGCCAAGGTCTATCTGGTGCTGGGGGTGCCGCAACACCAGCGATTCAATCCGAGCGAGATGGTGACGCGCGGCCTGACCGGCTTTCGAATTGCGCCCGATGTTCAGGATGCAATACCGGTCGCCGAGATACGCTCTGCGCTGGGCAATGCGGATGCCAGGCTGCGCGCCATCAGTGAGCGCACGGGGGCGGTGCTGCTTGATTCCGTTCCCGATATCTGCGGCGGCGGCGATGGCTGCTCGCCGTTCTTCGGAGCGGGCGAGCCCAAATACTCGGACCGCGTCCATTTGCGTCCGCTGTTCGTGCGGACGCATCTGCACTTTCTCGATCCGTTGTTGAAGTGACGGTTTCGTAGCCCGGGCGAGCGAAGCGACCCCGGGAGCGGGGCGACGAACTGCATCCGGCCCATCGACTGGCACTATCCCGGGGTCGCTTCGCTCGCCCGGGCTACGGTCAAGAATAATCAGATCACCACTACCCTGGCGCCGACGCCGACGCGGCCGTAGAGATCGATCACGTCTTCGTTGCGCATCCGGATGCAGCCGGAGGAAACGTTGGTTCCGATGGTCCAGGGTTCGTTGGAGCCGTGGATGCGATAGAGCGACGATCCCAGATACATCGCGCGCGCGCCGAGCGGATTTTCCGGGCCGCCTTCCATATGCCGCGGCAGATCGGGGCGGCGCGCCAGCATTTCCGGCGGCGGCGTCCAGGCCGGCCATTCCTTCTTCGCCGAGATGGTCTTGACGCCCGCCCAGGTGAAACCGGGGCGGCCGACGCCGACGCCGTAACGCAGCGCCTTACCGTCGCCCTGCACTAGGAACAGGAACTTGTTAGGGGTGTCGATGACGATGGTGCCCGGGCTTTCCTTGCCGTGATACTCGACCACCTGCTTCTCGTATTGCGGATCGAACGGACGCTGCGCCGGATCGACCATCTCTTCCCGCCGGTAATACATCGACTGCTGCGGGTCCATCGGCGGCAGCAGCGAACGCCGCCCGTAATCCGGCTGCTGCTGATAGGCCGGCGCCTGCTGATACCGTCCGCCCCGCGGCGGATCGCCGAACAGGAATTCGATGAAGCCGCCACCCATGCTGGAGCGTTCGGCAGGAGGCATGCGCACCGCGGGCTGATACATCACGACGGGCTGGCCTGGCGATGCGGCGTCGAACGCTGCAGCCTCGCCGGCAAAGCAAAGGCACGACGCGCTCGCGAGGAGCGCGATGGAGATTTTTCCGGACATCGACGTACTCTGTACTGTTTCGTCACTGCTGGTTGGGCAGCGGACGAGCAACGCCGCTGCACGCGGTCAATACAAATGAAAACCTGATCGGTTTGGTAAACGGAAACCGCGTTTCGATTCACCACGTGGTCAGCCGCCGCGGGATTTGGCCGGTAGCGTTTATTTTGCGTGAACGCGGCCGGCGCATGGTTAATCGTTGGTGTGCAGCGGCAGGCAAAACCCTGCCACGACGTGTTCCCGTGTGAACCTCACGTTAAATCGCATCGGTCTACAACACGGGAATTGCAAGGGGTTGGGAAAAAACTCATGTCGGTCACTCGCAAGCGTTTTCGTATCGAACAAGCCATTCTGGGCGATGCGCCCATAGCCATGCCGGAAGTCGAAGGCGGCGAGATCGGCCCGATGCACAAAGAGATCATGGCCGAGTTGCGCGCGATCCGTACGCAGATGGCGACCTTCGGCCACTCCCGCGCCGCAGGGGCCGAGGTTGCCGACGTGGCCCGCGAGATTGCCGAATCCCACGCGCTCCTGGAAACCTATCGCGCCCAGATCGAGCAGTGCGAAAAGCTCAAGGTCGAGCTCGACCTCATTCACGACGCGATCAACCGAACCAAGCGCGAAATCGCCACCCTGCACGGTACGAGCTTTGACGGCGAGGAGATGGCCAAGGTCAATGGCGAACTCGGCGCCGTCGTCGGCGGCACCGAGCAGGCCACGCAGCAGATTCTCGAGGCCGTCGAGGCGATCGACCAGGCGGCGACCGCGCTGTCCAAGAACATCTCGCCCGACCAGCAGAAGCTGCTCAGCGAGGAAATCCAGGAACGCGTCGTCGCGATCTTCGAGGCCTGCAATTTCCAGGACCTCACCGGCCAGCGCATCAGCAAGGTGATGAACACGATGAAGTTCATCGAAAAGCACATCATCGAGATGATGGACATCTGGGGCGGCGTCGACGCCATCAAGGCCCATGCCATGCCGATCGTGGACACCCGCGAAGGCGACGCCAAGCTGCTCAACGGGCCGAAGCTCGAGGGCGATATCGGCCACGCCTCGCAGGACGACATCGACGCCTTGTTCAACTGATCGTAAACGAAGCGTTAAGAATCAAAACGCCGGCGAGATGCCGGCGTTTTTTTGTTTGATCGCCCCCTCCACTGTCATCGTCCGCGGAGGCGGACGATCCAGTATTCCAGAGACGTCAGCGATTCAGCAGAGAGGCCGCAGCGTACTGGATGCCCCGCCTTCGCGGGGCATGACGGCGAGGAATTCGGTTTAACTCACGCCCGCGGCGCGCAGCGCACGTAGACCATGTTGCCGTAGCGGACCGCGGCGTCCTTGTCGATGAAGCGGGTGATCATCACGCGGCCGTCGAATGACACGATCTCGCGGTCCTGCTCGCCGGGCGTCGGGCCCGCCGGGCCGATATAGTTCTTGCCGCTCGGGCTGCCCTTGAGGCGGAGCTCCTGCGGGGTGGCCTGGTCGGCCAGGTGCATGACGACGCCGCCGGCCGAGCCGGCGCTGATCACATAAGGCTGCTTGCACTGATCCCGCGCCATCTTTTCGGTGCGGGCGCGGTCATTCGGATTCTGGAACGAGGCGAGGCCCCAGCGGCCGACGATTTCGTCGGAGCGGATGGTGGCCGGCATTTCAGGCGCCACCCCTTGCTCGGTAGGGACGGCCTGCTGAGACGATCCAAGATTGAAGCTCGTGGTCTCGCAGCCACCGAGGAATATTGCAAGCGCCGACGCGATCGCCAGATTGGCAACCGTACGCGCGTTACGTGAGCTGATCATCGCATTCCCCCGACCGATTCCATTAGCCGCTCCCGTCAAGCAGCCAAGCGCAAAAAGCGTGCTGGAGCAATGACGTATTAAATTTACGCCGCTGCTCCGATCTGGTTTCGCAGGCAGCATCCTATATTGGCCTCAAGAAGGCCTTAACCCCCTTGTTTGCTTGACAGGATCGGCGCCAAGCCATATTCCCCGCCCGACGTTTAGCACTCAAACATCACGATTGCTACGGGCCGAGCCGCCCCGCCCGGGACGGCGTCGAATACCCGGCATTCCCGCCAGTTTCAATGGCAAACCAGTTCTGAAACCCGAGCCTCCCAGAGGAACTTCAAGAGGAGACGTCATGGCCAAAACCAAATTCCGTCCGCTTCACGATCGCGTTGTCGTCAAGCGAATCGACGCCGAAGAGAAGTCCAAGGGCGGCATCATCATTCCCGATACCGCCAAGGAAAAGCCGTCGCAGGGCGAAGTCACCGCCGTCGGCCCGGGCGGCCGCGACGAAGCCGGTAAGCTGATCCCCATCGACCTCAAGGTCGGCGACCGTGTGCTGTTCGGCAAATGGTCGGGCACCGAGGTCAAGCTCGACGGCGAAGAACTCCTGATCATGAAGGAGTCCGACATCATGGGCGTGCTGAGCTGAGCCGATAAATCCGAGCGATCGCCGCGCTCACCACTGTCATGCCCGGACTTGATCCGGGCATCCATCTTTCTTCGAAGTAGATAGATCGCCGGGTCAAGCCCGGCGATGACGAGCGAAAAGCACGGCAAGCGCCTCCTACCCAATTCATCAAGGAATCAAAATCATGGCTGCCAAAGACGTTAAATTTTCCGGAGACGCCCGCGATCGCATGCTGCGCGGCGTCGATGTTCTCGCCAATGCGGTGAAGGTGACGCTCGGTCCGAAGGGCCGCAACGTCGTCATCGACAAGTCGTTCGGCGCGCCCCGCATCACCAAGGACGGCGTCACCGTCGCCAAGGAGATCGAACTCGAGGACAAGTTCGAGAACATGGGCGCGCAGATGCTGCGCGAAGTCGCCTCCAAGACCAACGACACCGCCGGCGACGGCACCACCACCGCGACCGTGCTGGCGCAGGCGATCGTGCGCGAGGGCGCCAAGTCGGTCGCGGCCGGCATGAACCCGATGGACCTCAAGCGCGGCATCGACATCGCGGTCGCCGCCGTGGTCAAGGATCTCGAGAAGCGCGCCAAGCCGGTCGCGGCTTCCTCCGAGGTCGCCCAGGTCGGCACCATCTCGGCTAACGGCGACAACGCCATCGGCAAGATGATTGCGCAGGCGATGCAGAAGGTCGGCAATGAAGGCGTGATCACGGTCGAGGAAAACAAGTCGCTCGAAACCGAAGTCGACATCGTCGAGGGCATGAAGTTCGACCGCGGCTATCTGTCGCCCTACTTCATCACCAACGCCGAGAAGATGACGGCCGAACTCGAAGACGTCTACGTGCTGCTGCACGAGAAGAAGCTGTCCGGCCTGCAGGCGATGCTGCCGGTGCTGGAAGCCGTGGTGCAGTCCGGCCGTCCGCTGCTGATCATCGCCGAGGACGTCGAGGGCGAGGCGCTGGCGACGCTGGTGGTCAACCGCCTGCGTGGCGGCCTGAAGGTCGCCGCCGTCAAGGCGCCGGGCTTCGGCGATCGCCGCAAGGCGATGCTGGAAGACATCGCGATCCTGACCGGCGGTCAGCTGATCTCCGATGAGCTCGGCATGAAGCTCGAAAGCGTCACCGTCAACATGCTGGGACGCGCGGGCAAAGTCGTGATCGACAAGGAGAACACCACGATCGTCAAGGGCGTCGGCAAGAAGAAGGACATCGAGGCCCGCGTCACCCAGATCAAGGCGCAGATCGAGGAAACCACCTCGGACTACGACCGCGAGAAGCTGCAGGAGCGTCTGGCCAAGCTCGCCGGCGGCGTCGCGGTGATCCGCGTCGGCGGCGCGACCGAAGTCGAGGTCAAGGAAAAGAAGGATCGCGTCGAGGACGCCCTCAACGCGACCCGCGCGGCCGTTCAGGAAGGCATCGTGCCGGGCGGCGGCGTGGCGCTGCTGCGCGCCAAGAAGGCCGTCGGCCGTATCCAGAACGACAATTCCGACGTCCAGGCCGGTATCAACATCGTGCTGAAGGCGTTGGAAGCTCCGGTTCGCCAGATCTCGGAGAATGCCGGTGTCGAGGGCTCGATCGTGGTCGGCAAGATCCTCGAGAACAAGTCCGAGACCTTCGGCTTCGACGCCCAGACCGAGGAATATGTCGACATGGTCGACAAGGGCATCATCGACCCGGCCAAGGTGGTGCGCACCGCGCTGCAGGACGCCTCCTCCGTCGCCGGCCTGCTGGTGACTACGGAAGCCATGGTCGCCGAACTGCCGAAGGAGCCGGCGCCGGCAATGCCCGGCGGTGGCGGCGGCATGGGTGGAATGGGCGGCATGGGCTTCTAAGCCTCGCCCACTTCCCAGCCAACAGATCGAAGGCCGCCTCCGGGCGGCCTTCTTTTTTTACGGGCTCTAACCGACGCAGACGCCGGGCACCGCGACCTTCTGAAACAGATGCGGGGAAGCGACGGCCGAGGACGGATAGGCCGAAAGCTTTGCCCTGAATTCGGGATGCATGAAGGCGGCGCGGAAGTCCGCAGTGGATTGCCAGACCGCGTAGTTCAGATAGGTCGGGCTTTCGCCGATCGCACGGTGAAGCTGGGTCGAGATGAAGCCCGGCTGCCGCTTCATGAACGCCGCGTCGTCCTGCCATACCCTAAGAAAAACCGGCTCGTCGGCCTGATCGAGCGTGAAGACGTTCACGAGCACAACGGGTGTGGCATCGACCGCGATCTGGCGTTCGATCGGGAATGCGGGGTCCAGTGGGCGCATCTGCGGCATAGCGAGTTCCTTTCAACATGGTGATATGGTGTCAATCCGGTATGATGGATACATGATCATATTGACAATATGATGTCAATCTAATCTTATGGTGACAAATGCCCGCTCAACCCAAGCGAACGCCGGCAGGCGATGCCCTGACCAGCCTCATTCTCGACCTGTTCAGGCTCAATGGCCTGTTGCTGACGGCGGGCGACCGGCTGGTGGCGGGGCTCGGGCTGACGAGCGCCCGCTGGCAGATTCTCGGCGCCATCGTTGCCGCCGAACGCCCGCAGCCGGTGGCCTGGCTCGCGCGCGATCTCGGAGCCAATCGCCAGAACGTGCAACGGATCATCAACGATCTGCAAAAGGATGGGTTCGTCGCCTTCGAGACCAATCCGCATCATCGCCGTGCGCAACTCGTCGTGCTCACGGAGAAAGGAAGCCAAACCTTCGACGCGGCCATGCGCCTGCAGCATCCCTGGATCAACGGCCTCTCGGACGGGCTCTCGATCAAGGACATTGAAACCGCTCGCCGCGTGATGGCGGCGCTGCAGAAAAAGCTGAAGAGCCACGAGGAACCCGAAGAGCGCGCTTGACGCCGGGCGGCGAGACCGCACCCGCCGCCAGCGCGCGGCAGAATTTGTGGCAATTGCGTGAACGGGGCGGATCGGACCGGCGTACGGCCAAGCCGGGACGGCGCGGATACTGCTCGACAACGCCGGCCCGGATCGATTTTATGCGCCCCGCAGCCTAGTTAGTACGACGCCATTCTCTGCCCGAGGAATTTTCCATGCGTGCGCTCCTGTTCTGCCTGTTCGGTCTGGTAACCGCATCCTCCGATCTCGCTTTCGCGCAGATGAAGCTGCAGCCGAAGGCTTCGCCCGGCGCCAGCGAGACGCGTTACTTCACCGCGATCGACGGCCTGATGGACGGCAACGCGGATGTCGTGCTGAAGGAGACTCGCCAGGGCAAGAACGTCACCGCCGCCGTGCTCGACGTCTGCTATCCCGCCGAGAAAGGCTCCGATCGCAAGGACCGCTTCGTCGCCAACCTCACGGTCAACGGCCAGAGCCTGACAGGCACGACGCAGAGCGTCGGTGACAAGCAGCCGGTGACCATCAAGCTGCAGCGCAAGCCGACCGGCGACACCTTCGAATTTCGCGGCCAGATCAGTATCGGCTCCAACGTTACCGAAGTGACCTCGACGGAAAACTCCGATCTCAGCGAGAAGGAATTTCTCGACAACCAGACCAGCGACGACGGCATCACGCCGGCGCCGAAGGACTTTACCGAAGTTTCGCCGGAATCGGTCGGCGTGCGGATCAAGCTCGACGCGGCGCTGGATTTCCTCAAGGGCCTGAAGGGCGAAGCCGTCGAGGTCGGGCTCTCGAGCCTTGCGATCTCCTGCGATGCGCTGCGCGCCGGCGAGCAGACCATCAACCTCACCGCCGATCCGGAACGCACCGCCGCGCTGATCGCCAAAGCCAAGTCGACGCAGGGCGTGGTCGCCGCGGGGTGGACCAGCGGCAGCGTCGAGATGGACCGCACCATCCGCTTTGCCGCAGGCGAATGGCGCGACGGCGACAAGATCAACAAGGACAAGATCGCGTCCGCGATTTCCGGCGTGCTGGCGAAAACGCTCGCCGCCAAGGCGGCGGGCGCGGCGTGGAACGCCAACACCGGAAAGCTGAAGCTGACCTTCAAGCGGCCGAGCCAGATCTATCCGGCACTGGCGCTGACGGAGATTGTCGAGGTCACCGCGCTGGTATCGCCGGACAAACCGGGCGCGTCCGACCGGCTGATGCTGTGGATTTCGAGCCCGGTGATCACGACCGCGGACGAAGGCGCCGGCGCCAGGCTGAACCTGTCAGAGGAATCCACCGGTGACGAGGAAGGCGGCGAGCCCAAGGACGACAATGGCTCGCTCGAGGCGCTGGCCAAGGAGTTCAAGGCCCAGCGCTGGGACGCCGATAAATCCGTGTGGAAGTAGAGCGGCGCTTAAGGCGCGCGAGAGACCGGTTCGAAGGCCGCCCCAGCTATTTCGGGGGTGGCGGCATGGCCGAGGAATGGTGGTCGACGATCAGCCACCGCTCGCCGTTCTTGACATAGGTGAAGCTGTAGCGCGCGGGCAGGCTTTTGGCTTCGCCATCCTTCACAAAGGAGAACGTGTAGTAGCCGGAGTTGACGGCAGCATCGCCGTACACGCGGATCAGTTGATCGCCGAAGGCTACCTTCAGGCCCGGCAGAGCCTTGAAGGCGGCCACGAAATAGTCGCGGAGCGCCGCCCGATCGGCGCGCATCTTCGGTGACAGCGTGCCCCAGAGCACGGCATCGTCCGCGTAGAACGGCAACACTTTTTCCGGATCGCCTTCGCCAAGCGCCTGCCCCCATCCCTGCGTGGCCGCCGCCACTTCGGCTTTCGAATCAACGAGTGCGCTGGAGCCGAACGGCAACAGCACTATGCACAGCGCAACGGCTGCGCCCGCCAGTCTTGCAGAGGATCGCATGACACCCTCCTCTCTTACGAAAGCCGTACAGACTCCGCTTGAGGCGACCTGTCGCCATGCAAGCCGCTACTGCTTGCGGGGATCGTCGGCCGGATTGATGTAGTCGATGCCACCAGGGCCGACAAACTGAACCTGAAGTATCCCTTCCTCGCTTCCGGTCCAGGCGTAATGGGAATGTTTTGCCGGGTACACCCATAACGAACCCGGCTTCAGGAGATCGCCCTTCTTTTCGAACTTGTCGCCATGGGCGGTGCCGACGTCACCGCTGATGATCGTGACGACTTCGGAATAGGGATGCGTGTGCGGAGGCATCTGGAAATTTGGCGGAAACTTGATGCGCAGGACGACAACCTCGCCCGCTTTCGTGGGATCGCCAACCATGGTGGCAATCTTGACACCCTTCGGAAACGATGGATTGTCCTTCCACACGAGCGCATCGGGCATTACCCGGACCTCGGTATTTTGCGCCATTGCCGGAATCGAGAGCGCAATCAAACCGGTCGCCGTCAGCAGCAGCAGCTTTTTCATGCGAGATCCTCCCAGGCTGTATGCAGCAGGAGACGCAAATCGCAATGCGCGGTCAGTGTAAAAGCTGGAGTGAAGCTGCGCACCACAATGTTGCGTGCGTCACACCGGTGAAGCTACATCATCAGCGACGGGCGAACCACAAGTCAGCGATGTTGACTTAACAGGCGCCAGGAAAGACGGCGCGCGTGAAATCGCTCCGCCGTCAGGACGGTTGTTAAGAGTAGATTCAGCTTCCGCGCACATCATCGGCTAACCAAACGTGGGTCACGCCATGCAAGACCGCGAGCCGAACAGCCTTAGACATGCGATTGGACGTATCTGGCCGGAAGATATTGCCGGCGGCGCGCTGCTGCGGCAGCCGGCGCGCCCGTGGGATGTGTTGATCCGCGATCGCGATGACGTTCTGATGGTACGCACGCCATACGGTGAGCGTGCGCACCCCGTGCTGCTCGCCGCGATGGCGCTGGTGGCAAGCTTTGCATTGGGATGGGCCGGTGCTCTGAATTTGCCCGAGATCGAGACCATGCTCGGGCTTGGCCAGGTTGCGCAGAAAGAAGCGCCCTCACCCCATATCGCCGAGGCAAAACCAGCCCGAAAGACGGTAACTGCGCCAGACTTGCGAACCGCGGCGCCCTTGACGGTCGGAAGCATTCCAAAACCTTCTGCCACGTCGCCTGCGCGCGCGGCTGCGGACCCGTCAAGCGCGGTGCTCGTCTCACCGGCCAGTGCGAACGCGGCTGGCGCGGCGGTGGCGATGAGGCCGCCGCCATTGGCGGCAGCGCCGGAAACGAGGCCGACAACCATTCCCGGGTGGACCGTCGTCGAGGTTCGGGACGGAACGGCCGTACTCGAGGGCCCCGATGGAATCCGGATGGCCGCGCGCGGGGACATGATTCCCGGATTAGGGCGAATTGACTCGATCGTGCGCTGGGGCAACCGCTGGATCGTTGCCACCGCCAACGGATTGATTGCGACGCAGTAGCCGCGCGCAGCCTCCGTCAGTTGGTATTGATGCGAAACCGCAGCGTCCTTGCGCCGACGAACGACACGAAATCGCCTTGCCGCTTCCAGGTGCCGGCTTCCGTCAGCGCCGCGATCAACTCGTCGTCCTGCTGCGCGCGATCCGGCGGACAGGTGCGGTTCTCCATCGCGCCGGCAACGAAGATCACGGTGTTGCCCGCCACCGAAAACTGGCCCTTGCCGCCCTTGCACCAGAGTTCGAGCACCACTTCGCCGGCGTCGCCGATCTCGAGGTTCGGAATTCGCTTTGACCCGGGCTGACGGCCGACATCGAGCGTCATTTCCGTTCCGAACGGAAAGCCGTCATCGGCGCGAGCCGGGCTGAAGATTGCGGCCAGCAGCAAGACTGCCACAGTGCCTGCCTGAAACATACGCGCGAACGAAACCATGCACCCTCTCAAAGAATACCGCGCGGCACCGGGCCGCGCGCCCTTCTATTGAACAACGACGGCATTGGCTAGGGCGCGCTCATAAATTCCGATTGCTCGATGCATCCCAGGTTGTCGCGAGTATCGACGGGCTCACCAGGAGGGAGGAAACGGGCTGCCGAAAGGCGAGTGCCAGAACGGCTGGCTACGCCGGGCATAGTGGTAGCCATGCCCTGGCCGCCGTCGTCGGGTCTTGATGCCGCCTTGCGGCTCGCCGCTCAACAGCACCACGAATTCCGTTCCCTTGCCGATTTCCGTGCTCGGCGGCTCGTCCGTAACGATCACGGAAGATCGTGGCGAGATGCCGCCGCCGATGCGATCCAATGCATCCTGCGGAATGGTGATGCGGTCGAGCGCGGCCTTGGCGCTGCCCGGGCCGGTCGGCGCCGGCTCGACGTCGTCACCGGCACTTGCGTGCGCCCGGTCGTGCGGCCCGATCGCGGCACCGGGCGGACGTCCGCCCTCCAGCGAGACGACGTTCCATCGCAAGCTGGCTTCGTCGGCGGAGCGCTCGGTGGCGGTGAAGACATGCGTGCCGATTGGACGATCGGGATCTGCGATCGTGACCGGTGTATCAAGGATCGGCTGAAATGCCCGGCGGACATAAAGCTTTTGGGTCTTGCGGCTGATCAACACCGACACCGGCTGCAGTTCGCGTGCGGCCTGACGGGCCGCCTCGGCCGCCGCAGTCCGTGCATTCTCCGCCGCGGCGGCGGCTTCACGCGCCGACGTGACGGCATCGAGCCGCTGTTGCAGGCCGGCCTTGGCGACGTCCCATTGCACCTGCAGCTCCGTGACTTTCGCAACGGCCTGCGCCTTGACGCCCTCGGCCTGCTCCTTCGCCTCCGTCGAAATGGCGGAGCCTAGCCTGGTTTCGGCGGCGGCCAGTTGCGCCTCGGCCTTGCGCTTCTCGCTCTCCGCCGCGCGGACCGGCGCGTTGGCGAGCGTGGCCTCCCGGACGGCCGTCGCCGCAGCCGCTTTCGCCTCGACCGCTTTCCTTGCAGCCTCCTGCGCCTCCGCGGTGCGGGCGGCGGCCATCGCGCCGGCTTCCGGCTTGGGCTGGAGCAGAACCGGATGGGCAAGCTCGACGGGCGCCACATCGCCCGGCGCAACGATCACCCGTATGCCCTTCGCGGTCACGTCGAACAGGCGCTCCGCGAAGCCGTAAGGCAGCCGGATACAGCCATGGGACGCCGGACGCCCCGGCAGGACGCCGCCGTGGAGTGCGATGCCCGACCAGGTGATGCGCTGCATATGCGGCATGAAGGCATCGTCATAAAGGTTCGAGTAATGCTCCTCGACCTTCTCGATGACGCTGAATATGCCGGCGGGCGTTTCGCGTCCCTTCTGGCCGCTCGACACCGGCGACCGCATGATCCAGCCCTTGGCGTCGTAGACGGTGATCCGCTGGCTGCGCAGCGAAACGATCGCCATGACCGGCTCGCCGGCGCTGCGCGTCTCGATGGCCTCGAGCGGTCGTTCGCCCCCGACCCTTCTGGCGCGCGCATCGTCTCCGGCCGCAATCAGCACGGCCAGACTCGCAAGGGCCAGATACGCCGGCCGCAGTCGCGCCTGCTTGCGCTTCGGAGTCACACAGCGAGATGTCATGCGCGTCCCACCCGATCAGGTCTACGCAGCTTCACCTTAGGTAGATTCATAATCATGGCGCCATTACGTCAGGCGTTGAGGTTGGACGTTGAGGCGAGCCTTGCGAACCCGGAGCAGGCAATGGGTTCCGGACCGCGGCGCGCATGGCGATCCGTAGCGCGCCGAGCGTTGCGCTCGAACAGCACGACGTAATAGATCGCTCGTTTTACCTCCGAGCTGCAATGCGCATGTTCGGCTTGCGATGGTGGGCTGTCTTGGTCCGCTTCGCGCTGCGATCGTCCCGCGCAGCCACCTTGCTGCGCTTCTTCACTTGCGATTCGCTGCGCTTCTTCGCCTGCGCTTCCGCGACTTGAGTTTTCGGCCCGCGGCGGGAGGTGTATTCCTTGCCGTCGATCGGCGCGACGTGCGGCGGATCCCGATCGAGATATGGCCGCCCGATTCCAAATTCCTTGCCGTTGGTGTCGATCCATTTCCAGAGGATCTCGGTGGAAATCCATCGCTGCCCCCTCGTCGCGCCGTTGACGCTGACGATATCGGCGGCAAGGCCGTGGCCATAGCCGCCGCGGAAACTGCCGCCATGATATGACCTGTCGGACGCCGCCTTCAGGCCGCTTGCGATCGATTGCCGATAGTCATCGCGGAACGCGCTGGTGATGCCGGGCGACAGGCCGGCCTGCTCGGCGGCATAAAGCGTATAGAACAGCTTCATCTTGAAGCTGCGGTCCATGCCGCCGATCACATAGTCCATCATCGGCATGCCGACCCGTTCCGCCGCTTTCGGGTCCTTCCATGTGAAGTCATTGTCGACGAGTTTGGTGAAGGTCCTGGTGATGGTCTTGTTGACGGTCACGGTCTTGCGCTTCTTTTTGACCGTCACTCTGACTGTCACTTTCTTCTGCTCGTACACCTTGATGGTGTCTTCCTTGCGCGTGCGCTGGTAGAGCGCCCACAAGAACTGGTCGATGCAGGCTTCGGCGACCAGACACTCCTCGCGAATTTCGATGCGGCTCACAGGCTCCCTGGCTGGCGCCGGATCAGTCGCCACCTGCGACGGCGTGTCGGTCTCGGTCGGCAGAATCTGCGACGAGTCGGGGAGCGCCGCCACGACAAACGATTGCGGCTCATCCGGAGCCGGCGTGGTGTCCGCGGCTGTGGTGTCTTCGGCCGGTCCCCTCGCCGCTTCGACAGTGGTCACCGCTCCGACGGCAGTCGCAACGTCAGCGGATGCGACAACGGCGTTGCCGGTAACGGTTGCGATAGCGTTGACGCTGTCGGCAACAGCAGCGTTACTCACCGCGGTAGCCTGCGGTGCGGCCACAGCCTCGGCATTGGCGGTGAGCGATGGCGCGCGGTGGTTCTCGACTGCCGCTGCGTCGGTATTCTTGAGACTGGCCGAACCGAAGCCGGCAAGCGAGGCGACGATCCAACCAGCGAGGCCGACCGTTCCACACAACGCAGGTATCACTTGTGCAAGTCGTCGCGGGTTGATCATCCCAACGCCTCCAAAGGCTCTAGCTGAGCCATGTTGAACAGCCAAGCATGCGACGCAGCCCAGTCTTCGAAACAAATCTGGACGCGCAATGACGCAGATGGGTGATCACCCATTTTTTCCGGAGAGTGTCGCCCGGAAGCAACAAATTGCGGGCTGCGAACGGTGGGGCGCAGTCGTTGGGCACGTGAGGTTGTGCCAATGCGGGACTCGCGCTTCGCCCGGAGCTCTATCCTTGAGCCCGAGCGGCCGCGGATACGGCGCGCGATGATTCGACGATCAGCCGTGAACACCGGCAACAGGCTCGATCGATGCACTTCGACCCGGCGGAAGCACGACGACGATCGCGCCGGGCTTCACCCGGTTGACGAGATCTATGACGTCCTCGTTGGTCATGCGGATGCAGCCGGACGAGATGGCGTGGCCGATATATTCCGGCTGGTTGGTGCCGTGGATGCGGTACAGGGTGTCCTTGCTGCCCTCGTAGAGATAGAGCGCACGCGCCCCCAGCGGATTATCCGGACCTCCGGCAACGCGCTTCGGGTAAGGGCCGAGCCGAGCCTGGATCTCCGCGGTCGGAATCCAATCCGGCCACTCAGCCATCTTGCCGACGGTCGCGACGCCCGACCAGGCCTGCGCTTCCTCGCCCACCGTCACGCCGTAGCGGATCGCCTTGCCTCCGGGCAAAACGTAGTAAAGGAAACGCGAGTTGCTATCGACCAGGATCGTGCCGGGCTGCTCCCTGCGCGAGTAGTCGACGATATGCCGGCGATAGGTCTCCGGAATGCTCGCCTGCGCATAACGCACATGAGACAGTAACTGCTTATCCCTTGCGGTGAAGCTGGCACTCGACGACGGTTCGAGCGTCGAATGCACACAGCCGCCAAGCACAACCCCGAGGATTCCCACGGGCAACAACGCCAGCCCGGACCTTGCCATTGTCAGTCCTCCAAAGCGCCACACCATTCCATTTGCTGCTCAAATAGTGCAAAAATAAAGGCGGCACCGAACAGCAATCTCACAATTGCGAAAGCGGATGTTCTGCAGCTATTGCACGACATCGAGTTTGACCTTCGCGACGCCGCCCTCAACCATTCCCAGCGATTCGGCCGCAGCATGCGAGACGTCGACCACGCGTCCGCGGACATACGGACCGCGGTCATTGACACGGACTGTCACGGACTGCCCGCTGGCGACGTTCGTTACGCGCAGACGAGTGCCGAACGGCAGCGTCGGATGGGCGGCCGTCAATTCGTTCGTGTCGAACTTCTCGCCGGACGCCGTCTTCGTTCCCTCGGTGTAGAAGCTCGCAATCCCATGCGAAGCGACCTCTGTCGCGGCCGGCTTCCTGTGCGACGCGTACGGCGTGTGCTTCCTTACCCTTGTCGCCACGCGCCGCTTCGGCGCGTACGATACGGGTCGATCGTATCCTCGATCGTATTCCTGTGACGCCTGGCGAGTCGGAGAGAGCGCTCCTGACTTGTTGGCGGCAACATGAGTTTGAACACAGGCCGCGAGCGAAGCTGCCCCGACAACAATGGCAAGACATTGCAGGACGCGTCGAACAGCCGAGCGCAGCGTCGTGCAAATCAGGTTTGCTTTGACATTGACGTACGAAGTTCTGGCACAACTGACGGAAAACATTTCGTACCCCGCCTACCGAATTCGACACGTCAGGGTCGCAATCCAATCGGGGCAGAACCAAGTCAGGCGAGAATTATTGCGGCGTTAATCATGCGATTTCATGTCAGTGTTGTCGTGAAGCCACATTGAAGAGGGTTCCATCCCGACGTGGTGGATGGAACCGCGCAACGGCCTACGAACTGAAACAGACTTGCAGCGATTTTCCGGGAATCGAAAACGGCTCTAGCGGCGGTGTCTTTTCCGCGGCGGTGGTGCCGTCGACGCGTTGGCATCGAGCGATGTTGATGCCACTGGCGTGTCTCCCTTGACGCGTCCGATTTCGCGACGCGGCCAGGCAAAATCGTCGGCGCGACCAGGGGGCGCCGACAAGGCCTCGCCCTTGATCAAGACCCGCGCGGCCTGCGCATCGATCGTCATCGTTCGCGCCCCCGGAGCGCCGAGCAATTTATCGGTGCCGACGCTCGCGGCGATCAAGGGAACGATCGGCCCGGCCAGCGGACGCGGCGCCGGCTGATCCGGCTGCGCATTGGCGTCGGGCGTCGCGGGCTCGGTGGGCAGCACGACCGGCCCGGAACGCGCAGCCAGCAGCCGGTTGATTTCGCGCTCGGCATAATGAGCGAGCTTAAGCGCGCCGGCCTTGGTGAAATACACGCCGTCACCGGAGCGCAGCCGGCGGGTCTGCCCTTCGAAATCCGGGCCCTGCTGCATGAAGCGGCCGGCTTCATCGACAAATCCGTCCCAGACATCGACATAGGTGATGCCGGCCTTGCCGGCTGCGTCGCGATAGAGCGTATCCAGATACGCCATGTCGGCCGTCGCCTTCACACCACGCACCGCCGGCAACCCGACCCAAAGCACCGGCACTCCCTTGGCCTTGAGTACGCCGATCATCTCCTCGATCTTGTCCATGTAGAGTTCGGCCCAGCGCTTCTCCTGGAACTCATGAGGCCCCTTCGACGAGCGCACGCTCTTCTCGGCTCCCGTGACCGGCCGCCTATCGCTGTCATCGGCAGCGTCGTCCGGCGACAATTCGGGATCCGCGGCCTTGGCCGCATCATCGGGCTTCGCAGCGGGCTTTGCGGCCGGCGGTTTGCGATCAGGCCTGGCGTTGGCGTCCTTCTTGTCGCCCGACTTGTTGTCGGATTTGTCGACCACCGGCTCTTGAATGGCGATGCGATCGTCAAGCCCGAGCATGACGACAATGGCGTCGGCTTTTTCGGCGGCGAGAATCCCTTTGGCGGCCGTGGCCCAATCGGCTGGATCGCCCTTCGGCTGGTATTTGATCAGGCCGGAACCGGTCTTGTGTTTGCGGATCACACCGATGTCGGGCTGCTCGGCATAGACGCCCTCGAGTCCATAGGCGAGCCAGTCCGCCATGGCGTCACCGAGGACAAGGATGTGGCGCTCCGCTGCGGCGTTGCGGCTCTCGGGCGGCGGCGCCTTTGAAAAATCCTCGCGCACTGCCGGTTGCTGCGCATGCCGCCTGTTCCAGTGCTGCTGCGGCGCGCGCGGCTGGTACGGCGCAAACGGGTCGCTGCCAAACCAGCCGCCACCACGTTGCTGGTTGCCAAACCAGCCGCCGCGCTGCGGCTGTGGTTGCTGCTGATATCCGCCGAAATTGCCGAAGTTGAAAAACTGCGCGGAAGTAGGTCCGACCATGCCAAGCATCATACTCACCACGGCGGCCAGCACGATCAGCCAACCAGTCCCGGTAGAGACACCTGACTTTTTTGGTCCGTTCGACATACGCCTGGACCGCGCACACGCAAAACTTGTACGCAACAGACTAGCACCAAAGCTGTGCTGCGGGTCTCAGTTTGCTGTGAACTGTGCAGTCGGCGGGAACAATCTAATGTTCGCTTTCCGACAATTGCTGACATCGCAATCCGCACCGGCTGCAAGCGCGAGTTCCGTCTATAAAAAATCCCCGCGGCGTTTGCCGCGGGGATGTTGGCGGACCGCGTCGATCGCTGCGCCTATTTCAAGACCATCGCCGTGAACGGATAGACGTAGGCCTGCAGCGTCACGAACAGGCCGACGAGGCAGGCCAGCACGATCGAGTGCAGGAACACGTAGCGCAGGATCGAGCCTTCATGGCCGTACCAGTTGGTCGCGGTGGAGGCGACGACGATCGACTGCGCGTCGATCATCTTGCCCATGACGCCGCCGGAGGAGTTGGCAGCGGCCATCAGGATCGGCGACAGGCCCAATTGCTCGGACGTGATCCTCTGCAGATTGCCGAACAGCACGTTCGACGCCGTATCCGATCCGGTCAGCGCGACGCCCAGCCAGCCGAGCAGCGTGCCGAAGAAGGGATAGAGCACGCCGGTCGCGGCGAAGGCGAGGCCAAGCGTTGCGTCGACGCCGGACAGCCGGGTCAGCGTGCCGATCGCGAGCATCGCCGAGATCGTGATCAGCGAGATCGAACACAGGCGGATGGTACGGCCGTATTCCGCGATCAGTCTGGCCGGCGAGAAGCCCATCAGCAGACCGGAGATGATCGCCGCGATCAGCATGCCGGTTCCGGTGAAGGAAAGGTAGGTGAAGCCGAACACGGCGCCTTCCGGCGTCGGCTTGGCCGCGACCGGCGGCACCTTGTTGATCAGCTTGTCGAGTTCCGGCACCGGATAGTTCCAGACGAAGTTCGCGTTCGCCCAGGTCTTGAAGCCGCCGTTGCCCCAGATCAGCATCAGAATGCAGACGATGATCCATGGCAGCAGCGCGCTCCACATTTCGGATTGCGTCAGCGGTGTCTTGTCGAGCGGCTTTGCGGCCTTCATGGTCGCGGCCGAGTCATCGTGGTGCCGCAGTGCCGGCGACAGCCAGAGTTCCCTTGGCTGCCAGACCCGCAGGAACAGGATCAGCGCGCCCATCGAGATCAGCGATGCGCCGATGTCGACAATCCATGGATTGATGAAGTTCGAGATCACGAACTGCGGTACCGCAAAGGAGACGCCGGTGACCAGGATCGCCGGCCATACGTCCTTCATGCCGCGCCATCCCGCGAACGCCCAAACCACCCAGAACGGCACGATCAGCGAGAACACCGGCAATTGCCGGCCGACCATCGCGCCGAGGATATAGGGATCGAGCCCGGTGACCGAGGCAAGGCCCAGGATCGGCGTGCCCAAGGCACCATAGGCAACGGGTGCGGTGTTGGCGATCAGCGACAGGCCGGAGGCTGCGAGCGGCGAGAAGCCGAGCCCGATCAGCACCGCGCCGGTGATCGCCACCGGTGTGCCGAAGCCCGAGGCGCCCTCGAAGAAGGCGCCGAACGAGAATGCGATCAGGAGAAGTTGCAGGCGCCGGTCCTCGGTGACGCCGCCGACTGCCCGCTTCAACAGTTCGAAGCGGCCGGTCGCCACAGTGACCTGGTAGAGGAAGATGACATTGAGCACGATCCAGCCGATCGGGAAGAAGCCGGTGACGATGCCGAGCACTGTGGCGCGGATCGACATGTTCGCGGGCATCGTGAAGATGAAGATCGTGATCAGGTTGGTGACGATGACAGCGATGATCGCAGCGATGTGCGCCTTGACTTTGCCGCTGGCGATCAGCACCAGCAGCGTCACGACGGGTATGGCGGCGGCGATGGTCGACAGCACCGCGTTGTTCAGCGGATTATAATGTTGGTCCCACATTGGCGGTTTCTCCCCACGTTGTTATTGCCGCGCCCGGTCCGTAATCGAAGGCGCGTGTGCAGCGATCACGGGGCAACCTGGCTTAAGAACACGAGGCTGGCTGCTTGGCCTCGCCAACGCTCACAACCTCGCGAAGTTCGATGGCCCCCGCCCCTCGCCGTCATAGCCATGCTAGGGTCTCGCTCAAGGCTGCGACAAGCCGCCGCGGAGCGGCAAATCTAAAACCTTAGTAGTAGGCCCCAAATCTTCCGCTATTTCAGGGCCTTACGCCCCATTTTCCGGAGACGATGATCTGTGAACAACATACGCTCGATGCTCGCGACGGTGTGGCGCATCTCGATCCCCTATTTCAATTCCGAGGATAAATGGGCCGGCCGCGGCCTGCTGGCTGCGGTTATAGCCATCGAACTGGCGCTGGTCGGAAACGACGTGCTGGTCAACCTTTGGCGCGCCCGCTTCTACAATGCGCTGCAGGAAAAGGACTGGGACAGCTTCGTGCGCGAACTGCTGGTGTTTTGCGCGCTCGCCACGGTCCTGGTCGTGCTCCAGGTCTATCAGCTCTATCTGAACCAGTGGCTGCAGATCCGCTGGCGCAACTGGATGACCAATCAATACCTCACCGACTGGATGCATGGCGCCAATCACTACCGTATGCAGCAGCAGGGCGAGGCGGCCGACAACCCCGACCAGCGCATGAGCGACGACGTCAAGCTGTTCGTCAGCCAGACGCTCGCAATCGGAGTGGGCCTGCTCAGTTCGATCGTCTCGCTGATGTCCTTTGTCGTCATCCTCTGGGGATTGTCGGCGGCAGCGCCTCTGATATTGTCCGGCATCGATTTCACGATCCCCGGCTATCTCGTGATCGCCGCGCTGATCTACGCCATTTTCGGCACCACATTGACGCATTGGATCGGCTCGCCGCTGGCCAGGCTCAATTTCGACCAGCAGCGACTGGAGGCGGACTTCCGCTTCAACCTGGTGCGTGTGCGCGAGAACTCCGAGCAGATTGCATTGCTCAAGGGCGAACCCGCCGAACGCGAGCGGCTGTCGGAGCGATTTTCCCGCGTCATCGCCAACTGGTACGGCATCATGAGCCGCACCAAGCGGGTGACGGCCTTCACCCAAAGCTACGGACAGGCGGCCGTGGTGATTCCCTTTGCGCTGGTTTCGCCCGCTTTTTTCGCCAGCAAGATCCCGCTGGGTGCGCTGACCCAGACCGCGGAAGCCTTCGGCAAGGTGCAGGATGCGCTGTCCTTCTTCGTGAGCGCCTATCGAACGATGGCGGAATGGCGCGCGACGATCGCCCGTCTCGACGGGTTTGAAGGCTCCATCAGGAGCGCCGAGAAGCTCGCGGCCGATCCCGCCTCGATCCACAGTGTGGCCACGCCCAGGCGCGAGATCGCCCTGCCGCAGCTCCTGGTCAAGCTGCCGAACGGCGCGCCGCTGGTCGCGGCTGATCATTTCACCCTGCGTGCCGGCGAACGCGTGCTGATCAGCGGCCCCTCCGGCGCCGGCAAGTCGACCCTGTTCCGCGCCATCGCCGGCATCTGGCCGTTCGGCGAAGGCAAGATCGAAATTCCAGCCAACGCGGCCCTGATGATGCTGCCGCAGCGTCCGTACTTGCCTATCGGAACGCTGCATGCGGCGATCGTCTATCCCAGCGAGGCCGCAAGCGCTGGCGCGGACAGGCTCAAGGCAGTCCTCAAGGAAGTCGGCCTGCCGCAACTTGCGGCGCGCCTGCAGGAAGAGGCGCACTGGAACCGGATGCTGTCGCTCGGCGAGCAGCAGCGCCTCGGGGTGGCGCGGGCGCTGTTGCATGCCCCGGACTACCTGTTCCTCGACGAAGCTACCGCCTCACTCGACGAGCCCTCGGAGGCCGCGTTGTACAAGCTGTTGATCGAGAAGCTGCCGGCGACCACGATCGCATCGATCGGCCATCGCTCGACGCTGGATGCCTTCCACCAGCGCAAGATCGGGCTGGTCCGTGACGGCGACAAGTTCGTGCTGCACGACGCGGCCAAAGTCGCCGCGCCGTCCTGAATTCATATCCACCGCCGCGGCCACGGCTGGCGTCGCACGCTGCGGTGCCAGCCGTAGGAGAACGCGGTCAAGAGCAGCGCGCCGGCGAGCACCGGCGCCAGCAGGAACGTCCACGGCAGATTGCCCGACACCACCAGCAGCGGGTTGATGCCGGCCGGAGGGTGAAAGGTCCCGGTCACGTACATCGCCAGGATCGACAGGCCGACGGCGGCGGCCGCCGCCCAGGCCTGCGGTCCCGTCAGCTTCAATACCGCGAAGCCGACCAGCGCCGATATCACATGACCGCCGATCAAGGCGCGCGGCTGCGCCGGCTCGACGTCCGGCGATCCGATCACCAGCACGATCGAGGTCGCGAACGGAATCACCGCGAGCGGATAGTGCGCGACGAACGAGAACAGCTCCATGACGCCGATGGCGATCGCGCCGCCGAGGCCGGCCACCGCGCCCGCCACCACGCTGCGGTGATCATTGCGGGCGATTGCCCTGCGAACTGCGCGCTGCCAATCCCGGTTCATCTGCGCCACCTCAAAGAAAAAGGGCGGCAGATCGCTCTGCCGCCCCCTTGTCTTCGACAGAAGGTCTTACTTCAGGTTGGTCATCGCGGTCAGGTCGGCCGAGAGCTTGACGATGCCGGCCGCGCCGCACCAGTTCGAGCCGACGCCGGTCGGGTTGATCGGGGTCACGAAGGTGCCGAGGTTGGTTCCGTTGATGTTGCCGCGGGCCGAGAAGTCGCTGGTGAAGGCGTTGCAATCACCCTTCGACAGATTGGTGTCGGAGTAACGGAAGTCCAGCGTGAACACCTTGTAGGTGAAGCCGATGCCGATGTTCCAGGTGTTGTAGTCGGCATAGTTGATGCCGTTCGGGAACAATGCGGTGCCGTAGAACGAGTCCGTCGTGCCCAGCCACTGGCGGCCGAATTCACCCGACACGTACATGCCGATGCCGCTGGTGCCGAACCAGGTGCTCGGCGCAATCGCCTTGCCGACGATCGAGGCGTAGGTGCCCGGCGCGCCGCTGTTGAGGAAGCTCGGCGTGTAGTAGACGTTGCCGCCGGCCGAGAAGTTGTCGTTGAAGGTGTAGTTCACCTTGCCGTAGACTTCGAAGAAGCTGACGTCCTTCTTCAGGACGTTTCCGTTGACCAGCGCGTTCAGCGCGCAGTCGGTACCTTGGAAATTGCCAGCAAAATCGATGCCGGGAAAGCCGAATTGGCAGGTGCCGCCCGGATACATGTAGCCCCAGGCGCCGACGTCGAAGGCGAACTGCCCGACTGTCAGGCGGGCGCCGCCGTAAGCGTCGATTTCAGCCGCTGCACGGTTCGGGAAGGAGATGCTTGCGCCGCCCAGGCCGACATAGAGCTGGAAGTCCTTGGTGACGTTGTAGCGCGGCTCGAAATAGACGTTGACCGACGGCTTGTGGTTGGACTGCGTGATGCCGCGGAAGATGTAGTCGTTGGTGATACCGCCACCGAAAGCGATGTCCCAGGGATCGAAGGCCGGCGGCGGCGGTGCCTTGACGGCCTTCACCGCCATATCCGCTGCGAGAGCCGAACCCGAAATCATTGCCAGCGCCGTTGCTAACAAAGCCACTTTCTTCATAACGATCCCCATCTCACCCTTCTTGACAGTCCCGTTCCGGCGCCCCCCAAGGGCATACGACAACCGACTGCAACCCAATTTTCTTAATGTGCACGCAATCTGGAACGCGGCGTCACAGTCGGGAAGCGAAAAAGTCAAGCATCTGCCGCCTTTTTGGGCGTTTGGACCGTTTCCAAAGATGTTCTCTGACGGTGTTGCATTCTCACAACATCTTTGCGGGCTCTGGCGCCGTCGGGCGACATCGAGCACGCAAGCAGCTGATGTTCAGGACACCGCGCATGGCGGTTTTTGCGAATCAACTTGAAACAATCTAACGTTGAAAATACATTCCCAGTCGCCCGTGCGACGGTCGCGAAAAAGGCCGCAGCGACAAACGCTGCGGCCTCTGGAAACATCGGTTCAGCCGGTCGGGCTAATGCTGATCGCCACCGTTGTGCGATCCCCATGACGGGGCCGACGGCTCCGAACTCGGGGTAGCCCAGCTCGGCGCGGGCGCCGGCTCGGCTTCCGGCTCCTGCATCGGGGCTGGCGCTGGCGCGGCGGGCCTGGCGGCCGCCTTCTTTTTCTTCGCCGGGCTCTTCTTCGCGGCCTTCTTCGGCGCGGCAGCCTTTGATTTCTTTGCAGCCTTCTTGGCAGCTTTCTTGGCGGACTTCTTCGCGCCCTTCTTTGCAGATTTCTTGGCGGCCTTCTTCGCGGATTTCTTCTTCGCCGCTACAACTTTCTTGGCCTTTTTAGCCTTCTTCCCCTTCTTACTCTTCTTCGACTTCGCCATCGTGGTCCTCCTGTTGCCGCTGTCCATATCGAGCGCTTCGAATAGTCCGCCGAGCTAGACCGGGACGACACTTCTTCGAAGTGCCCTCCCGCTCTATCCCTTTCTTCGAGCGTGATCTCCGGACAGACACATCGCGTTCGTCCCGAGGGCCATGCTCGTGGCCGATCGAATCAGTTCAATCCTGGCCGGGGACCTCCTGTCGCCCAATCGAGAAGCTCAATCGTGTGCACCACAGGAACTGACGTACCGCCGGCAATCTGCACCATGCACCCAATATTGCCCGCAGCAATCATGTCCGGTTTGACTGTCGCAATATTGGCGATCTTTCGATCGCGCAATCTGCTCGCAATGTCGGGCTGGAGAATGTTGTAGGTCCCCGCCGAACCGCAACACAAATGGCTCTCGGGCACATCTTTCACCACGAATCCATTCTTGGAAAGCAATTCTTTCGGAAGGCCTGTGATTTTCTGTCCATGCTGCAGCGAACAGGCGGAGTGATAGGCGACGGTGACGTCGCCTTTTTGTGTCGTCGGCGCGAGTTCAATGCCGCCGAGATACTCCGTGATATCCTTTGCCAGCGCGGAGATTTGCGCTGCGGGGCGAGCAAAATCGCGGTCCTCGCGCAGCATGAAACCATAGTCCTTGATCACCGTGCCGCAGCCCGATGCCGTGATCAGGATGGCGTCGAGGCCGCCCTGTTCCGCCTCCTTTTGCCACACGCGGATGTTGGCGCGGGCCCGCGCCAGCGCGTCGCTGTCCTGCCCGAGGTGGTGGGTTAGCGCGCCGCAGCATTGCTCGTCCTTGACCAGCACGACCTCGATGCCGTGGCGCGTCAGGACGCTGATGGCGGCCTGGTTGATGCGCGGCGCCAGCACCTGCTGGGCGCACCCCTGCAGCAGCGCGACCCGCCCACGCTTCTCGCCGACCGCCGGGAAGACGCTTCCGCCTGACGGTCCCGGCGGCGGCAGCCGCGTCGGCGCCAGCGCCAGCATGGCCTTGATCCGCCGCAGCAGCCCGGGCGTCGCCTCCGGCCCTGGCGTTGCCAACAGGCTGGCGAACGGCCGGCCAAGTCGCGCCATGATCATGCTGGCGCGAAACAGTCCCGGCCGCGGCAGCACAAGGCCCAGGATCGCGCGCAAGGCCCGCTCCGCAAGCGGCCTTGAAAAGTCCCGCTCGATTCGCCCCCGCGCCTGATCGACCAGGTGCATGTAGTGCACGCCCGAGGGACAGGTGGTCATGCAGGCGAGGCAGGAAAGGCAGCGGTCGATATGCTTGACCACCTCCGCCGTCGGCGGGCGGTCCTTTTCCAGCATCTCCTTGATCAGGTAGATGCGTCCGCGCGGGCTATCCAGTTCGTCGCCCAGCAGCACATAGGTCGGACAGGTCGCGGTACAGAACCCGCAATGCACGCAGGCGCGCAGGATCTTGTCGGCCTCGGCGATATCGGGATCGGCGAGTTGGGCAAGGGAGAATTCGGTCTTCATGTCGCGGTCCCCCTCACCAGCCGGCCGCGGTTGAGGATGATCTTGGGATCGAAGCTGTTGCGCACGCGCTCGCTCAGGGCCGCTAGCCCGGCGGGT
>Ga0081540_1000496_pt1 | contig 38738 bp, 33 predicted proteins | sample TabmetS2T1R1_FD_71024 | JGI IMG/M metagenome (GOLD analysis project Ga0081540, IMG submission 71024) | Tabebuia heterophylla rhizosphere microbial communities from the University of Puerto Rico - S2T1R1 | ecosystem: Host-associated > Plants > Roots > Rhizosphere ...
TCCCCCGTGATACGGATATCCGCCGCGAGCCGCACCCCGTTCAATGTCGGGAGCGATTCGGTGGGCTCCTGCGCTATTACCATCAAGAGGCGGCGTAATCGCACGCCGCCCAAGGTTCAATCCTGGAACTCCGGTTCTGCGCGCTGCGCTTGGGAGATCGGGGAAGTCGCGGAAGCCACTTTGCCACGCGTCGCCCCAACTCTGCGCTCCGGCGACCTCCATCGCCCTGTGAAGTATAGGTTCCCGCCGTTCGAATATTTTGGCCATACGGGTAGGTTCGAGAGGTTTGCGCGACATGGGATGGTCTTCCGGCGTGTTTTCGCAGTTTTGTCGTCAAGCGATTTCGGTGGTTGGCGCGGTCGCAGGCTTGGCAGACGTCCGACGCCAGGGTGGCGCGCGACAGCCTGCGCTGCTGCAGCTCAGCGTCTGACGGCCTGGACAGCTGCTCGTAGACGGCTGCTGCGGTGTAATAGTTGGCCGTCGTTGCGAGCCAATCAGCGATCCGCGAACCAAGAGACGAGACGTAGTTGGCAAACGAAACGTCGGGTGCCTGTCGAAGGGCTGACCCAGCCGCCAAGCCGTGGTCATGCTTGACGCCAATCCTTGTTTGTCGGTCGGGGCGTGAAACCGGTGGCGGGCGGCTACTTGCTTGGAGGAGGCAAGCAGGCCCGCCGTTTGCTCCCTGATGCGGCCGTTCGCCTTGTCGGCCGCAGGCAGCGACGTGGGGTCGCCTCGCCACGCATCGCGTGCGACGCAGGTTCAAGCGACGGCCACTCTAGGTAGGCAGACTCGGCGCGGATGTCGCTTGAGTGCGACAGTCTGAACGTTGAGGATGCCTGTTGTGCGGCGCAAGGCATTGAATCTTGCCGAACCAACCATTCGATGAGCAGATTCGCAGTCCTAGGCTAGCTCGCCAGGACTGCACGAACCGCTGCAGTGTACGTAGCTGCTGGACCGCAAAAGTATCCGGCGCGCAGTTGCGGAGCCGATCAACAATGGCAACGAGCATGGGGCATCTTGCAGGCGTCCGAGTAACCTGCACACGAGCGGTGATTACCGCCGCGCGCCGCCATGAAGCGTCGAGTGTGGGGATTATAACGATTGCGGACACCGATTCTAATTCATTGCGGACAGCATTCTAATTGATTGCGGACAGCGTTCTGACGATTGCGGACAGCAGCTCCCGTCGACGGCTTCATGGGTTCACTTGATCATCCGCGTGTCAACTTTGCAACGCTTGACGGCTCATTTTCGGGGCCCTGGCGCAAGAAGGAGCAGCGGGTACACAGCTCATTTCTTGGCTCCCTTGGCTGCCTTGATGGGGAGTTCTGTGGCCGTGACCGAGTCCGGTTCGGCGGCTTTGGGGGCGCGCAGCGAGGGTCCGTCGAGATCCAAGCGGTGGGCGGTATGCACGAGGCGATCGAGGACCGCGTCAGCGATGGTCGGATCTGGGATCAGCTCGTGCCAATGCTTGACGGGGATTTGGCTGGTGACGATCGTGGAGCCTCGGCCGTGACGGTCGTCGACGATGTCGAGCAGGTCGCGGCCTTGTTGCGAGGTTAGCGGCGCCAGCCCCCAATCATCGAGGATCAGCAGCTCTACACGCGCGAGGCTCCTGAGCAGACGTGGATAGCGCCCGTCGCCGCGGGCGAGCGCCAACGCATCGAGCAGGCGCGGCACGCGGTAGTAGAGGACCGAGCGATCATCGCGACAGGCCTTGTGACCGAGCGCGCAGGCGAGCCAGCTCTTGCCGGTGCCGGTCTTGCCAGTGATCAAGAGATCCTGTCGCCGCGCGATCCATTCGCCGCTTGCGAGCTTGGCAAACAGCGCCTTATCGAGGCCGCGCGCGGTCTGCGTGTCCAGATCCTCGACAACGGCGCTCTGTCGCAGATTGGCGTACTTGAGACGCAATACGAGCCGCTTGCTTTCGCGCTCGACCGCTTCGCGATCGACGATCAGGCCCAGCCGCTCCTCGAAGGAGAGGCCCTCGACATTGCGCTGGCGTCGCTGTTCCTCGAGTGCTTTGGCCATGCCGGTGAACCCAAGCGCGAGCAGCCGATCGTGGGTGGGATGAGTGAGCATTTTAGCAGTTCCTCTCTTGTCGGCCCGCTAGTTTTGGGCGTGCCCCGCGAATGCGGGCGATCTTCCGCAGAGCACGATCCGGTGTGCTCAGTGGTAGTAGCCACGCCCGCGGATATTGCCGTGATGGATCGGCGGCATGTCTGGCACCTGTGACGGTGCGTAAGCCTTGTCGAGCCCGTTCTCGAGGATCGATTTGATCGATCCCAAGTTCGTGGCGCGGATGTCGTTACCGCGCTTGGCGGCGGCCTCCATGCGTTGCGGACCGTAGCTGTCGACCAGCCGGATAATGCCGAGACACGTGCGAAAGCCTTGTTCGGGATGCGGCTTGGCCTTCATGATCGCTTCGAACAGTGCCACCGTCGCCGGGCCGATCTGGCCGGCCATGCGCAACATGCGTGCCGGCGTCCATTCGGCGTAGCGCCGATGGCTCGAGGGCATGTGCTCCGGCAGCGTGGTGTGCTTGTAGGGAACATGCGAACGCACGTGGCTCGCTACACGCACGCCCTTGTGGAGCAGCTCGACCGTCTTGTCGGTGTAGCGCACCTCGATGATCTCGCGCAGTAGACGGAAGGGTGCCGAGTAATAGTGCTTCTCGACCTCGACGTGATAATCCGGCGCAACCGTGCAGCGCTTCCAGTCCGCGTAGGGGTAGCGCTCCGCCGGCAGCGGTTTGAGCGCCGGCTGGTCGATGCTTGCGAATAGCTCGTTGCGGCTCTTGTTGAGCCGCTTCATCCTTCTCGCGTTAATGATGGTGAGGCATTCGCGGATCGCGCCATTCAACTCCTCCAGCGAGAAGAAACGTCGGTTGCGAAGCTTGCCGCGCAGGTAGCGGGAGACGATGCCGACGGCATTCTCCACCTTCGCCTTGTCGCGGGGCCTTCTCACGCGTGCCGGCAGCACAACAAACCCGTAATGATCGGCGAGATCTTGGTACGTCCTATTGATGCCAGGCTCGTAGCGTGAGGGTTTGATAACGGCGACCTTGGGATTGTCCGGTACGACTGCCTTCGTTACACCGCCGAGGAAGTCGAAGGTGTTGACGTGCGCGCCGATCCAGTCCGGAAGCTTCTCGGTCCAACGCCCCTCGGAGTAGATGTAGCTGGACGCTCCTAATGCCGCGACGAAGATGTGCGCCTCGTGCACCTCGCCCGTCATCTCATCGATAATCGGCACCTTGTGGCCCGCCCAATCGACGAACAGCTTGTCGCCAGCAATGTGCGTCTGACGCATCGTCGGCGAGATGCGCTTCTTCCATTCTGCATAGAGCTGACAGAACCGCGCATAGCCGTAGCCATCCGCCATTTGCCCGCGGTATTCCTCCCACAGCTGCATCAGCGTCACGCCGCGCCGTTTCACCTCCTCGTGCACCTTCGCCCAGTCAGCGCTCTGCCGTGTTGGGCCCTCGTGAAAGCCAGGAGGTGTGAAGAGGCGTTTCTCCAGTTCGGCGTCGTTGATCTCCACCGGGATCGGCCAGGAGATACCGATCACCTTGGCACGGGCAACAAACTCACCCACCGATGTCTTGCCTACGCCCGTTGCCTTGCTCACCTCGCGGACGCTGAGCCCGAGCTCGTGCGTAAGACGCAGTACCTCGCGAATCTTCCTCATCAACACCCTCTTCCCTGGCATCGGCTGCCCCCCCCGCTGTTTTTGTTGACAGGGGTTGCCGATCAGCTGATTCGAGTGTCGACGGGAGCTATGCAGGCGCGCTTATCGCCAGCTGTCCGCAATCATTAGAAAGTCATTAGGACGTTGTCCGGGAACCTTAGAATGGTGTCCGCAATCCGCCTTGAATCCGCAGTCGAGTGTCGCCACCTCGCCTAACAAAGGCGATTGTCGATTGGATAAGCAGCGACCGATGAAAGCCTTGTTTACGGTCTGATGTCCGTGATCTTCATCATTGCGCGCTGCGCAGCCGCGTTCTTGATAGGGCCGTGCGTGGCTTGCAGGGCTGCGAAATCGGCAGCAACTTGCGCATGTGCTCCGCAAGAGCTTCGCAAAAGTCTCCGGCGTAGGGAGGCAGTGCGCGGCGTTTGTCCCAATACGCGCCGAGCGGCTCACGCAATGGTCTGCGCCGGTGGGTCAGGTGGACGATTCGAACTCGATAGCGGTGAGTGGATAGCACTGACGGCACTATCGCCACACCGTGTCCAGCCTCGGCAAGCGCCAGCAAACCTTGCGGCGAGCGACTCTCGATATAGATTTCAGGTTTGAACCCGGCGAGGCGGCAGGCCGCGTCGAATGTGTTGCGAACCACGAAACTGGAGTCCAAGAGCAGGAGTGGGTACGACGCGAGCCGGATGATATCCAGATTTCCAGCCTTCCCAAGCTGGAGGGAGGGATGGCATGCGGCCAGAAAATCGATCGGCGGCAGCGGAAAGCTTGCGAAAGGATGGTTGTTGCCCTGTATCATGCGCATGAGGCAGATGCTGACGTGAACCTCGCCGCGTTCGAGCAAGGAAAGTAGGTTATCGCCCACCGCCTCGGTCAGCTTGATTCGCACGTCTGGCCACCGTTTGGCGTAATGGTGCAGGAATGTGGTAAAGACACCCTCCAGCGTTTGCGGTGTTACCGCAACCTTCAGCATGCCAGTATCGGCGCGCCGTAGCCGTTGGACTCGCTCGCCGAACGACCCGACAGCGCCGAGAATAGTGCGGCAATCTCCCAGCAATTGCTCGCCCTCGCCCGTCACGACTAGGCGACGGCGAACACGATCGAACAGGCTGAGGCCGAGCTCTTCCTCGAGCTCCTTGATTTGGCGGGTTAGTGCCGGTTGAGCAATTCGCAATGACAGGGCGGCCTTTGAGACGGTCCCTTGCTCGGCAACGGCGACGAAGCTCCGCAGGTGTCGCAGTAAATCCATACCTAAGTTTATACCCGTTCGTTATGAAATAGGCCAAGATTATGTATTGGACTGGGTGTTAGATCGTCTGCATTCTCGGGCCCCAGCATCGTAGGAGGAGCGATCGTGTCCAACGAGGGGGGACGAGCCCGAGCGATTGAGCAGGCGCTCAGTCGCATCGGCCAACCTATCAGCGAGGAGGAAGCGCGCCGCCTCGAGGCGCGCGAGCAATGCGAGTGCAGGCGCGGCATGTTCGCGCTTGCCGCAACCCGCCGGCAAATGTTCGGCGGCGCGGGCCTTGTCGCCGCAGTGGGGATGACCGCGATGCTGCCGAATGCGGTGCAAGCAAAGGCGCCGCCGGGCGCGGTCGAGTACGATGTGCCCGACGACCCGACAAAAGAACAGGGGCGGCTGATGGGCGTGGACGGCGGCTATGGGTCCCGCTCACAGTTCGAAAGCGAAGTGCGGTGGTACGTCCCCACGAAGACGGCGTCCTTCACCCCGATGCAGAGCGGGTACGGCATCGTAACTCCGTCCGGTCTGCATTATGAGCGCCACCACGCCGGTATTCCGAATATAGATCCCGCGAAGCACCGGCTCATCATCCACGGTTTGGTCGAACGTGCGATGAAATACTCGCTGGCGGACCTGAAGCGATTCCCGACAGTATCTCGCACTTATTTCATGGAGTGCTCCGGCACGACCGGTCGCGAGCTCATGAAGGCTACGGAGCCGACGGTTCAGCGCACCCACGGGCTCGTCTCAACGTCGGAGTGGACGGGCGTGCCATTGTCGACTTTGCTAAAACAGACCGGCTTGAAACCTGATGCGGCCTGGGTACTTGCGGAAGGCGCCGATGCCGCCGTGATGACGCGTAGCGTTCCGCTCGACAAGTGTCTATCCGACGCGCTCGTCGTTTTCGCCCAGAACGGCGAAGCGATTCGACCTGAGCAGGGTTACCCGATGCGGCTGTTTCTTCCCGGCTGGGAAGGCAACATTTCGATTAAATGGCTGCGCCGACTGGAAGTGAGCGACAAGCCGTTCTTCACCCGCGAGGAGACCTCCAAATATACGGATCTCATTACCAAGACCGGGAAGGCCCGTATGTTCACGTTCACCATGGAGGCGAAGTCCGTGATCACCTTTCCGTCCGGCGAGATGAAGTTGCCGGGAGCCGGATTCTACGAGATCACAGGGCTGGCTTGGTCTGGGCGCGGCAAGATCGCGCGAGTGGAAGTCTCGCTAGATGGTGGAAAGACCTGGAGCCTGGCAACCTTGCAGGACCCGGTACTGCCCATCTGCCAGACGCGTTTCAGGTTTCCGTGGATCTGGGAGGGTCAGCCGGCCGTGATTCAAAGCCGAGCCACCGACGACACCGGCTACTCTCAGCCGACACACCAGCAACTGATCGCAGAACGGGGACCGCTCGAGCCAGCCGCGGGGGCACAGTTCTATCACATGAACGCAATTCAGAGCTGGGGCATTGCAGCCGATGGGAGTGTGAAGAATGTGCATCCTTTCGGCTGATCTGGCGAGACTGTTCTGTGCCGCCGCCGTGCTGATGCTTATGGTGTTCGATGCGGAGATTTCGGCGGTATTCGCTCAGGGATATCCAAGCGCGTTCAACTTCGGAGAGCGGGTGTCCGATCGCGACGTTGCCGCAATGAGCGCAATCGCCCCCGACGGAAAGGGGTTGCCACCCGGCAGCGGCGACTACGAAAAAGGCAAGCAAGTCTACGAAATCGCCTGCGCAGCCTGTCACGGCGCCGATTTGAAGGGTGTGGCGGGCTTTCCTGACATGCCTGCCGGCGCGGCACTGAGGCTCATCGGCGGGCGAGGTACGCTCACCAATCGACAGCCTATTCTTACGGTCGAAAGCTACTGGCCCTATGCGACGACGCTGTTTGATTACACTCGACGAGCCATGCCATTCACCGCGCCCGGGATCCTGACTGCCGACGAAGTATACGCGGTTACGGCCTATATTCTGACAGAAGCAAACGTCATCGATAGGACCACCGTCTTGGACAGGCAGACTTTGCCGAAGGTGCAAATGCCTAACCGCGATGGCTTCATTCCCGATCCGCGTCCCGAACGGTTCAGGTGAGCGCTTCGCCGCGTTGGGGCGTCCGGGTGTTGGCTGGGTGCGCGGGCGAGCGATGTTGCCGGATCACCCGACAACGAGTGCGCGCAATGCGCGGCTAAGGGGAGGACCTACGCCGCCTGGCGCCGGACTATCGGCCAGGCTCTGCAACCGTCTCATGACCCTTTGGGTCAGGCCCGGTCACCGCGGCCGGATCCCAAGGACCTTCTAGCGCGTCAGATGAACGCCCAGATCCGACGGTTGCGGCGACAGCGTGGATGTTCGGTGTGTCACGAATAGGCTCGTACCGTGCAGTAAGTAGCGCACTCATGTTCAATCGCCTCGTCGCGCTGCCAGTCGTGCATATTCATTTTCGAGACCGATCAATGATGGACATGCATAGCGCCTTGTAGGCTGGTGTGGCCCCTCTTGCGCGGTTCTCGGAGCGCTGCGGCATGCGACTCTCGACGCTGATCCCGACGCATACATTCATGAGCTGGAACTTCTCTGCTCAACTAATAACTTGTCTTTGGTAAAGCTTTCCTCCCCCTGTGATGGAGGCGAAAACGTCACAAAGTAGCTCCGACGCTTTAGGTTGGCAGCTCGAGGGTAACGCTCCCCTCGCCTACGAAACATACATCGCCAAAGTCTTCTTACAAGACTACTCACGCCAATTTGTGGAAGTCGCCGGCATCAAGCCGGGCGATCACGTGCTGGACGTCGCGTGCGGCACCGGTGTTGTGACCCGACTGGTAGCAAATAAGATCGGTTCTGCAGGACAGGTTGTCGGCTTGGATCTCAACGCGGGCATGCTTGTGCGAGCACGCGCTTCGGCTGAAACAACCGCCGCGATCGCGAGACCATTCGACACGCATCGATAGCTGAATATGTCCCAGGCTACCTTTCAGCAACTCCTGTCGCAGCTGCCGTTGACGTCTTGGACAAGGTGGCACAAGCAAAGATTATCACCCACGTAAGAAAAGCACTTGCCGCCTATCGCGTCGGCGATGGCCTCGCTGCGCCAATCGAGGCCCATGTGGCAATAGGCCATCGCTAATAACGGATGCGGTGGCTTAACGCCCCCGGGGAGACGATGCGTGTTTCCTAGGTGCTAGCAATTGCCGCTGCACCGCAATGCGATTGCACGGCCAGGGGTCAAAAAATTGCATTGACGTGGTTGTACGCTTCTGAAGTGGCGGCGGACCCACCGCCATACCATCTTGTGCAACAAGTGCCATGTTGATTAATCGCGGCGCTGCCCAATCTGTGCCGTGCGCCCTGTGCGAACCCCCAACGAAACGATCTAGCTGAGGGCGCGAAGTCAGGAGACGAACTGGTGCCCAAACCGACCTTTAAGCCCGCATCAACGGCGATCGCGAATTGGGTTCTCACCCTCAGCCTCATTGCGTCGCTGCGTCAGAACCGAATTCTCACGTTCGATCAAGCCACCGAGATACTGGAGCAGACGCTGCTGACCCTTGAGAAGCTGCAGGGCAGGACCAAGTCTGCAGCATTCAAGGAGGCGCGCGCGATGCTAGAGGATTTTCGCCTAGCGATCGCCGAAGACCAAGATCAAGCATCATCGCAGTCTGAGCGGTCGATCAAGCGTCGATCCGTCACGCAGTCTCACATCCCCGACCCTGCCCGCGCACGGAAAAAATAAGCCGCCCTTTAGGACGTGGGCACCTCGGCTCTCGAAACCCAGCCCTGATCCAGCAACCAAATCCTTAACGGTGCTGGAGACCAGTATTCTTCAGGCGCGGCATGGGACATCACTCGTGCGCCACATTCCGCCGAGCTTTTGCCCAATTACCTCACACTCACCCGTGTGGACGCCAGCACGTTCGAGCAGAATACGTGACCCGGCGTTACCGTGTCAGTCGGTCGACAGGCCGAGTGCCTTGATCGGATTCGCCCATTTCTCAGTTTCGCTGCGGACGAACTCACCAAGATACTCGGGTGTCATGCGCTCAGGCGAAACGACGGTCACACCGATACCCTGCAGGCGCTCGCGAACCGACGGAGTATTCGTGGCCTCTACTGTTGCTCGATGGAGCCGACTAACGATGACGTCGGGTGTGCCGCGTGGGAGGAAAAAGGCGAACCAAGTGTGCACTTCGAAATCGGTGAGGCCTTGTTCTTGCGCAGTCGGCAGGTCGGGCACAACTGTAGCTCGGTTGCGGCTTAAGATAGCGATCCCTTTGACGGTCTTGCTCTCCATCTGCGACAGCGCTGTCGGGAGCACGTCGCAATAGTAATCGATTCGTCCAGCAATAAGGTCCTGCATGGCCGGTCCTGAGCCGCGATACGGTACGTGGGCAATGTGCGCGCGAATGGCAGTGTTGAGCAGCACACATCCGATGTGTGGTCCGGAACCTACTCCGGCCGAACCGAAGTTCATCTTGGTCTGGTTGGCCCTGGCGTAAGTGATGAACTCCTGCAAGTTGCTGACCGGTAGGTCCTTGCGCGTGATTAGCACCAAGGGTACCTCAGCAAAAAGAGTGACGGGTGCAAAATCGGTCGCGGCATTGAAGGCGGGTTTCTTCTGGAGAGCCTGGCTCAGCACCATCGCTCCAAGACCGCTGAACAAGAACTGATAACCGTCCGGTTCGGCCCGGGCCACGCGCAAAGAACCAGTCATGCCGCCGGCGCCACCGACATTCTCGATCGCCACCGGCTGAGCCAAGATCTCGCCCATGCGCAGGGCCATGATCCGGCCCAACACATCAGTCGTGCCACCCGCGGCGAATGGCACGACCATGGTCACTGGGCGTGTGGGCCAGTCTTGTGCGCTCGCGCTCAGTGGGCCTACTACCAAGACCAAAACGCTGGCCAGTGATGGAGCAACCAGTTTCGTAAGCATGCGGTCCCTCCACGGGTGATGGTGCGTGCCATTTGGGGTGCACAGAGGTACGCACCGCATTCTCTGCACTTGGAACCAGCAAAAAACGCTGGCACGAGAAGACTAGAAAGAAAAGTTCTCTTGCGTTATCTATCTATAACTCGTTCTCATAGAGGGGACGGCCGTGGAGCTGATCGATCGAGTTGCCTACCGCCTTAAGCTGCGCGATTTGCGGCTGCTCGAGACCGTTGTTCAATCGAGAAGCATGGCGAGGGCCGCGCTCCAACTGAACATTTCGCAGCCCGCTGTGTCGAAGGCGATTGCGGAGTTAGAACATGTGCTCGGCGTCCGATTGCTTGATCGCAGCCGGAAGGGCGTCGAGCCCACCGAATACGGCCGCGTATTGCTCGATTGTGGAGCGACCGTGCTGGATAATCTGCGCCAAGGAGTGCAGAGAATCGAGTTCCTCGCCGACCCGACGGCTGGAGAGGTGCGCATCGGGTGTCATCCCTTTCTTGCAGTAAGCGTCGTATCTGCGGTCATCGATCGGCTTGCTCGCCGTTATCCTCGCATCATATTCCGTCTCCTCATAGAAGAGGCGGTGAAACTGCAGCATGAACTGATCGCACGCAATGTTGACTTCCTCATCACACGACGATGGAGCCAAATTGCCGACGAGCGAATGAGCTTCGAATGTTTATTCGACGAGTCGTTCGTCGTCGTGGCGGGCGCGCAGAATCCCTTGGCTCGAAGGCGCAGAATATCTGTCCTCGAACTGATGGACGAACCATGGGTGCTGCCGCCACCAGAGAGTGGTTTCGGGACGGCCGTTGCCACGGCCTTTCGTTCCTGCGGTCTAGATTACCCTCGGGTCGCGGTGGTAACGACTCCGCCCGAAGTGCGAGTAAGCCTACTGACGACAGGGCGGTTCCTCACGATCTACCCTACTTCCGCATTGCGGTTTCCCACGAGGCGCTCGGAACTCAGAGTCTTGCCCGTTGCTCTGCCGCTTCCCCGCATACCAAGCGGCATCGTTACGCTGACTCAGCGGGCAGTAACTCCGGCTGCGTCACTGTTCATTGAGAGCGCGCGCGAACTCGCCAAGTCCGCGCAGGCGCCACGACGGTAGAGCCGCAAGTCCGTGTCGCTCATTGTGGGCGGGCAATGCTGCGTATCGAGCAGCTCGGCCCGAGAGCAAGTTAACTTTTCGGCATGCCAGCATGCGGAGCACGACCCTTCCATCACGTGGGACGACCGTGCCTTGTTGGGTGAGGGTTCTCGCCGCTCAGGACAATCCCGATTGATTGCTAAGTGTGGAACCACAGACACGACAGAAGTTGCGAAAACTACCAGGAGTCGATTCGAAGCGCTGGATCATGTCCGCACCAGACAGCAGCTAGTCAGCATCGACGTGGACATAACTAGCGAAAGCGGCGCCGCTAAGCTTGCGGCAATTGTTGCAATGGCAATGGGTAAGGGATCGAACTGCATCAACCTCGAATTTGATAAGACCGCAGAGACAACTGCCTTTGATCATCGTGCTGTCCTAATACCGGTTTTGCTTCGGGACTATGTTACGACGCACCTGTACCGGACGGCAGAAACATTCCCGCCGTTGGCGATGGCGCTCACGCAGGTCTAGGGCGTGCAGAAGGTGCCGCACGAAGCAGCATTGTGGCTGTCGATCCTCGGCATGGCCGGAAGCTGGGGGATACGGATTGCGATGGAGGCAACCGATGATGGGGCGTCGAACAACGGGGCAGGTCAGGTTTTCGCTCCACCGCAGACCCGAGATCACCTTGCCGTGCTGCTGCGCTAGCCACTTTCCAAGCCCGACCGGGGGCTGAGGTCCAGCAAGCCGCGGCTGCTGAGAGCGCCGAACCGGATGTCGCTGCCGCTCCCGCGTCGGGACCACCTTGCTCTACCTTGATTGGGCGGGAGGTCCAATGCCCTGCCAGGGGTGTTCGGTCATGGAACAACGCCCGCGTTTCGTGGCCCGACTGCTCGACGGCGAGACCCTGACCGACCTGTGCGTGGAGTTCGGCATCTCACGCAAGGGCAGCTACAAAATCTTCGACCGCTACAAAGTGCATGGCCTCGAGGCCCGGTCCGACCGCTCCCGCCGGCCCTTCCGCTACGCCAACCAACTGGGCCGCAGGCCGCACCCCGTTCGGCAGAGCAGGTATGACGGTTACCGCCTCGGCACCCAATGGTGAGGCCGGCATGTCCGAGGCGTGCCAAGCGGTGGTGCGGTTTAAAACGGCTCGGTTGCGAAGCGGGTGCGCGTTGCCGGCAGCGCCGGTAAAGGCGGCGGGTGCGCGCACAGGCTGGCGGCACCCCGCCTGACATCGCGGGCAAAACACCCGTCCGTTAACTGCCGCACAACTCATGGCCTGCCAGCAACCGCGGTTCTTCTTGAAAGGCCTGAAAAAAGCTATCATCGACATAATCGCTTCCGCCTGGGAGGAGTTTGAATGCAAGCGCAACCATGGTCTCCTTCCGGCCTGAAGGGCATTCCCCACCTTCAATGGGGCACCCACCTCGCCCACTTCTTCGGGTCCGGCGAGGAGCTGCCGGATCTGCTGGTGCCGTATTTCAAGGCAGGCCTTGAAAACAACGAACGATGCCTGTGGGTGACTGGCCGGCAATTCAACGCGGAAGACGCCCGCTCCGCGCTGCGCGCCGCAGTCCCCGATCTGGACAGTCGCGAGCGCGACAAGCAGATCGAAATCGTAAACGCTGAAGCTTGGTACGCGGCGGGTCAGAAGCTTGCGCCGCATGACCTCGTCAACGGGCTCGTGCAGCGCGAGCAGGAAGCGCTCGCGTCCGGTTACGAGGGCCTGCGGACGAACGGGAACTGCGCCTGGGTGTCGCAGGATCAATGGGCCGATTTTCAGAAATATGAGGAGCTGGTCCAAAAGACCAGTAGCGGCCGTCGCATGATCTGCATGTGCAGCTACTGCATGGACCAGCTGCGCACTGGCTCACATGTCGATGTCATGGAGCGCCACGATTTGACCTTGCCGGGCCCCCGGCGTCTGCCGCGTCAACGCAATGAAGAGAGAATCGCAGACGAGCATGACTTGCGCCGGAGATTGGAGCGGCAGCAACGCACCTTCGATCTCGCGATGATCGCCTCGCGCATGGGGACATGGCGCTACACGCTCGCCGACAACATCTGCGTCTACGATGAAAACGCGCAGCGCCTCTACGGGCTGACGCAAGCGCGTTTCCTGCACGATGCGGCGGGGACGGCGGCCAAATTCCATCCCGGCGATCTGGATCTTATGTGGTCGCGGGTGGCAAAGGCGCTCGATGCGGGGGGCGACGGCCGGTACGATGCCGAATACCGGGTCAAGCAGCCCGATGGCAGCTGGCGATGGCTGAGCGCGTGGGGGCTTGTCGAGTTCGAAGGCGAGGGCCCGCAGCGGAGGCCGGTCGCGATCGCCGGCGCAAGCCGGGACATCACCGAACGCAAACAGGCTGAGGAAACGCAGCGCCTGCTTTCCGACGAACTCAACCACCGCGTTAAAAACACACTCGCGACCATCCAGGCCGTCGCCACGCAGACTTTGCGGAGCGCGCGCGATCTGCCATCCGCACAGGAGGCCCTGGAACAGCGCATTCGCTCCATGGCGCAGGCTCATGACCTGCTGACCTCGCGCGCCTGGACAGGGGCGAGCGTCGCGGAGGTCGTGACGCGCGCTTTAGACGCCTTTTCTGCGCGGGTTCAGATGTCCGGGCCGGCCGTCGATCTTCCACCAAAGCACGCCCTTGCGCTGTCGCTCGCCGTGCATGAGCTTGCCACAAACGCCACCAAATACGGCGCGCTGTCATGCCCCGCGGGCCGGGTGAAGGTGGAGTGGCGCGTGCTGGAAGCAATGCTGTTCCTAAGCTGGGAGGAAGGCGGCGGCCCGCGGGTTTCGCCGCCGGTCCACAAGGGATTTGGCAGCCGGTTGCTGCGCGGGCTCGTTGCCGGCGATCTAAGCGGAGAGATAAAGCTGGAGTACGATGCATCCGGCGTGCGGTGCAGCATTACGGCGCGGCTTTAGAATCGGTGTGGTGGCGGTGTATTTCGCAAACGCCCAATGATTGCGCTGGCCGCAGTGATGGCGTTCGGAGCATCGAGGGCACCAGACCAGCGTCCACAGCCGACGGCCCGGTGGTACGCGGACTAGTTGACGCTGCGGGTCCTTCGTTTAATCAACGGCTCTTCCGCACCACTTTCTCGGCCATCGCCAGAGGGGTGCTCCATGCCTTGCACCCAATAGCAGCCTGTGCTTATAGCCGCTATTGGTCGCTAGTGGCTCGGGCAAATAGTCCGTTGCGATCGCGCGCTCTCCTATTGACGGTTCGCCGATCGCTCCCGAGGACTGTTTCGACAGTACGGCCCTCACCAGAAATCCAATTCTGCTCACAGCGATTGGCACGCCACTCAGTTGGGATGGCGCTCGAGAAATTGCGTCCGGAGAAACGAAGCTCTGGGGTCCCTCCTCGCGATACTGCTGGTAGCGGAAATGATTTCCGGCTATTGCGGCGTGCACTCGATGATAGAGACTAGATCGTCAGATACTGGGATGATTCGGCCGCAGCGCAAGGCGGCACGTGCCGCGAGCGAGCCCCATTCCAGGGTGCTGCGCTCCTTGCCGCCGGTCACTGCCAACATATTCAGATCGCTCAGGAGGCGTTTTTCAAGATCGGAATCAGCGCCGTCGATCAGTTCGGGCAATACGAATTCGACAATGAGGATGCGTCCGTCAGCCGGCAATGCAGCTCTGCAGTTGCGGAGAATTTGCACTGCCGCATCATCGGCATAGCCATGAAGCACATGTTTCAGCACATAGACGTCCGCCCCGGTCGGAACTTCTTTGGACAGATCAGCCGCGACAAGTTGAACACGCTCCGCAAGCGACCCGGACAAAAAGCGCGGCCCTGCCGCATCGATCGACGCTGCACAATCGACAAGCATGCCGCGCACTTTGGGGAACGTCTCGAGAATGGCTTCGATCATGGCCCCGCCACCGCCGCCTAGATCGGCTACTACGCGTGCGTCGGAGAAATCCCAAGCTCGTGCAATCGGCACGTAAGATTCCGCAGCCGAAGTTCCCATAACGGCACGAAAGATCGCGGCTCCTTCTGGCTCGTCCCGCCAACGCTTCATGATTTCCGGCCGCAGTGAAGCCGCGGTTTCGCCCGTGCGCACGCATTCCGTGAGAGACGACCAATTGTCCGCCAACAAATCGGCCCAGAAGATGATGGCCGGCCAAGCGGAATTAGGCGCGTCTTTACGCACCTTTTCACCAAATTCCGTGAGGACAAAGGTATCCTGCCGGGCTTGCGCGACAACTCAAATGGCGGTGAGCGTTCGCAACAGCCGAAGAAGGCTCGCGGCGTCTGCCGCGCACGATCTGGCAATTTCCTGGACCGAGCGTTCCCCCTCTTTCAACGCATCCGCCACTCCAAGGCGCGCGGCGGCACATAGCACCCGACTTCTCTGGTAGGCCACGGCTATCTCCACCAGCTTCATATCAAGACCGGCGACGGCAGTTTTGGTCATGAAATGCTCTTGGCGATCATCAGCGGGTTAGTTCCAGTGCGCCAAGCTCTGGCGAAGGAGCTGAGCTAGGGCCGCTTCCCGCTCAGCTTTTCGCAACGTGAGCAGGAACTTCATGCGCCCGGCAACGAGCAAATCCGCAAGGCCATGCGCGATGGCCCATGCGGCCATGACGCTGAGCATGGCCTCCTTGTTCTTGTGCGGATCAACCCCGCGCACCCGTTCAACGGCATCCATCAACCGCTCGAAGGCCTCCGCGCCAGCCGCCGATAGTTCTGGCGCCTCATGGTCGGGTCGGCCTGACGAGAACATCAAACGGAACAACGCGGGATGAGCCAACGCAAAGTCGATGTATCCGAGCCCTGCTGCTACCAACTGGGACATCCCGTCTGACGGCGCACTTTTCTGTCGGGCCTCCTGAGCGGCGACGAAACGTCTGTAACCCTCCGCCGCCAGCCCCGTGAGCAAACCGTTTGCATCCCCGAAGTGATGGGCGGGGGCGGCGTGGCTCACGCCAGCACGCTTGGCAACGCCGCGCAGCGAGAAGCCCTCGATCCCAGCTGCCTCAAGCTCGACCTCTGCGGCTTCCAGCAAGGCAGCTCGCAGGTTGCCGTGATGATAGGGCTGGGCGCGGCTGACGGAATCCCGCCGAGAGCGTGTCATGGTCATTGAGCTCATTGCGTCATCTAGACAGTGCCAAAATTAGAACTTGACATTGGCAAAATGCAGAGCTATCAGGGCGATCATGACATTGTCAAGATGATGACAGTGGCACGCATGACACTCGATACCCTCTTTCAGCTGTGCACCACGACGGCGATCGCAGGCTGGCTCTTGCTGCTTGCCTCGCCCGTTACCACCACTCTCGCCGATCGGGTGTCCGGGCTTCTCATCCCAACGCTGCTGGCGATCCTCTATGCTGGCTTGGTGATGGCATTCTGGACGCGAGCCGAAGGCGGCTTCGACAGCCTTTCCAATGTCATGCGGCTATTCACCAAACCGGAGATCGCCCTCGCAGGGTGGATCCACTATCTCGCCTTCGATCTGTTCGTTGGTGCGTGGGAGGTGCGGACTGCACGTGAGGAGCGCATCCCTTTCATCCTCGTCGTCCCCTGCCTCTTGCTCACCTTCCTGTTCGGACCGGCAGGTTATCTCGCCTTTACCTGCCTGAGAGCGGCGCGAGCCATCACCCCGCTCGCCCGCTTTCCTTCGCTGCGGCCCTAGATCGCAAGGAGTACGATATGACCATCGATGTCCTTGGCACACATCAGCGCTCGGCGAGGCCCCCTTTCGTTGTAGAGCTTTTCGCGTGCGAACCGCTCTACGCAGGAGCCGCATTGTGCCTTGCTGCACTTGTTGCACCGACGTTGGTCGCGATGGCGTTGGATGAGCGGACACTTCTCGGCGTGAACGTTTGGCTCAAGCCTCTCCGCTTCGAGATTGCTCTTTCGGTCTACCTTGCTACCCTGGCCTGGTTTGCAGGCTGGCTGCCAGAACGCGTCATTGTCACACGCTGGTATCGTAGCTACGCAGGCAGCGTCGTCGCCGCCATTGCCGCTGAAATGGTCTGGATCGCAGGAGCGGCAGCCTTCGGCACCGCCTCCCACTTCAATGAAAGCTCACCGATGATGGCCTGGACTTATCGGCTCATGGGCGGACTCGCGGTGATCCTCACCTCCTCCGCTCTGGTCTACGGCATCCTCATCCTGCGCCACCGGAAGAGCCGCCTCGAGCCCGCATTCAGGCTCTCCGTCGGTCTCGGTCTCGTGCTCACATTCTTTCTGACGGTTGTGATGGCGGGCTACATGGCCAACAGCGGAGGCCATTTCGTGGGCGACCGTTCGACGGTTGCGCCAAGCGCACCTCTCATGGGTTGGGCCCGCGACCGTGGCGATCTGCGCGTTGCACACTTCTTTGGCACGCATGCCATGCATTTCATTCCGGCCTTCGGTTTCGTCGTCAGTCTCATCTTCTCTGCATCGACGGCGCGGCGGGCCGTCATTGTTTTCAGTGCCGTCTTTGTCGCCTTTGTCGGCTACACGTTTGGCGAGGCCCTGATGGGTCGTCCGTTCCTGGTGGTGTTGCCGTGAGCTGGCTCCGCAATCTCGTTCAGCGCACAATCCAACACCTCGCGACGATGTTTGTCTCTGAGAGGAGCTGCGGAATGACCAAGAGCCGGGATTGGCGTACCGACCGACGTACCTGGATCAAGCTTCTCCAGAAGACCACTGGAGTGGGTCTGGCAGAATGGAATCGCAGGATCCAGAGGCACAAATTCAAGGATGCACGCCAATTGAAGGTGTGGCTCTCCAGCCAACAGATCGAAGGTTATCCTCAGCAGCTGCTTGTGATGGAGCGCTTCGGCTATCCCGATTACATGCTGTCGACCACGAATAGGCTTATCGGAACGCAGTATGCTAATCGACCGGCACTGCGCCCGATTCTGGACAAGGTCGTTGAAGAGGCGGCGCGGTGCGGTAACGTTGTGGTTCAAGCGCGAAAGACCTACGTGTCGCTCCTTTCACCGCAGCGAACATTCGCCCGCCTCCAGCCGACCACTAAGACGCGGGTTGATCTCGGGCTACGCCTCGATGGTCAAACGCCCCACGTCTGCGGCCAAACCGTCACGATACCATGCGCCTTTGGATCGAGCTTGCCGCAGCCCACGAGGTCGATTCCGAGGTCGTGATGTGGCTGCGCCAGGCATACACGGCAAACTCATAGGAGTGATCTCATGAACGCGAGCGTAGAGAACGAAGAAGTTGCCATTCGCCGTCTCATTGAGGACTGGGCATCGGCGGTACGCGCCAAGGACATCAACGGCGTCGTGGCCCATCACACCGACGACGTGGTAATGTATGATGTCCCACCTCCGACAGCTGTACGCGGCATCTCCGCCTACCGGGAGACGTGGCCGCCGTTCTTCGAAGCGCTTACAGAAGGCGAAGCCGCGTTCGACATTATAGAATTGCAGATTGCGGCTGATCATACTGTCGCGTTCGCATCGGCATTGCTGCGATGTGGTTCAAAGGAGGAGCTGGCCAAAGACCCCGCCCCCCGCTTGCGCTTGACGATCGGCCTGCGGAAGGCCGATGGCGCTTGGAAGATCGCTCACGAGCATCACTCTTTCCCGGCAGAGGCGTAGGGCGGATCCCCGGCGGAAGGACGGGCAGCCATCCTGCGGCGGTAGGCGTTTATGACGACGTTCGTTCTGATCCCCGGAGCTGGCGGTGCCGCATGGTACTGGCATCGTGTCGTTCCATTGCTCGAGCAAGGAGGTCACGAGGCCCTTGCCGTCGATCTCCCCGGTGATGACCCACACTCGGGCCTACAGGCCTATGCCGATCGCGTAATCGCGGCGTTCGGGAATCGAAGCAACGTGACACTTGTTGCCCAATCAATGGGTGCATTCACGGCAGCGCTGGTATGCGCTCGCGCGCGAACGCCGATTCGCAGGCTCGTGTTCGTGAATGCCATGATCCCTGTTCCAGGCGAAATGCCTGGCGAGTGGTGGGATCACACGGGCTGGCTCGAGGCACGGATTGCTGCGGCCAAGCTCGGTGGCTACAGCATCGAGTTCGATCTCGCAACGTACTTCCTCCATGACTTTCCGAAGGGTGTCGCTGAACAAGGAGCCGCACACGAACGTCGGGAGGCCGAGATCGCTTTCTATGAGCGTGCCGACTTCCAAGCGTGGCCAGAAGTTCCAATCCACGTCGTTGTTGGCAAAGTCGATCGGTTCTTCCCACGCGATTTTCAGGCCCGCGTGGCACGACAGCGGCTCGGCAAGCCCATCGACGAGACGCCAGGCGGACAGCTGGTTGCCCTCTCCAACCCGCGAGACCTCACTGAGCTCCTACTTGGATACATCACGAAATAGGCGTGCAAAGGTAGACGGAGGGAAATCAGTTGTACGGATCTCGGTCGCAAATGGCGAAACCCGCCGCTATCGCTAGTGGTCTGACACGTTCAGAGGATTCCCTTGAGGCGCGAAGCAGTTCATGCTGATCGCATGAGAACAGGAATCAGCTTCGCTGTCACGCCCAAGGATCGTCTTCGGCTGGAGACCATCGTTGGCGATCGCAATGCCAAACAGAAGCACGTCAAGCGCGCCAAGGTGATCCTGGCAACGGCCGAGGGCTGCGGCACCAACGAGATCATGCGTCGCTCGGAGCTCTGCAAGCCCGTGGTGTGGCGCTGGCAGGAACGCTTTATGCGCGAAGGTGTTGATGGGCTTCTCCGTGATAAGACGCGCAAGCCTGGCAAGAAACCCCTGCCCGCCGCGAGGGTGCGACGCGTCATCGATCTTGCGCTCGGGCCCCCACCGGGCGAAGTGACGCATTGGACGGGCCGGATGCTGGCGAAGGCCGCCGGCGTTAGCCTGCGATCGGTACAGCGCATTCTTGAGGCCAACCAACTCGCGCCGCATCGCATCCGCACCTTCAAGCTGTCGAACGACCCAAAGTTTGCCGAGAAACTGAAAGACATCGTCGGCCTTTATGTCGATCCTCCCGCTCACGCTGTCGTCCTCTCGGTTGACGAGAAGAGCCAAATCCAGGCGCTCGACCGCACCCAGCCAGGATTGCCAATGAAGCGGGGCCGTGCCGGCACCATGACGCACGACTACAAGCGGCACGGCACCACCACGCTGTTTGCCGCCCTTAACGTGCTCGATGGCACCGTCATTGGCCGCAACATGCAGCGCCACCGCCATCAGGAGTTCATCCGCTTTCTCAACACCATCGAGGCGCAGGTGCCGAAGCGAAAGGCGATCCATGCCATCGTCGACAACTATGCCACACACAAGCATCCCAAGGTGCGACGATGGTTGGCCCGGCATCCCCGCTGGACGTTCCACTTCACGCCCACCAGCGCCTCCTGGCTCAATGCCGTGGAAGGCTTCTTCGCCAAGCTCACCAAGCGTCGCCTCAAGAGGGGCGTGTTCCGATCCCTTCCTGATCTGCTGGCGGCGATCAACCGCTTCGTGGCCGAGACCAACAAAAACCCCAAGCCATTCGTCTGGACCGCAGACCCCGACAAGGTTCTCGCCGCTGTCAAACGCGGGAAGCAAGCGTTAGAGTCGCTGCACTAGCATCCAGGTGTGCTTGGGCAGGAGATCGCGCCGTCTCCTCGCTTCATGGAGCCGTTGAGCTGACGCCCGCTTGGGTCAAGCAGGCACGCCGACAAGCATCCCGATAGCCTAGTTGCGGAGCCCGGCAGTTCCAGGCCAATGTCAGCTGGGCACTCCCGTCGTATCTGGTCTACCGCCGACGGTATCAGCCTTGTTTTGACCTTGACTGCTAGAGGAGCCGGTGCTGCATCATCCTGATGCCTATGCCGCAAGATCCTCGTCGATATATCCCTTGCTCTATGCAGGTCGTGCGCCCACTGTGCCTGATCTTGGTCGGCAAGCGTCGCCGGCCGGAGGTGCATCACAGCGGAGACCAATATCTCGTGCAGATTTGGCCGGCACCCGCCGGAGAAAGAACCCTGTTGAAGCGCGTATGAGGCTTCGCTTCTACACACCAAACGCGATGTAAGCACATGATCACCATGATGCGACCGCTTGGCATTTGGCTGCGCGATGCAGTCCTCCACTGCTGCAAGCGAATTCGCGGCTGGCATTCATCACTTAACCAGCCATGAGCTGGTTCATAGGTTCTTTTTTTGCGGTAGTCATTGGGTGGGCAGAGCGGGGGGCTCAGGCCGTGGGCGAATTCGAGCAGTTTGTACAGTGGTTACTAATCGACACCGAGCTGGAAGTGGCAAGACTCAATCGGGTCCTTACTGGTTGGGGCAACTGTCTAGGTCCGGTCAGCAAGGCGTACCGGGCAATCGATGCGCACGTCGTCTCGCGGCTACGCCGGTGTGCAAGAAGGACAAGACGCCAGGTCGGGGAACTGCAGGTTTCCCCGACGAGCAGCTCTATCAGAAGCTCGGGCTCAAGCGTCTAGGACATCTATTACGCTGAGAACAAAATCTTGAAGTCCTTGCCCGGCATGATCAAGACCGCGCAAGATACCCAGCTTAAGCAAGGCCTGCAGGCGGACTTTAAGGAAACCGAGAACCACGTCCAGAGGCTCGAGGAGGTGTTCCAGATGATCGGGCAGAATCCAAGATCAACGAACTGTCCCGCCATCGATGGTATCATCGAAGAGGCCAAGGACGTGACCGGCGAGGTGGATGAAACGGATGTCTTGGACGCCGCCATCATCGCTGCGGCCCAGGCCATCGAGCACTACGAGATCACCCGCTACGGCTCGCTCATTGCATGGGCCACGCGTCTTGGGCGCGGCGATGCCGCCCGGGTTCTCGAACAGACGCTGAATGAGGAGAAGGCTGCCGACAAGAGGCTGACCACCATTGCCGAAAGCAAGGTTGCCCGGCCGGTGCGACCACTAGCTTGAGTTTTCCGGGCTAGGAGCCTGATGCTAGCTTCGAGTCCATCTCCAATCCTCGCCCGCACAGTAACGGGCTGTAATCTCGCATACCGAAGCGCAGTCTCCGAACCTTGAACGCTGCATCAACTGAGCGCTCATGGCGTATGAAAAGACATACGCCGGACGCAATTCGCTGAAAACACCCATAGCCGCAACTGACCCCACGGCAGGTGGCGGGACGGCTCGCATGGCAAAACTGTACGGTGATTTAGGTGTGTCGCCCGATGCAAGCAGCGCGGCCATCAAGGCTGGCTACTACAGTTTGGTCAAACGGTATCACCCCGATACCCATGCTGGAGAAACGGCTGAGCAACGCATCAGGGACATCAATCATGCCTACCAAATACTGGGCGATCCGGCGGCCCGCGCAGCGTATGACCTTATGCTGGAGCGTCAACGGCTGGTGGCGCAAACGAGATTCTGGAGAGGTATTGCGGCCGGCGCAGTGACGTTTGCCTTGACCTTTGGCTCGGTGCCCTTGCTCGTGCTGTGGCAGCAGTCGCGGACGATGCATCAGGAGACGACTGAGCCGGCAGGCTTGGCTGCCAATCAGCAAGCCGAGCGCACTAACACTTCCGCAGCCGAAGCTGCGTTGCCCGGCAGCGGCGAAGAAATCACGGCCGCGCCGAACTTGGGTTCCTTCACAATGCCGACGCGTCGCGATGTGGCCGATGCGTCTGGTCCCACAGCTGGGCGCGAGCCAACTGAAGCATCCGCGAACCTAGGCCAGCAGTCGGAGCATTCACGAGATGATAGGCCGATGTTAGCCCTTAGTGACGAGTCTCACGACGAGAGCCGCGCATTTAGTGCTCCTCAACCCTCGGTTACGCCGCCGCTTAGCCAGGGAACTGCGCGAGCGCTGCAACGCACGAAGATACAAGGGAAGTGGCAACGAGCTTTGGCCAAGATAAGACGAAGCAGCCGGTTCCTTGCCCGGCCCGCCCCTGGCAATCGTGCCCGAAATTACCAGGAGCTTCGAAAGTATGTGCTCAACAATTAGAGCCGAGCGGGTGGGTTGCTATGTTCCATGCGGCCCTGCACCGCAGCGTGACCCTCCGTGCCCTTGTGCGCTCGCACGCCTCAAGGGTTTCATGCGCATCTCCCAGACCGGGCCGCGCCGGTCGTTGCCACATCAACTCTGGGCCTGCACCTCCTCAAGTTCGGCGGCCGTCGGTGCTTGATAGGCAGTAGAGATACGCCGGGTGATAGGGGGGACGCCCGGTCGCCGCTGGCTGAACGCGTCCGAAACAGAGCGCAGCAAGGTCCAGATTTCAATGAAAGCATCGATCAGGCGGACCGGATTGTCCTCGGCGATGTAGTCGTCGAGGCAAGCTGGCAGCATTGTCTGCTGGCTGCGATCTTCGTCTTTCACAAATCAGCTCATGCAAATATCCATGGATCTCGGGAAGCATGAATTGATTTGCTGTTTTCACACAGCCACTTCTAATAAGGGACGAAATTGCCGTTATTGACCCATTCTTTGACGTCGCTACATCGCTGCTGCCCCCTCGCCCACCACGACGAAGGGTGCCCAGAATGCCGGGTGCGCTTCGATCGGGGTGCCCTTTTCGATCAGCACCCGCATCGCGCGCCGCATCGCCTCGGCGCGGCCGACCTTCGCGTCACCCGCCATCTCGGCGGCAGCCTTGGTCACGAGCTTGACGGTGGCATCGGAATCGACCGCCCAGTGTGAGACGAGGAGGGCGCGCGTCCCGGCGTAGATGAAGGCGCGGGCGATGCCGGAGAGTGCCTCGGCACTGGAGGCGCCGCCAGCGGCGGTGTTGCATGCCGACAGCACCACCCAGTCGGCGTCCAGCTTGAGGGCGGCAATCTCAGAGGCCGACAGGTAGCCGTCGTCCTCCTCGCTCGCCTTCTCCGGCGGCGTCAGGAGCAGGCCCGGCTCGAGGTCCTTGTTGAGCTCGCCGGCCATGACGCCATGGGTGGCAAAGTGCAGCACACGGTATACGCTGAGCTCCCCGCTCGCGCTCAGGCGCTTGATCTCGAGCTCGGTGGCGCGGGCGCCGAGGCGCACCTCGCCAGTGTCGGCCTTCAGCTCCGCTGCCACGCGGCACAACTCGTCGGCGGTCTCGGGCAGGGGGACTTGGTCCTTGATTGCCGCCACGTCGGCGAGCGCGCCGCGCATGGCGACGCGAGACATGCCGCCATGCACGGGGGCCGCAGGCGCCAATGCGGCACGGATGGGTGACGCCGCGCACGCCTGCCTGGTGCGTGCAAGTTTGGCGCGCGCAACATCGTTGGCATCGTTACGGTCGCCATCGAGCAGGGGGTTGCCGATGCCGAGATAGGCCTTGCCCGCGCGGCTCGCCTTGGCATGTGCGCGCAGCGCCTTGAGCGAGGACACCGCCGGTAGCACGGAGATCGGCTGGCGCGCGCCGAGCCAGGCGGCGTCGCGGTATTCCGTAGGGGCTTCGGGCAAGGCCGCCCTCGGCACCTCCGTCACCAGCACCTGAAACGGAAGCTGCGTCAGCGCGCCAGACGGTACGATCAGAAGATGCTTGCCTTTGATCAAGTCCTCGACCGGGCCAAGCAGCGCCTTGTAGAGCGCATGCGCGCGCCCAAGGTCGAAGGGCAAGACGTTCCGATAGGGGCCGGAGCTGTGGCGGTGCGTCTTAACCAGGTCGAAGCACCGCTGGGCCTTGCCGGCATCGTCCCACAGCGCACTATCGAGCCCGCAGCGCAGCGCCGCCACCTCGCGCTGGAGCGCCGCCGTGCCCGGCTCGGAGCGCACCCAGCGCACCTCCGATTTGGTCACGACCCAAACGAAGGTCTCCTCGGGCAGCGTTTGCATGTCGACCACCGACAAAGCCCGCTCCGGCGTGTCGAGGAACAGCACCAGCGCCTCGTCCGGTCGGAGCTGGCGCTGCACCTCCGCGACAGGCGCCGGCACCGGGATTGCCAGGGCGGCATAGTCCGGGAAGTCCTTGGCCAGCTTCCGGCCGATCTCGGCGAGACGTGCGTCGATGGCGCCGAGTCGGTCGGAAAGCGCCTTCTCCGCCCCGGCGTTGCGCTTCCCGGGCTCCTGGCTCTTGGCCACGATCAGCAGCTTGTCCTTCGCCTGCCATTCACCCGCCAGGTCTTGCCGCTCGCGCACCAGCACGGACAAATCGGAAGACCCGGCCGCCGAGCGCGCCGCCATCTGCGCCAGCGACGCCGCGGCCTCCGAGGCCAGCGCCCACTGCGCAGTATCGAACATCTGCGACGCGGGCGCGCCGGGCGCACGGCCCTCCGCCGCGAGCCGGTGGACCATCTTGACGAGATCCGTGAAGTCTGAGTTCGATTGCCGCCGCGCTCTCTTGGATGAGCCCTCCGCTCTGCCTCCGATGGCACTTTCGGCGCGACGCTGGATCACTCCGGTGCCGCGTCGCAAATAGTCGGCCGCGCGGTCCCAGTCGCGTTGCGCGAGCGCGAGCCCCGCCAGATTGCTGAGCGATCCGGCGACATCGGGGTGGTCGGGCCCCAGGGCCTTCTCGCGAATGGCGAGGCTGCGCCTGAAGAGCGGCTCGGCGTCGGCGTAGCGGCCCTGGACCACGCACAGCACGGCCAGGCTGCTGAGCGCTGTGCCCACGTTGGGATGCTCGGGCCCCAGCGCCTTCTCCGCGACGGCGAGGCTGCGCCTATAGAGCGACTCGGCCTCGGCGAGTCGGCCCCTATCCATTTGCACGCTGCCCAGGTTGCCGAGTGAGCGTGCCACATCGGGGTGGTCGGGTCCGAGCGCCTTCTCGGTGATGGTGAGGCTGCGTCGTTGGAGCGGCTCGACCTCGGCGAGGCGACCCTGGTCCCGATACAGCGCGGCCAGGTTGTTGAGCGTGGACGCCACATCGGGGTGATCGGGTCCGAGCGCCTTCTCGGTGATGGCGAGGCTGCGCCTATAGAGCGGCTCGGTCTCGACGTCGCGACCCTGTGCCCGGTACAGCTCCGCCACGTTGTTGAGCGCGGTCGCCACCTGAGGGTGCTGGCCCCCCAGTGCCTTCTCGGCGATGGCGAGGCTGCGCCTGAAGAGCGGCTCGGCCTCGGCGAGGCGGCCCTGATTTCGATAAAGCGCAGCCAGGTTGTCGAGCGCCGCGCCGACTTGGGGGTGGTCAGGCCCCAGAACGCTCTCGGCGATGGCGAGGCTGCGTCGGTGGAGCGGCTCAACCTCGGCGAGGCGGCCCTGGGCCTGGTACAGCAGCGCGAGATTGTTGAGTGACGAGCCCACAAGAGGGTGCTGCGGCCCCAGCACCTTCTCGCGGATGGCCAGGCTGCGCTTGTGGAGCGGCTCGGCCTCGGCGTAGCGGCCATGATCCCGGTACAGCTCGGCCAGGTTGTTGAGCGTGGTCGCCACCTGGGGGTGCTGGGCCCCCAGTGCCTTCTCGGCGATCGCGAGGCTGCGCCGGTGGAGCGGTTCGGCCTCGGCGAGCCGGCCCTGGGCCCGGTACACCACGGCCAGGCCGTCGAGCGTGATCCCCACCTCGGGGTGTCCCGGCCCCAGCGTTTTCTCGCGGATGGCGAGGCTGCGTCGGTAGAGTGGCTCGGCCTCGGCGAGGCGGCTCTGGTGCCAGTACACCCCGGCCAGGTTGTTGAGCGCCGTGCCCACAGAAGGGTGCTCGGGCCCCAGCGCATTCTCGCTGATGGCGAGGCTGCGCCTGAAAAGCGGTTCGGCCTCGGGGTAGCGGCCCTGGTTCAAGTACAGCAGGGCTAGGCTGTTGAGCGATGTGCCCACATCGGGGTGCTGAGGGCCCAGCACCTTCTCTCGGACGGCGAGGCTGCGCCGGTGGAGCGGCTCGGCCTCGGCGAGGCGGCCCTGGGCCGCGCACAGCTCGGCCAGGTTGTTGAGCGCCGTGCCCACCTGGGGGTGCTCGGGCCCAAGCGCCTTCTCGATGATTGCGAGGGCACGCTTGACAAGCGGTTCGGCCTCGGCGAGGCGACCCTGGGCCCGGTAGACGCCGGCCAACCCGGTGATGGCCATCGCGAACTCCGGGTGCTGCTCGCCGTGCTTCTGGCGCGCCTGCTCAACGTATCGCTGCGCGATCGGGACGGCTTGCGCGGATTTGCCCTGCCCGAGCAGTCGGCTGATCTCGGCGCGGAGCAGGGCGAGGTCATCCTTCTCTTGCGCCTGTGCATCACCCAACCAAATGAGCGAGGCGATGATCGGCTCCATCACCGCATGCATCGCGTCGATGCTGCGCTTGCTGGTGACGGTTATGGTCACGATGTAGTTGGGTGCGACGACGTAGTAGAGGACGACTATGGTTGACGGGTTCATGCGGTAGGTACGATGCACGAGGAGACGGCGATCATCGATCTTCCTGGTGCTGTAGTCGTCGATCGGCTCAATTTTCTGACCCAAAGGGTCCAGTTTCTTATATTTTTCGACTAGGTCGAGCGGCAGCGAGTCGTCGTTGTTCTGGCCGCGCTGTTCGGTCGGCGGCGCAATTTTCACGGCGTTCGCAGCGACCATCAGTATTGAGCGGTCGCCGGACCAGATGTTGTTCGCCCTGGCGGGGTCCAAGCTCCAATCATTCGGCACCTCAACTGTAAAGTAGATTAAGCTTAGTGTCTTGGCGGACGCCTGATGGGTCATCAACAGAGACAAACACACGAGCGCGATCGCAGGTGATCGAAGAAGGCTCATGGCTGCCTCCGAACGGTTCGGGCCCAGAATGGCTGAGACTGGCCGCGCGTCCAGTGCGCCCTCGAAGTACTTGGTCGCGAGCACCAGCACGCGATCCCGGACCACCTAAAACGTAACAGCTGTGCACCGACGATGTGGCAACAGGAAGACAGGCGACGGCGTGCTGCTGACCCCCCTGTGTGGTGGAGTGGTGCGCCGGGAGACCGGCAGAAGGGGAGACGGTGGACGCGTAGCGAGGCACACCGCTGCCTGCGAGGGCAGACGTGAAGCGTTCACAGGGGATCGTGTCAAGAAAACGTGAGAGCGCTGTGCCGTACGAGAGATGAAGGTCGGCCCCTTCGAAGCCGCTTTGTAGGAGGAGGCTTCAAACTGCCATGAGTTGCTTCGGTCAAAAGCCGCGGTCGTGAGCGTCAGTGCCAGGTGCCATGAATGTGGTATCCTGCTCACCTCCTCAAGCTGCGACGAGGCCGTCTAGTGAAGCGGCGGGAGTTAATCACCCTTCTCGGTGGTGCTGTCGCCTGGCCACTCGTCGCACGCGCGCAATGGGCAATCGCCCGCCTGATTTTGTGGCTGCACCGAGTGTGGATGCCATTCATGTGCCTCCGACACCGGCGCACCACTCGGCAGCAGCGCGCTGTGACACCATCAACAGAGCTTGGCAAGCCACGCGGGTTCGAGCTGACGCATGCCTTCAATGGTTCGGCCTATGGTCCGGGTCAAACGCGCCGCGCACTGGTTGACGCCGGGCTTGAGTTCGAGGAACTTGACGAAGCCGACCTCCCGCGCCGCGTCGCGCGCGACCTTGCAGAGAACCGCATTGTCGGCTGGTTTCAGGTCCGCTTCGAAATGGGCCCGCGCGCGCTCGGAAACCGCTCAATCCTCGCCTCGCCATTGCGGCGCGAGATGCGCGATCTTATTAACGCCCGGATCAAGTATCGCGAACCTTTCCGCCCGTTCGCACCGGCCGTGCTCGCAGAGCATGGGGCCGACTATTCGAGATAAGCCAACCTGACCCGTTAATGACGCTCGCCTCACGAGTCCGCTCCGACAAGGCCCATCTCATACCGGCAGCAGTCTGATCGGCGCCGACTTTCGAATCGTCGGTCGTTTGTTGCAACTCGCGCGGAGCAACCAGCTTCCCAAATCTAAAAACATCAACAATATCAACAACTTAGTGGCGCCCCGTAGGGAGTTCGAATCCTCACCGTCCGCTAACAGAAGCCATTGAAAAGCAACAATGTTTTCTTTGCGTGCTCGTAGAATTGTTAGACCCAATGTTATGCACGAAGCATGGGATTGTGACCGTATTGCTGATTCGAACCAAACTGCCTCGCGTCGAACGCCGTGGTATCCAATCGCCGATAGCGACTCGACCATCGTGACTTCCCATTGGGTCAGGCCATCCGTCACGCCGCCGAACGCACCGAGTGCATACCGGAACGGATCGCATAGCGGCCAGTCAGAATGCTGGAGCGGCTCGGCGTGCATTGCGCCTCCATATTCATGTTGGTGAGGCGCAAGCCCTCGCTGGCGAGCTTGTCGAGGTGTGGGATCGATGCACCGCGCGTGATGCCGCTGCCATACATGCCAAGTTCGCCGTAACCCAAGTTGTCAGCGAGGATAAAGGGGATGTTGGGCCTCTGTGCCGCTGTCTGAGACTGAGCCTGCGCCACGCCAGGCCCCGCCTTGGTCAGCAGCCATGTCTCGCCCGCTCGGGCTCACGAAATTGGCAAGCCATTGCGAGTCACATTGTCTATCACGCTGCAACAGACGAGAGATGGAGTGATCATCGGGTCTTTGCCCAATCCGCTCTCGACGAAGCGCGCTCTACATTACCGCGATCGGTACGGCGCAAGCCACGGCGTCGGTCGGCCATCCTGGTCGGTGACCAGGAGAGGATCGAAATAGGTGCGGCGGTCATTGGCGCTGATGTCCGGCGGGCGGTCGCCGTATTGCGGATCGAGGATGTCACGGCCGCCCACATAACTGCGCTTGACCATTTTGGAATGCTTGCGCCCAAGCCGGGCCAGCCGGGCGCGGTTCTCATAAAACAGGTAGCTCAGCAGCGGGTTCTTGCGACCGTGCTGCCAGGCGTGTCGCAGGAACCGGCGCACGGTCTTGGCACGATCGAAGTAAATGTGCGGCATGCCGAAGATCCTAGCCGCGAACGCGCCCAGCGTCTCCAGATCGTCCACGGTGTTGCGGTAGGCGATGCAGCGGCCATCGAGGTCGCGCAGGCGCAGGTCCGGCAACAGCTCGCCGCCGTCAGCCGCCTGCCAGAAAAGCTTGGTGCCGACCAGCGGCGCCACGAAGGCGACGAAATACGGATAGTTGAGCACATCGGACTGCAGGATGAAACGCATCTCTGCCTCCATCCTCTCCACGCTCGTCATGCGCGGATCGAACAGGTAGCCGTACTCGATCAGGAGACCCTGAGATTCGGCGTATGCGATGTCGGCCAAGAGCGCTTTCGAGCCCTTGACGTTCTGCCATTTGTCGTGAGCGGCGATGAATTCCATGTCGAACGACTCGATGCCCGCGAACAACCCACGGCATTTCGAGGCGGCGAGAAGGCGCACCAGGGCGCGGTCGCGCAGTACGTCCTGAGTGACGAGCGCGCCCCACATCCGAATCCGGCAGTCCATCTTGAGCAGCTCGCACACTGCGCGCAGATGCGCTCGGTTATTTGAGAAATTGTTATCGACGAACCACACCATCGGGTAGCGCCGCTTGACGCTGATGAAGCGGCTACTCGCAATCGAGTTGTCGATGTTGCGGGCAATGACGGCAAGGTCGTAGGTCGCATGCGTCGCTCCTTCGGCCGGCAGTGAACAGAAATCGCATTTGAAATTGCATCCGCGCGACGCCTCGATGAAATGCACTGGCACCCTGATGCCAGCCTCCTCGATCAGCCGATGGTCGAGCGTGTAGTCGCGGATGCGGTGCTGCGGCGAGCGATAGATGGCTTTGAGCGTGCCAGTCTCGTAGTCGCGCATAACGTCGGTGACGCACTCGACGCCGCCTGCGCAGACCGCGTCGAAATATTTCCGCGCGAATTCCGGAAAAAGGGTGCAGATGCTGCCGCCCGCGACCACCAGCGAGCCAGCTCGCCGGAAGAAATAGGACAGCTGGCGCATACGGTCGAAGTCCATCTGCAGGCCTGTCAGGAACACGATCGCGAACCGCCCGGCTGGAACAGCGCTGGTATCATACGGACCGTGCCACATCTCATGGTAGAGCGTGACCTGGTAGCGGCGGCCGTCGATCAGCGACCCGACATGCAGGCCGGCCATTGGCTGTAGGTAATCGCGATCCTGTTTCCGCACGCGATCCTCATGCAAATGCGCGCAGACCACGAGCACTTGCGGCTTTGTCGCTGTTTTGGCATTGGGCGTTTTGTGCATGGTCTCCCCCACTGCAGCTCCTAGTGCGCAAATGATTGAAGTGTGACGTTTGTTCGAGGTCGCGCTCCCACAGGCATCAAGACGGGCGCAAGCGTTTGCGGTCTGTGGCTCCCTCGACGCCGTCGAAGTATTTCATCATTTGAGTTTGGCGCGCACGCTATTCGACTTCCCATGCGCCTGTCGGGGACGACGACGGAGAGGCGAAAAAGCTCGGCGCCGAACTGAGGCTGCCCGGACTCGCCGGACCAGGCGATCCGGCTGTCGAGCTCATGCTGGCGGTTCATAAAATCTAAGTCCTCGGTAAACCATCCAACCGTTGCTGAGATTAAGGCGCAGGCGGACTTGATTGCAGCCCGTAGTTTCCAAGGGAACCCGTTGCTCAAGGCAAGTCGGCGGGCGCGCTGGGCATGGCGCACGGTCCCCCCTAGCCCGGTGGCAATTAACGCGTCAAAGATGGACATAAGAACATGTTGGTGAGCTTCGTCCAATGTCACTCGGGCTCGCTGGCAGGAGACGTAGCGATTGAGGCAGCCGCTCCCGGGAACGGGAAAGCAGACCGTAGGGGACCTATGGTTTGTCCCCGCCAAGCCCAAGCCCGACGTAAGCCTACAAAATCTTCCTTCTAGGTGCTTTGTGCGCCTATATTGAATAAACGTGAGGAGGTTCGGGACCTTGCAGTGCCCAGGCTGCAGCGTCGAGATAGTCGAAGGCAGCAAGTTTTGCAGTAAGTGTGGCTGTGTCCTACCTCGCGCCTGTCCAAACTGCGGACATGCTGTACGCCCGGACGACCGTTTCTGCTCCGAGTGCGGGGCCGGCGTCCTCGCGAGGAGGGCTACGTTAGGTTCAGCCGAATCGCCGGCCGCGGGCCCTGCACGAGCCATTGCAACGGGGTCCGCTGCGGAACGCCGCCAGCTGACCATTATGTTTGTCGACATGATCGGATCGACGGCCCTGTCAGAGCGGCTCGATCCTGAGGACATGCGCGACGTCCTCGCTGCCTACCAGCACGCTGTGGCGAGCGAGGTGACGCGCTGGGACGGGCATATTGCCCGTTTCATGGGCGATGGTGTGCTCGCCTACTTCGGATGGCCACGGGCGCACGAGGACGAGGCGGAACGCGCCGTTCGCGCTGGACTGGCCGTCGTTGAAAGTGTCCACCGTCTAAAGTTGCCTCAAGCTATCAGCCTCTCCTCGCGCGTTGGGATAGCGACGGGGCTCGTCCTCGTCGGCGAATTGATCGGTGAAGGGGCGGCCTCGGAAGAGACTGTTGTCGGCAGCACACCAAATCTCGCCGCGCGGTTGCAACAGATGGCACAACCCGACGCAGTGGTGATCGCGGAAAGCACGCGCCATCTGCTCGGCAACCTATTCGCACTTCACGACCTTGGGATGCAGAGCATCAAGGGCATCGAAGCCCCGGGTCACGTCTTCCGGGTGCTTGGTGAAGGAGGAGCCGAGAGCCGCTTCGAGGCGCTGCACGGGGCCAACCTCACGCCGCTGATTGGACGAGACTATGAGCTTACATTTCTGTTAGAGCGATTCACACGAGCGAAAGAGGCTGAAGGGCAGGTCGTGCTGCTTTCAGGCGAGCCTGGTATCGGCAAGTCTCGTCTGCTGAGCGCTCTGCGTGAACGGCTGTGCGAACAGCCACTCACTACGCTCAGTCTTTTCTGCTCGCCCTATCATCAAAACAGTGCTCTCCATCCCCACGTCATCCAGCTCACCCGTGGCGCCGGCATCGAGCGTGACGACAGCGCCGACATCAGGCTGGACAAGCTGCGATCCCTATTGGAGCAGTCGAGCGGCAAACTCGATCAGGACATGCCGTTGTTCGCGGCGCTACTATCGATTCCCGCAAAAGATCGCTACCCATCGCCGGAGATGACCCCGCAGCGCCGGAAGGAGCGGACACTGGCGGCGCTACTCGATCAGCTGAAGCGTCTAGCCAGTCGTCGGCCGGTTCTGGTGGTGTACGAGGATCTGCATTGGATTGACCCGACATCTCTCGAACTGCTGTCTCTCGCCATCGAGGAGATCGGAGCGCAACGCGTCCTGCTGCTGGCAACGGCCCGATCGGACTTCACGCCGCCTTGGCCCAATCACCGCCATGTTTCCACGCTTGCGTTGAACCGATTCGGTCAGTCGGAATCCGAGGCACTCATTGCTGGCGTCACCAGGGGCAAGGCACTGCCAACGGAGGTGCGCGACCAGATTGTTTCGCGAACCGATGGCGTGCCGCTGTTCGTCGAGGAGTTAACCAAGACGGTCCTGGAAAGCGACTTGCTTCAGTACGTCGGTGATCACTACGAGCTGACCGGCCCCTTGCCGCTACTGGCGATCCCCTCGACGCTGCATGCCTCGCTGCTCGCCCGGCTCGACCGCCTAGCAAAGGTCAAAGACGTCGCCCAGATCGCCGCCGTGATCGGGCGGGAGTTCTCCTACCCGCTGATCGCGGCCGCCGCCGTCCTTCCAGAAATAGTCCTGAATGCAGCGCTGGCGCAGCTCGTCGCTGCAGAGCTGATCTACCAGCGCGGCATTCCGCCAGACGCCACCTACGAGTTCAAGCACGCGCTGGTGCAGGACGCCTCCTATGCAAGCCTGGTTCGGAGGCGTCGGCAGAAGCTTCATGGCACCATTGCGCGGGCGATCGAAGAGCGGTTGCCTGAACTAGTAGAGACTGAGCCGGAGACGCTGGCTCATCATCTTACCGAGGCGGGCCTCACGGAATCCGCCCTTATCTATTGGCTCCAGGCCGGAAGACGCGCGACAGTCCGGTGGGCCTATACTGAAGCCGTGAGCCATCTTGAGCGCGGATTAGCACTTCTCAAGGCGCTGCCGGATTCCGCCAATCGCGATCGCCACGAGCTGGATTTCTTGATCGCACTGCGTGCGCCGATGACGGCCATAACTGGATTTGCCCTTAGTCCAGACTTCGAGATTCTAACGGACCGCGCAACTGACCTAGCGGAGAAGCTGGGTGATGTGCGACATCTTTATACATCTCTACATGCCCAGTTTACTTACTGCCAAGCCACATGCAAAATCGATAAACTCCGAGAAATTTCACAGCGGTGCCACGAGTTGGCTGTACGTGTCGGCGACAGAGAGATGCAGCTCGGGGCACACCAACTCGTTGGACGGAGCTTACTTGAACGCGGGGAATTTGCAGCGGCTCGCAACGAGTATGAGCGGGCTATTGCGAAGTACGATCCCGAACGAAATCGTTCTTTGCCGTCACCCACGACTCAAATTGGGATCTGCACCAGTATGTTGACATGGGCTTTGTGGATTTCGGGTTATGCTGAACGCGCGGCCAATATACAGAAAGAGGCCCTCAAGTACGCTGCTGATCTGAATCAAGTTTTCACAACGTATTGGGTTCACTGGGCTGCGGGTGTCCAACTCGAACAGCTGTTCGGTAATGCTGCTGCGGTCTTAGATCATACGAATGTCTTAGATGCTCTAGTGTTGGAGCATGGAGTCAAAATCTGGTGGATGTTGGGCGGCTGGTCAGACGGAATTTCAACGTTTTACAGAGGTTGGGCTATGGCCTCTGATGGAGGTGCGGATGGCATTACCCTCATGCAACGCGGTCTTGCAATTTTGGAGGCCAAAAACGTTGCATGTTATCAATCTTACTACAGGAGTCTGTTGGCTCAAGTTCATGCACGCGTGGGTGAAGCTCGCCCCGCTTTGGCTCTCTGCCGCGACGCACAGGCGAGAGCGCAACAAACGGGAGAAAGAATTTGGCTTCCTGAGCTGTACAGGATCGAGGGCGGAGTGCGATGCGCCGCGGGAGAATCTTTGACCAAGGTGGAAGACTGTTTTCGTCAGGCTCTCGACATCAGTCGACGGCAGGGCGCAAGAATGTTTGAACTACGCGCGGCGACCGCTCTCGCGCGGCTATGCTTCGATCAGGGAAGGGGTGTCGAGGCCCGGGATCTCCTTGCGCCCGTTTACGGCTGGTTCACAGAAGGTTTCAACACAGCCGATTTGAAACATGCCAAAGCGGTGCTTACCCAGGTGAGCGCATAATCTGTCTTGGCGACGCCGTTATCGGGATTGTGACCATAAGAACTGTTCGAACAGCACCTCCGGATGTCGCATCATGACCCTCGGATGGGAGTGCAGCCTTGCGGCGCAAAGCTCGTGGCCGCCGCCCGATAGCGGCCCACTCATGTCGAAGCGCTGCAACTATGTCGCGTCAATCTTGGCGTGCTGAAGTCCTCACATGCGCCGGCGGCTGATCGGCAGTCCATGCCATCTGCGAAATTTGTCGGACTTCTCGCTGACACTGAATGGGGTGACGCGCTCCACCTTCCTGTTGGTGTACGGCGCCTCCATAGTGCCAGGCGGCAATTTGAACAAACGCACGAATATGCGCTTGACCATAGGGTCAGCAGTGAGCCGACTTGGTCCGACGACCGCGATCGCTTGTTGGAGCCACGCGAGATGACCAAGCCGGAAGGGGGCATCGTTTTTGAACTCGTCAGGGATGATTGACGTCACGATGACAAAAGTTCAAATGATATCAATATGTTAATTGGCGCCCCGTAGGGCGGCGATGCCCGCCTCCACGACCCTCGTAAGCTATTGAAAATACATCAATTTTTTTGGCTCGGCGGTTTGTTGCACCTGATCGCGAGTCAGTTGCCAGTCACCAGGCGGGCACAAAATCGACGCGGGTTGTTCGCGGGTCGCGTTCTCGGGGCGTTAGCCCACGACTAGCCAAATGCCTCAACAAACCCTCAGTAATTATAGGATAACTCTTTCTTGGACCGCCAGATCCTCAGGATGACTTCCGCTCATGATCAACGGAACGGACGAGCACGCCGAGATCGAGGACAAGATTAAGCTAAGCGCACCAGGTTCTCGAAGCAGATAACCCTCGGGAACGGTTTCTCAGTCCCCTGGAACTCCCAAGCTCGCAGATGGCGCTGACACTCTGCGAGGATTACCAAGGGAACTGGCACACCCATCAGCTACAACCCAATACGCCCATCATCCGTGCCCGCTCCAATGTGCGCTCTGCCCGATCCCAGAACCGCGGCGCGGCCTGGGGCCTATGATCTTGCCCAATGGCGGCAATACCGGCCTCGCGAGCGCCCGCAATTACACGTCGGGTTTCCCAGAGATAGCCGAGACGACCGTCACATGGAGCGCGGCCGGCAGCCCAGTCATTGACGCTGTTCACCTGCAGCTGTGCCGAGGCCGGTTGGTTCTCAACCAACAACGCAATGGCCATGAGCAGCGCGGCTACAGCCAATAGCACTGGCAAACGAGGTGAGGACACTAGAAGACTGGATGAAATGAGCGCCGGCTCAATGTCGCTTCCCGAGCTGCGGTGGCGTCGCAAGTTTGGTGGGAATCACAGGAGGCGTAATCTCCGGCTTTGACATGCCATATTGGCAGCATAAAGCGCAGGTGGAGTTGGGCAGGCTGGGATAGCGCTGTCAGCGCCGGTCTGAATCTCGACTAAAACCACCGGTTTGGTGCAGCGAGGCTAGCTGCCGTTCCTGCGGGTGAGAGTCCCGCCAACAGAGGAGTCCAGTCACTGTTGTAGTCATATCCAGCAACGAGCCTATCCCGTTGAAAGCCTGGAAGTAAAAGTCCCCGACGGCTGGGAAACCGGTCGGATCCGTACAGGGGGGCGAGCAAACTGGCAGGCCGTAGCAAATGGGCGAACCGTGGAAGCCCCGAAATGGTTTCCCCGCGTGAAACGGATTGCGGGGGTTTTGAGAGTGCCGAGCCGGTCAAACCGCGGCGAAGGCCTTTGTCGACATTGCTGCTCTGGAACTTATCAATGGTCGAACTCTCCGGGGTCTTAGGGGATGGCATGTCAGGAAGGATCGGACAGCGAAAGCCCGGAACCGCTCGCGGGTCGCCTAGGCGCTCCCGCACAGCGAAGGCAGCACATATAAGTCGCCGTGCGATGAAGTTGTGCTGTGCCCGCGAGTGGGGCGGATGGGGCAGAGTAAGTGTTGATGGATCGGGATAGCAAAACCCGAGCCGGAGCGAGGGCCCCTGGAGTAGAGCGACGCACGTCGCTCGCATGGCGGTGTTCCATCGAGCGGGTGACCTCCGACTCTGAGCGGAGGACCCAGCCTGCCGCGAAGAACACGAAGGATGGAGGCAAACCTGGCCACGCGACGGGCATGCTGGGAGCAAGCTTAACCGAAACGCGACCAGGGAAGGCGCTATCTGACAGGCCAGCTTTGGAGCCGTACCGGGGAAAACCCGCCGTACGGAATCTTAGGGGGGATCGAGGAAACGTCGGCATCATTCGAAGCCCGGTCCGCGCCTCGATCCCACCCGACAATCTGCCGTTGCGGGCGGAAGCAGGTGCATGCCAGGGAGCGCCGACGGGAGCGGGTCGTGATCCCCCTCAGCGGGTCTCGTCGATCCCGCGGACGCCGTTCCCTTAGCCAATGATGCGTCCTCGCAGGAGGGGACGCGATGGCTCGAGGGGATCGTCGCAAATGCAAGTGCTGCCTGAAGTTATTTCGTCCTGATCCGCGCAACCATCGCCATCAGCGCTACTGTTCCGCACCCCGGTGCAGAGCAGCCAGCAAGGCCGCGAGCCAAGCGCGCTGGCTCGGCAAACCCGAGAACCAGGACTACTTCCAGGGGCCGGTGCACCTCGCCCGCGGCCAGGCCTGGCGAGCGCGCCATCCCGGCTATTGGCGTAAGTCCTCGCGTCCCTCTCCTGCGCTTAAAGATGTCTCAATGACGCAAGCTATTGGTTCTATTGCCAAAACGAGCATTTTCGTGCGTTCACCGCTACAAGATCTCTTAACGGCGCAACCTGCTGTTCTCATTGGCTTAATCGCTCATCTCGTGGGGACACCGCTACAAGAGGACATCGTCCGCACCACCGACCGATTGTTACGACTGGGCCGCGATATTCTCGCCCTCTCTCAGAGCCCGCGGTCGTGATCGACTACGAGACGTTCTGCAAAATCCGCCACTGCCACGATCGCCAGGGCCTGACGATCAGCTTGCACCCGAGGACGGTTGCCAAGTGGCTGGCGCGCTCGCGCTTCGAGCCGCGGCGCTCGCCACCACGTCGCAGCGTACTTGATCCCTTCAAAGGACGCATCGCACGCCTGCTCGATAGCCATCCCTATAGCGCGCAGCAGATCTTCCAGCGGCTGCGCGAAGAGGGCTACCGAGGCGGCATCACCATCCTGCGCGATTACGTCCGTTGCATCCGGCAACCCAAGCTGCCCGTCTATCTCAAGCTGCACTTTGCTCCGGGCGAGTGTGCGCAGGTGGACTGGGGGACCTTTGGCACCGTCGCGGTAGGCACCACGCGCCGCCGGCTCTCGTTCTTCGTGATCGTGCTCGCCTACAGCCGGCACATGTACGTGGAGTTCACGATCTCCCAGACCATGGAGCATTTTCTTGCCTGCCACGAGCACGCGTTCGTGGCCTTTGCTGGGGTCCCATCCAAAATCATGGTCGATAACTTAAAATCGGCCGTGCTGCAGCGCCTCGCTGGCGTCGCACCCGTGTTTAATCCCCGCTATTTCGACTTCGCCCGTCACTATGGTTTTACGATCGAGCCGTGCAACGTTGCGCGCGCCAATGAGAAGGGACGTGTGGAATCTGGCGTTGGCTACGTCAAAAAGAACTTCTTGCGCGGACTGGAGTTGAGCGAGCTCAGCGCTATCCAGGCCGCGGCGCAGGTCTGGCTCGACACTATCGCCAATATGCGCATCCACGGCGAGACGCATCAGCGGCCCGTCGATATGTTGCAACAAGAGCGCCCGCATCTGACGCGGATCAATCCACACCGCTACGATGTCGCGCGCACCGCCACCACGATCGCTTCCAGCCAGTTCCGCATCACGCTCGAC